>Ga0209489_100036_pt1 | contig 168073 bp, 75 predicted proteins | sample SiratrowhiteBW_FD_187527 | JGI IMG/M metagenome (GOLD analysis project Ga0209489, IMG submission 187527) | Root nodule microbial communities of legume samples collected from California, USA - Siratro white BW (SPAdes) (version 2) | ecosystem: Host-associated > Plants > Roots > Nodule | place...
AATACAACACAATTTCTGAATTCAGATGATTACAATCACTAATGCACTTCTATACTCAACAGATTACAAAACAGAAATGAGAGAAGGAGTAAGAAGGCTTATTCAGTGAGATTCAATCAGCAGAACAACATCAGTAATCAGAATTAAGCTCCAGCAGATTAAAGAATGTGATTCTTGATGACTTTCTTGCAAGATCTTTCTCACAAACACATTTGGGCACTAATCTCTCTCTCTTAGAAAAACTTGAGTACTTTGTAAAATGATTTCGCACAACTTCTGTTTTTCTCACTGTTATGTTTCAAAAATGTGCGCCACCTTTTTATAGACAACTGTCTTTTAAATTTCAGTCGATTGTCAAACAGTCGACTGTTTTTCTCAATTGGTTAAAACAGTTGCTTAAAATACAAAAATCTGATTTTTGTGATTATTTCAAAAACATTTGTTTAAATCAGCTTTTTAAATTGTTGGAACTTATTAATGATTAACAAATGCACATCATGCTAAGTTGAATCATACTTGCCTCAACCACATTCCTAAGTTCTAGACCAAGCTTCAAATCTTCATGAATCTTCATGCATTCCACATATGATTATAGGTCTTGAACTTCTTCACACATGGTTGGCTTCATCAAATACAATTAGTTATCCACTGGTGCTAACAGTTTTGTTGATTAAAGTAGTTAATTTGGTAATTGGGGGACTATTGACGGCGAATGACGAGTTTTGCGATTTGAGAGTTTGACAACCAGATGAGATGCCATCCGGTTCACATTTGCAAAATGACAACCGGATGACACCCTCCATCCGGTTTACAATTTTTTTTAAAATGTGAACCGGATGGGAGTGTCATCCGGTTGTCATTTGCAAAACAAGATGACAACCGGATGATACTCAAGGACATTTTGATCATTTTAATATGGGTATTTTGGGAATTAAATTTTTTTATTCAGGTGCAGGAAGAAGGTATGGGGGTGGAGGAAGAATTCGTATAATTTATAATTTTTTTATAAGATCATTTATAGAATCAAATTTAGTTTCAAAACATTGAGTTGTTTAGTGACATTTTAAATTTTCCTTAAACTTTCAAAATATAGAGAAATATTTTAAATAAGTTGATTATAATATTCAATAATATATTATAAGTTATTGAAATGTATCTCTGTTAAAGTAAATATAAGTAAAATAAAGTTAATTAATATTAACGGTGAATTTGTGTTTTTAAAACTCTTTTCCAATTAACATATTTTGAAAAAAATAATTTTTAAAATAGTTGATTAAAGAGTTAGGATTATTTCAAAATAAAGAAACAAATATAAGAGAGATGTTATGTAGAAGATTTTAAACTAATTCAAATGAATAGGATGTTTGAGTCTGTTTTTTTTTTCTTATAATAGACGTAATTGTTAGAGCGTATTTGAACAATCAATTGACTTTATAAACAATCAAATTTTAAAATGATAAAATATTTTAAGTAAATAAACAAGTATATTGACTTTATATCATATATTATAACCTTTTGAAACTTTTGTATATTAAAACATTTATTTTTCACTTAAATTTCTTCCTTTAAACTTATAAAACGGTCTTTTATACAAAGTATAAATATAAATAAAATTAATATTTTCAAATAGAATTTCAATTCTATGAATCTAAATATAATGTTTTTAGAGTTTATGTATGATGTAGTTATTTTTGGTATCCCTAGTTTGTGATAAGTTGTTATATTAGACACGAGGAATGAGTGTTTGAGTGTAAGTTGGTGCATTGAGCATCATCGTCGTCGTCACAATGATTCATGGGATTTGGTTCCGCACCACAATTTGGGGCTTTCTGGAAACTCCGTTAGGGTTTTAAACGGCGCGTGTTGTCATCGCGTTCTTCTCACCGTTCAATTTCTCGTTTCGTTGCGGAATTATAGAAGTGAAAAGAATCAAACCTGGGGAGTGAAGGTTCGGGGTTCGATCCTCGCAGTTGCCTCCTTCGGTTTTGGGGCTCCCTCATGGCCGATAACATGGAAATCGATTCTCCCTCCGATTCCCAACCGCTCAAACCTCGCGATCGTGTCGTTCGGGTAACGCCTTTTCGACGATTCGACTCGTGTTTTTAACTATTATCGAAATTCATACTCTTTCTGGCTTGGTCACTGCTTGATTCTCCTTGCATTTGCTAAATAATTGTTTGGATTGGTTTAGTTGTTTTGAACTGTTTCTGTCGTTTTGGATTGAATATTTTTTTTTTTTTTTTTAATGGATAAAAATTGTGTGTTTGGCTCGGTTTGCAGAGGCTTGCAGAGTTTGGGGTTCCTGAGGAGCAGCTCGACCCGCCTGGGTTGGTTGCTTTTGTTAAGGATAAGAGGGCTTTGATACCTGAGCTGGTGTCTGTTATATTGCCTACTGATGCGGAAGTGGCGGATGCCTTTCCGGCATCTAAAATGGCTTCTAAAAGGACGTCGGGTGTGATCATGAAGAAGAGGTTTCATGAGAGCATGATGTGGTTGCAGTGGTTGATGTTTGAGGGTGACCCAGGTGCTGCTCTGAGAAGGCTTGCCGAGATGTCTGTTGGGCAGAGGGGTGTTTGTGGGGCTGTTTGGGGCCTCAATGATATAGCTTACAGGTGTAGGACTTGTGAGCACGACCCAACATGTGCTATCTGTGTTCCTTGTTTTGAGAATGGGGATCACAAGGGTCATGATTATTGTGTTATATACACGGGTGGTGGTTGCTGTGATTGTGGGGATGTGACTGCGTGGAAGCGTGAGGGGTTCTGCTCAATGCATAAGGGTGCTGAACAGATACAACCGCTTCCGAAGGAATTCGCAAACTCTGTTGAACCTGTTCTTGGTTCTCTTTTCAATTGTTGGAGAGTTCAGCTGAAATTGGCTAGTGAATCAGTTGCTGAAAGGAAGCAGCCAGCAAATGAGCTAACTTATGCTGTGGTTGATATGCTTCTAGAATTTTGTAAGCACAGTGAGAGTTTGCTCAGTTTTGTTGCTAGATTGATGCTTTCTTCTGATGGTTTAATTGAGATGCTGGTGAGAGCTGAGAGGTTCTTGACTGAGGCTGCTGTAAAGAAACTCCACGAGCTACTCCTGAAATTGTTGGGAGAACAAAGTTTTAAGTATGATTTTGCTAAGGTTTTTCTCACTTACTATCCAAGTGTCATAAATGAGGCCACAAAAGACTCCAGTGACGTTCCTCTAAAGAAGTACCCACTACTATCAACGTTCTCTGTGCAGATACTTACAGTGCCCACTCTTACCCCACGTCTTTTGAAGGAAATCAATCTACTAACGATGCTGTTGGGATGCCTTAAAAGTATTTTCCGTTCTTGTTCTGATGATGGACGCTTACAGGTAATGAGTTGTTACAGTTTGGAAGTTATGATGTCTAAGATGTGCCAGGATAAAGAATGTCTGTCTGGTTTTCATCCTTTTATAAAATTTTAAGTTGTTCTGGTTTTGAAGTTTGTTAAGTTTATATTAATGAATGTAGGTATACTTCTCAAGATTATGTTTCTGGTCTTCTTTCATGACATTTCATTAAAGAAATATAGGATCTTTTTGTAGGTATCCAAGTGGGCAAATATATTTGAGACAACAATACGTGTTGTTGAGGATATTCGGTTTGTTATGAGCCATGTGGTAGTGCCCAAATATGTAACCAATGACCAGCAAGATATCTCAAGAACATGGATGGGACTTCTGTCCTTTGTACAAGGGATGAACCCTCAAAAGAGAGAAACAGGTCAACATATAGAAGAAGAAAATGAGAATGTCCATTATCCTTTTATTTTAGGGCATTCTATTGCCAATATTCACTCTGTATTGGTGGATGGGGCATTTTCTGATGCTAGCAAGGGAGAAATAGACGAGGAAACTGTTTGGGACTCTAAAATTAATGATTCAGATGATGGAGATGATGTAAGGCATGCAAAGGTAGGGAGGAGATCCGAGGAAAGCTCTGCATGTAATGTTATGAACAGGAATAGTGTCTTTACTTCTCCAAAGCTTTGTGAGATAAATGCTGATGCATCTTCAAATCTGCCTCTTCCACGTGCCGTCACTTGGTTGATATATGAGTGTTTAAGGGCTATTGAGGATTGGTTGAGTGTTGAGAATACCCATGCTGTACCTCCCAATTTATTATCTCCAAACAGTGGTAGTGCCTGTGATAGCAATTTCTCAGCATTTAAGAGAGCAATATCCAAGTTTCGAACTGGTAGGTTTGCCAGTACAAGTGAAGATCACAGTAAGCAGTGTTCTGAAAATAGTGAAATGGACTCGGAAAATACCTGTATTCGTTCCACTTCTGATGATAATGCCATGGAAGAAGATTTTCTTGCGGAATCAGATGGTCCACGTTTTTTATCATTGCCTGATTGGCCACATATAGTCTATGATGTTAGTTCACAAGATATATCTGTGCACATTCCGTTACATAGATTGCTTTCCCTGCTGTTACAGAAGGCAATGAAAAAATATTTTTGTGAATCAGAAGTCTCAGACGTGAGTCATGCTTCTTCTAATTCATTGCCAACTAGTTACAATGACTTCTTTGAACAAGCTTTACGAGGAAGCCATCCCTTTGGTTTCTCTGCCAATATAATGGAGCATCCATTGCGGATTAGGGTCTTTTGTGCCCAAGTCCATGCTGGAATGTGGCGTAAAAATGGAGATGCTGCTTTACTATCATGTGAATTGTATCGATCAGTACGCTGGTAAGTCCATCATGTTTTACTATATAGTGTACGAGGATTGAAACTCGTTCATTACATCAGACTATATTGTTTTGTTATTTTGTCAATCAACAGGTCTGAACAAGGTCTGGAGCTTGATCTATTTCTTCTTCAGTGTTGTGCTGCACTTGCTCCAGAAGATCTCTTTGTCAGTAGAATTCTGGAGCGCTTTGGGCTGTCAAACTACTTAAGCCTAAATCTTGAACGATCTAGCGAGTACGTACTCTCTTGCAACGAAGAAAACTTTTCATGCATGTTTGCTATTTTGAAATGCTTAAATTTGCCGTATTATTGGAAGTTAATGATATGCAAGTTCATAAACAGTATAATGTTTTTCTGGATTGACCCGTTTTTGTTGTGGTCCTTCTGTAACTTTAGTCAGTCCTTCGTTGTTTCGCACTTCTTTTATGGGATGCCTTTCTTTATTACATCTATCTTGTTTAACTCGTCTAAAGTGCCATCATTTTTAAATGTTGCTCTCTCTTCCTACCATACCCCTTTCACAAACGATTTCTCCTTTAACAAAGGATTTCTCCATTTACAAAGAGCCAATGCTTAATTTAAAAATGAACATCTTTGCCTCTCTTCTATCCCTCTTCACCTATTTATATCTTACTAACACCTCAACTAACTAACTAACTAACTGACCCATTAATCTTCAATCTATCTTAACCAACTTCTCCTTTTACCCTAATAATACACCCCTCCTAAAATTCAACCGTGGCCTCAAGCTTGGAATTGTGGAAGCTGGATCCCATGGCTCATATTCATCTACTCTCCTATAAGCCTTGCAATGCATTCCTGCCATAGAAATAGGAACCCATTGGGAAAATTTTGTAGCCTTCTCATAGTTATCATTTCCGGATAGTAGAGCAAAGTGACCGACCCTAAAAGTGGGATAGCAAATAGAGGGATAACCACTATTCTAATGTTTTTTATATATCAAATAATTAACTATGTATGTATGTATAAAGGAAAAATAACCCAAAATTCATTCACTAATCATCATTAATAAGAACTCATAGTTCTTAAACAATTACATTGTAGTAGGTCAAGGAAACAAAGTGCTTAATGCCTTTAACCCTTGAATAATAAAGCCTAGAGTAACTAAAACCATTAAAAATACTAATAGAGAAATGCAATACCTTAATATTTATATTAATAAGAGTGTTTGAGTTCTTGAAGATCCAAATCATTGTGTTTTCCTCATCCTCTAAAGCATTAGAGTTGTACTCTTCATTCGTGTTGTCTTCATTGTCATCCTCTTCTTCCCTACTCCTGTTGCATTTTTCTTCCCTAGATTTAGGTGCACTAATTGCCTTCTTTATTTGTGTTTGTCTCCTCGTGTATTTCAGAAGTCCCCTAGTGCCTTAGCAACATTGTCCAAGTCAAAACATCATCATAAAAACCAACTTATCTCCGTCAAATTTTGTCAACATCCATTTATTTCTATCATCGGTGACAATCAAAGCTAGGATCAATCATGTCACGACACTCAAAGTGTTCTCAAAGAGCTTAGTTATGATTAACATACACTTAGTCATGAAGCTTTTGGTACTCAAGGTTGCTTCTCTATCTTCAAGTAAATCTTCTGTAATTTTAAAAGCAAGAATTTTAGTGTCAACTTTCAATGTTTTATAATGATTATATGAAACTATAAGCACAAATTTAAATTGTTCTCTTTCACATTAATAGATTAAGTTGCATTTGCAAAGGTGTTTCAATTATGCTCACATCCAAGATGAGCTACAAGTCAAACTAAGAACTTTGTTAAAATTATGATTGTTATTGCACTGTCAACTTTCATAAATGTTTCTTGGGTATATGTACCTAGTCTAAGGGTAGGATATATTTATTTTTCCTTGTAATTTACTCTTCCTTTTTTTTTCATATATACAAATATACATTAGCTGAGCTTGGAAATCATTATTTTTTCATCACAATCCAAATTCAATTCGGTATCAAGAGCCTTGTGCCGGACAACCATTGTCAATTGTATGCTATCATCGTCAGCCATTGTTTTTTGGCGAAGCTAGGGTTTTGTGCACATTATGAAGCGCAACCCAACCTCAGTGATCACGTGACTAAAGTGACATGATGTGTCGCCATCTGTTGATTAGTGTTAGCTCTTCACCAGGGTGTGTCCCATGCGCTGCCTTCCCTATGTTGGAATCACAGAAGATTGTTGTCCTTCGCCTTGTTTTCTTTTGCGCATGTGTCTGACCTTATCCTTTTAGTTCATTGCACTTAGATAGCTAGTCAAGGCACTCCCCTCACATCTTAGGGTTTTCTCCCTCTCTTTAAAATTCTTTGTGGCTCTTTGTCTTTTGAATGACTTCTATTATTTATGTTGCTTTTTTTGGCTGCTACTATTACCATGACAAAACTCAATTGGAAAAACTACTTATCTTGGTCTACATTCATGGAGTTGTGGTTCCTTGGTCAACTTTACCATGATCATTTGGAGAAGGAAGTTAGTGCTATTCCAAATGAAGATAAACTTAGTGGCATAAATTGGATTTCTAGGTATTTGTTGTTTTATGGCTATTAGTTGAATACGATGTCTTAGAAATACTTAGATCCTTTAAGACATGCTCTTCTTTTTGGAGAAAAAGGCACATGATACTTTTGCTAGTGACATTCAACGACTCTTTGATGTGACTTAGAGTAGCCTATCTCACACAGACAAATCATGATGAGTACATAAAAAAATGCTCCGAGTTGCAGTACAAGAGTTTAATATTTATCGTCGCTGAATCATTTAGGGATATGAACAAAAAACTTGGTAGTCTTAAGTATGAGAAGTCTCCACAAACCAATCATGATATTATCTTACGTAGCAAAGGCTCGAGTTGCAGTAGATGAGTTAAACAATTTCTTGTGGCTGATTCATTTTAGGAGATGTACAAAAAACATGGTAAGTTATACACGGTCTTATTTATGAGAAGTCTACACTCAAATTTTGATCATGTATGAGACCAAAATTTTAACCAGTGATCAGATTCCTTCAACGGATAGCTTAGTCACTAAACTTCTTTGGGTGCCTACCTTATTAAAAGATGAAAATTGAGTTGAAATTATTGAAACATCAACAATGGTAGCACCACGACAAAGAGGAGGTCGTAGCAACGAGAAGGATGTGGTGGTTGGAGTGGATACCCTCAATGCAAATACTACAAAGGAATGTGTCATACATGAGAGAGTTGCTACTCCTTGCATGGTTTTCTAGACAAGGCAACCCATACGTCTAAATTTGAAAGAGGAGAGTCCAAGTTTTTTTATGTGGAGTAGTAAGAGTATTTGAGACTTAAATCTGAAAAATTTAACCATTTAGGTCAATTTTCTCTAGTGCCAAGCTTTTAAGAGCTTGTATTTCTCGATTTGTGGAAGGTCAAGGTCCATGGATACTTGACTCAGGTGTTATTAATCATATTTCTCGTAATAGCTCTTTATTGTCATTTATCTCTTCTCATAAGATTTTCAAATTGTTCTTGTAGCCAATGAATCTAAACTTATCTCCTTTAAATTTTAATTTTGTCTCTTACATTCAACATTGTCCTTATAATTTATCCTCTAGAAGCCAATTAACTTGTTCTTTAAATTGTTCTATAATCTTTAATGTTTATTCCTTTGTCATACAAGAACATGGTACGAGTTGTCTGATTGACAAAGAACATGAATCAAAAGGACTTTATTATCAGAAAACGAACTGTTTTGCTTCCGCAACCTTGAAACTTTTTGCATGATCATTTGGTTGACCCAAGTCTAGCTGGGTTGATGATAATACCTCCTAATACACAAAATTCCTTAATAATCATAATTTTATTTGTATGACTAGGCACATACACCCAAAAAGTAGCTTTATGAAAATTGTATTGTACAATAACAATCATAATTTTAACACTCTCCCTCAAGCTTGTGCATTTAAATTGCTTGCACCAAGCTTGGAACATGCAAACTAAATTCTAGATCTTCTAAAAAACTTAGTGAGGGAGTTGATAAATCCAATATAGAGTTACTTAGACAACAACTTCTCCATCATGAAATGACAATCGGTCTCTGTGTTTGGTCCTTCCATGGAACAGAATATTGGAAGCAATATTAAGGGCGTTATGATTATCATAATGCCACTTCATTTATTCAACTTCACGAAATTTCAACTCTTGGAGTTGTTTAATCCACACAACTGCCCAATTTGGCTTCTATACTTGGTTGGGCAACAACATTTTTGTTCTTGCTCTTTCAGGAGACAATAATCCCTCCAATGAATACGCAATGGGACATGAAATGGACAAAAATTCTGATTTGGCTTTCATTAAATAAACCCAACTACAATGGGAGAATTCATTAATAAAGATTACAAGATATTTAAAGCAAAAAGTTGTGACATAGCTAGGTTTCCAAATATGTAAATAAATGGTTCAGAAAATTGAGTTACATCATCTTTTAGTTTATTGTGGAAATGATAACCTAACAAGTTTTCCTTGTTGACATGATTCATATACTAAGAAATTTAAGTATATTGAATTTGAGTTTATCTCATTTCAAAATTGTTTCATTTTTCATATGTTTTGTTTGCATAAGATAATTCAAATTAAGTGAATTTTAGTTTTCTTGTTGGATAAAGTATTTCAATTGCCATTCAATGCAAAAAATAAAATAATTGTTAATAATTCAAAAAATATAGGTGATCTCTTTTAGTCAATCTTGGTTGATGTTATTGTTCAATTAAAGTTTGTCTAAGATTTTTGTAACTGATATTTGCAAATTTTTTCTCGATGGACATCAACAAAGATTGTTTTCAGTAGAATTGGCTACAAATATTTAGGTTGACATTGATCAAGATTATTTTTACAACGTTGATGGTTGAGAATTTTTTGTTGACTTTTATCAATGTTGACTAAAAAATTCACCCAATGTACGTTGGTAAAAAGTAATCTTAATTAATGTTGGTTGAAAGAATTATATCTATGTTGACAATAAAAAACATCATTGCAGACATCGATAAAAAATTAATGATGACAAATGTCAATTGAAAAAATCTTATTCACATTTGCAAAAAAAATAAAAATAAAATAGTCTCTCCAATATTGGTTGAGAAAACCCTAACTAATATCGAGCAAGGAATAATGGTGGTCTACAACAAAAAATAATTATAGCAATTTAAGTCAAAAAATAACTTGATCAACATCAATAAAAAACGATTCAATATGAACCGAAAAGTAGTTATCCCAACAATTCTCAATCGTAGTGAAACAAATGATGTTCCAACCAAAATCAAGTTAAGGAGAAAATACAAAGAAAATTTGAGAGTATGAAGAATTTCGAATTCTTGTTGGGTGGAATTTGAAATTTAAGGAATCCATTTACTATAATGAAAATCTAGAATTTCAATTTCTTTTAAATATCTTACCCAAAGAACATAATGTCATATACATTTCAAATTCTCTTTGAAAATAAATTACCTATCCAACCACACTATAAGGGTTGAGTATTATAGGGTATATGTTTACTCGTAACATACTTTTCCTTTTTTTCATAGATATAAAATATACTTCAGCCTAGCTTGGAACTCATTGATTTTTTCATCAAATCCAAATTTAAGTAACTTTAATGGTGAGCTTTTGCAAGTATGGTGCACATCCTCCATACATATTCCACCACACAATTATGATGCAATTCGCATACATTGGGATTGACACTAATTATCAAATAATAATTCAAATTAAGTGAATTTTCCCACTTACCAAGAGCCATTTTAGTTATTGATTTTATTGTTGCAGGAATACCAAACACATTTCCTGCACTCTTTTGCAACAACAACTGAGTGTGAACCTTGTCTACAAACATTGTTATCCCTTTTAACTCTCTTTGGAATTTTATGTTGTCAAATTTTTTTGGTATATCATCTGCAAATAAAAATGAGTTGAGTAACAAAATCAAGTGGCTCCATTTACAATCACAACCAATTCAAGAATTTGCTTGTCTCCTTATTTTATTGTTCAAAATAGTGAATGGCCAACCGTCTTAAAAGCTTTAGTTGTTAGTTGGAGCCTCATTATAACTACAATACTCCCCTTAATGCCAAAGCCTTTCTAGGGTTTGAAGTATGGACAATTCACTAGCCCAATTGACCTTGTGTTGAAATTTAATTTTAATCATGAAGAATGAGAACAACGATGATTGGAGTCCTGATATATATTATAAGCTCTAAGATGCCAAATAAATCTATTCTCACAGGTATTGTCTGAATACGTCCCGATTTTGACATAGAATTCCTGCATGGACCTTGTATGGGTAATACCCGATTTTTTAAGTTTGGTATGGGGATGGGGATGCGAATGTACATATCCACTCTGTCCTCATATCTGTTCCTACCCCTGATCTCATATTTGTTCCCGTTTTGAATTACTAAAATATCCATAGTTTATTAAGTAACCTAAAAAGGTTATTCTTTAGTTATCTCTCTTATCCTTAGTTTTGTATCATTTGGAAACCTTTATTTGTCTCTTTTTGTCTCTTTTGCCACACATTTTTTCATTCTCTCTCTCAACTATTGTTCTACTTGTTCAATATTCACAAAGTTCACTTAGATCCTTAAGGCACTTTTCCTCTTATCACAATCTTAATTACACAATTTTTTTTCTTTGTGCCGTTTCATTCAAATGATGTATTGTATTTCAGCAAGCACAAACCTCAATTTCATTAAATCAAATGGTTTTTTTTTTTATTATTCCTACTCCTTTTTAATCTTTTTTTTTTGTTTTTTTTTTTCACATGAGAATATTTAAGTGTTAATTTCAAGTGTGCAATGACATAAACCTTAGAATGTGTGCCCTTATAACATTGAATCCTTGATAATAACACATTTCCTTTTGCTGTGTTTTTTATTTTTCTGTAAAAGAATTTATTTAATTAATATTTGAAATAGAAGGGTCAGGTACAGGTATACTCATTACTTGATGGGGATGGGGATGAGATGAGACAAATTTTATACCCAATGGGTATGGGGATGAAAATGTAGATGAAATTTTACTTCGGGGATGGAAATAATCAAATCTGCACCTGTGCTGCCCTGTTGCCATCCCTAGTAAGCTGTTTGTTTTTATCTGAGTTTGATTAGGATCAAATGATCATAATCTTCAGATCCCGTGTGAGTGATAATGGTGTTTTACTTGTATCCTCCTTGCTATCATCAGGCACCACTTTTCACATGTTTTCTCATAAATATTTTGATCTTTATAACTTATACTATGTTAGAAACTGTCAAACAATTACAGTGTGCATCTCTCCTGACTATGTTTCTTACCTGTTTCTGAATATCAAATTTTATTTTCCTTTCGGAAACATGGACATTTGCTGATTTATGCTTCATTCTGAGCATTTTTTTCCCTTTTTTTGCGATGCTCTTGCACGATTTACTTCTTTAGCCTTTTTACTGAGTGTTTTGTTATTTTCAGATATGAACCTGTTTTAGTACAGGAAATGCTTACTCTTATTATTCAGATAATAAAGGAACGACGCTTTTGTGGGCTAACTACTGCTGAAAGTTTGAAAAGAGAACTAATTTATAAGTTATCCATTGGTGATGCCACACATAGTCAATTGGTGAAGTCTCTTCCTCGGGATCTCTCCAAGTTCGAACAGCTTCAAGACGTCTTGGATGAAGTAGCTGTTTATTCGGATCCATCTGGATTTAATCAGGTATTCTTAACTCGTAAAAAAATTATCACTTTCTTTTACTGAGTGTACTGATATTTTTATCTGTTATATTAGGGTATGTACTCTTTGCGATGGACATTTTGGAAAGAATTGGATTTGTATCATCTACGTTGGAATTCAAAGGATTTACAGGTTGCTGAAGAAAGATACTTACGCTTCCGCAGTGTCTCTGCACTAACCACCCAATTGCCCCAGTGGACCAAAATTCATCCTCCCCTGAAGGGGATAGCTAGAATAGCCACTTGCAAAGTTGTTCTACATATTATCCGGGCTGCAATATTTTATGCTGTTTCCACTTTTAAATCATCTGAATCTCGTGCTCCTGATAGTGTTCTTCTACCTGCACTACATTTACTTTCATTATCATTAGATATCTGTTTTCAGCAAAAGGAATCTAGTGAAGATACACGCCATGATGTCGCACAGCTTCCTATTATAGCCTTTTCTGGAGAAACCATTCAGACTTCTTTTGGTGAACAAAGCTTATTGACACTTCTTGTTTTATTGATGGAAATGCACAACAGGGAGAATGTAGACAACTTTGTAGAAGCAGGTGGTTGTAGTCTATTTACTCTAATTGAAAGCTTACTGAAGAAATTTGCCGAGATTGACAACAGATGCATGACTAAGTTGCAAACACTTGCCCCTAAAGTGGTCTGTCATATTTCTGAATGTGTTAAAACTGGAGACTCAAATATCTCATCGTTGGCTTCTGAAAGTGAGAAACGCAAGGCAAAAGCTCGAGATAGGCAGGCTGCAATAATGGTAGGCTATTGTGTTATTCTGTTTTAATACTTGAATTTAAAGGATGCAGAAATCAGTGAGTATTACCTTAGCTGATTTAGTCTTATACATATATGAAAAAGGTGAGAAAATGTTCATTCAAAGGAAAAAGGCTACAACCTATGACTCTTAACCCTTAAGCTAGATACAGCCAAAAAACAGCTTTAATAAGGTTGTACAACAAATAATAAACAACTATTTTAACACTCTCTCAAGTTGGAGCATATAAATTGTAAACCAAACTTGGAACGTATAAATTGAATTCTGGGTCCTCTTAAAGACTTAGTAAAAATGTCCGAAGCTAGCCATAAGACCTGATAAATCCAGTACTAATTTTCTTAGACAACAACTCCTCCCTAACAAATTGACAATTGTTTTCTGTATTTGGTTCTCTCATGAAACATTAGATTGGAGGCAATCTGAAGAGCTTCCCGATTATGATAGTACAACTTCATGTGCTTAACTTCACAAAGTTTCAAATCTAGGAGTTGTTTGACACAAGTTCACAAGTGGCCAAAGCCACAAATCTATATCCAGCTTCTGAGTGGACTGGGTAGCAACACGTTTGCAGCTCTTCAAAGAGATAATATTCCCTCTAATGAATACACAATGTCATGTGGTGGACCTCCTATTAATAGGATAACCAACCCAATTTGTGTTACACTACCTTAAGATTTGAGTATTTTCTATCTTCATACAACAATCCTTGGCTTAGAGCTCTTTTGACATATATGAGAGTGCAAATCATAACATTCAAGTGGTCAATGTGACGGTTTTGCATGAATTGTCTAACAATTCCAACTTCATAAGAAATATTAGGTCTTGCAATAGTGATATAAATGAGTTTTTCAACCAGCCTCCTTTATCTCTTTGGATCTTAAAAGGTTTCACCTTGGTCTACCATATGCTTCTGGGTCTGTTTGATATATGATTTGATATGGAAATATGTTACCAAATATTTCCCATTATTAGATATTTATTTTGCTCCTTATTATTGTTTCTCTTCATTATAAATAAGAATACTTGTGTGTAAACAACGCACAAAATTCATTATATTCTTTCTCAGTTTCTTTCTTCTCAACATGGTTCTAGAGTGGTGCGTGCTCTCTGAACAGTTTTGTCCCTAGTCCTTACATGGTATCTTCTATCCCTTTCTAGATCTGCTCACTGTTCTTGATGGTGGCATTATGTTGTCTTTGATGACTTTGTTGTGACTTTTTTTCCAGCCAGCGTTACTTTTCATTGCTATTGTTTTTCCAATGAGTAGTATTTACCACTGATGTTTTTATGACGAGTATGTTTACCACTGACGATACTCCACCGAATACTGTTTACTTAGAAGTTTTTAGGCGAGTATTTTTTACTATCAACGTTCTCATGTTGGCATTACTATTCAACACAAACGTCTTTCTGTTGAGTGCTATTCACCACCATATTTTTCCAAGGAGTTCTTGCCACCACTGATGCCTTCATGGTGTGTGATGTCAATCTTTGCTATCTGGCGGTTGTTGTGCCCTTTGAGCATTTTTTTCTTTCCAACAACTGCCATGTCTTTTTCCATTTTTTCTCTATGGTATCTGTTGTCCTGTCCAAGTAATTTTCGCTCAATTGGAGCAGTCATACCCTCCAACATTAGTTGTAACCCTAGACACATGATACATATGCTCAGCTTGAGTGGAAGTGTTATAGATATCATTTGTCATTATTTACTTTATTAGATCCAACAAGCAATTGTGACATGATTCTCTCAAGGGGTCTTGTGTTAATTACATTTGTAACAAGCTTGTATCATAATGATACATATTCTCCAGCTTGGTGAGGAGTGTTAGAGATATAATTGATTACATTAAATGGGGAGATATGATGTTATTTGATAAGGAAATATCTTACCATCATTATTAATAAGAATACTCGTGTGTTTACACAATACACAAAATTCATTATATTCCTTCTTGGTTTCTGTCTTCTCAACATCGTACTTTTGTCATTAATTCTTTCAACAAGGTTCATAGGACTATGAATGTGCTTGTGATTTGCCAAACTTGTCTCCAGAATATCAAGAGCATATTTTTATGTGAAATTAGAACACCTTCCCTTGATTGAGTCACTTTGATACCAAGAAAGTAATTCAAGTGGCCATGGTCTTTGGTTTGAAAAGGTTGAATAAGTGTTTTTTATGTAGAGAAAACCTAGTGGCATCATATCCCATAAAAACTAGATCATTAACATAGACCATTAGATAATCAAACTTCTCAGGGGAAGTATGACAATAAAAGACTAAATGATCTATGTTACTTTATTTCAATCCAAAAATTTGCGTAGTATTACTAAATTTACCAAACTAAGCTTTGGGTGATTACTTCAGTCCATACAGAGACTGCCATAATTTACAAACTAGACCATATGCATATGTTTTAGCTTGAGGGAGAGTGTTAAAATATATGATTTGATACATACATTAAATGTTTGAATACACCAAATAGGGAAATTTCTTAGCAAATGTTTTTCATATGTAAGTATTGATTTCGATTCTTATTATTGTATTTGTTCTTCATTATAAATAAGAATACTTGTGTTGTATACACAATTACAAGCAATCCTTCCAATAGAGCTAAACATGATTTGGCATACGTTCTCATCTAGACATTTTGATCTGTTCTGTTGCGCCAATTTCTCTCTCTTCACCCTTTGGTCATGTTTTCCTTACTTCTGATGCAGGAAAAAATGAGAGCCCAACAGAGTAAATTTTTGGCCAGCATTGATTCCACTGTTGATGATGGTTCTCGTGAAGGTGATTTAGACAATGAGCAAGATTCTGAAGAATCTGATACTAAACAAGTTGTTTGCTCCCTTTGTCATGACCACAATTCAGAACTTCCCATCTCATTTTTGATACTTCTTCAGGTACATATCGCAGTCATACCTGCTATAGGCTCTATCAAGCATAGGTTGTAGTCTGTTGCATGGCATTTTTTTTAACTTTATTTACTCTTGTTTTGACACCTCGCCTAATTGATGTATTTTTGGTGTATAAGAAATCTAGGCTTGTGAGCTCTGTTGACAGGGGTCCCACATCATGGGCCAAACTTTGCCAATCAGATAAAGAACACACGCCTGTTATCAACACCAAGGAGACTGATACATTGACAATGAACTGGAATACAGTTAGTTCGGGAACAACTTCATCTTCCCACTTAAATCAGTTTGTACAGATTGCTGCAAAAGAATTAGCTTCTTGTGGAAAACCTGGGGAAGTTCTTACTTTTCTACAATATGTCAAGAATAAGTATCCAACACTGGTAAATTTTCAGCTTTCAGACACGTATGAAAGAAAAAAGGCACCATATTCTTTTGAGACTTTAGAACAGGGTATGTACTTCTCCATTAATGATGAAATGCGTCTTCCATTATCTTCGAATTTGATGAATATGGATGACAGAGTTTCAACTGCTGGGGAGAATTCCAATATTATAGCAGACAATGGATCTGTGTTGCTTGGAAAATATACAGCTGATCTTGTGCTAGAGATGTCAGAAATTTCTTCTATGTCTGAAATTACTTCTAATGAGACTGCATCTGTGGAATCTACATCACAGCATCCAGCATATGATGGATTTGGGCCCACAGATTGTGATGGTGTTCATCTTTCTTCTTGTGGACATGCAGTACATCAAGGTTGTCTTGATCGATATTTATCTTCGTTGAGAGAAAGGTATGTTTCATTTAGGCTTTTAGGCATAGCTTATTATTTGTTGTGTCTATGATCTTCGAATGCCTTTCCCAATTGCTATACCTGAATCTATAGCATTTGAAATTTCTTTCAGTTTTAACTTTGTGGTTTCTGCTGTGCCATTTTGACTATAAAAAATATAATGGAAAACCATTGATGTGTCTCCAATTCCGAACTTACCCACAAATGTCCAGTCCTTTAAATTTCACGCTATAAATATCTATTCGTTGGGCGTGAGAATGTGTTAATAAGTCCCACGCTGTTAAAGAATATGTCCAGATACTCCTTATTCTAAGGCTTGAGTTGAGACCCCCCACCGGTCTAGCTTTTAAGGTTGAGTAAGATTTAATTCATTTCTAACATAGTATCAGATCCTTAATGATCCATTCGTCTTGACTCTTGAAATTGATCTTTTCCTCCTTGATTCTTCCAATAAAAAAAGTTTAATTTCAACAGAGGATATGGGCCTGTGCATTAATCCACACGAGAAGCCCAAAGGTTTCTCACATGATGGAGCACTTTAGAAATATGATATCTAAAGCCTAGAGAGAAGCAACCTTTAAAATGTATACCTTTGGACTTAGTATCGTCCGTTGTTTTTTACTTGCCAACTGTGTTTCAACTCCGGTATACAGGCCAACATGTGACCTCCAGATCACTACACAAAAATCTTAAAGTTGCACCGCAGAGAATTTAAGTCTCATGGTTGGGTTGTTGAAGCAGAACAAGAAATTGTGAGAAGCAAATTAATGGTCATGTTTGGAGATTTGGCTTGTTTTCCTAAACTTCTGAACTTGCCCACAAACTTGCTATTTTATCCGAGTTTGATGGCAAGCGAGTTCTACTTGTAGTTGACACATCTTTTATATGTGGATTGTGGCATTGGTTGTTACCATATAGAATAAAAAAAGGACTTTGGGGATTGAAACTGCTATAATTCATATAATTAGAAGTTCTAACAAGCTTTAGGAGTGTTGTGTGATGCCAGTTGGACCATATTTTGATAACTTGTTTCACTGGAAGCCAAGTTTATGTAGAAAGGTGCTCTTTGTGCTATACTTTGGTACATATGATGCAAGCAGAAATGTTGTTGATAGCATAGATGATGCATTGAGCATCTATCCACTTGGTGTAGAGCTCGTGTTTCTTAGAGTTGTTTCCCTTATTGTCATGTTAAGGTATTGGGACTGCGAGGTGGTAGTACATTATTACCTGTGTTTTCTCTCATTTGTATTTTCTTTTTCTAAGGAGGATCAATTTTCATGGTATCATTCATTGGGTGGTATGCTCTGTATGTCACTGTAAGTTCTTGCCCTGGGGCCTTGGAATGAAGAGAGCCTCCGTTCACCATAAATTTTATGTACCAAACTACCAAAGGAGTTTGAGAATTTAAGTTCAGTCATTATTCATACAGATGATTGAGTTCTTCAATCAGATGTATGCACACATGTAGGCTGTACATAAATGGTTACAAAGTAATGAATAGTCATTTTTTCTTGTTTTGCTATGGAGTAATTATTATATTATTGTGACCGGACAGATCTGTCAGAAGAATCGTTTTTGAAGGAGGACATATTGTTGACCCAGATCAGGTTTAAGTCTTTTCAAATACCTATTTTCATTTTGTTATGACGCCTCTACAATCTTTTCACTCTCTACCTTTTGAAATGTTCGTTCTTTTTTTTTTCAAGGGAGAGTTTCTCTGCCCTATGTGCCGCAGACTTGCAAATTGTGTCTTGCCAACTTTACCTGGAGAATTAAGGAGGCCTTTGAAGCAGTCTATCATCTTGGGTACTGGTTCAATAAATACTGCTCCCCCCTTGGCCGAATCAAGTGAATTGACTTATTCACTTCGACTGCACTCTGGCTTAAAGCTTCTGCAATCTGCTGCCAACGCAGTTGGCAAACATAAATTCCTAAATTCTGTTCCTTTGCATAACACTGACAGAACTAGAACAAATCTTGAAAACTTCCTGCGGGTGCTCTCAAAAGTGTATTCCCCATGCAAAGAGGAAAAGTTATTAAGATTTGCAAGAATAAACCACTCAATGTTGATGTGGGACACTCTTAAGTACTCTTTGACATCTATGGAAATTGCTGCACGGTGTGGAAAGACTTCTTTTACTCCGAACTATGCTCTTAGTGCCTTGTATGAAGAACTCAAATCTTCAAGCGGCTTTATAATATCCCTGATGTTGAAACTTGTTCAAAAGACACGAAGTAAGAATTCTCTTCATGTTCTACAAAGATTCAGAGGTGTTCAACTCTTTGCAGAATCAATTTGTGCCGGGGTTTCTCCGAGCTATGCAAATAATGACAACTCTGGGATAGGTATAATTCTTGTTCTTAGTTCTAGTTTGTTTGCTTCAAGCACAAAATGATATACTATTAGTATATTTCATTTTATACTACTTTTCAATGTGAAAAATAGCTTTTCAAAGTGGAACTGGTAGAATACGACTTAATGTTTTGCTGTTGTCACATTTAACATGATTACTTTTTTATAAATTTAGTTGTTGGTTAAGACAATTTTTTCTAATTGGGAATTTGTTAGGCTTCAAAGTTCTCCACTAGTGTCTAAAATTTAAAAGGCTCTCAGCTTAATTACTTATTACATGAATTTATAGAATTTTATTTGTATAAACTTAAATTGGTAATAGGTATTGGATCTACTAAAATCGGGGGCTTCTTTTGCATCTAAACTACTAATTTAATTACTTAATGCTAATAATAGTTATGATCCATCTATTTGTGCACATTATATGTAATACATGCTAGAAATTTGCTTGAATATATTCTTCTGATTCTATAGTAAGGAGTTCTTGACCTGCTGACAAAATTAAATGGAGTTGTTTTGTTTTGCTCTCCTTGGTTCCTTTTTTATTAAAAAGAAAATGGTCCACTCTTGTTCCATTCCATTCTTACATGCCTACAAATAACTGTATTTATCTGTTACTAATATTATCATTTCATATCTACTATATATCCACAGGTGACATGTTAAGTATCTTGAAGCATATTGAAATGGATTTGTCAAAAACTGACAGCTTTTGGAGGCAAGCTTCAGATCCTGTACTTGCCCATGACCCTTTCTCAACATTGATGTGGGTTCTCTTTTGTCTACCACACCCATTTTTGTCTTGTGAAGAATCCTTGTTGTCCCTAGTTCATGTTTTCTATACAGTATCTATAACCCAGGTTGGTTACATTGCTTCCTACTTAATTAAATGTGTTCTCTTGCGGAGTGTCTATTTCTTAAACAATTTCTTTTGGATGCAGGCTATAATTTTGTATCATGAGAAATCTAAGCATAAATCATCGAGGGATTCAGATCTTTCAGATTGTCTTATTACTGACATATATAAAGTTATGAATGAGTCTGCTAGTGCCCCACAGTACATTGTGTCAAATTATTTTGATCCCAATGTTGATATTAAAGATGCTATTCGGAAGTTTACTTTTCCATATTTGCGAAGATGTGCATTGTTGTGGAAGATACTCCATTCTTTTATTCCAGCACCATTTTGTGATGACGAAAATATATTGGATAGATCATGGAGTGTACCAGAGGACACAATGGGCGATGCCAATATTGAGATGTTTGAGGTCACTAAAATTCATGAACTCGAGAACATGTTCAAAATTCCCTCTCTTGATGTGGTTCTCAAGGATGAACTTTCAAGAACTACAGTCTCTAGTTGGTGTCGTCATTTTTGCAAGGAATTTGAATCTCGCAGAATTCGACAAAATCTGTATTTAACACCTGCTGTTCCATTTGAGTTAATGAGATTGCCCAATGTTTATCAGGATCTTTTGCAGAGGTACTTTTAATTATTATGTTGTGTTATTTAAGGTACCATATTACTATTCTTCTTACTCTTACAACATCTATACGAGCAGGTGTATCAAACAGCGGTGCCTTGCATGCAAATCTGTTCTTGAAGACCCTGCTTTGTGCCTACTATGTGGAAGATTGTGCTCTCCAAGTTGGAAATCATGCTGCAGGTTCATTTCTTTTCCAGTTTCTTCATTTATTATACTCTTTATGCCAGGAAATGCATTTTGAGCATTTAATGTTTCGTCTCAGATTCTTAGTTTTTAATTCAGTAATGACAAACTAGATTTTAATTTTCTATATGGGTTCAGATTCAACTGAACTACTTTCTCAAACTTATTGGCGGCCAGAATGTCATTAACTCGAGCCTCTAACATAACTTTCTACCTATAAAAGTGTATTTTCTATTTTTCCACCTTTGCAGATTCGTTCACGTCGCCATTTCATCTCAGACTGGAAGTTTTCTTTTCTTTTTCTTTTATGTTATCTTGTAGTTTTTTATGCTATGCTCTCAACTACGTTTACAAATGTGCTAAAGATTTTGAGTTAGGAGACCATGGTCTGTGTCATTAAATTGATGACAAGCCACAAAATAAAAAATTATATTTGATCATCTTAGGAGTGAGTTCTATTAATCAATGAAGGTTTTACCTTTTTTTTTCTATTTTGGGAGTTGCTGACTACTTATGGAAGGAAAAGTTAGGTGTTCATGGTGAAATAGTGTTCAGAGGTTTAGGAATTTGATGGCATTTTTAATTTGGTTTTGTTAGGATGATTCTTTTTCTTGGCGTCCCAATGAAGAGGACGGCGTCTCTCTGCTTTAGTAGTATATCTAGTCTCTGCTAATGACTGGTTTGAAAGAATTATAAAAGTAATTTTTTGGAGAACCTAGTCAACTGCTTGACCTAACTTTCATTTCATGTAGTCTTGTGATATATACATGTCACATAACAATGATAACGGCAAATTAGGAGAATTAACTGGTCCATAGCATTTGTAGTTGTATTCATATATTTCTTAGTTTTTTTGTTCTTATTCTGAATCATAAATTTTCACTTGACCTTGGTTGTTTTATTTTTCTCGTGCATTTGCTTATTTATGTGAATTTGAAAGGATTTCTTTTTACATCTCAAGGGAAAGTGGATGCCAAACTCATGCAGTAACCTGTGGAGCTGGTACTGGAGTGTTTCTGTTGATTCGGGTATCATGTTCATTCTCGAACTTGATGGAGTTTTGAATTACTTGTCTGTTTCTCTTGTTTTTTGGCTTTTCATCTTGCCCTTTGAATCTTCTTTTTGAGATATCTTGACACATCTCCTCTTCCTTGTTTTTTATTAAGTAGTTATTTTGCTTGGATACTGAATTAATAATGAGTTGTGTTTGTACTGACAGAGAACAACAATCCTACTACAAAGATCTGCACGTCAAGCCCCCTGGCCTTCTCCTTACTTAGATGCTTTTGGTGAGGAGGTAAGTTTACCTTTTGACAGATTTACTAACATATGGAACATTATTATTTTTTCTCTGCAACTAAGAAGCTGATAGAACCTAGGAAGTTATATAGTTATTTAGAAAGCAGTTATAGAAAATGTTACCTGATTATAATAGTAAGGTTAGATTCTGCTCAAAGAGTAAGAAGGTGATAGGAACCGGAGCTCGGTCTGAATTTTTGCTTTAGGGAATTGAGCTATGGATCAGTCAGAGGAAAGAGAAGCCCAAAGGGGAACCCTAGGATGAATATTTTGCTCCCTTTTTTCTGTTTGGATTTCCTTCACCTATAATAGTTTCATTAGAGTTTATAACAGAATCTCTCAATAAAAAAATATATTTATTGGGAGTTCCAGATTATATGGATGTCATGAATCAAATATCTCAAAAACCTGACTTCTCATTTTTTTCACCGTTGTACAATATTAATGGATATTGCTGTATATGCCTAAGTGGATATGCTCGCTCTTCCTTCAAGGTGTTTGAATTGAAGTCGAACCCTGCCAGGGGTCATTTGGCATCCTGTCATAAAGAACAGGAAATGGGGGTTGAAAATTATAAACCTCGTATTTTTGTGTCAGGGTTTTGAAATTGTTGTCTTGGAATTCTGTTTAAGCTGTCCGGATTTTGGCACTTGATATGTAACTGAAGCTAAGTTCAAATTTATCGTATTTCCAGTTCTTTAAATTTCTCTATTTGTCATGTTCTTTACTTCAGGATTCTGAAATGTCACGAGGCAAGCCTCTTTACCTGAAAGAGGAACGCTATGCTGCTTTAACTTACATGGTAAGGAAATATTATATCTTTACTCCTTATCTTTCTTTCAATTTTCTTATATCAATTAGCATTTTAAACAATGGTTTTTCGTCTGCTTAGGTTGCTTCTCATGGTCTGGACCGGAGTTCCAAGGTTCTCGGTCAGACCACCATTGGTTCCTTGTTCCTGGTTTAGTTCAAATTCCACATGTTTACTTATAGTGTTAAGGTCTGATATTTGAATTTTACAGTTCAAAATCCTCATTTTTCCTCCTTTGTTGTCCGCTAAATCACTGTGTTGGTGGTGTAACCTTGTGCATGCAGAGCTTTTTACTGGACCTGTGGAAGATGGAAATTGGTTCTAGATATGCTAACTTATCATGTCATACTCTCCTGACTAATCAGAAGATCACTTGTCCATGCTGTGTCTTCTGTTAAAAATGTACAGCCCATTAAGGTGTGCGTGTTATAATGGAAATTTGTTTGTATCAAGTTCAGTGTCATCTTTGCCATGGAAGGATATTCTTGGATAATTGGATGACCTCTTTATATTCACAACTCTTCGTAACAGCCTCAAATAATTGAGAAAATGTTAGATTTTCTTACTTGGATAAAGTTTAATAGTTGTCGGATCGGACTTTCCTATAGAGACTACTTGTTCATGACACCAATTAATTGGAATCATTTGGTTTATGGGAAGAAGGAATGCCACCTAGTGATCCATATATCCCTACAAAATCTTTTCTAGATTAGCTATGAGTCTGTTAGTGAAGGACTTAAGTTAGTTGAGGGTGCTGAGATAGTAGAAAAAATAGGGCATATTGACTCTAATTAAAAGGGGAGGTTGAGATATCTAATCATTTGTGAAAGGACAGACTCCTCAAGAAGGGTGAGGGGCGAATCCAGGTCTTTCAAATGTCCATTGACATCATTTATTTTGTATCTTCCCTAGCCTAAAGCTGCTACAATATTATCATAGCAATTAGGGTTTAGGGTTCATCAATAAAAATTCATATAACTGTAGATTAAGAGACGATATTTGGTACTAGAGAATTTATTTTATGCCCATAATCATTATTCCAATGCATCCTAGGAATTATTTTTTTTTCATAAAAAGATTTCACTCCAGAAAGCATCAATATGAAGCTTTGAAATCCCTACTAGGTTGGCGCCCTAAAGCTTCAACAACCATGTGCTTCTAGAGGAATATGCATTAAAAAGAAAAAGAAACAGAAGAGATACAAAATATTACAACCAACCATGGGGGCAACACCAAACCTATGTAGCAACTAAGAAAACCTACATTGCAGTAGCCATACCGATTCTTAAAAATGTCCTTGGTATACAAGTAGGCAACCTTTTTTGTTGGGAATATTTATACAGTTTCCTAGAAAATAAAGAGTATTTTGTTATCTAAAATCTTCAATATATTATCCTATTACACATTTAATAAGAGTGACATAATATTTTTTTTTTCACATAAAACTTCTATTTCAACTTTGGGATAGTTAGATTCTCACTTTTCCTATGCGAATGTTTTTGTGGTAAACTTGACAAAAAAAACCATTCTAGGAACATAAGATTTCCTAGCAATGTTATTTTTTAAAAGATAAATATAACATGCAAAACATAATTTGCAATTTCAAAAAACTGAAACTAAAACTTCCTTTCTACCAAACGCCAAAGTTTTGATTCTTTCAGATCTCTAGTTTCCTTCAGTTTTGGTTCTGACTCTTGTGTCATTATTGTGTAGTGTTTTGGTTTCAAAACATTTCCTCCATTGAGGCTTTTCTTTGTTGCTATTCTTTCTTCTTTGCATAATTTCCCTTAAGTAGGAATTTCTTTTCTACTACCCACTTAAAGTGATATTTCAACTAGAGTAAACAATTAATGAAAAGGAAGTTATGTTTACTTCAATAAAGTAATAATCTTCTAATACTAATTGAATCCACTCTACTATGCAATTCTGATACATGACTTAGGAATCTGTATGCTTCTGTTGTGTTTTCTTTTAAATCCCATTATCAATTTCTATTTCCTTGCAGAAAATCAGAGAAATATTTGGTGATTATTTCTTAACAATTTTAGAGTATCCTAGATTATCTTGTGGGATTTATTTCTTTTATATTTTACGATGATTTGTTTCCTTATTAAATTTCCTATAATTATCTGTATTTATGATTATTAGCTTATATAAAATACACAGTTTTCTGCATCTCTTGCATTTATTCTCTCTTTCAACACTCCTTAATTAGTTCAAGAGCTTTAACTAATCAGTTTGGAAGTCCATGGTTCTGTGGTTAAATTTCTTCTTTTGGGGTTTTTGGATAATAGCACTGGATATGATAGCTTCAGATTCGTGGGTTGTCTCTTCTAATATTACTTGCAAATCAATTTTTAAATTCTGAAACAGTGAATCTTTAAATCTGCATTCCAAATATTGCAATTTACTCAATTTCTATGGCGCGAGGGCGTAACTTGCACATTCTATACCTGCTCTCTAGAGCTTTCCGAAAATATTAGGTCCGATAGTGTAGTAAAACTCCGTCCAGGTTTTTCCTCTCAAGTTTTCTATCCTTCGTTTTGGGCTGTAACTAGTTTTCTCCTTTACTGTATATGAGCCAAACATGAATCCTTTCTTATATTTAGTCCTACATGTTGATTTGGTATCCTAAAGCTCTGCATTCAATTATCTAAACAATCTCCTGCAGATTAAAGGGATCTGGGTTATCAGTTGTATTTATTTTGTCCCTTTATTAATTTGTTATTATACTTGGCACCGAGGTAAAGTAATTTGCAAATTTTATGAGCTTATACTTACAAGGCTATTTCTTTTCACATGTCAGTAGATTGATACAGTTGCTGGGTAAGGATTTAAAACTTGGCTCCTGTCGGAGAATCTACCTGCTGGTCATGTCTGTACAGATTTGGTCGATGCTGACATAGCTGCGACTTTTCTTCTGCTCTATGCTTAAAGTACGTTTACCGTGAAGTTGGTGCACTGGTGTACATACATCATCATAGTAGTGAGAGGAGCAATTGCTTCAAGGTATACTTTGTGGAATTATGAGCTTATCCTTACTCATCAGTGGTTTAGGATGTCTGAGGACAATCATGTTGGTTCTGTATCTATTCTTCTCAATCTCGTAAGTTTGGATGTTTGGTTTGGGCCTTCCCCTCTACCCAGGTAGGGGAAACAAGACAATGCCCAATTTATGGGCATATTGTATACAAGGTATATATATATATATATATATACACCAAATTTTACTGTCTGTGTTTCCTGTTTAGTATATTTGAGGAACAATGCTAATAGACCGATTGTAAAATTTGGGTTGTTTCTCATTTTCAAGTGTCGCTTGTGATAATAGTATCGTATTTCGGTGAATTAAATAAACTAGAAAATTGATTGGATTGGAGGGTAAGACTAGGTAAGTATATATACACTAGCTAGCTATTGCTGGAATGTCATTTGAATTATCCTAGTGAAGTGGGTGGATGTTGCGGAGGAAAGCGATTTTCAGTGAGTTTTCTCATGTTTTAAATAAGCCATGCAAATTTGAGCGTTTTCGTTATGTAACTCAATTAGATTCACTCTTTCAAAATATACAGGACAGATTAGAATTTAACAGCTGCTTTCTTTGGACGTTACAGGTGAATTAAGTTATAAAGGCGAAGTTTTAAAAACGAGTACTGATAATTAGGGCTGTACTGTGTTCAAATGTTCTGTCAATTTTCATATCTGCATTTTGTTTAGGCTTCACTTATACAGTACAGGATCATGTGTGCCGAAATAAATTTTCGAAATTGTTTTTGGAATAAGATGAAAAAGTAGAGTACAAACAATTTAATGCTGGTTTGTGTCTACCACAATTTTGTTTTTCCTTCATATAGGTCCCAAGTAGCTTTTCACCTGTTTCAAAATAGTATACTACAAAGAATACTAGATTTATGGTTAGAACATTTATTCACAAATATACGGATGATAGTCTGAAACCTACATACGAATCGGTATCGTAGATTTAGCATCGTTTGTAATAATGAAAAACCATTTGTCTGTATGTATAAAATTATACTTTCGTTAGTAATTGCAAAATTAAGAACATCTTTGGTCTAACAAGACTCCCAAATTTCTTTGAGCCATGGTATTAGAAGCATACATATTCGACATTGCAAAGAAGGGTGCAATGTTATTCTGGGACTGATCTTCTACTGCTTGCATCTTGGTCTAATGATAACTCTGCTATTCGATTTTATGAATGTGGGTTGTATGAGGTTACAACTTGATCTAAGGATAACCTCTCATTATGTTATTTAAAATTCGACAATATAAATGGTAAATTTAATATAAATGGGAAATTTGTGAAACTGAAATTCCGATAGTAAATTGCGCTATTAAATAAAAAAGTTTAAAAGATATTTGGTTGAATATGGAGTGATTGTCGCACTCCGAATGTCAAACTGATTCTTGAAGCACCTCCATAGTGACTTTCTACACTTCCATAATTTTGCATACTCCCATTTCTAATCTTGAGAAAAAGACGAAAATATCTTTTGTTGATGGTAATTGCGATTTAATTAATTTTTCTCTTCACGGATTATACACACCACAATGCAATTAAAAAATATTATCATTGTAGATTGTACAATCCGCAATTTTTCTCTTCGCAGATTGTACAAACTATAATGCAATTAAAAAATAAATATTATCATTGCGGATTGTACAACCCGTAATTATTTTTTTCTGCACCTTTTACATTACTGGTTATACAAACCGCAAGTATAAATTTTTCTAAATGTATTGTGGTTTGTACAACCCACAATGCATTTAAAAAAAATTGTATTGCGGGTTGTACAACCCAACCCGTAATGTATTTATAAATTTTTTTTATTACAGTTTGTATAACCCGCGTTGTGACCCTAATACCACCCCAATCATGTAAGAGTCTATTGGCTGCAGGCTTATTCTCATTCCAAATTCCAATCCCATTTTAAATAAAGAGTATATTATGCTCCTTTATACCTATTAAACAAAGAGTCTCTTATGTTGTTATACCCCATTTCCTATATCCCATTTCAAACAAACAGTCTTGTTATGTTGAAACATTCACTCTTCTTTCTTGATTGGTTTTATTTCAAATTCAATCAAAATAAAACTAAACTAATTAAATTAAGGCAAATGAAAAGTCTCTGTAAGTTCACTTCTTAGATAGGATCTCATTTTAAATTCAATTAAAATAAAATAAAATTAATTAAATTGAATTTAAAATGAAATCCTATCAAGAATGAACTTACATAGACTCTTCATCTGCTTTAATTTAATTAGTTTAATTTTATTTTAATTGAATTTGAAATGAAATCAATGAAGAAAGAGAAATGAATGTTTCAGCATAATTTGAAATGAGTAATAAAGCAAGCGAAGAGACTCTTTATTTAATAGGTATACAGGAGCATAATAGACTCTTCATTTAAAATGGAATTAGAACTTTGAATGACAATAAGCCTACAACCAGCAAAATAGCTTCATCATTTAATTACATGATTGGATGGTATTATGGTGACAACACATATTAAAAAAATTTAAATAAGCTTGCAACCAGCAAAATAGCTTCATCATTTAATTACATGATTAGATGGTATTATGGTGACAACACATATGAAAAGAATTTAAATGCATACATAGGGTAATACAATAAATATATTGTTGATTGTATAACCCCCAATACAAAATTTTATATTTTATTTTAAATGCATTACTAGTTGTACAAACCTTAATACATTTAGAAAAATTTATACTTACAGTTTGTACAATTCGCAATGTAAAAGGTGCAGAAAAAATAATTGTGAGTTGTATAATCCGCAATGATAATATTTTTTAATTTTGTATAATCCCAAAGAAGAAAAAAATAAATCGCTGTTAATAAAGTGTATTTTTGTCTTTTTCTCATGACTAAAATGAAAATATATAAAATTATGAAGGTGCAGGAAGAATCAGTCCAAATGTCAGTATGTCCATTTAAATTTTGACACCTCCAACAATAATGTAAAATGTGCTTGAATTGAAAACAAGAAAAATGTGCAGAAGTGCAAAAATTCAACCATAAAATATGCAAGCCTTGATATCAATAAAAAAATATTGAAAGTTTATGTAATCATAAAATGAATTTTACTTTTTAAAGTTATTGACATTGCTAATCATACCAAATGAAACTTAATGACAATAGATCAAATAGGAATTAATGTTCTTGATCATAAAATTAGAAGTACATATATTAATAATACAAGAGAAAAGAAAAAAAAAGTAATATTATTGAAAACTAATTTCTTTAAACGATGGATTACATTTTTAAAAAACTATAAAAATTACGAAAGCTAAAACTTGCAATGTTATAATATGCAATACATATGAAGTATTAATTATAATTATAAATATTTAAAAAAAAATTATCATGCTCTATTCTGAATATAATAATTAATAAGATCTTCACCAAACTATTTATATTGTACAACAATAACTATAAACTTAAATTGGTGTACTTTATCTACTAAAAAAATGGTTGTCCTTTGTGGTATATTGTAAGACATATTTTTAATCATTATATTGGTGCAAATTGTTGATCGTTGTAATTAATAATTAACACTATTGGAAACCTTGAACGCACAAGTAATCTCTTCTCAAAATAGTATATTCCATATCAAAGTGATACTACCTGAATTTGAATCAATTGGTTGAGAGAGAAAAAAAATGATATCTAGTACACAAATTCTATTATTTTTAGTTCATAATTTCTAATTTATTTTTTTTACAAAATTTTATATAAAAAATTCAAATATTGTGTAGAATTATCTATAAATTGAGTTGTGCATGACACAGGTCACTTAAATATAGATTTTAATTAAAAACATACAACTAAAAAATATTATTTTATAAAAAAAAAATGTAACTAGGAAGTCTTATTTTAGATTGATTGAAATACTCCAACACATAATTGATTTCTACTTCTCTAAATTTATTGTATTTTAAAAATTGTAGTCTATAGGATATACGATCAGCTATATATCTAACAGACAACAAAAAATAATAACTAAATATAATTCTTCAATTTTAAAAATTTCTAATACAAGTAAGAAAATATTTATATTTAAATAATTTTTATTCTGTATATATGATACGCGTTAAACACTCTAATAACAAAGTATCAAAATCTAAATATATCATTAATTAAGTTTAATAAATTATTCTGATAATTAATACAGGACCTACGTTTTAATGAAACCGAACCTTAATGACTAAGTGCTTATTTATGAGTGATTTTTGTTTTCACTCAATCAAGCTATTATTAGGCTAAAATCAAGTTATCAACTACCATTTTTGCTCACCAAAAACATAATTGGAGAAAATGAAAAACAATATCTACTAATTTGTTGTGTCATCCATTTATTTACGTTGAGGTTTAGTAGAATGTAAAGATTACTATTTACAAGCCCCAAGTTATTTCCTTTTATTTACGACAATTTAGTCAAAGGATTCTGAAAAAGAGTGAAACAGAAACATTTACATTTTGTTAAAATTTCAAAATAATATTTTGAGGAACTAACTATTTTAAGGAAGGAAAATATGAATATATATGATATTGTCCATTGTAATTATCTATATAAGAGAAGTTAAATACCCTGCTACTTGGTTCAGAAGGTCACAAACCATACTAAAGGGAAAAAACATGATAATATTTATTTCATAAACTGATCTAATTAAATGAAAAAAAAAACAAAAAAATCTAAAAGACTAAAATCGTACAAACTGAAAATTGAACGTAGCAAACATCTGTTTTTTTCTCTTTTTTTTTTTATGTGGAGTTGGATTTTAGATTTAACGTTAAAAACAGATGCAATGCAATTCAAACTAAATTTACTTGCACGTATGTATATAATTGTATTCATGAATTTGCAAAATTACTGTTTTATTTTTTATTATATATTTATAAAATATCACATAATTTGTACTTGTTTACATAAAAATATTTAATTAAAATAAACTTTTTTCCTATCTGAGTTATAATTATCAAGTGATGTAAATTTTTATTTTTACTATATATTTTAAATATTATGCTATCATTAGTTATATGACGCATAAAAAAATCTTTGACGTTTAAAAATGCTTTGATTTATCATTGCATTTATTAATACTTTCTAAAAACAATAAAAGACAAAATCAATAATTCAAACTGGATTAGTTGTATGTCAATAAGGTTCTTTACTTCAACCACATGCTTTGCATAGATAGTTAAGGTGTTAGTTACAGCATTGCATGGGTGGTAGAACTTTCCTCTCTCAGTGTATCAGTGTCCACTCAATAGAGTTGGTGTTCTTTCCTATCTAAGAATTTTGCCACTCACTGTAAATTCCCTTTGCCCTTGCCTTAGACGAGCTTCGTAGTTCGCTGCTTTTAGATTATTCCAAAATCACTGTAACAGCTTTTGCCGCAACAGTTCTCAAGGATTGATTAAATCAAACCAATGCTTATAGGACATTTAAATTTTAAAATTTATAAGAAAAAATAGTTAAAGTAAATTTTTTTGGTGTATATAAGCATGGATCAAGGTGGTCTAGGACTAACTAATTATTTCTCCTAAGTTGAGTTGTGATACCACTTGTCTGCATAAGTTATCTTCGATTTTGATGATAATTTCAGGTTGAGCATGCTCTATTTCCATTATGAAATTGCAGCACCTCAGTGATTGTCAGAGTAATTTCAATGTAAAGTGTACATCAAACCAGCTGGAGCGATAACGTAAGGATCACACACTTATTAGTAGTTCAGGCCAGAAATTATTTGGAAAAATGATTGCAGGAATCTAAGAACATTTATGACATTGGAGAAAATTTATTTTTCCTAGGACAACTGTACAAATCTGATAAATACAACTAGCTATATGTATCCACAGGTAAATGGAAATTTTCAATTCTTATTCTACACATACCAGACCCCTACTGTTGCTGAGGTGTGATTGAAATGACAGCAAACTATCGGTGTAGACAAGTGCAAGTCATTGTGACCCGTGCACTGAATTTTCTTTATAAATTTGGTAAACATTTCAAACAATTTAGAAATCAATCAGCCAGCTTCAATACCAAGTCCAATCATAATCCCTGCGTCAATTCAGAAAAAAGAGTTATTAGGACTCATAACTACTAGACTGATGATGTTTGATCATCAGATAACAATAACAAAAACTGCAAGGAAAACACTATCTCCTACCAAAAGAGATGAAGGTAAATAAACCTGCTCAATCATATTGCTAAAGCTATACAAAAAAGACCAATAATTTGAAGGACAATGTTTAGATGTTTAATGGTGAGTGGCATGGAACCATTTTATTGTTTGGATACTTTTCTGATGGAACAAACAAAGAATGATTCCATTTTGAAATCTAGTTTGGTCTTTGATTCCTGTGACTTTGAACTTTAAAGCACATGAGCACATATGAAGAAAAAATAACGGGATTAGTGCTCAGGTCTTTGATTCCTGTGACTTTGAACTTTAAAGCACAGGAGCACATATGAAGAAAAAGTAATAGGATTAGTGCTCAGGCAAATAGTTGCAATGCAAATTCAATGTCCAAAAACCGACAAGCCAATTTAAAATGTCCAAAAAGTTGTTTATATGCTTTTCATTCAGAAAACTTCAAGAGGACAAGATTGAAGAGTACCATTGTAATACATGTATAAGTAGAAATGATCAAAAGCAGCTTGAATAATAACACTTTTGAAAGGACAAGATATATTTCAACCACTTGATAGTTCCTTGGTTTTTCAAGAAATAATATTCCCTCCGATGAAAATACAAGATCTAGCAATGGAACGTGTTTTCAATAGGAGACTTTGCCCAATTAGAGCACCACAATATCTAGATATTGGATACTTTCTTTATCTTCCTATAGTAGACCTTGTCCTAGAGTCTTTTTATATGAGAATGCGAAGGACAACATTCCCGTGATCAATGCAGAAGCCTGCATGAATTGACAATGCACACCAACTGCAAAAGATAGTTGAGGGCAACACAACTCACTTTCTTCTGCCATGACATCATTTATGTTTCTTTCAAGATATCTAACACATTTCCTTTGAAAAATCGCAATAATTTTGTTTGATCAAGCCACTTCAAGCAAGGACTAGAAAGTATTTGAGACATCCAAGATCTTTGGTTTGAAAGTATTTGCACTAATGTTGCTCAATAGGAGCAATCTTGGTAACATCATTAATAACTGTATCATTAACATCAGTATTATTAAACTTTGGTCATAACGACACCATGGCGGAAATCGGTGGCATAGCAAAGAAGAAAAAGACAATATTTTGCTACCAAAGAAAAAGGATCATTGGAATCCTAACCATATATGTAAGTATATCCTTTAGTAACCAATAGGGCTTTAAGGCGATCAACCCAATCATTTGGCCCATGCGTGATTATGTTCAAGAGCTTGCATTTCAACAATCATAACTTGTTGTCATCGATGATCAAGTGTTATGGTCATAATTTTAGAATATTAATAAAAGATATGGAGGAATATATGAGAAGTAGGAAGGAAATAACTTATGAAACTTAGAAATTTATTAACAGGGTAAGGATGACAGGTACAACTAGTACCAACTAGAATCTTCATTATCAAGGATCATGGTATTCTGTAATAGTGAAGGACTTGATGAAAATGACTCGTCATGTAATATTGGACAAATCACTTTTGGCCTACAATGATGTGTTGAAGATTCCATATTGACTAAAGATAAGGTCAATTCATAGTATACAAGGAGGTGCAAACCTTATCTTGCAAGCCGGTTTTGTAAGATTGAATTAGACTTAAAGTCCACTTCTTAAGATCACATTAAAAGTTTATCCTGCTGAGGTTAAATGGGCCTATCGTGTCACCCGCTATTAAGTTGCTATCGACCCATAAATATCTAGTCCCAGGCAAGAGTTGGAGATCTCACATTGACACTATATAAAGCCAACTTATAATATATAAGTGGATGTAAACCTTACCTTACAAGCCAATTTTGTAAGGTTGAATTAAGCTTAAAATCCACTTCTTAAGAGGTTGCAACAATGGCTCTAGTGAGTTTTTAAAGTAGGAAAGGAACTTGGAGGGTTGGGTTGACTTAAGATGTCATGAGTAAGAAAAAACAAGGGTCCACCAATAAGACATGTTGGACAAAGTAAACTTCTTAAAGACAAGGGAAGAAATATGTCTCTTCAAAAAAGGAGAAACTTGCCGACAATTTGATTCAGGAGAATAACCATGGTACCTTTTTTGGAGGTGAGAATATCCTAGGAACACAATTTGATGGCTCTTGCCAAGAGTTTGTCCAGATTTGGAAACATGTCAGGTACAAAACACACATAAACAAAGACGCGGGAAGTAACATGAAATAGAGGTTCATTTGGAAACAAAATGGAACAAGGAATTTTATTATCAACAGACGAAGAAGACCTTTTATTGATAAGAAAACATGTTGTAAGAATAACATCACCCTAGTGATGAGCTAGTATATTTGCACTAAGTAATTAGGTGCATGCAGTTTTAACCAAGTGATCATTTTTTCTTTCTGCTATATCATTTTGTTGAGGTGTATAAGAATAAGTAGATTGATGTAAAATTCCATGTGAGCTCAAAATAGCATAAAAAATCCGAAGAAAAATATTCTTTGGCATTATCACTTCAGAAAATTTCGATAACTTGTCCAAATTGATTTGTAAAGATGGACAAAACTTTAGAATGATCTTTAATTAAATAAACTTAAGTACATCTGAAGTATTCTTAATGACGGTAAAAAAAATATCAAAATCTAAAAGATGTAATGTGACTTAGTCCCCATGTTAGAGTAAATGACAAAAAACACATACTTACATCTTGATTCATTTCGCTTGGGAAAAAAAGATCTTGCATGTTTTTCAAGTTGACATGACTCACTCTAGGACTTCAAGTGTACTAAGTTCAGGAACCCTTTGTTTTAATTTTGACAAATATGGATGACGCATTCAATCATGCAAAAATTTAGGAGAAGAGGAGGCAAGACAAGATAAAAATAACCTAGTCCCAAAGTAGTACAATCCTCCACACTCATACTCAAGTCCTTTACCAATTAGTCAACCCATGTCATTCTCTGTATAACAATTACAAAATAGTTTATAGATATAGTTAATTGACCCAAAGAGATAACGTTATAGTGGCATGTAGGAACAAATAGAACAAATTTTAAGTTTAAAGAAGGAAAAAGGGAAACTTGACCAACTTCTTGATTAGAAGCTTTGGATCCATTACCTAAGGTTGAGGTAAGGAAATTTAAGAGAATAAATAAAAAAGAATACAGAAGTATTACCAAAAATATGATCAAAATCACTTGAGTCAATCATCCATACATTTTGACATGCCATGGATTGAGATGTAGATTGTTGACAAACTAGGATGCGGGGAAGATTGTGCTTAATTGTTGGAATTTTAACCTCAAATATTCTTGATATTTTTCATAAAAAACCTTGGTTCAACTATTTCGGATTTGGAGATATTTGTTGTCTTATGAGGAAAGCCATGTAAAAGGTAACAACTTTCTTAAGCATGACTATTCTCTTACAATAAGAGCATTGAGTATCTTCTCGACCATCATGTCCTTCTCTATTGTCATGACATCCCCTTCCATGAGTAGATACCATGGCAAAAGCTTCAACAGATTCAGTAGATTTCTACCTTTAAGGATTGGAACACGAAGATTCGTGTTGTTAGGCTTTCCATTGATAGGACTTCTTGACTGGTTAAGATTTGATCCCAAACATGATCAAAATTTGGATTCACAATCATATATAACTTGTCCAACTTCTACTTGATTTCTCCTAGTGAGTCAGCTTAAGAACATCTTTAACCCCTCAATAGGAAATTGACCTTTAGCAATGAAAGATGTCATATTATTTGTTTGATAGATGTCAATTTATGGGAAAAATCGTAAAGTCCCTGAATGTCATTTGCAGAGTAAGATTGATTCGCTCTAATACCAACTTGAAAAAGTATATATGAGGAGAAGAGCTTGAGAGAGATCTTCCTAGTGATTCGAATACGCGGACACACACACATTGATGAGTGGCTTACGATAGAAAGCTTAAGGAAAGAAAAAGAAAAACATTATAGAGTTTAACCCTAAGATTAAGTTACAGATAAATACAGTACAAAATAGCTATTGCTCAGAAGATAATATAAACTATTCTAACACAACCAAAATCTCTCTGTCTCGTTTTGGTTAAAAACATTTTCTAACACATGATGGGCTAATCCAACCATTTTGTGTCTCACATAAAGAATCTAGATTGAAATGGGACCCACAATTATAGGTCAAAATAAGTGATGTGATACAAAAACGATTGTCACAATCAACATTGATAATTTAAAGCATAAATAAACAACTTTAAGTAAACAAAATGAGATAATCATATTAAATAACATCTATTTTGAACAAATAAAAGTTGTCTTCTCATTTGGTGGAGAAACAAGACTTCAACAAATTGTATAAGAAAGACAACTGTGTGAATCAGATAATAAAAAAATCCTTTCTGTTGCAAACTTTCTGACAGTAAAAAGTAATTAATATCATCAGTTACTAGGGTATTGAGTTTGTTTTCCTGGATCAACTTCATCCTACAATAAAGCTTGGCTTATTCACCAGTAGACAGCCATTTAACTGATGCCTTAAAGCTTAAGCAGAAAGATAATATAATACATTTAAAAAACAATAATTAGCAATGACTTACAATTTTTGTTCACTATGTGGCAACCAATTTTTTTTCGTGAAGACAATCTTCAGTCATGACATTGCTTCTCTTGTCATCATTCTTCTCTTTGTCAAAAGCAAACTCCAGTTGTTTCTCCACTGACTTGACAATCCCAGTTCGCTTGGATCTTAACCTATATGGGGGAGATACATTGAATGTCTTATTACTGGGAATATCCATCACATTGCCATGGCTTGCCGGACTACTGGAGAAATGCCTAGAACCAGAATCATCATTGGTTCTCTCTGTTTCATTAGAAGAACGTGGATCATTATCTACCTTCAAAAGTTTACTGGGACTAGTGAGTGCTTGGAGCTCAGTTTTCCTCCTCCTCAATATGGAAGGAGTATTTGGAAAAGTATTGGCAGCCCTTTTCAAAATTGATTCAGGTGTCTCAGTGCATAATTCACCACCCTTCACACGAGGTGGAGTGAAGAAACCAATAGGTGACAAAGTTGGAGTAGAACAAAACTCATTCTGCTGGCAGATATAATTTAAATAAAGAGAATCTATGGGAACTGAACCATGTAACTGGGGTGGCTCATAACACAGAGAACCACAGGTTGGACTTTCTTGCAAAGATGTTCCAATTAAGCTTGTAGTGCTCATGTCACCATAGTTTGTACAATGCTCAAAAGTTGAGTTTCCATTGAGGCCGGAATTGTCAGGTCTTGGCCCATAAGTTATTCCCCGATTAGCTTTTGACAGTTGTTCTGAATTGCTACAGCTAAGATCGATGTTGGAAGATCCAGGCTTGCATTCTACACAGTCAGAATCAGCAGATTCATTTGCAGGAACACTTGAAGAATCACCAACTTCTCTAACTGTTCCCGAGGACTCAAACTGATTCCTTCCACTGTCATCTAGTTTACTAATGGCTGTAGTTTCAGATGATGTTTCAACAGCTGCATTTAATTCTTTATTTGAATAAACAAGTATTGATTTACTAGCAGAACGTCTAATTGTATCTTTGACAGTAACTTGTGGACTATTCTTGGGAATTGGTGGAAGTCTTCCTGTAGCTAAATAAAAATCTAACTTTTTCTTCAAAGAACTATTCCAATGATTCTTTATTGCATTATCAGTCCTACAGAAGAAAAATAACAGGCAAATATTAGCATGTGTTAAAATAAATCAAATGGTATGCCATTCTATCACAAAATAAATCTTCTACGAGGAGGTCAGATATTGTCATTATTTTTTGCAGGGATTCACTCTACGACTTATTTGAACTATACAATGTAGGGCTTCCCCTAATACGTTTCGAAGAAAGTTGAACAGCTTAGTCAACTCCTTGAAAGGTAGACAAATCTTCAGAACTTTATGTTCAGGATTAGGTAGCTTCATTGCATTTATTTTATGTTTTTTCTTTTTGTTTCATGTTTCGGTCTCACATTAAAAAAATCCTATTCCTATTTATATCTCTGTAATATTTTCTTGTCTTGATGAATTTCTACTTTTATTTTAAAAAAATATAATAATATATCCTTCAAACATATGAATACTGAGAGCAAGAGTACCACCATCCCCAAAAAAACAAGGTTGCTTTGGACATTGGCAAATGCTGATACTTCACAATTCGAATAACTCAAATATTACATTCCATGATTTTTTCTATGACCTTAATTTCCTTTATAACAACTAACGAATTAAAAGAAAACAGACCTTCCGTGAAGGACCTTAGCTATTTCAGCCCATTTGTTCCCATGTAAACGATGAGCATTCATCAGGGCTAATTCCTCCTCCAAAGTCCAGGCATCCTTCTTTATCTCAGGGTTAAGATGATTGTGCCACCTGAAAACAGTTTAAAAGAAAAAACCACTATAATCTGAGTAGACCACATTCAAAGCCAGTCTTTGTAGTCAAATTGTCAGTTTAAACAAAGGGACATTCACATGAAATTAAGATCTCCAAAAGTTGTAGTATGCAAGAAAGAAATCTAAAATTTATATTTAATTATACAGAGGGAAACATTTATTTATCAATAAAAAGATTCATAGAAGAAGATACAAAAAGTAATAACTTGCACATGATCTTCAGCTAACTTACCGCTCTCGACATTGTTTGCCTATTCGACCGGGTAAAGACTGGGCTATCAAAGACCATTTTGTTGGTCCATATTTTGTCACCAGTTCAACAATTTTATCGTCCTCCTGTAAACCCAGTAAAGAGAAGTTGTTAATCGAATAAAATTGTAGGAAAGTTAATAAAGAAAAAGACTAAGTTTCAACCTCCTGTGTCCAAGGTCCTTTAACAAGTTCTGGATTAAGAACTTTTTGCCATCTATGCAAACACTGGACTTCTGATCTATCAGGAAAAAACTCAGCTGCATTCCACATTTTAAATATGTCACCAAAATGAGCATAGTGTTTTCATGAAACCCATATGACCATTTCTAGGTTTATAAATATTAAAATAGTCCATCACAGAACAAATAGGAAATAAACGTTTTATTGAAAGATGCAAAAACAATTTTGAAAGTTTTAGTTGTTTAGTTGTTTCATTCTAACTTTCTGAGCTCTAAAGAAGGGGAAAACTGTGGGAATCCATGTGATATTTCAGGAATGCATATATTTTATTTTATCTTATCATGTAATAATACCTAATTAGTTAGTAATAAGTGTAAATCCCGAAAAAATGGGACTACAGTGTAGAGAAGGTCAGCATTTGTTTCCTTAATTAATGTACAGACATATATAAACTGATTGATCTTTTCATGAAACATGTATACCAGCCCAAATTTTATAGATGGTGATAGAGCTTTTCCAAACTAGGTTGGACCAATTGATTGGTCCAAAGAAAAAATAAATAAATAAATAAATAAAAAAGAGAAGTACAGACAGTTGAAAAGAATGAAAAAAACAAGGATTCACTTCTCAAGGGAAAACACACCCTTCCAGGAAATGTTCGCTTTACAACTGAAATACAGCTTTCTGTTACAAATTTCATAGTCCCTCGCCTCCATATTGCCCTCTTATTTATATACGACCCTCCTAATCACTTATTACATGTCTTATTCCTTCTAGAGTATACCTTTTTTATACTCTCTCTTCCCGTCCCCTGACAGACTACATCTCACGTGCCTTCTACTCAAACCCTAAAATCCTTCCAAAGTCAATTTGCCATCATTGCCAATAATTCTCTGCTTGTCGTTCTCCTTCCCATAGGCAAACATTACATTATAACTTCTTCTTTCAGTTATATATATGCAATGGTTTATCAATGTGTAACCTACAAACTTTGATCACTTGGTGTGGCCTTTGCTAAGTATCTGTTCTGTGTATTGTCTGAATTCGAAGAACTATAAAAAATGGTCTCAACTTGTCTGTACAGTGCTGAAAGGAAAAGGAAATCAGATTCACCTAACTATTAACAGGTCTATAAATGTTGACCCTAAGTTTGCAACATGGGACAGAGAAGACTCCATGATAACAGCTCGGCTATGGAATTCAATGATCCCGGAAATTAGTGACACTTGACACTGCAGAGGAAACATGGGAAGTAAACCTATTCCAAAGTCAAAGAGGCTGTTCAAGTATAAGAAACATAGTTGATAACAGTGGTGACAAAACAAGGGATTGAAACAATTATTAAATGTGATAATCAACTGAAGTCTCTATGGATGATGCTATAGATCATTATAAACTGATAAAAACTAAATGCTCTGACAATGCAGCAGTACTGAAGGAAATTGAGCATAACTGAATCCAGACTTCCTTGTTGGCTTGAATTCCCACTTTATTAAATCCGAATTCAAATTTTGGGAAAACAACAAACTAAATTTTTCAATGACGTATTGAAGTGGTTCCGAAATGAAAATAGAAGAATGATGGATTGTGAGCACATGCACCTACTGGACATTACACCCAAGAGAAATGATGGAAACTGCATGGAAAAGCTCTTATAGTCAAGAATGGGGACAATGCAAAGAAAGGACATGCTCTTGTTGCTGTTGCTGGAACTAACAAAGAGAATAAGCCTGAAAACCAACAGGTACTTATTTATACTTTGGCATTTTCAGGTAATCCGTTTCCATTTGGATTAAATATCTCTGAAATACCTTCAACCCAGTTATGGATATTAGATTCATGAGCCACAGATCACTAGACACCGGTCCAAACACTTCACATATTCATCTTCTCCCAGGAATAAAAAAACTACCAGTGGAGACAGTATTGTTGTAACTACAGTTGGTTGAGAATCTTCATTGGGAGATGTGTGAGCTAGCTATACACAAACATGTACCGTTTAAGCAATAATAGAAGCACATTTTTAGCTTGTTAATATGTTTCTCTCTACTGTTCATACAAATGTAATCAATGAAATATAAATTTTATTGATGATTGCTTGAATGTGTTTCATTTCTTCATACACATAATCAATCTTAGAGTGTGTTTCATTTCTTCTACACAACCAAAACAAGGGAAACTTGATATTAGAGCCCTAAGATCTGTTTCATTGGGTATTCTTCCCCTTAGAAAGGACCTGAGAAAATGTACTGTGACGATAAATCAGTAATCAACATAGCTCATAACATTGGAGTGAATAGGCGTTTAGCAAGGAGAAACTTGATACTGGCTTAACATTTACACTATATGTACCCATTCAAGGACAGCTTGAACAAATGCTCATGAAGGGTTGAACAGCTCCTCATTTGACAGAATTGTACCCAAGATGGGAATGGATAATACATATTCACTATCTTACTGAGGAGTGTAAGAGTCTGTATGCTGTTTAAAGAATATATGCATACATACATACCTACATACATACATATATATATATATATATATATATATATATATATATATATATATATATATATATTACTTTGTTATCGTATAACTAATTTTTAATATGCAATTAATTAGTAACCAGTATAAATCCCAAAAATCATGGAGTACAGCTTAGTGAGAGAGACATTTATTTCCTTGATCAGTAGGACTAAAGTATATAACCCCCGATAGGTTATTCAAAGAAATATGTATTCCATCCTAATGTTCAAGGGTAACTAAAAATTATCCTCAAGAGTTGTAACTAGAATAATATTTATTTTCGACTGCGTTCTCATGCTTCACTCTGGTATGCCAATAAAAGCATCAATAATAACAAGATAATTTGCATATAAACAAGTTTCATTGTGTATCGTTTTCATCTTCCTTAAAGATAAAAGCGATGCCAGCTGAATCTATCCCAAAACAGATGATGGATGGACCAGCTACTTTATATATTGAAATCATAGGAACTCTGCAAAACGATATATATCATTATTCTAGTGCATTTTAGTCAAATTAGTTTGGAGATCCAAATCCTACCTTTTCATTCATATATATTGGATACGTTCAAATGCTCACACCAGTACCAATCAAGCATTCATTGCAGTTATAAATTTGAAAATCACATATAAAGGTCTTTACTGATTTATTGCAACAATAACAAGTTATGTCAGAACTCAGAAGGACTAACTAGGGTAACTATTAACAGATACCTATTTTCTTCCAACTTTTTCCCTTAAAAACTGCCACAGCATTCCTCAATGTCTCATCCTGCATCATGTTAAATAAAATATTAAGAAAAATAATTATTATTATGATTAACTTCTATAAGACCAGCAATAATTGAAAGGACAAGCATAACGATTTTGAAGTAGACTTGCACAGAAATAAAATCAAGAGAGCTGAGTTCACTATTTAATCAGCTTGCTAACAACCAAGAACATATCTAACCAAAAAAATTGATAATTAAAAAAACAAAGCTGTCCCAATGCGTAAAGACTAACCTCCTGTGCTGTCCAACCACCCTTAGCACGCCTAATAGGACCAGTGGTCCTCCTGTGCCAAAAAACATTCATGTAACAAAAGTCAATGCATATAGATCACGGCAAGGATTCAGAGTGGAGAAAATTTCCACAGTATGAAGGGAATCAGTCACTCCACATATCACACAGTTCATGACTGATACTGCAATGAAAAAGTAAAGAACTTAACGGATGTTACCGATGGGAAGGTGATGTGGATGCAGGGCTGCATATCCCAGGAGACTTGTGAATTGCACTGCCACTGCCTTCAGAAACAGAGGAGCAAGAAGCAGCAGTAGACTGCTTATTCTCCAGGCAACACTCCTCCGATTTCACCCCCTCAGCCATATCCTTCAAGAGCTCAAAATCATAATAAACAAACCATACCATATATCCTTAGAACAAAATTCGTTAAAAGAAATTAAAAACAGAAAAAAAGCACAAATTCTCAGAACAACCCCACCGTACACCAACCATCAAAACATCATAAAAACCCAGCTCAAACTGAAAAATTTCTAAACTTTCACACTGAAACACAAATTTAAGCACAACCCAGATCTTAAAATCTATTATCAGATCAAAACCTTCAACCCCCTCCCCAATAAAATTCTCACACCAAACATGGTAATGGTAACGCTCCAGCCAAACAAAATCTATTCCGGTCCTCCTTACCAAAAGGAAACGGAAAGACTCGATCAAATCAAATAAACGGAAATTAACATCTGAAATTAACATCTGAATTTGACAGAGTAAATAAAAAAACGGAAACAGATAAGATAAGAAAAAACAATAAATCGAGAAAAAGAAAAAGAATCGTGATTTCTCCAAACACTGAAGTACCTATGCTTGCAGAGAAGTGGCGGGAATCAAAGTGAAGCTCATAGAAGAGAGACCAGGATGGCTTCTCTCTCTTTCTCTCTCTGCTCTGAGCTAAGGTTTCGAAAAATCCTCGAACGTTGAAACAATGGAAAATTGAAATTTAGTTTTAAAAAATAAAAACGGAATTTTATTTATTTATTATTTACTAAGTAAATGTGTGTATGTGTAACATATACACACATAACATAAGTCATAATGCTAATAAAAAATAAAAAATAATTACAATAATATACAATATTAATGTTTGAGCACCGACGTGACGTCGTCGCCGTCAACTACCGTTAGGGATGCGTGGCGTGGTTTCATAGCCTGTCAGGTAACGGCTGTGGTGAACGTTACTTAGGGGAACAAAAGTTTGAAACTCAAACGGCACTTAATGCGTGACGGCGATAAAGGTCGAACAAGTTTAGGGACCAGATTTGGGTGTGGATGATTTTGAACCGTTGGATGAGAGGGAGAAACGTTATAACTAATTGGAAGGTTAAAAAAAAGGTGTATTAATTATTAATAAACTAATATGCTATTATATTAGATTAGGATGACCAGCAACGGCTACAAGAAGGCTAATATAAAATAATGTGCCAATTCATGCAATAATAATATATAACTTATATTTCTATTATTTTTCTATCATATTGTATGATACTTCATACTTTGTTCTATATATTTTTCCTTTTTTATAAATAGATATGTTGCGCAATTCAGTCTACATGTAACATTTTTTCATTGTAAAATGTCCTCTAAAATATCTAAATGGTTATGTATCTATACAAAATCTAATTCAATGAATAGGAAAAATTACTTTCAAAATGTATAAATAAATAATCTGATTATATGTTTAGTTTATTAAAATTTAAAAAATGTTTCTCTGTTTTAAAGAAATAAATAGGTGTATCTTTTGTACTTATTATGAGAAACATAGACCTATATTGTTAATTCCTTTTTATATGCACTTAATTTATTATGAAGTTTACTTGAAGACAATAATTTACTCATTTTCCATGCATGTGAATATTTATTGATGAAAAAAGTATCACTTGAATTAGAAGTATTGTCATCAAAGTAGTCACTATTTATTAGTGAAAGTCCTATTCCAAATGTATGAATTAAATATTGTGGGACATTGTGTGGATTATGTTAATCAGGAGAAAATCATCTATTAACTTAGATTCCATTTTAATAGGACAAAAGTATTGGACTGAAAAATAATACTAATCATACTATTTCTATGATGAAAATTATTTATCATGAAAGTTTATGAGGAACATAGGTAAAAAAAAATAATAGTCAACACTTAAACCATTTAATTTATAAATATTTCTTACACAAATTTAAATTTGTGCTTTATTACTTAAAATTAACTAACTTGAATCTAGATAACTTATGAATATAATTAATTTGTTTTTAAGATATTATTTATTTGATTACCATCAAAATCTAAGAACTAATTTATTGATATGTTATTGGGAATTTGAGTTTATGGATGGATAAAACATAATTGAAAGGAGAAATTTTACTAAATCAGTCTAGTCTCTTGATGAAAATAAGGTTCACTAAAGTTCTTAGAAATTTTGTATTAATAACAAGGTGAGTAAAAAAATTAAGAACTAATCACTTTTTCTTCTCGAAGATAAGAATTAATTTTATAAGAGTTCTTTTATAACCATGTTTTTAATAGAAAACTATATACCAATTTTATTTAAAGTCAATATTCATTATAAAGTTTGAGTAATCCTTTTTAGTAAAATATTATTTCTTAAACATTTTATTCCCATCTCCAAAATTTAAATTTAGGTAGCAAGTAATCAAGTTGAACTAGTTTAACTAATTTAATAATTAAATTCTCAAAGTTAATAATCTAGATAATCACTAGTAAAAAAAAACATTTAATCGCAGTTATATAAGGTTTACAAACGCAGTTTCGTAACCACGATAAAAAGTACTAAAGATACCATCGCGGTTGTACAACCACGATAGAAATTATAACATACTATCGCAGTTCTTTAGAAACCGCGTTAAGAAATGCTCACAGTGTGCAAAAATAGCACTGTCATTGGATATACCAACGCGGTTCCCTCTACAACCACGATGGTATGTCTAATTTTTTTGGGTACAAAAATATTCACAATGTGAGAGAATTCATATGAAAATCTTCATAGTAAAAGAAGCAGAAAAGTTATGGGAGAGCATCGAATACAAGGCCAAAAATGAACTACAAAACCAGAAAACCAAGGTATGATCAATTATGGGTAATCAAAATTCAAAGTAACACATATGAAGCATAAACAAAAGGAAACAAAAAAAGGATAAACAAAATGCATAAAAAATAAGAAAAGAGAAGCATACACTGGAATTAGCATCACGATCAGATTCACACAATGATTTGAGCTAAGTAGAAGTATCCTTCACCTGATACAATATCCTCTACCTCGTATTGTGCCTACCAAACACACCATAGTGAAAACAAACAAAAAAAAAGAGTGAAAAGAAAGGGGGTAACACGTGAAGGTACAACTTTTGATGGTGTTCGGGAGTGTCTTTAACGGTTCCGATGGCATCGACAAGTCGTCGAACAATGGCAACGGGTGTTGATCTGGAAAATTTCAGCGACGACAGACTGCACCAGCGACCAGCTTCTTTTTCCAATTTTTCATATAACAAAGCCAGAATTAGGGTATGTTTGATATTAATTGGAAATTTTGCCACTTTGAAAAGATGAACCCATATATCACGTTCCAAAAGTGAACCCATATTCCCATGAATGGCTTCACAAACCAACAAAAATGCAAAATCGCTTACAATATATATCTGAAACAAAACAAACATAAAACATTAGCTTGCAATGTAAAAATGAAGATGGATTAAACCTAGGTGGTGACGTTGAAGACGCAACGGTTGACACCGTATGGCTGACGGCTGTTCTAGGAGATGTTGGAGGGGATGAAGTTGATGATGGCCAGAGAGAATGACGACGAAGGGGTTAAGGATGACAGAGGAGGCGAATGTCAACAAGTTGGGTTTTACTTCTTCGTCACTGTGCGAGAAGTGATTTTCGAGAGAGGAAGAATGATTTTTAAATTTCAAAGTGATTTTCGAGAGAGGAAGAATGACCCAAAGAGAGGAAGAGGGAGGAAGAATGGCACTACACGAGACTGTTCGAGAGAAAGAGAGGAAGAATAGCAATGCGTGACCCAAAACGCGCAAAAACCCTAAGGAAAGGGGATACGAGCGCGGTTGTTAGTGGGAACCGCGCTCGTATCCCACATACAAGGGCGGTTGTTTAAACAACCGCCCTTGTATCTCCCTGCAAAATAATTTCAAAATTATTTTGTAGATACCAGTACGGTTGTCTAAACAACCGCTCTGGTATCTCCCTGAAATTTTTCAATTTTAAATGTTTATACCTTACCGTCGCGGTTCTCGCTCTAACCACGGTGGTATGGTTGACTTAAGTTCAAAAATATCACCTCGCTATTTTTAATTGCGGTTTCTTTTTTACCGCGATGATATCATGTCGTGGAATATGTTTTTTCTACTAGTGAATAATAGGTAAAATATTTAAATGTGGAATCAATCATACTAAATATGTTACTCTTATATCTAAAATATATGAAGATTTAAATATCAAAATTTAAACCTTTTAAATTAATTCTAAAAAAACCTTAGTGAAATTCACAATTAACTTCATCAATTTATTGATTAAATTTATAAAGTCTGCATATTCATGAACTTATCTATGATTTTTGTTAAACTTTATTTTTTTTTCACCATCAATATTATAAGACTCTAAAATATAGCTATAGAGTAGAAGTTGTATAATTAGAATGACACTTAAATATTTTATTATTAAAGAGACAAATTTATACAAACAAAACAATCAAGTTTTATTTTAATATCACCGTCATTTCTTTATAGTAGATTTTATTTTTCTCCTCCGATTTCTTTCAATATTTTTTACCACATCGTTCATCAGATTGACAATTAGAGACCATCTTTGGACTCCTAACGACTATTAGAGTAAGCCTGTCTTATCAGAAGTTTGTTTAGAGAAGTTCATTTTTGCTTATTTCTTTTTTAGAGTTAGATTGAATTTTTTGTTTACCCAGGTAAATGGAGTTTACATGTGGTGTTTTTATCTTCAGGACAAGTCTATGCTAGTTCAAGGTCCTAGTGATATGTTCAAATCATTAACTAGGACTTTGTGGAGCAGTTAGGTTGTCCTTATGGTTTTTAGAAATTTCAGAGCTCTTTGTGAACTCAGGTAAGGGATGCTAGTTTTACTTTTTCAATACAACTTTAGGTTAGAAGATCTAAATGTGATCGTGACTTAATTATAGATATTATTGTTACTCTTGCAGAGGTTGTATGATGATTGAATTTGAATTGTGAGATTGAGATTTTATTTTGAGAACCTAAAGATAGTATAGTTGATAAAAATGGTATGTAAAAGTCGTTTTGATGTTAAAAAAATTATTTGATGATAAATTATAGTATTTATTATAGTTAGATGCCCAAATAGTACGAAATTTTGGTTTTGGGACATTTAGAGTTTTGTGTTCCAGGTGTAAGCGGTGGGTGCATTTTGGAGAGGTTTCTCCGGGTTGGACTGGCGTCGAGCGCCATTTACACGGGTCTGACGCAATTTGAGAGTTTTGCTCTCAGGTATAGTAGCATCGAATGTCATCCTGTTTGTGTTAGGCACAACCTAGAATTTTCTTCCTCCTTCTCTTTTTACTTTTACATGAATTTATCTCTTAATTGCTTAATATTTATACTCCTTATGTATGTATAATTGATAAAATATATATTTTTATTTTTTTAGTTTATGTGTGATGAATTGTGTTGAATTCAAATGAAAGTTTATGAATATATATATAATCTTAAGTTAATGGGAATGAATATTTATGTATAAGTGAGACATGTTTACGAATAATGTTGAATAGTGATTGAGACATTATATCTTCATGAAAAGAGATAATCATGTTGAGATTGTTTTAGAAGTGCATGATTTGGGGATTTGATCAATAAGGAGATATCCTGACTATACTGGTACATTGAAATCATATAGATAAAGATTATGAGATAGTGAAAGTCAACAGAGGTTCATATGTTCATGTCCAATGTTTGAAATACGAGTTGATCGAAATTGGACATATTAAGTATTTGTATATGGAAATTATGTCTATGTATGTGAGTCTGTATATTTTCTGACATGAGAAAATGGTTAAGAGTTATTGTAGGAAATTGATATTGTAGTGCGATGTATGAAATAAATTATGAAAGCTTAATTTGTTTGTAGTTTAACTTAAATTTATGGTCATATATTTTAAAACTCTTTAGTTTACCCTACTTTCTGTTGTTTCTTAAGTTTATTTTTAAAATTTATGATGATCGTGTGTTATATGTGAGTAGATGATCTAGCAGATGTTGAGATTCTCCGATGAGATGATGGAAGGCATGTTTATTTTCTTTTAAATATTTTCTCTTAATTTGTATTAATATTGTAAAATCTCTATAAAGATGAATATGTTTTGAAGTACTTTATAAATGAACTATATCTGAATATATGCATATATATTTTATCTATATATCTATTTGTGAAATATAGTCTTAAGACATCTCAAATTTTAAGGATATTACAAATATGACATAATTTATTCATGTAAAGAAAAAGTACCTCCAAGCAAATGATTTATGTTAGGGTGGAACTTTATGTTATATTAGAATAGGTCATATAAAAATTTTACTAATCTATTAAAATTTTCATTCATTTACTTAAAATTTAGTTTAATTCATTCAATAAAATTCTTTCATGGATGAGTATAAATCAAATTCATCCACAAAAATAATATTAAAAAATATTCAAATAAATTCAAAAATAAATTTTTGTAAAACTTTTTTTGAAAAGTAAATATAAGAAATATTTAATTATAAAATAGTCTATAGGATTAATTTTGATGTGTTAAGTATTGAAGGAGATATATGGATTTTGAAAAATAATAGATGAATCATAAGCCCCTCCATGAAACAAAATGGATGGATTTACTTGTGGATGAACCATATGAATGATGAATAAATAAATTATTTTGTATCTCCTTATTTGGGTTCACGAGATTGAAGTTCATGGTGACCCAACTCTTGTTTATCCAAGTGATTATATATGTTTGTCCGAAAAGATTAGGTCAACAAAAATTCAAAAAGTTGATCATGGAAAGTTGAAGATGAAGAAAATAAAAAATATGTTTGTTTTAATGGTTACATCTTAGGTAGTTTATGGGTTTTGTTAGTATCATAAATAACTATACTTTATGTTAAAAAATAATGCAACCTTTTATGTTTAGATAAGTTAACCTTGTTTTGTTATTATGATAAAGATGGCGATTGATTTTATTTGTCATTGCATAAAAAGAGAATGGAAGGTGCTTTATTGTATGAGAGTAATTAGAACAATGCTAAACAAAAAAAAACTTTGGCATTTATCATGTTATTAGTTTGTAAAACTTTGTATCCTTATTAATTAATATGGATGCATGAAATGATTGTTTATGTTATTTCTTTAGTGTAATCATTCAACACTAAAATTGTTGTTCCAATATAATGTGTTGATTTGAGTTATATTTGTTTTACAAATTTTTGTTGTAGATCGCAAATTATTTGATGAAATTAAACACTTTGTATTTTGGAGATCTTAATTTTTTATCAAACTTATTCAATTAAATAGGCTCAATTACATCAAAAATATATATTTGCAAAGAAAAGTTAAATCTTACATATTATGAGTCCAAGAAATGAAAAATAAACAAACTAAACAATTATTTTTGTAAACAAGAACAATTTTTCTTGTCATGCTCCTTGTTATCCTTCTTGAAATGTTGTGTTTCTACTATTTTTTCTTATCTTCACTCTTATACTCATCGCCTTCCTTTCTCCTTGAATTTGTAAGCCTATTTTAAAAGGATGAAGATCACACATTAAATGTGTTACAAACTCACTATGTAATCATGTGATAAATTTAACTCATGTGCATTACTATTTATTATTTGTAGGACTTGGAAAGGTATATCACCCTTGGTTGAAGTTTGAATTTCCTTTAAGAGGAAAATCTTTCCTTCTTCAAGTAAAACCAAACCCAATCTATGGTTCAAGGATGACTTTCTTTCTTCCTTGTTGACATGTTTAGACTAACAATCCACCTTCTTCTCAATTTGAGTTTTGACATAGTGTGCAATTATTTAACAAATGATGACTTTTCATATCCATCATTGCACAACATAAACTTAGAGTTTGGAAAATGTATAAAATCAAGAGGTATTAAAGGATTGAACCCATATGCAACCTCAAAAGGAGAATGGAAAGTTGTGGTGTTCACTACTCTATTGTATGCAAACTCTATATGAGGTAAGAGTTGTTCTCATTTGGTTCCCAAATATCATGCATCGTAATAGTTAACTACTAATCACTTTTGTTTGATCATTAGCTTGAAGATGATACATAATATAAAAAAAAAAAAATAGTTCCAAATTTTCCCCATAAGGTCTATAAAAGTGACTCAAAATTTTTGAATCTCTATCAAACACTATGCTTCTAAGAAGCTTACACAAACGAATTATTTTCTTGAAAAATATATTTGCAATATGACATGCATCATCAACCTTGTGCCATGAAATAAAAGGGGTCGTTCTAGAAATTCTTGTCATATACATGAAGATTGAATCATATCTCTTTTTCTACCTCAGAATCTCAAGTACAAAGTTCATTGAAATATCCATCAAGGCAAATTAAGGATAGGAAAAGGGGTATAAAGTCAGGGTTGAACTTTAGACTTGGCCTTTTTACATGTTATGCGTTTTTTCACAAATTTTGTTAACATATTTCCTCATATGTTGCTAAAAATAAATTTTCATGTAATATGGGTTTTATAAGTCTCAAAATGTGTCATCAATCCTCATTCATATGCTTCCCTTATGAGTGTATTTTTCAAATCTCTCTTAGGAACACAAAGTCTTTTGTTCTTAAAAATATATCCATTTTTCTGAAAAATAGCCTTTGTGTGACCCCTTTCAGAACTCAAAAAAGATTGTAAAGAAGTCATCATCTATTGTATACAACTCCCTTATGTGATCAAAGCTTAAGAATTTTGTTTCAAAAGTATTAAGCAAGGTGTGTCTTCTTGAAAGACCATATGCCACTACATTTGTCTTTCCTTTCTTATGTTTAATAGCATATAGGAGTCGTTCAAGGTATTATACCCATTTTTCATATCTATTATTAAATTTTTATTGATTCTTCAAATATTTAAGGAACTCATTATCATTATGGATCATAAACTCCATTCGTAGAAGATAGTGTTGTCAATTTTGCAAAATTCTAACAAAAGTGTAAAGATATTTGTCATAGATAAAGTAATTGATGTGACTTCCCTTCAATTTTTCATTAAATTAAGTTATGAGATGTTTTTCTTGAAGAAATATAATCCTAATACCTGCATTGGAAGCATCACATTCTATTTCAAATGATTTAGTGAAGTTAATTCTAAAATTGTCGTGTTAATCAAGTTTTCTTTGGGATTTTGAAAGGTATTTGCTTGATCTTTGCCCACATTGAAACATACATTCTTCTACACTATTTCATTCAAATGTGTGACAATAGTAATAAAGTCTTTCACAAATCTTATATAAAAACTAGCCTAGTTATGAAAATTCCTTCTTTCACTAGTATTTGTAGAAGTTGGTCAATACCTTCACCCTTTTCTTGTTCACTTGTACTGAAGCTTCCAATAAATTATAGGCGTACTACATAATTTATCCTAAAGATACATTTTTCTTTATTGAGATACAATATTTTTTTTTCTTAAAGGATTTTAAGCGCACCCTTTATATGATTTGTCAACACCTAATTTCATCCAGATAATTAAAAATATTAAATAAAATAAAGTCAAAAACAACATAAAAGTGATAAAAAATATATAAATAAAAAGTAATAATAAAAATAAAACATACACATTTAAACAATAACAATGTCTTTTTGTAATAAAAGTATGTTTTCATTCTGACAAAGTACATATTAAATAAAATATTATTATTGTAATCTAGTATATATGAAAAAATATTTTGAAAACCTTTTAAACCAATAAACACTAGCATCATATTGTCTATTCATATTTATCTTTTTTAGAAAGAAATTAAGTATTTTATTCAACCTTCCTTTTAAAACTCGCTTATTATTTTAATATTTACCAATTCAATTTTGTCAATTGTACTTAATATATAGTCTTATAGTTTAAATTAAGGTTATAATTATGTTGTGATTGTAGTTGCAATATAGGTGTCTGGCCTAAAAGTCAAAAGATAGTCAAGATTAAATAACTCGAGTAATAGAAAATAATAGTGAATACTTTAGTTTATACTTGTTTACCCCAATATAGGAGGATATGTATATTGTAAAAGATTTTACTAATCAAAACTTGATAACAAATATTGTGACTATCATTTTTGATTTACAACAACTACACAAAATTACTCCTAAGATTAAGTATGAGTATATAATGCAAATTCTAGTTAGGTATACAAAGTCACTATTGAATATATAACACAAGTTGTTTTGAATTATTCTAAGGAAAACTCTCAATGAAAGGATATACAAATAATCATTCCTTGCTCTAAAGGTTAACTGACTAATGTGACAAATAAAATATTCTATTGGTTATCTCCTAGATGAGTTATTTTCATAACTACTAAGAATCTTGTAAGTCTCATTTGCGTTCAAAATTCACATAATAGGTGTATGTTCACTTCTTCATATGTTAATTAACTTATTAGTTATTTTTGCATAAAAAATCTTTTTTTATATATATGTCTTAAATTAAAATCTTATACTTTTGCATGATCTCATTTGTTTTTATGTCAAAATCTTTTCAAAATGTGTTTGACTTTATATTAACACATTTTGATTGTTGTACTTAAAGTGTGATGCAAATGACAATTTTTTTTTTTTTTCTAAATCTTCTCTATTATTATTTTAATGATATTACACTATGCAATTAAACTTAGATGGTTGTTTACTAACGACAAAATCAACTTTTAAGAATTTTTCTAATGAACTTGTAACTCTTAGATGATCTTCAAATTTAATCTACATGTTTTGATAATGTTCACATGTATAACTTCATTTATTTATTTTTCTCTTGTATTTATATTCTCAAAGTCATACTTAGTCTAATTTCTTAAGTAACGTCTTGTCATTTGTGTCTTCATGTAGATTGATTTTGTGTCTTCATGTAGATTGATTTTACTTTTTGTATGCATCTTATCTAGTTTTTATGTTTAACACTATGTATGCATTGCCTTTAGTTAAACTCAACCTTGTACTTGAATTACAATTCATTTATTATCTTTAGTATTAAATTTTATATTTGTTTCACCTTAGACAAATAATTAAACACACTAAAATATAATATTATTTATTAATATTAGAATTATGAATGTTTTAGACAACTCTCAAATTTAGATTTATGTGTCTTAGATATTAAATTTCATTTATTTCTTAACATATCTACAAGTATCTATTAATATTAAAACTAAATGTTTAGAATTTATTGTAATTTTACCTGTAGATATATACCATGAACACATTTTTTTTGTAATTTTTAGTTCTTAGTCTTCCTCCTTTGCTTTATTATTTTTCTTTTAAATTCTCCACTTTATTTATCTTATAAGATATACGATCCATTTTGTGAAAATCTATAAAATTTGTTTTAAGTTATTTTATATAACAAACTAATTCTAATTATAAGAAACTAATAGCACGATAAGATTTCCACCCAAAAAATACTTATCAGAAAATTTTTCAAAAGTTAAGTTCTTATAAAATTTCTATAATTTTTTTATTAAAGTATTTTATATCTCAACCGGATATAATATTAACCTATTACGAATAATTTATTATGTAAAGTATAAATCATTACAATTCTCTAGCAGTCAAACTATACAACACTGCCTAGGAAACAAAATTACTTAAGAAAATATATATCACTGAAGTCATAAATTTTTACCAAATAGAACTACATAACTCTTATTAAAAATAACCTTATATAATACTTAATACATGTTTATCACATTGAAACATAAAATATTTTACAAAAAAAAAAAAAATCTACGTAAATGAAACTACAAAAACTAAAGTATTACATTACAAGAAGCATTCATTTACTTTTATAGCAGCATTGACACGCACTGATCAATACAACAACATTAATTTACCAAAAAAGATTACACTAAAATTTTGCCTAATAATATGTTGTATTTAAAATAAATTATATTAAATGAAAATTATGTTAATTATCACTGACAATGGTTAAAGAATGAAAACAGTATTATAAAATATATTATTTAACAATATCAGCACCTTCTTATTAAATTTTCAATCAACTTATTTATGAATTATATATTTGCCTATTAACCTTAATATTATAATATAAATATCTTTCTTAGACTTTTAAGCATAGTATATGGGTCCCACAAACAAAGGGTACCATATTCTTTCATGGTCAATTTAAAATGAAAAGTGTCTCCCAAATTCACTGCAAACCCAACGGTCATGTGTTTTCAAAATCTTCTCCCTCTCTCCTTCTGCCTAATCATCACACCACAATCTTGAATTTCATCACAATCTTTAACAATTCTCATCAAATTCTGAACCTTTTTCTGCCTCCAACAATGGCTGCTACTGCAACACCCATCAAATCTTTCACCCCTAAGAAACCTTCAGACACCTCAATTTCAGTTTCCAAAGTGAGGGTCATCGTCAGAGTCAGACCCTTCCTCGCACATGAAACCTCAACAAAAAACGGCAACCCTGTTTCTTGCATCTCCGTCTTGGAACGAGATTTCGAGGTTCCGCAGGAAGAGGTTGCTGTTTATCTCAAAGACCCACAAACCAGGTCTCATAAAGTTCCCACCTTTGGATTTTTCTGTTGGTGAAATTTGGTTTTGATGATGTGGGGTTCTAACTGTTTCAGTTTTTTTATCTTTTACCTTAGCCGGAATGAGTGCTACCAGTTGGACTCTTTCTTTGGGCAAGAAGATAACAATGTGGGACATATATTCTGCAAAGAAGTGAGCCCCTTGATTCCTGGAATTTTCAGTGGATGCAATGCCACGGTGTTTGCTTATGGCGCTACTGGCAGTGGGAAGACATACACCATGCAGGTGTGAGTGTGATCTTTCAGGAAACTTGTACTTCACTTTATTGTAGTAATAGGGTTTTTAATTCATGGGGATATTACAAGCTAAGGTCATGTGATTTGCAATGTCAATGTCATACTTTTCTTTTTTATACATTTATTTACCCAGATGTATGAATTAGTTTATCTTTGAGCAAGTTCTGAATTTTGAGTTAAGAGGATGATGAGAATTTAGGATTTGTATTATGAGGTTCAGCAATAGCGTGGATTCCATTTATATTTTTACTGAACACTGTCTTGCAAGTAAGGATTTGAGTATGGTTTTAAATTATTGTTAACCATAAAATTCTGCATAAATTTTAGTACTTGTATTTGATTTTTTTTCTTTTTATACCTTTTTTAAGTTTCTTACTTTTTCATGTTGTATACTTGTGATGAACCGATGCTCGGTGTTGCAGGGAACTGAGGAACAACCTGGCTTGATGCCACTGGCAATGTCCATGATCCTGTCTATTTGCCAGAGCACTGGCAGCACAGCACAGATATCATACTATGAGGTCTACATGGACAAATGCTACGACCTTTTAGAGCTGAAAGCGAAAGAGATTTCGGTTTGGGATGACAAAGATGGTCAAATTCACCTCCGGGGACTGTCTCAGGTTCCTATAAACACAATGTCTGAATTTCAAGATGTTTTCTCATGTGGAGTTCAGAGACGCAAAGTTGCCCACACAGGTCTCAATGATGTCTCCAGTAGGAGTCACGGAGTGCTTGTGATATCTGTGTCCACTCCCTCGGCTGATGGAAAGTTGAATCTCATAGACTTGGCAGGTTACTTCCATGCTCAGTTGGTATAAGAGATTAGAAGCACTTATGGTTATAAGCTTATGTGTTTAGTATTGAAGCAGGTAATGAAGACAACAGAAGGACCTGCAATGAAGGGATTCGTCTTCAAGAGAGTGCAAAGATAAACCAGTCCTTGTTTGCACTGTCAAATGTGATACATGCATTGAACAACAATAAACTTAGAGTACCCTACCGAGAAAGCAAATTGACCCGCATATTGCAGGACTCCCTAGGGGGAACAAGTCGTGCACTGATGGTTGCTTGCCTGGTAAAGCTATAGAGTTTTTAGTTCTTTCTGTTCGTCCACTAAGTTTTCTGATGCATAAACAACATGGAGCTTTTGATTAAGAGATTTATATAAGTTTCCTTGTGCAATTTTGCTTGTGGAACCCGAAAGAAAGCATTATTAGTTTGCTTCAGTGTTAACTATGGTTAGGTTCAAATTTTATTGTGGACTATTTTGATTTCAGAATCCAGGAGAATACCAGGAATCTGTTTATACTGTAAGTTTAGCTGCTCGATCAAGGCATGTCACAAATTTTGTAGCTTCAGCTCAGAAACAAGAGACCCCAAAGGTTAAAGTTGACATGGAAGCAAAATTGAGAGCGTGGTTAGAATCAAAAGGCAAAACAAAGAGTACACAAAGACTTGGGCCATTTAATTCTCCTCTTCTGAAAAAAGCTCCCATTTCCATCGTTTCACCTGCTAAGAGATCCATTACCTTTAACAGTTCAGTGAAGGGGGGAAGAACTGCCATCAACCCAGATACTAAACATACTAATGAAAGGTGACTCTAGGGGTCCTCTTCTTGCATACATAATTACTGAAAATCATTTTCTCATTGAGTCTGTTACTCACTGCTCTATGTTTTAGTCAGCAGGGCCTTTGCTGTGGCTTTTGGAAATTTACTAGATGTTGAAGGTTCATTAGATTCATACATGGAGGTGAGTATCAAAAGGGAAGTTCATCATCCCATACAACGTCATTCATACTGAAAATACAAGCATTATCACAAGAAGCAAGAAAAAATCCAACAAGGAATTTGTTGTCGTCTTCCTAGATATTTTTTTATATTTTCTTGACAGTGAAGAAACTTTTGCATCTTTCTTTCAATATTATAATACTCAATGCTCTGCAGAATCCACCATCTGGTGTCAAGGACAATGATAACAAAGAGATCGAGCATGATGCCAATAAGGCTGCACAGGAATCATACAAAAATCTACCTGGTATGCCACTGTAAAATTCTTGATAATAAGTACATTATTTGGCAATATAATACGGAAAGTTTAAATTGGTACTTTGGTGCTTTCTAAAGCTTTAATGCCACATGACTTTGTATGTAGCCGAGCCATTGAGAAAGGGAGAAAACTCAATTGCTAATGAGATTAAAGATGCAGCACAGAGTCCTTTAAGAAAAGCACTCTCCCCCATCAGCATCAATGTTAATCAAAAGCCCCTTGAGGCATTGTCCTTCACACAAACACCTTTTCTGGCAAACTGCTCCACTAATAAAGGGATACAGAAGGACGAAACTCCACTTGGAAAATTCAGCACACGAAGTTCTACACTGAAGGTACAGCAGAGGTTATCTGACTCCACTAACAAATGGACTCTTTTTGAACCAACACTTCTCACATAATTTTTTTACATGCAGAACTGTTTAGTTCAAGAATACCTTGATTTCTTGAATAGTGCTAGCAGGTAAAGCAAACACTTTCCTTTGTTTTTGCCTACTATCTGAAGCATATCCAGTTTGTGAACCTGTGTACTAATTTGAGTTTAATTCTTAATTGCAGAGAGGAACTACTTGAGTTAAAGGTACATTCTTGGCTGGTCACAAAAATGCCCCATAGCTACTTCTTTTTCTAATTGTCTTCCCTTTTTATTAATTTCATTTGTTTTTTCATCATTTTGTAATTTTCGGGATTCAATCCCTTCAGGGCATAGGAGAGAAAATGGCAGAATACATTATAGACCTCAGAGAAGAAACTCCACTTAAATCGGTTAGTATATATATAAAGAATATTTATAATACAGATATTGAATTAAGTATAATGCTTTTAGTGATGCTTTGGTTTTGGCATTTTGTAGTTAAATGATTTGGAGAAGATAGGCCTCTCCACCAAGCAGGTATGTTAAAGCATGCTTCATTAACTGAAATTTTTCTTCTAAAAACTGTGAACAAAAATTCTAACTTGTACCACTTTTGACAGGCCCATAACCTGTTCACAAAAGCTGCAAAAAAACTATTTGAAGAAAAAGCTGAAGATTCAATACTCAGTTGAAGTCCATTATCAGTATTTTTCTTTTATAGGCTAACATCAAGTGCCATTTTTATTCCTTTCAATTTATTACCACCGTACCATTGCTGCAAGTAGCAACCTATTCTCAACTTGCTTTGTGTTCTTGTATGTTGTACCAACCTAATCATAACATATTTTACCCATCTTGAAAAAGTGTGATCTTTGTAACATGGTGTCAGCCATTTCTACTATTCTCTCGCCTACATCTGCAGTGTTTGTGACTGTATTCAGTTGAAGTTATATAATTTATGTTGAGAAAACAACAATTTTTTATGTTGAGATAAACAAAGAGGCTCATATTATATCAATATTGAAAGTGAAAATAACTAAAGTTTTATTTTTTTAATCTGCTACACAGGGTTTACAATATTTGTTACTTCTTTTTCTCTTTCATCAGATTCCAACCTCTTTTTTCTTTCTATGTCCTTTGCATGTTTCATACCAAACATACCATGTAAAGTGAAAAAGTTGACATTATTCATTTATTGTTTTTTTTTTCAGTTTGAGTAAATAAAGTTATCTGAAGGTACTAATTATAGGTGGTTTCATTAGAACTCAGATCAATTTGCTTAAGCATAATTTTCATGATTTCATAGTCAACAAGACAACTCCGCTATCTAGTTCCAAGGATAGGAACAAAATATCAATAATGCGTTCTGATCCAAAACTTCAACTTGTCTTTTTTCGATAAAGTACATTATTAAATATTATATTAATATTCTTATTCTTGTCGTGGAGTTAATCATACTGCTACTTTTTAATTGTTAAACGTTATGATAACTACCAGTTATTAATAAACATTTTAGAGTAGTACATCATTAATAATTTATATCAAATATTTTTATTAATCTGATGAAAATTATAACAATATATTGTCTTATTTTTCTTAAATTGACCAAAGTTGAATAATAGTAACAGTATACAAAATATTTTTTTTATGAATAGAATATTGAATATAATTTTTTGACAGGAGAATACTAAATAATTTTTAATTAATACAATCTATATCTGTAATCTATGAATTATATTTTTTTAAATAGAATTTGAGATTAAAAAAAAACTTAATTTAGTGATAAATTGTGATAAAAGTTGTAAACATATAAAAACAATCTGTTAAATTCTTAACTTTTAATGTCAAACAATTAAAATATTGAATTAGTAAGATTTCTAATCTTAGAAGAAAGGAAAAAGTTCTCTTTTCAGTGTTTTTTCAGGAAATCTCACTCGTATATAAAGTAGAGGGTAAATTAGTCTCCACAGAATTGCTTCTGAAGTCCTCAAGATTTCAAATGGCATCCCCTCCTTTTCAAGTGGAAGGTGAATTTTAAAATTTAATGTTATAAAAATTTGATTTAAGTTAAAAAAAATATTTATTTTTATTTTGTTTCTAATTTTCTATCAAACAATTTTAAATTTATTTTATTCCTCAACTTATGAAATAGCTAATAACTAAGAGAATATTTGACACGTATCCTAACTTGGCTAAAGTTAAATTAAAATATTCAAAAATCATTTATATTTATTTTAAAAAAGTCGGTCCTCTACTTAGGCGATAACTTAAGTCAAAGTATTTTAAAAAAAACCAGTCCTTAAAATTTATTATAGTTTTCTGTATTTATGTAAAACATTTTCAAACTAATTTGTTTCTTTCTCCCATATATACATTATATTTAGCTTTCAATATAATATTCACACACACACCCACGTTAACACTTTCCTTTATTAGTTTAAATTAATAAATTTTGATGCATTTTATAAATTTCGTATTAATTAAAAAGATGAAAATGATTAAGATTGTTTGGAAAGAGCCACAATAGGTGTAACCATCACAATAGTCATCTGCCGATGGTTTCAGAAACATGCACATGGAACTCAAAACTCTCAGTACTCAGTCTTCAAGTAGAAGGGGACCAACAGTGACCTCACCATGTGCTACCTCTTATGTTAGCTCTACAAGAAATGGAGAGAAACACAAACAAATATTTTCATAACATCTTCGTTTAGTTTTCAAATCCACACACTTTCATCACTGAAGTAACTAATATTCATATTGATGCATTGTCCTTATTATATAAAACTTGTTGTTTATCCCAAGTAAATAAAATTCTCAACAAAATCACATAAAACACTCACTTTTTGCAGTAATATAATATTATAAGCAGAGACTAACTTTACACAGAAACAAACCAAAGTAAACCAAAGTAACCATGGCTAGATAATCCCATCACAAGTCCATAACACTTGAACTTGTTCAAGGGCAAGACATGACCACTTTATTCTAAAGGGTGTTTAGACCTAACACCAGAGTACACGAAAACAGACACGTACACATACTTAACTTTAAGCTTTTTAAAAACAGATAATAGTTAATTATTGTAATTATTCCTGCCGCTAATGGTAATTAGGGTCCATCTCTGCTTCAAGTTTTCGCTCTCCAACTTCACTTGCAATTGCAGGGGTTGCATGTGCAGTTTGCTCCGCACTTGCAGCCATCATTCTCACCAGCAACACCCATCTCAGCCCCTTCGAATTGAGCCTTCACAGGTGCCACTCCCATCACCAAGGTCTCAGTAGTTGTTTGCTCCGTGTAGCTCAAGTCTGGGTACATCTTGCAGCTGCAGAACAACCAAAAACCAACAAATTTAGAGAACAAAAAAACCTAAGAGAAATTTACACAACACATATGGTTCATTTACATCATGATCAGGTGAATTCATGTTCAACATATTTCAGGACTCCCAGAAACATTTTCCAAGAAATAAATTCCTCCTGGAGATTCTAACAACCATAGATCAACTCAAAGGGTGTCCAAAAAGCCAAATAAATCAAAACACCGCATCCTTTACACAAGTGAAAGAGACCATAAAAGCCGTCAGAATTTGACCCGCAAAAACTCACCTAAAAAAGAACAAACAATATTTATACAAATTCAACATATAGCAAAAACCCACATAAAAAATGGGTACCCAAATAGCAATCAAATTACCACAAAAACCTTCTCGTCTAAAAGAAAAACAAATCTGCATGTTCTGTAGAAGCAAAATAAAGGTTCAGGTTTTCAGAATATCCCCATGCAAGAAAATTAACAAAGCTTAAGCTTTCATGCAATTCAGCCAAAAGGGTCCCCAAAAAGCAAATTTAAACCTAGGAAGAATACTCTCCCAAAAGAAAAACCATTTTCCAACATGTAAAACAGTGAAACAACCAAGACACAATAACCTCACTCACCCTCCGCAGCCGTTGCCGCACTTGCAGGCACTTCCGCAACCACAGTTACCACCGCAGCAAGAAGACATTTTCTCAGGCAACAAAAACAAACGCAGAAGAAAAGAAGATAACGACGAAGAACAAGTCACAACAACACTACTTATCACACACCAGTTCGAGTTTCAAGAAGGAGCCATGCTCCTAATTTATAACACAATTAGTGGAGAGAGATTGGACTTCCACCCTACACGTGTCTAAATCTTGCGGCACTTCTGATCTTCTTGCGGATCTCAACACACGTCGATGTCGTTTTCGACACGTCATCATCACCAGTCTTTGCGGTGAGGTTTTCTCGTGTGTTCTACAACCTACGTTTGACAAGTTGTGAGCCGTTGATGAGATTTTTGATAGCGGTCAAAGGAGAATCAATGGTGAGAGTGATGTGATGGAAGGTGTGAAAATATCTATGGAAATTGTGAGGACGTGGCACTGGTTCTATCATTCTATTGATTGCTCATTAAATGGTTCTTACCCCTTTTCATTACTAATTTAATTCTTTAGTTTTCTATTTTCATTACTAATTTAATTCTTTAGTTTTTCTATTTTTAAGTGAAGATATTTTTGGAATGGTTAGGAAAAATAATAATTGTCATAATTAGTTAGAACTAATATTTTGACATGTTCTTTGAAAAATAATTAAAATTTATTTGGTAATAAAAAATAAATTTTATTTAAGAAGTTGAAAAAATTATTAAAAAATAATCATAAGTTATAAACTTATAGATTTATAAATATATTTAATTTAAATTTCTTTAAATTTAACTGTTATTGTCTCATACATATTACTTATGAATTATAAACAACTTTTTCATAAGAGAAAAAATAAATCTTTAAATTTAAATTTTAACTATTGTATTACTCATCACCTATGCAAAAAATAATCATATCTCACTAAATGTATCTGGTATACATATAATATGTTTATCAATAATAGAAATAATAATAATAATAATAATAATAATAATAATATTATTATTATTATTATTATTATTATTATTATTATTATATATACTGTTACATATAATTGTATATTTCAAGTTTATCCTCTATACAATAAGATGACTCATCTCAGTATATACATACCTTGTACATATGTACATGAGTCATACAGGCATGTGCAAATATTGAATATAAATAATATCATATTATGTATTTCTTTATTGTTTAAAATTTTTCAGAACATGATAGTTTTGAAATGAGCTACATTTTTTTTTTCTTCGTCTTAAATCTTTAATTTTGATAAAAAAAATTAATGTGTTTTAAATTTTACCCCAGGATATTTTTTGGGACTAAAAATAATGATATTTAAAATTCTTAATCATACAAAAAGCAAAGATGAATTATTTTAAACAAAAGGTCATATTTTAAAATATTAAAATAGCTTAATTTTTAATATATATATATATATATATTACAAATCATATATTTTAAGATAAGATGATCAGAAGTTATGTTATAGAATCAAATGATGACTAGATTAGAGATTATTTATTATGGAAATTAAGTGAATAAGAATAGTTGATTTTTAGATAAGAAAACTAGTAAATTAGTTGGAATTAAGAATCAAATGAGAGAATCTTATCTTTACCTGTTTATCATTAATTCTATTTTTAAAGATAAAAAATTTACTGGTAATGAGATTGTAATATACAAAAGAATAGAATATAATATGAATGATATAAAAGTGTTATATTATTATTGAGCTAGCATATGAATTTATAAATAGAAGAGTTTGGTAGTTCATTTTTCATAAAATCTTCTATTTGTCTATCATTATTTTCTTTAAGCTAAATAGTTTAAAATACTCTTAATTTTTAGATTCAAAAGAAGTATTGGAATTTGATAAAAGAGAGGAGAAAATTTATTGATCGAATTTATTAAAGAGTAAGTCTAAGTTTATTTTTCTAAAAAAAAGCTTTTATAGGAAAAACTTTTGAATTCTAAATATTTTTCTAACTTGATTCTATGGGGTAATCTTGTCCAAGATTCTAAGATAGAAGGGAGTTAATATTTGGGATACAACATTTTTATTTGAGAAAAAAGAACCAATAAAATTCAATTTAGGGGAGTTATCATTCAAAAGATAATAACTATGATGTATTATATATCTTTGTTGAGATTATTGAAGATGGTTATGTTTGATAAGATATTACTTTTTTTTTATTATTTTAGATGCCTAAGTGAGTGTTTGATTGTGTAATACTATTTTAGGATTAGAAACTTGCTTGTTAGAAAAAAATTAGAGATTTCATCTATGGAAAGGTTTGCTTTGAGACTAATTTCGCTTGAAAGTTCTACCAGTGCTGATGTGACCTGAGGCAGTAAGTTTTTCACTTAAAGGAAGAGTTTTTTCGCTCTAGTGTTGGTGGTGTTGATTCGACCAAGCCAGCAAGCTTTTCGCTTAAACAAAATTACAATGGAATTTCACTCTAACGACGAAATTTTATTTTAGCGACAACATTTTTGTTTTAATAAATTTTTCACTCAAGCAAAAATAAAGTAAGAAATCATCTTACTGGTGGGTCTATTTTCACTGAAGCAAAAATTAATCATATTTGTTGGATGCTTTTAAACTTGCATCAATATGGAATTAAAGGATTATGGGGTAGTTATGCACTTATACATTAAGGTGAGTGATGTGAGGCTAATTAGAGTCAATGATTGATGTCATAGTTTACGGCTTATATGTGAGGCAGAGTAGAGTTAGTGGTTGGTGTCCACAAACTATTGGGACTTATGGATAAGATGCATGCTAATGAGGTAAGTTATATTAGAACCAATTCAATAAGATCTCAAATTTCATGGTACTCTTGGTCATATAGACTAAGGTAAGGTGTGAGGTGGTGAAAAGTCAATAGAAAAGATACTAGAAGCATACCCTAAGACTATAGTGAGATAGACAAGATTGGGATAAGGTCAACAATAGTCTTACTTCTCAGGTCAGGTAGAATAGTCAAATTACTACTAAAATAAGGAATATCAATAAAATAACTAATCATAATATGACCCACAAATATTAGTCTTTAAATTTTAGATATAATAACCAATGACTTATATACATGATTTAAAATTTGTTATGTATGATGTAATTGGTGTAATGAGTATGATAAATATTTATGTTAAATATTTAATAATATTCATATATATATTAATGAAATATGTGAATTAATGTTAAATACTTAATAATATTCATAGGTGAAATTATTATGTTTGTAATGATTTTTGATATTATATTTATTAATTATTTAGCTTACGATGTTTTAACAGATAAAAGAGATAGATAAAAGAGATGTCTTTTATGTATTAGTAACTCTATTATATAACTAATTTTATATTTTTAAGGAGAATTTTCTGTAATTTTTTTTAGTAAATATACGTTACATATAATATGTTATCATTATGAATATGTAAGGTAATTTTGTGCATTGGGTATATAATAGTAGTGATGTGTAACGTAATACAAGTAATATAATTTTTTATTATTAATCAATTAAAAACCACTCTAATCAAAATATTCAAAAACGACTAATGTATAATTGAATATGATTATAAGAAACATATTCTAATAAAATATTGTAGCTTATCTATATAATTCTAAAAACCAATAAAATAAAGAAATGTTACAACAATATATAATAAATTTTCTTTCGGACATACTTTCTATCTTAAGACTACTTAAACTTACATGAGTTAACAAAATTAAACAGACCAAATATATATATATATATATATATATATATATATATATATATATATATATATATATTATATTAAATTCTTTAATAATAAAAAATAGACTTAAAAAAACCCCAATAATTTACCATATTTCAATGTGACCTTTCATTATAAAATATTAAAATTAAAATTGTATTAATTATAAAAAAAGATTTGCTTAGATATTCCAAACCATCTATCTCAAGTCAACATTTCATATTCCCACGTCTGCATTGGCTTTTTTCATCTTGGCAAACCTAAAAGGCGAAAAAAAGAAACACAACAAATTCTTATCTCTCTTTTTTCTCTTCTCTTCTTTTCTTTTCTGAAAGAGACATCTATGGCTATAAAAATTAAAAGAATGACAAAAGTTCGTAGTAGTTATTGCAATCATGATTACTTAAGATTCTATGAAAAGCTATTATGCAAATCCAAACGGATGGATGTAATAATAAGATTTTCTAAATGTTTCTTTTTTATATGTTATATTGGGATGGTAAGTGAAAAAGATGACACGATAAAGTTTATGAAAATTTGAATGTGTTCGAATTATGTGGTTCTTGAATTAGAGAAGGTCTAAGTAATTTTGTTTATTTCACCTTCATTTAAGATAATTTATTTTTATGTTAGCATAATTTCTTTAAGATCTTAAATTTTAATATTTTTTAAATTTAAGGACCAAAATAAAGTTGACTACAAATTTTTAGGAATTAAAAATATATAATCAAACATTTCTAAAATTATTGTTCGAAAATTTCTTTTGTTAAACTAAATATTTTTAGAAAGTATATAAATTATTTTGAAATTTAATCTTAGATTCTACTTAATTTTCCAAAACGTTAATTCCGAAGTAATTGTAAACCTTCTGCTAAAACTTTTCTAGAAGGGACTTTATATATCACATTTGGAACTAAAACTGAGGAAATTTAATAGTTCTTAAACTAAAATTATAAAATAAATAATGTCATAATAATTTTATTTGAAAATTGTTATTTTGAAATTACTATTAGAAAAAAGAAAAAACAGTATGATAGGGTTGGAAAAAGAAAAAGAAAAAAGTGTTGTTGTGGGCCCTTAGTTTAGAGTGACCGTTGTATGTGGGCACCGAATCCATTTGATTTTCACCATCTTTCTTTTCTTATTCATCTTCTCTTACAACACCTTTATCTGTTTTCTTTCAAAATTTTCTCATTTCTATCGATAAAACAAATAAATTATGAACCAAAGTACAAAGCAAATTTGATTTATCTGATATCAAATTTAACATTGCAAATCACTGAATATATTATTAGGAAAATTGAGGAGAGAAATGTTGGAATATCTCTTAATTTTGTGAGTTTTTTTTTTCTTTTTCAATTTTTTCATTTTTAGTTAATATAGAACTTAGATATAATAGAACTTAAATTCACATTTAGATGATAGTTAGTTTATGACAAATAATATTTGCTGAAAATTGTTTTTTGGAATGAGTTTATTAAAAAAAAAAACATAGTAAATGTTTCATGCTTAAATTTTTTTCCCTTCGTATGAGTTATAGAAACTATTGTCATGGAAGATACTTTAAGAAACTTTCAGCTTTTTATTATTTAGAGAAATATTTGAAAGAACATTTGAAAAAAAATCAATAATAACTTATGATTTAGTAAATTATAACAAAAATTGTTTTAGTAAAACTTGGTTGATTACCGATAGCTGAAGATAATAGTGGTTTAAAATTATTCATCTATTTTTATTTTTATTTATTTTAAACGCTCTTTTAAATGCAATTTCAACTGAACCATTCACACGACAGTTTATGCATAAGTTAACCTCTTGTTATTTACTGTTCTATTAGGAGGCTAAAGGATTAAAGAACCTACTTATCCTTCTGATAAGTTAAATTAATTTTTAAATATTGTAACAGTTTTTAGTATCATTAACCACTACTAGTAAGATATATTTATATTATCAATTAAATTTCACACGTTTATATCTTAGAATACATGAACATAAAATAAAAGAAAAGACATAGGTATAATTTCTATCACTTTTTAAAGAGAAAAAAAATATTTTACTCTATAAATTATAGGGCTTACCCCATCATCTATTTGTTTACTAAACCAACAACGAATTTAAAATTTTAAACCCTACACATACAACTGATTTTTTAATATAAAAATACAATTGAATAAGTGCTTAATTTGGATGAAATTTTTCAAAATTTCGTGGCATCCAATTATATTGAATTTAAATTATTTTATTTTAAAATGTTTCATTTTAAAATCTTTATTTAAATAAAATAATTCAGTTTTATTAAATTTTAATTTAATTTTTAAATAGAATGTTTTAATTATTACTAAATTCAAATATTGATTTAATATTTAATAATATTTAATAATTTAAAAATATCAAATAATGATATTTTCAGGTGCTTTTGACTAAGATTATTTTTAAAAAAGTGTAACATCCTATAAATTTATTTTAAAATAATAGTATGTAAAGATTTAGGAAATAGTTTTAGAGTAGAAGTTTTATTAGTTGAATGATATCTGAATATTTTATTGTTAGAATGAGAAGTTCATATAAATAGAAAAACTAATTATTCAGCTTTCATTATTATAAAATCATTATCTCTTTATAATAAAAATTTCTGTTTTTCATCTACCTTTTCTCTAGAGTTGTGGCTTCACATGTCATCATAACGATGATTAGAAGTCATCCGTAGACTCCTGGTGCCCGAGTAGAGTAAAAGTGTTGGATCAGATTATTAAACAGAGTAAGTTATTCTCTGCTCATTTCTTTTGAGTTAGTTTTATAAGTTCTTAACCACTCTAGCAATCTAGCATGTATTTAATACATCAGGATATGTTTTTGTTAGTTCAGATCGCAGTGGTATAGTTTGATCTTTGATCAGAGCTCTATGGTGCATGTTAGGAGATGTTTGTGTAAACTTTAAGCTTGGGAGTTTTGTGTGCTCTGCTTAAGTCAGGTAAGGGAAGCTAACTACTATGTTTATGATGTTGTAAGGTTTTAGAATTTGAAATTTAAGTGGAGATTTAATTTGAATTATATATATTAAAGTCTCTTGCAAGTCTAAAATTGGTGTATTTTAGATTTGTAGACTTGGTTGAGTTGCATTCACTAGTTGGACGAGTCTGAAATGTTTTATTATTGGAATGAAACTCCAATATTTAGATTGATGATTAGTTGATAGAAATATTAGAGATTGGTGTTGTAAACCTAAGCATGTTATATGTGTTCATTTAGAGTTATATATGATTTGTAAGGTACCTAAATTGAAAAGTTGGATGAGTAGGGAATGAAAATTTGATTAGAAACTGATGAATGAGTTATAAGAGTAAGAATCACAATGTTATTAGGATTTGTTAATCGAATTGTATGATAGCTTGAGAAAATTGAAAATGTCATGATACTTCAAAACTGATAAATTGTAGATATGCATTGTATGTTGCTTGTAAAAGTTTGGCAAGTAGTGTAGATATATTGTTTCATAGAAAATTTAGACCTTCTCTAGAATTGATTTTCGCTCAAACGAAAATAGTATTGAAATTGGAGTGTTCTCGAGATCGTTTTCGCTCAAGCCAGAGAATTTTTGATTAAGCGAAAAAATTCTTACTCAATCTAAAAATTTTATTTATTTTTTATTTTGATTGCTTAATTATTTTGTAATATAATTATTCTTTACCTTCAAATTATTCATGGTTTAAACTAGTATATATATTTAAAATATTATCAATTACATTGATTATTAAAATCCTTTTTAATTTATGACTACGAATTAACAAAATGAGTTTTTGAAATGCTAACAAAACAAAACTACTAAATTTGTCGTTGAAAGTGAGAATTAAATAACTGGAAGAAATATCTCTAAAATTATATTTTGTTAGAAAAATTAGTCTTTCTATTATAGTTTTTTCGAAATATGAATATTACTTAGGTTAAGTGTTAGATTTTTTTTTTTCACTCTCAAAATATTAACTACAATGTTAAGAATAACCTGGGTCTAGATTTATGGATAAATTATCAAAATACACATGACTAATTTGACAAGTTTAAGTTTAATTTTAGTGAGAAATTACAGTATTGAACTATATTTTTCAATTATATTTAGAAGTGTAAAGAGAGTCGGTACTTCCAGTATTAAAAAAATACTTGCTGAACTTATATTGTTACTTTATAATATTTTGGACTTTGTAATTAAAACGTTTAGAATAATTTGAAAGTTTTTTAAATATTGTTTATGGAATATATTTCTTATTCAAACGGCAAAATAATATTCTTAATAATTAAAATATTTTTTCAATAAATGTTAAATTTAAGCTTATTAAATAGTCATAAGTATTTTAGTAATTTATACGAAAATATAGAGTAATGTACACGTTTTTACTGGATATTGATGCTATAAAGGCTATTTTAGTTATTTTTTAGACTTCTATTCATAGAATTATTTAATATCATAATAAGATTAAGATCTTGGTCTTATAAGATCTTTTTATTAGTATATTAATACAACATAAAAATAAGATTCGTAACAATAAAGAAAGATATTTTTTTAGATATATTATTTTATTAACAACTAAAAAAACATTAATGAAGAAAAGACAAGTCTTATAAAACTTTTGAATTGGAATAAAAATTAAAAAAAAATTAAAAATGTGACAAAATAAAATTTATAAAAAATATATTAAAATTTTATATAATAACTTTTGCCATGAAGATGGTGGTAGTGTATTTGTAATATGAGAGTAGTTTTCGGTTAAATAAATGTTAGGAGGAAAAAACGGTACATCAAAACAAAAACATAAACAAAACAAAACTTCCTAAACCGTAACGGTGCAGTGTCTGAGACCCAACACAAGAAGAAACCATGAACAAGACTTCAGAGTCTTCAGCCAAATCAAACAACAACGATTCACCAAAACTCAAACCCCCTTTCAAGCCAGCAAAGGATGACACCAAGCCCGTGCTTCAAGACCCTGTAATCTCTCTTTCGTTTCTTTCTGCCTACACTTTCATTCTTTCTTCATTTTTGACCTTTCTTCTTCTGTTTCAGATACTCAGATCCGACCCAATTGAGACCGAAGAAGCTGTGCTGCGATTGCCTCCATTCTCACTCCCCACTTCAACTTCTCCACCTAAAATGGCCTAAAGGTATTTACTTTACTTCTTTTTTTGCTTAATCATTGCCCATATTCGATTCCTCTTTCCCTTTTCAGAAATGGGTTTTCAGGTGTGGCTTGAAAAGTAATATTTTACAACTTTTAAAATGAAGGTAGTAGTTATTTGTCAGAGAATTTTGTTTTCTTTTATTTTAACATGTTTTCAAACAATGGAACGGATGATTAGTCCTATTATGATTTGTTATAATTTGTTCCACTTTTGTTCATTTCCTTCCATCCTATCTCTTTGCATAGGTTCTTGTTTAGACCAATTTCTGCATAAATACACTTGTGAGACAAGAAAAAAAGAAAGTCAAGTGAGTTGAACTTGTGAACTATGTTCAAATTAGCTTATGTACTTAATTTTTATGGAAGCTCTTTTCATTTAACTCTTTCAAAGGTGCATTAGTTGATTTTAGATTATAGAGAAGCTCAGTACATCCTTCTTGTTTTTTCTCTTCTAGAAAAATTTAGCCAAATAGACCTTAGTTTTCAACAAATATGAGGTTAGCATGGTAGGTATGCTTTGTTAGTCATATTCAATTAATTTCTTAATAAAAAGATAATTACGATATAGCCTTTAAATTTTCTTGTGTGTAAAGTTTCATCTCAGAAAATTTATGTCTACTTGAAAGTAGAAAGAGTAGTTTCACTACCAGACAGTGCTGATGAAAGAATAATTGGTTAAGATTTGTGGCCTTTTTGGTGCTTCTCTGGTTATGTCTGTCAGATTGGGAATTTAGAACACACAATCATGTGGTTTATTTGCTACTACTTGTTCTGATATCAGCAATGGATATTAGTTCACATGATAATCTTTTGAAGTTGAATTTCTTTACAGCTTGAAGATGCAATTGTACTCGTCTTGTGCTTACTGTTTGGGAGTTTTGTAAGTGAGGAATGTGGGATGGTTGTTTCAAAGTGGAATGTTTGGTAGTTGTTTCAAGGAGTGCCTTTGGTATCCTATGAATTTTTATAGTTTAATTTCATCTGCTTTAGAATTCATCTTAACTCAATGTGATTCATGTAATGACCAGGGAGATATAATAAATTTATTGTCGTTGTTACCATTCATTTAACCATTGAGCTTCGTACTTTTCCCAAGATTTGAAATAAAATTTGAAATGATCATATAAAACACAACAAAGCTAAAAGAGTTTTTATGTAAGAAAAGTTTAGGTAGATTAAATAAGTTAGACAATGAATAACTACATTGGCATTTGAATTTATTTGTGTGCTTGGTTTTGTGTAGTGTTTATCATTATTATACCATTTTTATTTGTAAATATTGATTAACAATTAAACATGGAAAATTACATCAGACTGTTGTGACCGATTCTGTTAATTAAAATAAAATTAAAACATCTTTAACTAAAGGAAGAAAATGCCATTAGTTATAACATTAAAGGGATTAAGATTAGTAATAAAGTAAATAGTCTTTAATTGCTATTATATAAAGAACTGTGAATTGTCCAGTCAATTACGTTCTTCCTATTTTTAAAATTTAGTAAATTTGAGATTTTTATAGATTTTCTATTGTTTAAAACTCATTATTATTTTTATTCTTTATATTTGGAGGGTGGTGACGTATTTGGGCTGGAATAATTTTAAAGAGGTTAGAAGAATTCTTCTAGAAACTTTGTATAATTTGAAGACAATGTTAAATATTGTGTGTGGAGCATAATGTTTTAGTTAGTAAATTTTAAGTAAATGTAATTTTATAGATTCAGTTTATAAAACAAGTATGTACAAAACGAGAATTTAAAAGATTCTGCTAAAAATGGACAGAGAGCTAAATTTGTTTCAAACTTTGAAAAATTTAAATGACTCTAAAAATTAGTAAAATTGAAATCAGTCTTAATAAGGGCCAAAAGTAAAATTATAACTTCTACGTAAATATATAAATAAAATTTAAACTCTAAATATAGCATGATGAATTGTTCACATAAATAAGATTAAAACTCTATATAATGCAGACATAGCATGAATTATTCACTAATCATTGATGTCAAGTCTAAAACTTTAATCTTGACTTATTTGAAACGTAAGCAGTGTGGATTTCTTAAAATGATGATCCAACTTAATTTTCATACATTGGCATGGATATTGATAAAAAAACAAGCTTGAATGCACTAAAAATTATCACATCTAAATTGAACATATGGAATCTGCAGAATCAATTCTATTACAACTACTTGATATCATCTAATCCCTGCAGCTTTACAGGATTGCTACTTGGACACTAATGAGGAAATCATCTTCTGTTATCAAAGATTCACTAAAGAAACTCTGCAAAATCTGTGACTAACTGTCACCATGTCATGCCTATTGGTAAAAAAATGTATATGTATTTGGTTCTCTTCTGATAGTTTTAGCATATCTTAGAAATTAAAGAATTGTTTTGGAGGTTATGGTACGTGTTTAACAAATGACTTCTTCATTACGCTTGCCTGGTGGAGTTAACCAAACTGACCAAAATCAATATGTGCATCTTATCCCTAACCTTGTTTGCCAGAGCCACGCAGCCTCAGTACTCCTGCTGCAGTCAAAATTGAACTGCATTATCAGCTATGAAGAATAAGGAAAATACATAAAAGTTCAATATACAGCATAGTCCTTGTCTCATCTTACTAAGATTTTACCTAAAAGTTTAAGGAATTAAGATCATAAAATTCAGTACCGAAGTACTTCCCACCAGCTAAATGCATTTTGTAAATCAAATTTTGAGTTCAAGAATAAAACAACCATGAAAACGTACAATATATACAAGTATTCAATATGGAAAATGTTTATTAAGCAAGCTAGACTCACATATGCTCTAGTAGCTTGAACTAAGAGACAAATCCAGATGTTCTTGCTGTACATTGTCCCTGTTATATATCTTTGCTCCTGAAATTATGATGTAAGCCGTAAACGTTAGCTAAAGGACACTAAGGTAAAACTATGATCATTAAACTGCAATAAGAAGAGCTTTACATTATATATTTATGCTTATATTAAATCAATGACAATTGTAATGTATTCTTATGAGATCAAATGAGAAAAGCACACACAGCTCATAATGGAGGAAAAAGCAGACGTTGAGACTTGTATTTGGACATGTTCACATTATCCAGTAACATTCTCTTCTATATTATATATCTATTTTTGAGTTTACAGCTTAACTCGCATCACAGCACAGCATGGTCTTTGAAAATATAGAGAAACAATACACAGGGTCCCAAAATCCCTTCAATTTTTGGTGAGCCAGGACACTAAATATCAATCTATTTAAGAATAAATCAGTAATCATCACATTCTGAGCTTCTTGATTTGCAGTTCTAACAAATGATACTCTACTTAACTAAATTGACTTCCTGTATTGGTTCGTCACAACAAAATTAGAGTCAGATCAGACACCTGAGTGCCAAATTTTGCCAATTCATTTTGGATACAAACATGATTTTGCAAACACTTTTACTGATCTTTTGTTAAGTATAAGCGTTAAGTAAGAGACCATGCAATAAAAACAATTATGGCAAATTGATTTTCCTAATCATGATAATAAAATTTCTAAACTATGCTTTCAAATAATACAGATTTAGTCCAGTGTTTCTTTACCTTTTCTCCTGATCAAACCAGTAATTGTATTAGCTATAAGAGACACAGGACAATGTTCTAATTTTTAAAAATTTTCAAGGTTGAAAGAGACATGCTGTAACAGTGATTCAAAGAATAAGGCTTAAGAAAAAAAAGCAGAAAAAAGAAGAAAAATTTAACTGGGAAAAACATTAAATGATTAACGAAATCATAAACAATTTAAGAAAGTGAAACCGGACTTACATCCTGATCTTCAAATTTCTTTCTGTAGTGATACATTAACAACTAGCTGTAAAGGCAACTAAAGCCGGTGCATTCCAGCAAGCCGCTGTTCCATTCATGAGAACTTGAATTTTCAGTGTCAATGATATTCTCATTCTACAAATAATTTGATATCCCCTTATGTACTTAGCTAGCTTATAAACAAATGGTGTTCAAAAAATCTCCATAATGTATGAAGACCAGCAGAAGAAAAATGCCAATAATCATCATCTTATGTTCCATCAAGTCCCTCAATCAACATTGCATGCGTCTGAGGATGCAATTGACAACCCTTCTTCTCCATACTTTTCAGAAACATTGAGCATTCATCACTATAGCCATTCTTAAGTAGGCCATCAATAAGAACTTTCCAGGCTACTTCATCATAATTATACTGACAACAAAGCAAAATATGAAATACAGATTCAGCCATTGCTTTTTTCCCTTCTTCACAAAGCCCACAAATAAGCAACTTGTAGGATTCCAAATGTGCCAAATGGCCATTCTCATCCATGTCATATAGCAAACTACATGCTTCCTCATATAATTTCAACTCGCAGCAACATCTAAGGAGTTCGTTATAAATAAGCTGACTGGGAGACATTCCACCCTCTTGTAAGTCCTTCAACAACTTCAGAGCTACATTCACCCTCCCCACCCTGCAAAGTCCGGTAATAAGTTTGCTGTAGGTATTAACATTAGGTTTGCAACCATGTTCATTCATCTTCTTAAACAATAGAGATACTATATCAAAATCAAGGGTCTTCCAGACATTAATGAAATCTTTTGGAACAAAACCTGGAGCAAATGAATCTTCAACTATGCAGCCATCTTTAATCGGTTGCATTTCCTTCACTAGATGTTTTAAAAGAAATGCATATGTATGATGAGAAGGCTCACAACCAGCATCAAACATTCGCCTGAGAACATCAAATGAGCAATCAACCAATTGCATGCGCCCATATCCATCAATTAAAATTGTGTAAGCCAAAAAATCAGGAATAATTCCTTCTTCCTTCATCTTAGCCATCACATTCTCAGCTTCTTCCATTCTTCCTTGACTACAGTATGCATGTATAAATGTAGTGTACGCTAATACATCAGGCTGACAACCTGAGGATATCATTTGGTTAAGAGTCTTTTTAGCAAGATTGATGTCACCCTCTTTCAACATTTCTACAATAAGATTTGTATATATTTCAACTGTGGGCATCAAATTCATCTTTATCATTTCATCTACAAGCAATAAAGCTTCCTGCACTTTTTTCTCTCCACAAAGGCTGTCTATCAAGACATTGAAAGTGATTGAATTTGGAGGACACTCCTCATCCACCATTCTTTTGAACAAAGAATGGGCTTCATCAACCTTCCCAACTTTGCAGTATCCATCAATCAAAGCAGTATATATTACTTCATTTGCTTTAAGATCCTCCTTTTTCTGGGAGGACTTGAAGAGTTCACAAGCTTCTTCTACCCTCCCTCTTTTGCATAGTGTGTCTATAAGAATACTGTACGTCCACTGATCAGGAACAAGACCATTTTCCTTCAGCAAATTAAGTAACCTAAAAGCACTATCCAAATGACCTGCTCTACACTGCCCATGGATTAGCGAATTATATGTAACGAGGGTTGGAGATAGGTTGCGCTCAAACATTTTATTAAGCAATGACATTGCTCGATGCACATCTTTCACTTTACAAAATCCACAAATCAACTCATTGTATGTTCGAGAATTCGGGCTGCAATTATTCGATTCCATCACCCCCAAAATCTCCAATGCCTCTGAAATTTTTCCTACTTTACAGTACCCATCAATTAACGCATTGTAAGTGACCACACCAGGATTCAAACCTTTTTCCAGCATCTGATCCAACAGCTTCCTAGCTTCTTCAAAGTTCCTCTCCTTACAAGAACTATCAATTAACACGGTATAAGTATGAGCATTAGGCTCACAACCTCTCCCACTCATCTCTCTAAAGAGATTCATGGCCTCCAATTTCCTACCTGACTCACACAAAGCACAAATCAGAATCGTATACGTTCTCACAGTTGGAGAGCAATTGTCCTCCCCCATCAGCAAGAACAACTTCAGTGCCTCTCCAATCCTTCCTGCTTCACAAAGCCCATGAATAAGATTGGTATACGAAACCTCATTCCTCGGACACCCCTTTCGCCACATTAGCCCAAAGACACAGCAAGCACCATCCACATTCCTACTTCTACAATGTCCCAAAATCAACGAAGTATAAGTAAACGTATCCAGCTCAAACCCCGCCTGCACAATCTCACTCACGTAAACACCAGCCTCACTCAAATTCCCCAACTTACAATACCCATTAACCATTGTATTGAAAGTATATATATTTGGCAAAACCATGTCCCCCAACATCTCAACATACAGCCCCTTCATTTCATCAACCAATTCAAACCTCGACAACAACATCAGCAACAAATTATAACACTTAACATCGAGTTTAAACCTAAACTTCTCATCACAATTCAAGTTCATCTCCCTCAAGAAGGCCAGCACATACCTGGCCTCATCAGGCGATCCAGCCGCCCTGACCATCGAAATCCGGGCGGCCTCGGCGGCCCGGAGGAGCCCGTGGGGCACCAGGAGATTGAGCAGGGAAGCATAGGCAGAAGGGGTGTGCTTGAAACCGGGTTTGGTGGCTACCCAATTGAAGAATTGCAATGCGGTTTGAGGGGAGGGTTTGAGGTGGAGGAGGGTTGAGACATGGAAGGGGGTGATGAAAGGGAGCAAGTGGGGGAGGGAAGGGTGGTGGTGCCAGTTGGGGTGGGAGAGGAGGGTGAAGAGGTGGGAGGGGAGATCCGGTGGGGGAGAGTGCAGGGTGGAGAAGGGTCTGGTGAGGTTTAGGAGCAAAAGGGTCTCTCTGGGGATGGTGAAAGAGGTCAAAAATCTCATCTTGGGGCATGGGAAAGTGGGGGTGAGAGATCCATGAATGAACCCTTTTAGGAGCTTCAATAGGTGGTGATGGGGAATCAAATATTGAGAGAGGTTGGAAGGAGGAAGAGAAAGAAGAGGAGGCGGGGTGGTGGCAGTGGTGGTGGGCAAGATGGTGGCTTCTGATCTTGGGCCAAGGTTTTCATATCATAGGTTTCTGGTTTTGTTGCCCAATAGAAATTGTTTCAGATCTTTGTTTCATGAGATCTTTCTTTTGGTTCTGAAAAGCATGTAAAAATGAGAACAAATATTTCCAAATTTATTTGAAGATTATGAAAATATATTTTGAAGTATTCTTTTTCTTACAGAAATTAAGCTGTCATATTTTGATAAATATTATTTTAGCATACTTTTTAATGATAAATATTTTTTAACAAACTCTCTGTAATTTGAAAAAGTTTGAAAAATAAAATGTTTTATTATCTACTTTAAATAGAAGATGAACTTCGTTGAGGAATTTTTGTGAAAGAAGTGTAAAATAAAAAAATGGTAGTTTTTAAGTTTCTCATTTTATTCAAAATTCACTGTGCTGAACATTTATCCAACTAAATGGTTTACTACAGGTGTTCAAAATTCAGTCTCTCAACAGGTTAGTACTGAATATGATCGAGTGCAACATTATCAGAAAACCAATAGGAATTAGTTACCTGGACCAGAATTCCGAATTGAATTTTAATTTTTTTAATTTTTATTTAAGAATGAAAGGAAGGAATCTAAAAATTTAATTTTTTTTTTAACACAATGATAAATATTTTTTAACACCATCTTTGTAATTGATTACAAATTACCTCTCTTAAAAGATCTCACTTTTTAAGTTTGAAAAAAAAATGTTTACTTTCTACTCAGAAAAGAAAATAAACACATTGAGAAAATTGCATGAAAGAAGTGTAAAATAAAAAAAAATTGTAATTTATTCATGGAAGAAGAATTTCAAATGAGTTTTTCTATCCTAGTAAGCTCTAATAAATTTTGTTGTATAAGAACATGTAATTTTTCTTATATTATTTCTTCTACTATTAGTCTAATGTATTTATTTTCTTATGATATTTATCATATTTTCACACCACTCCTACTTTATTTTACAAATATTATTATCATGATTTCATTACTATTATTTTCATTAATATTTTCTTTATTATTTTTATTGTTGTACTTTTTGTTGATTTTTTAATATTTTATACATTGTCTTCATTATCTTTATAATTTTTTGGAATAATCATTATCATTAATACCATGACTACATTATAATTAATATTAACTAATTTCACTTTTATTATTATTCATAAAAATTATGCGTGGCTTTAACTATTTTTATCATTGTTATAATCATTATCATTTTTATTATAATAATTGTCATGATATATATTCATCCTAACAAGTATCAATATATTATCATAATAAAAGTTGATATTATTACTTGAAAACGTTTTAGGCTGAGTTCTAGAGGGGTAAATTGAACTTTGAAAGAATTTTTCCAATTTAGACCTTTTAAAATAGTTTTCGCAATTTGAAAAACTTTATTGAATCTTGGTGCTAAAGATATAAGGTGCAGTAAAGAAATAAATTGATTCAAGGCACGAATGAATCAATTTGTTGTACAGGCAGATAGAAGTTTTCAAACAGGATACACAACAGATTCAAAATTACACACCAAATTCGCAACAACACTTTAAGCAAATAAGTTCACAAAGTTTTAATAGCAATATTACAATTAGAACTGAATCACACAAAATTCCAAATTTGACTGAGAGCAAAGAGGAACAAAATTACAACATACAAATTTGAAACACCTAACTCAGCTCTACATTGATTTCAGTCAATATTAACAAATCTGATAAAGTTTCCTAACACCAGCAATTAATACAGATTTGAAAATTATTCAAAATGCAAATTCAATTATTCACTTATACCACCACAAAACAAGAATACAAATTCTGCAGTATTACAACAATTCAGCCAAAGTTCCAATTCTTTGTAAAATCACAGATTCAGAATCTTATTTGTATTACAGATTTAGAAAAGAACCAATCTGATAAGCAAGATTTCTTTGACAGCTACAACAGATTTATCAGAACCAATACATAATTCAAGTTTCAATGCACAAATCAATATCCAGCAGAGAACATAAACCAGTTTTATCAAGATTACCAGAAATTAATTCAATCTTTCAATTAAATTCAATATGCAGTGCAAGAACAAATCAAGATTATGAGAGAAGGGTTTAAGAAGAAGAGACACAATCAATTTTATATTGGTTCACCCTTCCTCAAGGGTTACGTCCAGTCTTCTCTACACCACTTGCAAAGAAAGTTCCACTAACTCAATTAATTATTCACATACAATTAATCACCCAATTCCTACTCCCCGTAGAAATCAAGAACCCTGCTAAATTAATCAACTGCTCCCCGCAGCTCCCAATCAATTTCAGCAGAAACACCAGGCTAACTCCTATAGCCAAGCCAATACAATTGTTCAATGATTTTCACAGAATTACAATGAATACAACACAAATCTTGATTCAAACAGGATCAAGAAGGGTTGAGAAAACTCCCTGATTGGTGCAGAAAGAAAGGCCTGTAACAGTCTTGAAGAAACCCAGTAGCACACCTCAATCAAGATTGATTCTTCAAGTAAAAACCCTCTTTCAGAAATGATTATTATGAAACAGCAATTCTCTCACAGTAGTTCTCACAAAATGAATTTCAAAAGATTGTGTTTCCCAAAAATGTATCTCTTTCTGTTCTTTCTCTTCTCTATCCTTTTTCTTCTCTGTTCTTTTTCCTGTTTTTCACACTTGAAAGCCCACTATATTATAGAATAAGAACTCAAACCAGATTTTAGAAAACAGTTAATTCAGTTATGCTCAGACACGAATAAATTGATTCGGCTTAACCTGAAATCAGTAATCAGTTTATAATAGTTCAGTACTTTATTTTCCAAAACGGTTTTTAACCAAAGTTAAACCTTTTATGGTTTGATTTAAATCATTTAGACCATGTGCTAATGAATTTCTCCTTAGATGTGCATAGGTTCTCTTTCACAACCAATCACACTCACTCACACTAAAACAAAGCCTAGAACACACTTCCATTTGCTTGCTTTGGCTTGCTAGGCATGTGTTGCATGACTTCATCAAATCCTTTAGTATTGTGAGAATACTAACATTACTTATATCTTTTTTATTGTTATCGTTGTCATTTTGTTACAACAATCACCAACACTTTTATTATGTTAATATTTATCTTATTTTTGTTTTATCACAATTTTATTTTATTTACAACATTAAGTAAGTTTAGAAGAGATTAATTTTAAAATTAAGAGACAAAATTAAATTTATTTTAAATTTAAGGATGAGAAGCTAGGGAAAATTTATATAAATTACTTATATCATCTACTTAAGAGTAAGATCTCATGATTTCATATAATAAAATAAGAAAATGTTTTATGAAAGTTAACCATGAACTTATTCATGGATGATTGGTATCATATATAAGAAAATAAAATTATTAACTTATTCATGAATGTTTGGTATCATATACAAGAAAATAAAATTATTAGGTTCAAAACTATTTTACCCTTTGGTTTTAGCATGTGCAAAGAAATACCTTCAAAGATAAACATGTGCACAAAAAAAACATTACTTAAGTCCATGCACAATTAGGCAGGTTAATTATTTTAAGGTTATTTGTTGTTGTTATGATAAACATATTTCTCTATATGTCATATTGCAAATCTACATCTTGAAGTGACTTCATTTTTTCATTTAAATATCTTTTCATTTTCTTACGTTTCTCTTTTTTGCTTCATTCTTCTTGATTTACAGATTTATAGTGGTTCCCTTCTTTGCACAATTTTGACATTTTCGTTTGTCATTGTCGTGGTCTCCCAAATCCCCCATTACACCCTTTGTCTTTATGTTAATGCTCTCTTCCTCCTAACCCATCTTTCCCAACTCATTTACCTTCCCATTTTTTCTCAAGTCTTGTGCCATGCTATTACTTCCCAAACTCGCTCTTCAACTTTACTCTCATGTTATAAGAAATGAGTTTAGTCAAATGTCTTTGTTGTCAATACTCTTTTGCAATTTTATTTTACTTTTAGGGATGTCCATAACACGTGCAAGTGTTCCCATTAGATACAATTTGTAATACCATAGCAAACTAGGTTAACCAACCTTTGTACTGATTTAACCAAAATCTACAACTTCGTTAACCAATGTTTTGTGATCCTAATAAAAATGAAGTTTCACACTTTAACCTTTTTTTGATACAGAGAAACATCACCTTTGAACTATTGTATGTGTTAACCCTAACTCATGTAAAATTACAATTACTCTCTATTACCATAATAATGTGCTAATCTAACCAAAATATTGTACTTCATTAACCATTGTATTCTGATATTGATAAATATGAAGTTGTATACTTTAACTATTTTTTTGGACACACAAAAGCATAAGATTTGCACTACTACCTTGCTTCTACCCCAACTCTTGTAAAAATTGCAAAGACTTTCCATTACCATACCAAGTGACTTACACTACAAGAAAAAATGTGTCTTACCTACGAATATTTATCTATGAATCCTGATTCGTATGTAAATTTGGACTTACAAACAAAATTTACATATGAATATGGATTCGTACGTAAATTTCAGCTACATGCTGATTTTTTCTATATGTAACGCTCAAGTTTTTTGGTGTGCCAGTCCATACGTAAAATTAGTACATAATGTTGGCACGTTAGGGCGGGAAAGTTTTGGACAAATTTTATCCCTATCTTTTGGTGATGCTTGCATGTAAATAAAGTAAAGTGTTACATACAAATTGGACAACTCGTTACATTCAAATCCTAATTCGTTTTCATTCAATGAACCCGTCACAATCTTTCATTTCTCCTTTGATTTGTGTACCCTAAGAAGTTGCAACTGAAGATTTCTTGGTGTCCTAAGTTGAAATTGGGGTGTAGCCCATTCGTAAGTTGAAATCCCAGTTAAATAGAAGAAGAGGAAGCCCCATTGTCGTTCGTGAGTTAATCTTGGTGAGTAATCTATTGAGTTTTATTTTTAAACTTGATTATATGTCTTAAATGTATGTTTTTCTTTGGTTTAAATCAATTTGAAGTTGTTGACAAATGGATTTGGTTTTTCCATTGTATCTCCTTCGCATTTGTGACCTAGCTTCAATGTAGGTCTCTTTCGTTGCATTGACAGGCTCTGTAGTTGCTGAAAAGTGGATTTGAAGTTGTTATTGGTGCTTAATTTGGAGGTATTTGTTTTGTTCTTTGTGTGTAATATTGTTTGTTGCTGCTATGCCTTTAGTCTGTATAAAAATAATTTATTGTGAATTTTTAGTGTAGTCTAATGATAATATTAGACGATACTAGTATTAGTTCTTAGGTTTTCAATGAAATCCACACTAAGAATATCCACGACCAAGTACTTAATGTTGTGATTGTGATGTAATCAGAGTAGGGAAATTATGTTAAGCAAATGTTATGTGAAAGTAAGATTGTAATAAATAGTTAAGTGCAAAGGGAAAAGTTAAGTGCACAGAAGAAACAAATTTAGTAAGTAAATAATAAAAACAATGATTTCTCAGTCAAAAGAGTCAATTTCATATACTAAATATGATTGGATGAACAATATGGTATTGACATAAAAAAAAAACCAAGTATTAGGTATGCTTTCAATTTGATGGCTACTTTGCTTTGACAATTTCAAGTTTGAAACATGACACTTGATTTTGAAAGGTTTAAGAAAAAGTAACTTTGACAAAAATCTTAATTAATTAATTATTTAAATTTAAGCTAGATTTACAATAAAATTCCTTTTTCTTAGTAGATTCGGCTCTCCTGTACTGGATAACACCAACATGAAATTGTTCTTTAATTTGATTTTATTTTGATCAAATGAGAGAGACATGTTCAAAATGATAATATATGGTGGGATGAAATGATTTAAGCTATAGGTATGGTATGAATCCTTGAATATGTGTTGCTATTCAATTATGATCCAATAATTCCTTGCTAATTATTTACTGTGTAGTAATTTTGTTTTCAGACACAGGAGTTGGGTCGACCAATGCATGTAGATGCACTCTTCCAACAGACACATATAAGAAAGAGCATTGGAGACGTTGATGATCGATCTAGGCGGATACATGTAAGTTTCTTTCATTACATATGACTAATTTTTTTTACTACTTATATGACAACCTATCTTGTCTTTGTAGGAAGATTTTGAGAGTATATTTTCTCAAGCGCTTTCTGAGTCTACTTCTAATATGGAAATCTCATAATGTAGTTCCCTAAATCCTGCTGAGGAGGAAAGACTAAGAAACAGATGTTGGTTAGAGGCTCTTAGTGGAAGATATAAAGGTCGAGTATATGGAATTGGACACGTCAATCGTCATAATGGAACTGCTGAAAGTTTCATACAGCAGACACAATCGTTCGCTAGTAAGCAAGTTGAATATGAAGAGATTGATCATTTGAGACAGCGACTCGCAACTAGTGAGGACCACTTGTCAACTAGTAAGGAGCAAATTCGTTATATGGACTCCCAAATCCAATCATTCCAAGCATTTATTTGTGTAGTCCTCCAGTACCTACCCTCTACAACAGTTGTAGTTGTCCAAAATATTTCACAGTAATAAGATAGCACCAACAATACGAACAACAACATAATAAAAAACCATAACATGATCAATGTAATTCGTCCCATGATCGCTATAATGATTATTGATTTGTAAAAGAATGAGACAAATCTTAGAATACTTTTATTGTCATTTAAATTTTTTGTAACTATGTTTGAATTTTTGTACTTATGATGTAGACTAATACTTATCTTGAATTTTAATTTTGATTGTTCCATATTGTTAAAAGTTTAATTATAAATATTATTTCACAATTGTTTTAATAATTATGAATTGTTTGGATTTAGTGTGTTATGATTTGATTGTAGAGCAGGAGACATCAGAAATCTTTAGATGACATTGAAATTTAATACATACGGATTATACATTTCGTACTAAGTAAATGTTACCTGACATGACAATAATAGACCGTTCGATTAGTAGATTTTAAATTTATTTTTTAATTTTTTTATCCATTTGAATTTCGACATTGTTAGTATTATCAATAACTAATTGTCATGTTAATTAAAGTCCTTATTGGTTAAATATTATTAATTATTTATAAGTAGTTTAATAAACTACAAAAGTCAAAATTGTGATTTGACTTTGAATTTTTTATTCATAAATACAATAGTATAAAATTATTTCCATTATGTTTTTTTAGAAGTTAGGTACAAAAATAAAATGTTTTAATTAGTTAAATAAAACTAGACATCAAGCAACTAGAAGTATGGAAAAATATTAAATATACACCTGATAAACCTTAAGTATGCACTTTAATGTCACTTTATATATATATATATATATATATATATATATATATATATATATATATATATATTAAATTTCATTTTCTAACATGGTAGTAAAACTTAATGTTTATCAAAATCATAAAATTTAATATTTTAGTTAAATCATTATGAAAGTTGATTAATTATTTTTTTATGAGACTGTATAATGTATTGGATGAGAACAATATATAAGAATTATTAAGTATGGTTAAGGACTTATACAAATCAGTATAAAAAAGTTATTATATAAGTTTATGCGTGGTCAATCATGCTAACACTAAAAAAAATTATAATTACATTTTATCCAATCCATATGTAATGTAAAGCATTCATATATAATTTGAATTTACGTGTATTTATGTGCCTAATAGCGTTCTGTAACATATGTTTTTTTCTTTTATTTTCTTATTTTTTATTATTTTCTTCTTTATTCATGTTTCCGTTTCTTTGGTTATGGCCATCATATTCATATTTTTTATTATATAAAATCCTATTATAATTACATAGACACCATCTATATTATAACTACATAATGTAATAAATGTCCAAAGTAAGATAAACAACAACCACCATAATGTCCAAAATACTCCATCAATATACAATGAAAAAAATCAATAATATATACTAAAATTTCTACTATTTATTATTATAGATCATAAATTTAGATGCAATAAATATAATAATATTGATGTGATATGGGATGGGTAAGATAAACAAATTTGTTTCCCTATAAAAAGTGTTTTCTTTTCAGATCACCTATAGCAGGTTACAGGGTTCTTATAGTTGAGAACCATTTTATCAAACTTTTACCCTTCCAAGTAGCATATTGGCATTCATGTGTAACAATCTTCCTTATCCAATGAATGACTGCAATATATATATATATAAGAAAATGATAAGAAGAAGGGTTTAAGATGGAAAACTAAATCAATACTTTTAAAATTTGAAAGGAAATTAAACATAAACGGAAAGTTATTATTAAAAATAGATTTTAAGACCAATTCAATTTTATTAAAATTTTATAATTTGTATCTTAAATTATATATAATTTGGTAAACCTAACAAGTTATTTGTTAAAATAAATATTAATATTATATTAGAAATAAACTTTAAATTTAATTCAATTTTATAAAATCAACTCGTAAAATAAAATTTATATTGATTTATAAATTATTGAACTATTTATTTTCTAATAAATATATAGTCTTCAACTATCATAACAATCATTAATCTATTAAAAAAGACTATAAAAATAACTATTCATCTTAGTATACCATTCATGCTGTGTTTGTAACATGATAAATAAAGAAAAATTGATTAATTACTTCTTCCACCATTCTACACATAACACATATAGTTACCTATTATTTCCCAACATAATTTTGGTGCCACTCTATTCAACATAACTTTTCGTGCAAAATAATTTCCTTTTCTAAGATTCCTCCACCTTTCATTAGAGTCCAACGTTTGCTTCCACAAACCTTCCTTATTTTTAAAGTTACCACTTCCATTATTATTTTTCTTCCCCCTATATAAACACATACATTGGAAATATAAAAGATCTTGTCAGATAATATATTCAGTATAAAAAATTCTTGGATCGCAATTTATATTCAAACATTCTGATTTTCCAGGCTACGTGCTACTGTTATATTTATTGCACCACCTTATCTGTTATGCTCTGAACATCATGGTAGCATAAAAGAGAGACACGTAAGAGAAAAAGAAAGCCTCATGTACTACAAGAAACAAAGTCAAAAGTGCCCAATTAAGAGAAAGTTTGTCCTATAGTGAATATTGTGAATGGAAGACACATATTAAGAAAATATATTATTGACACTACTTCTCTTCAACTTTTATTTGCAGATAGCTAAGAATCAAATGTGTAAGAGAAATAATGCAATGCAACGATGACTAGCAGCAGTGTTCATAATTTTTATCTTGCTTTTCTGCCGCGGACTTCAAGAATGATGAATGTGACACATAGCCTTTCAGTGTCATCAGTGTTAGATAACCCTTTTTAATATCTCACATTTACCATTTTCAGACCAGTTATCTATTCTATGTGCTACAAATTTAGCTGCTATATCTAGGATCTACAATTGTTCTTGGTTTCAGCAAGGTGATATTAATGAAGTTTTTCCTTTTTCTTTTTTCACAGTGTAATTTCTCCACCAGATGTGACACTTCACCCTCCCTTCACTGTATAATAAGTTCACACAAAAACAAAAGTTATTAGCATAACATACAAAAATAATTGATATGATAGGTGAAATGCAACAATGCATAACTCACAAAGTTCATGTCATTTCAGCAAAATCCTACTAAGCAAATTATGCTGCATATTGTTTTCTGGAATTTTAGTACTATAAAGTATGATTGTGCACAAGTGTAATTAATATTAAGTTAATTAGAGTGAATTACATTCAAACTCTTTATATAGTGAGAAAACTCTTTAAATTTGAATGTTATGCATAGGAACAATAGTGAGAAAAACAGTTCTACTAAAGATGATAAAATGGATTTTTCATTAAAAAAAAAATAATAAAAAAAAATCAATGAATATTTGAGGTCAATTATAATAAGAAAAATGAAAAAGTGTTTTCCATTATTTTTTATTAAATTTGTTTCCGTTACTTATAAATTAAGAATTTATTTTTTCAGCTTTAAAAAACATGTAATTTTGTCAATAAAAGTCATCCACAGATATTAAGTTTTAATATGATAAGAGATTAGATTTACATAATGTTAAAAATTCTTAAAAATAAATTCATTAATTTAAAAAAGAAGAGAATCAAAAGGCTTAGAGAAACATTTTTTTTTCAGAAAAAAAAAAAGAGTGGACAAAATAAACTCATTATAGAACTGAAGAGGTGCACTCCATGCCATAGGCTTTGCTAAATTTTTTCCACTTGCAAGATCATGTATAGTTTGGTCAATCTTGGATCGCAAGCACGTGTGCTGTTTCATCAAAGTCAAAATGCCATGCTCAAAAATACTCATTAGTTTACCAGACCACACACATATCTCACAGTTCACTTCAGCTTTGTCTTTGGTGTTTCATGAAAGTTAGGAATCTCATAGTTGAATTGCTTCCTCAGATTCTCCACTTTTTTTTTATCAGTTCATGCTCAACCATATCATCACAACGAGTCTGATGTTGGAGTCTGTATCTCTGTCACCATCTGCATGCAAATAATCAGTAGCCAGAAGGGACAGTTGTTGACTTTTAATATAAGGAGGAGAATAAAATATATCATTAATATTTGATCAGATATAATTGGAAGGAAATCTTCATGTTCATGCTCAAATCTTTATGCTAAAAGTGTATACATATAAGATATATAATCACATTTGAATCTGATAGGAACATTAAGGGTTAATACTGATATAAATTTTGGTAAATTACAGTAACTTTGATCAATTGCTTTAAACTAGTAGTGAAAAAGAGTACAAATACTTGAATTGATTTGGTGAAGGAGAAAAAAGAAGGTAGCAATAAAAACCTTCATAAATGCTTCCCACGCCGTTTCTATGCTAACTGGGCAAAGTCAAAAGCACCCTAATGAGCTGCCATTACTATTTCAATTTAAAAAAACACCATATTTCCCCTTATAAACTCTTCCTTCTTCAAACTCAGCATCCCTAAAATAAAGAAACTGTTCTCCTTCCAAACTCTTCCTCATTCAAACTGAACACTACTAAAAAAATGAACATAACTCTCTCTCTCTCCCACCCTTTTACTCAAACTCATAGTCAACTCATCCATAGAAAGAGAAAATAAATGAAGCCGTGAAAGAAAAACCACCATGAACTAACCACAAGAAAACAACATTTTCATTTTAAAATCTTGAGGAAGTGCCACAAAGTCAACACCCCTTCCTCTTCCCTCTGGCAAAAACCCTGTTTTCCTCTGTTTTTCTCTTCTCTGTTCTCTCTGCAATGCAAGATCTTCCATTTTCAGCATTGCCACACCCACATCCAAAGCTTAAAACTTGAACTCCCCATTCAGTTCTACTCTCCAATGGGTAACCGAATCAGCAACCTCTGCTTCTGTTCCTCCGGCGACGCCTCCGGAAGGTTCGAGAACAGAGCTTCCTTCCTCTCCAAGAAACACCAGAATTCCCTCGGAAACTCTATTTGCTATGTGAGACCCGACACGTGTCGGTTCTCCAGCGAGGCGTTTTCCGACGATGATGACACCTTCATGACTTTCCGGTCGGTTTCCGGCGCTACCGTGAGTGCAAACACGTCGGCGACGCCTTCAACTTCGCTCGATGATTCGCTTCAACACAGCACCGTTTTGGATTCCTCTGCCTCGTTTGAGAGCTCTGGCTCCTTCACTTCCACCTTGGTCCCTTTTCAGCATCAACACGTTCATCGTGGATTCTCTCTGGGAGGGTGTTCGGAAAGAGGGTTATATTGGGGTCCTCGTGATCGTGTGGTGAACGATGAAGGGTCCATCGAGAAAGGTTCTTCTGAGGTAGCAATGACTAAAGGGGAGGGAAGTAAAAGACATTTGAAAAACATTCTGAGTAAGATTTCCATCGGGGGAATGTCTATTTTCAAGAAAAATGATAATACTAATGCGAGAGTGAGTTGTAGTACTAGTTTGAGTGCTGAGACGAGTTTGCATGGTGTTGAGGTTGATAATTACTTGGATAGTGATGTGTTGATGGAGTGTGTGAATCTTCATTGGGCTCAAGGGAGAGCTGGTGAAGATCGTTTGCATATTGTGATCTGTGAGGATCATGGATGGGTTTTTGTGGGGATCTACGATGGGTTTAATGGCCCTGATGCCACTGATTTTCTTCTCAACAATTTGTTTTATGCTGTGAATGATGAGCTCAAGGAGATCTTGTGTGGTCACAACAAGTTTGAGCTCAAGGATTCAGACTCTTTGGAGTTGAGGGAGAAGGTGTTGTTTGAGGGAAATGGAGTGGTTGATGGTTGTTGTTCTTCAGGTGAAAATGGAGAGTTAAATTTGGAATGCGTGTCAGAAGGAGTAGAGCGAATTAATGGGATGAACATTGAAAGAGTGGATTTGAGTCACTCAGATGTGTTACAAGCTCTTTCAGAGTCATTGAGGAAGACTGAGGATTCATTCATGAGGACTGCTGAGGAGATGATTGGTCAGAACCCTGTGTTGGCTATGATGGGTTCTTGTGTTTTGGTGATGTTGATGAAGGGTCAAGATGTGTACTTGATGAATGTGGGAGATAGCCGTGCAGTGTTGGCCACTCACAGTGGGGAATCACTTCAGCTCACCATGGAGCATAGCACTCACGTGAAAGAGGTAGCTTGTGCTTTCTGAGCAATGAATGAATGAAGGTTGGTGTTTTAAGTTCATATGACATAGTTTGTGAGACCTTTGTGAATCTCAGGAGGTTTACAGAATCAGGAGGGAGCATCCTGATGACCCTTTAGCAGTAACTAGAGGCCGGGTGAAGGGTCGCTTGAGTGTCACAAGGGCTTTTGGGGCAGGGTTCCTTAAGCAGGTAATACGTTTGTTTCTCAATTACTTACAATACTACATAAAAAGCACAAACATTCATGAGAAGTTGGTGTATAACTAAAGTTAATGATGTTTTGCAATCTATTTAATTGACTCTATCTAGTAGAATAAGGCTTTCTTGTTTTGCCTTTTTCAACTACCATAATTATCTTTGTCTCCCTAGTTGGATCTTGAAGTATCTCTACTAGTTTCAGTTTAATGGATCAGTTATAAATCTAATCATCAGTCTGAGATTTACCACACTTAAAATTCTGTCTTTCTTCAAAAACATGTTCAGGATTTTCTTCTTGTTGTTAGTGCATAAAAAAATGCAGTGCTGGGTTCATACTCATATTCTTTACTGTTACATTGGATTAGATCATTGCTTATATTCTTCAAAAGTAAAAATAAGACAACTCAACTTTGTGAAGACTCAATCATAATTCATAGCACATCATAATTCATAGCACATCTTGCATGTCAACAGTATAAAATTTTTGTAGCACCCCATTTGCTACTGCAATGGACCACTATATTTCGCTTTAATTGCTTGATTATTTCATTGTTGTATATAACCAATGGCATGACTTTGTTGGTCCATTTTGCAGCCTAAGCAAAACAATGCAGTATTAGAGAGTTTCAGAGTGAGGTACATAGGGGAATCTCCATACATCACATGTTTCCCTTCACTCCACCACCACAAGCTCAATCCAAATGACAAGTTCCTCATACTCTCTTCAGATGGACTTTACCAATATTTCACCAATGAAGAAGCAGCTGCAAAAGTTGAGTCATTCATCACCATGTTTCCTGATAGAGATCCTGCACAACTTCTCATTGAAGAAGCACTAGATCGAGCAGCAAAAAGGGCTGGTATAAAGCACTTTTTCCCTCAATATTTTTCAACATGAAAGGAATTCACAAGTCAAAACTATCTTAGTGAGCTTGACTTTCATTGTTGCAGGTTTGGAGTTCCATGAACTGCTTGATATTCCACAAGGGGAACGCCGTCATTACCATGATGACATTTCTATTGTCATAATCTCCTTAGAGGGAAAAATATGGCGTTCATTGGTGTAAATTTGCATATGAGATCATGAGTATAGCAACTAAGCACACAGAGTCTTTGACACTTACTGAACCTTTGGGAAATTCCTTCTAGTTCTTCTTTTGTTACCCGTTTTGACATATTTTTTAGTACCAATGATCCAAAATTAAGGGCAATCTACAATTTAAAATTCCCTTCTAGAAAGGACCACTTTTGTGTTGATGACCAGCCAATCTTTTTTGTTTTCTTTCAGAAGTAGATTTACTGGAAATATTCCCTTTCTCTTAGAATTTAAAAACATTGTCATAACCTGATCAAAAGTCAACGCCCATTCTTTTCTTCAATGATATACCAAAATGGCAGGCAGTTGACAAAAGATACTTATTTATGGCTAAATATCAAGGATTTAAAATTATCAGTTTCAAACAAGAGGCTGTTAGAAGGGTCCAGACAAAGTTCGATCTCAAAGTTCTTACAAATTCAAAAGGCATAGTCAACCTATTAAGGAGAAGTTAAGTAGCAGATTTCAAGAAATTGCCCTTTTAAATTCAAACTCTGCATGGTTGAAATTAGTTGTTACTTATATAAAATCTGGGTCAAATTAGTTTTGAAAGCTAAGTTATACTTTACTGCAAGAAAGAGTATACAACATGACATTTTTTTTCTAGTTGTTTAATCTGCAATTGGTTCAGCAAAACACGTACAAATCATGAGTGACAATGAAACTTAAGTAAGCAATCAATCATAACTTCGGTCTATTTACGGATGTGGTACCATTTTCTTAAGGATTTATCGAAATAGATAAAAAAAAATTATATTTTTATAAAAATAGATAAGTTATATTTGGAATGATCATTTTGAAATAGAATAATAATACCCAATTTTTCTATTTGATATAAAGTTGTGTTTGTGTGTACAATTTTTCTATGTCAAAATAATCGACCCGGACACAATTCATCTATTTTTGTAAAGAAAAAATTTACCTATTTTAGTAGATTTTTCAAAAAAAAAAAAATAAAAAAATTACACCAAATCCATGCAAAAAGAATCATAACTTCAACTACACCACGTATATGTTAGACACAAAGGTTGTAAAAGACAATGCAGTGGGTGGAAGGTAATTAGAAAACGCTTGAATTCCAATGCTTTCTTTTGGTTAGAGGGAGGTATCAAAATCTCCATGCTTGAATTTCATTGATCAATTTAATTTCTTCTATAAAAACAACATATTTTTAAATGAGTTTTTGAATATTTCCTTTCTCATAACAATCGGTGTTCTTTTTCCTTTGATATATATGTTCTTCCTAGCTATACAATTATTGTTAAAAAAAAAAATCAAGAAAACTGATTTGATTGGAAAAATTGTGAATGGAAAATTGTGAATGGATTAGGTATATGGTTTGTTTACCCCAAAAGGAACTACAGGTTGTTTAAGCTTTTAAAAATTTCATTAAACCATTTTTATATTAAATGAGGGCCTAATGTCAAGTTATAAAAGTCCATGTCTAGGTTCACTTATCAATTGTTATTACTCAATCTCTAACAAATTGTTTACAAAAGTATTACTGACTCTTTCATCCTGAACATATAAATAATTTAGTTTATAAACCTAATCTACCAGTGTTTGAATATTTTGTCTCAAATTAATTTTGACTAGAATAAAAGAAGTATAGGACGGCTTGTCATGTTTTGAACAAACCAAATTAATGAAACAAAAAGTATGCAAATTGAAATAGTTTGAACCTTTTCAGAGGTACTTTGAAGCGTTTCCACGCTTTAGATCTGAACTGCAACAACTTGACTTTTGCAAATGTGTTTTAAAGTTCGGTGAAATTTCCAAAGAAACAAAGGTACCAAAAAGTGGCCAGGTGGAGATTCTGAGGATTGAGGACAGCACAATGTGCTAACTGTAATGAAGAAATTGAAAAGACTACATAACTATACACAATTAAAAATAGTGAAGCAAGATGTTCCCTTCAAGCAAGAAGTCATGCACTTCCATGTTCTCAAGCTCTTTTTTCAATTTATTCTCTCGCTTCCTTAGTTTTTCCCCCTATTACAGATACTCTCGAAATACAATGTATTCTTACTGAAGTATATTTGTATAACCTAACCAATCTCACAACTGAATTGGCTACAATATTGTACTCAAAAGTTACAAAGACCAACATTATACGATGTCGGCTAAACCATAGGCATGAGAAATAATATCACCATTTTCCTTTTGATGTTACTTTTCTTTCACCGCATTTACATCATTCCAATGCTAGTGCAACTGCCAGTCCAGAAACCATTTGAATCATTTGTTAAGGCCATGCCCACAATGGCATCAGGAAAATCTAGCTCACAGTCAGTGGCATGCCAACTAAGATGTAACTCTTTGGTACAGGTTGGAAATAAAGGAAGTGCTTCAGCAGTTGAACCCTCCTATGATTTGATTATGTTTCATTGCTTCAATCAAATTGCAACACAGACTCCCTAAACAAAAGTCAGTAATGGAATGAGACTCCCATAGTTATTTCACAACTCAGGCTCAGTTTCCGAACTTGTTTCACTCTCCAAGCACGCCACAAAGGGAGTGGGAAACACGTAATGCAACATTCAAAACATGCATTGATTCCCTTTGCTTTAGAAACTCAATCCCCTTTGGTGGTCAACTTCCAAAGATCAGACACCACATCACATCACATCCCACAGATTTTCTTTTATCACACTGCATTCTCTGTCAATATCCTATCAAGCTTACCTGCATTGCCATCCAAATTAACCACAAGTTTTAAGAAAATACCCCACAAGTCACCATCAACTCCAGTCCTCATGGCCAACAAAACTACCTTCTCAATCTCCTCTTTCTTCCCTCCTGAAACGGAAATCCCATCAACCAATATGGAGTATGTTGATTTGTTAGGCAAGCATCCACTCTCCACCATCTCCTCCAGCACTCTGATACCCTCCTTCACATCCCCAACCTTACAAAACCCTTTAATCAACACATTGTAAGTAAATGCATTTGGAGCTATACCCTTTTCCACCATCTCATCCCACAGCCTAGCTGCCTCACAAAGCTTCCCGCTTTCACACATCCCACCAATCAGCGTGTTATAAGTCAACAAACTCACAACCTCCCCCTTCTCCAGTTCATCCAACACTTCCCTTGCCTCCACCACCTTCCCCTCCTTGCAAAGCCAATGCACAACCGTACTCACCACTGCGCCACCAACCTGAATCCCTTTCCTCACCAACCCCCTACACATCTCCCAAGCCCTCTCCACACTCCCCTCCTCACACAACACATCAACAACCCTACAACACAACACCGAATTTGGCACAAACCCCTTTGCAACCATATCCTCCAGCAAGTTCACAGCCTCCCCAGATTTCCTCCCCTTACAATAAGCCTCAATCACGACACCATAAGTAACCTCACTAGGTTGAACCTTATTCTCCTCCATCAAATCCATAACCCTAATTGCCTCCACCAACTTCCCCATCCTACAAAACCCATTCATCAAAACAGTGTAAGTGGTTGCATCAGGCACCCACCCTCTATCCAAAATCTCCCCAAAAACCCTCATTGCACTCTCCATGTCACCCCTAAACACATACCCACCCAACACAGTTGTGTAACTAACCACATTGGGAACCAAACCCATCAAACCCATCTCATCCAAAACCCTAACCGCAACATCAACTTCATTGCTCTTACACAGCGCCTTAAGCAAAATGTTACAACTAACAACATTAGGCACAACCCTGAATTTTTCTGCAGAGCTTTTAAACACCGAGTGCGCTAAACGGTACCGTTTGTTCTGAACCAGCGCGTTCAGAAGCGCGTTGAGGGATTTCACGGAGGGTTGGACGCGGAGGGGTTGGAGTTTGAGGAAGAGGCGGACGGCGGAGAGGGGTTTTCCGGCGAGGCCGTAGGCGCGGATGAGGATGACAAGGGAGGGCTCCGGCGGCGGATTGGGGAGGCGCGTGAGGAGGGACTCGAGGACGGAGAAGCGGCGGGCGCGTGAGAGTTTGACGAAGAGCGCGTGGATGGGTTGCGGCGCGTGAGAGAGGGAGGGGTGGAGGGATTGGGCGTGGTGGAAGATTTGGAGAGAGAGGTCGGGGTCGTGCTGGCGGGAGATGAGGGAGGCGAGGTTGTGAGGAGTGAGGCGGCGAGGCCAAGGGTGGACTGGGGGCCGGATTGTGAAGGATGAGGGAGGGAGCGCCGGGGCAGGAACGCTGTTGGCGGCGATGGCAGCGGCGACGGCGGTGGAAAATGGGTGGCGCCGCCGCCGGGATATGCGTGACAGTGTGGACTGAAACATTACCAGATGAGACCGTGTTCTTAATCATATCATTTTTAAACTCCTTTCCATTTTTTTTAAATTTCAATTTTTTTACCATTTGTAAATTAATTTAATTATTGGATTAAATATTGATTCAATATAATTAGGGCAGTTATATTTTGACACCGCAAACAATAATCTACTTCTATTTAATATTGAAAAATAATAATATTTTATTAAGATATTATATTTTATTATAAAAAACAGAATAAAATAGTATAAGTTTTGTAAATAGTGTCAAAGTATATTTATTTATATAAAACTTGTGAAAACACATGGATCATTCACATTTTTATTATATAAAAGTATATATAATTTTATTATTTTTATAAATAATTCATTTAAAAATTTATAATTTAGGATATATATATATAATTTTATTAAAATATAAAAATTTATGTAATTGTTATTTAAAAAGCACTATATAATTGTTTTAAACAAATAAAAATTATTCAATTATTTCTTTTATTAAATAAATAAATAAATAAATTATTTCAATTTATTAAGAATAAAATTGTTTATTTTCCTAAGAAACAGATATTCATTTTAAATTGAAAGTTTTTTTTTTTAATAACTAAACCTTAAATGTAAGACTCTTTCATCAAAATTAATTATATAGATCTGTCTAATAAAAAGTAAATTTTAGGAAAAGAAATAAACTGGGTGACAACAAATTTATAAAGTAAAAGTAATAAAATATAAAATAAAAATCAATTGATTATGAAAATAAATAGAAAAAAAATAGAAAAACAAGTAAAAGTATACAAATAATATTGAATTCTCCTAGTTTCTAAGTTATTTCTCTCACTGGTCACTTCCACCAAAACATTTTTTGTTAATTCTTTATTCATCATATTCCATGTCTCTTTCTCATTAATGTTAATTAAGGTGATGTCGTAGTTAGAAAAAAGCCCTTAACAACTTTTTTATTTTAGAATCCTTTAAAACTAAAACAACATATTTAGTTCTAGTTATTAGTTGAAAGCTAATTATTGTTTTGTATCACATAACTAATAATAAAAAGATTATTTGCTATATGACTGAAGAAAAAGTGACGAGATTAATTATAAGATCTTTACAAATCTAAGTTTAAATCTATAATAGTTTCATATTAGTAATTTATAGTTTTGTATATTGATGTAAAGATGTATATTAGAATCTGTTTTGTAGTAGTTTGGGTTTGAGTAAATTATTTTTACATTTTCTATTCATCATGATAGAGAGTCTTTGTCACTATTAATATCAATAGTTACATTTTGATGATCACGTGAATTACAGAGATGACTTGTGTGTCTAAAACATCTTCTTGTTAAGCTAACTACATTTTATGGTATAGACATGTTTCACACTTGTACATTGTTCATGTGTTGAGAAAGAGGTACAAAATGTACTTCCTTATCGTTGGGGTCGTAATCCTAATGATGGAGCTCCATCACCCCATTACAATAGTTTAAGCTATGATTTTATGAAATTAGTTATTATAAATAATTTGAAATAATGTTGTGTTAATATTTCATATGTGTGTATGGAATTTTCAGGCATATTGTAAATATATTTTGCAAAGGTATGATTGATTGTGAGCATGTTACTGAACATATTCTTACCTTTGAGGACACACATGACATTATTGATGAAAAAGTCATTTATATTAGATTGTCCCATTTTATTCGTGACAGAGCTTTAACATGTAGTTCTTAGGCATATGATGTATTGACTAACATTTTATGTTAATATATATTAAACTATGAATGACTAGTTTTTTTAGTATATGTTAACTTCTTTTATCATATTGCATGTTGTGGTTGGTTAAATGTTGGGAATAATTGAAGTTATTTATATTAGATTGTCCCATTTTATTCGTGACAGAGCTTTAGCATGTAGCTCTTAAGCATATGATGTATTAACGAACATTTTATGTTAATATATATTAAACTATGAATGACTAGTTTTTTTAATATATGTTAACTTCTTTTATTATATTGCATGTTGTGGTTGGTTAAATGTTGGGAATAATTGAAGTTATTTATATTAGATTGTCCCATTTTATTCGTGATAGAGCTCTAGCATGTAGTTCTTAGGCATATGATGTATTGACGAACATTTTATGTTAATATATATTAAATTATGAATGATTAGTTTTTTTAATATATGCTAACTTCTTTTATCATATTGCATGTTGTGGTTGGTTAAATGTTAGGAATAATTGATGAGCATTACATGTTGTGGTTGATTAAATTATTGGAATAATTGATAAAAAAACACGTGACATAATAATAAACATACTTCATAAACAATTTACATACACAATGTTTACTATCAAAGTAGACATACATTAATCGTCCGCAAGATTAATATATGTTGGATTAACTCTGAAGTTGTGAAAATGTTTACATTCTATTCATATAATATGATGATCATAATTTATCTCTAGGTAACAATATGTTGACCACACAATGTCAACTGTTGGTAATGGATATCCATCCCACAATTTTATCTACAATTGTTTGAAAAATTATAATACATGAAATAGATAAACTAAATGAAGTTGTTATAATACATAAAAGACGTACCAAGACAATGTGTGAGACCTATACATATTATTTAGTGTACACTAGCATCAATGGGAGGTTTGGTTCCAATGAAAATATCATAATATTTTGCTTTACCAATAAGCACACTAAAACAACATTATATCTATTAGCTATTATGCAGTGTTATAAATATCGGATAACGAAAAAATATCAAAAAATTAAAAAATCTTTATAATTTTATAACAAAAACCAAAACGGGTTATGGCGGAAGCATTGTGGTAAAAAATACAATATATACATGTAAATATTTAAAAAATATAGAAATATAATTGTATTGCAAAAATAATGGAAGTTATTATGTTTAAAATATAAAACAAGAACAAAACATAATGCAAATGTCTTAAATTTTTAACTATTTGACTCTTATTCATTCTCAACATAATTCTCTTCCATATTATCTAATGAGACATATCCCTTCTCCTCTTCTCCTTCAGAGAAATTCTTGTCAGAGTTAATTATTTTTTCAAACTCAGAATCAGAGTTATCATGCAATTCATTCTCAACCCCAATTTGAATATTCTCTTTGCCCTTCTTTGTTGAGGTTGACATTGCACCTAGACCTTTTTTAGAAGCATGGGAAGATCCAATAACAATACCACCACTTGATGGTTGCTTTCTTTTACCAGTTGCTTAACTCCTTATATAAGTTATTGGATCTCCAAGACCTAAAGTTTCATAAACGATTGCCCAATTCAGAGTGAGGTCATGATAAAAAATCAATTCATTTTTCGCCTCTTCATTATCATTATCTACTTGCCCCATTAGTCACTCATCAATCTCATTTAGTACATTTCATCACTAATATTGTATCTATTGAGCAAGTTGGTTGTTATACTCTATGTAAATCAAATCATGCAAGCATTTGTATTCCAACCTATTCTTTTTTTTAATGAATTTGCATTGTGAAAAAGCAAAATGTGAATTAACTTCTTTCTAGATTCTATGAAAAAAAATAATAATCAAACGAGTCATGTTATGAACAATGATTATTACTTACTCAAATACATTTCAATTGCGCTCACATCCATATAAACTACATGTCAAACTTAGAATCTTGATTGCTAACTTTTGTAAGTTGGGGGTTATGTGCCCATAGTTCTTACACCATTGAATTATACAACATGTAAAGAAAGTAACCATTATATGATATAAGTTATATCCTAATGCAATTTAGAAAGTGTTTTAAGTGTCTCACCTTGGGTTGTGGTCTTCCTTGATTCTTTGGCAAAGTTATCACCAACCAGTCCAGTTCCACTTTTATATAGAGGCAACTCAGTTAAAAAATTTTCTTACACATCTTTAGTTGACACCATGCAAGCATAAAATCCATTTGTAACTTCCAAATCATATTCCAATTTCGGGTTGAAATAATAGAACTTTGGGTTCAAAAAGTGACTTGTAGTATGTAAGGGGTGATGAAGTTATGTCCTTCTATTATCAATGATTGTAAATATATCCTTGTATTTACTTTCATTGTTATTGAATGACGTCATTACTGTTTTCCTGACTTTCTCCATTGCTTCATATATATAGCTTATAATTGTTTTTCTTTCCCTATCCACCAAACGAAGTACATAAACAAGAGGAGACATAACTTTGAGAGTAAATACGACATGATTGTGAAATGAAAGCATAAGAACAATTTTTGTAGCTTCCTTCTCCTTAGCTTCTTTAGACAATTTGTTATTGCTACATTCATCTGAAGTGAACATCTTTCTCAAATTTCTCATCTCTTAGTGCAACCTTTATAATGATAAATAAGAGATAGCGAACCTTGTAACTACATGTCTTACCAATTCCCTCTTATTTGTAAATTGTCGCAACAAACTCAAGGAACTAGAATGACTATATATAAAGTCAACAAGATTAAATCCTCTTTGAATTGTCTTCTTTATTAAAGAAAGCTTTCCAATGTCTTCAAGCATAAAATCTATACAATGGGCAGCACAAAGAGTCTAATAAAATTCGGTATTTTCTCTTCCAAACCGGCCAACACATAACTGCTTCCATTATATGTGATAACTTGGACAACATTCTCTTCTCTACAATGCTATCAAGCATCTTAAACAATTTTTTTCATGTCTTCACAAATTTAGAACGATTAATGGACTTGACAAACATTGTCCCTGCAAGAGAATTCACCGAAAAATTAATCAAATATCATTGCTTCTGATGAGTCCATACATCTAACATAATAAAACAACTATACTTGCTCCATTGCTCCATTGCAATTTAGGATCTTTTAACAACTTATGAGTATAATCAACTTCCTTATTAAATAGTAGAACTCTAATTTCATGATAAGAGCTGGTAAATTAAATTCATAAAATATCAATAACACTATTCCAAAATAAATTTTCCTATTTCGCAAAATAAGCTAATCCGAAAAAATATCTCACATTTCAAATTTTACAATATGATAATTTCTTAAATTATAAAATCAAAAATATAAAATCCGACTCACCCCACCTCACTTACCTCCCGCGAACAACTTCCTTGTGAACAACCCAACACCTTCTCACCACCATAAAAACATCACCACCAACCACCACGACCCACTACCCACAGGCAATCACCTCTGGCACTACCAACGCCACAATACACAGTACAACCGCAGCAGCACAACTCCAATCATGCACCCCCATTTTCATCCTCACCCACCTATACATCATTTTCGCTAAGGGTAATAAAGTCTTTCTCGCATGGGTAATTTTGGAATTTAACATGTTATGGATGTCTTCTCTACTTCTGCTCAAGTAATCAGAGCATAAGAATTATTCTTGAACAAAATAGAGTGCAAAAATATGCCACTTCTTTGCGAGCATAGTCGTGTGCTGGCTCGTTGAGGATGTTTTCGGGAATCTCTTATCTCCCAGATTTCTTTTACCACTCTTATTTAAATTTTATAGTTATTTAAATTGTTACTTTTATTAACGGCAAAAAAAATTCAAATAAAATATTTAAATAAGCAATAACACGAGAGTGACTATAGATTTTTATTTTCTTCACTGGTGCATCAAGTACAGAGCCCATAAATTCGTACTGGTTTTTAACCGAATAAAAAAACATGGGTTCTGCAACAATGTACAATGACCTCTACCGAATTCTCAAACTTCACTAATCCATCAGATTGCCAGCAATTTTATCAATCCTTACTGAATATATATGTCCTGCGGAGCTATCCCATTCAAAACAGTAAGTTTTTTTTTTTTTAAGAAAGAATTTAGTTTTATTGCCCCAAAAACAGGAAGAGTCATTACATCATTGTTAATGAAAGTGGCAATCTGAGGAGAAAAGACATCTAACTAAAACACTCTCGTTAGAATTAAGGTATTCCAGAAAATGTGATCCAACAAGTACATTACAGATGATAATATAGTAATAATAATAATCGTGCATCATTATTTTAATTCACAAAAATCTAGTGTGCTGCATTAGGAAACCAATAAAAAAATTTACAAACTCAAAAAAATACTGACAAAAAAATGATACAATGGTTATATAACAACGAAGGAGAGGAATTACTTGGTCAAGGGGAAACTTCATGCTGCATGCCATAACACGTATAAGATTAACTCCCAGCACACTCTCAAGCAATCAAATTGAAGCAAAATTCAAGCAATGAGCATAATGGGAGTATCTTTCTTCATGAACTTCAAGCAACGAAGATCCGAGATAAATGTGGAGTTAAAAATGGAGCCCATGTTTTGTTTTGTATTCAAGTGAAATCCATATTGTGGCAAGTGGGATTGCACGGAAAAGAAGAGCAGTCAATACGCTTTACAGCTTCTCGATAAAAGTACCAATCACCAACAGATTCAGCAATTGTCTGCTCCAGGGCGCAACAACAGTGAAGAGTAGCAAAAGGAACAGTATGACAAAGTACAATGTAAAGTAAAACCATACAAGGACGTAGTTTGCTGGAGTTTTTCTTAATGTACAGAAGTGTGATTTCAGAGGGAAAGAGGACACGTCTTTCAATTTTAGATAAAATAACCACATAATGCTTATAAAAATAAACAAAAAAATGTGAAATTAAGTTTTCGTTATTTTACTACTTCACTTTTTATTTTAAAACATTATGTTACTTTGCCTATGGTCCCGTGACTGATCCCAGGCCTAGGCAAAAGAGGAAGAATTTATTAGACTCTGAAGATAATTAACATAAAAGTTGTCAAATCCCTAATACGGATTAATCACAACAGATTATATGTGTTAATGCTAACTGCTAAGCCATTATCTAGAAGTATTGCATTGTTTGTCTCAAGTATAGTGTTAAATGACTATATTCACTGCATCAACACCCGAATCTAGTATTGACTGATGAAAAAGGATCTTCACATTTTAGATGTGGATAAAGAAGCTAGTCCAAAGATCTAGCAGATGACTTCTTGAAACTATATAAGTACAATATTGACATGGTCCTTGATAGGTTAAATTACAGAATATGATAAAAGGATGGAGAAATGTTCATCCCAGGAAAAGTCTCCCCTGTGTGAAAAAAAATGCTAGCAATGTTCATGGAGACCCTCTACTCCCCTTTCACCGACTGAATGATCAAAATTATGTTGTCGAATTTCTTGGACATCATCATCATGGGAAAAATGGTAGAACCAAGCTTGAGTAGAAAAATTACCCACAGTCCTCGCAAGAGTGTTAACCCTAAAAAGTCTTTGGAGTTGATTAAGAAAAAAGGGAGTTTGACTCTGTAACTTATCAAAGAAGGATCCCTCAACGAAGAACCCACTACAGGTTCAACTGAAATTACCTACATATTGTGTCCCATACATTCAGCTGTCATGTGATCCTTACCCTCTAACCCCTACAACCGAAGCACACCTTATCACCTACCTCCACCTGTCCAACTGAACCCACCTGCTGCACTACAACCCCAACCTAATCTATCATGGAACCATGATTCCAACCCAAACCACGCAAGACCCGCCCCTGCCAAAATTTGATAAGATCGCAATGACTTAAGGGAAAACATAAAAAAGAAGCAAAAATCAGATTGTTAAACTGGACGCATTGCCGCATATGAAAGTGCGCAATACAAAATTATTGTATCCAAATAGATATTGATTCTATACCCTATGGAGACGATGACAAAAAAAACAGTTCAAGTGATTTGGACATACATAAAGAAGACCAATGGAGGCATCCATGAGAGAATTAGATCAAATAGTTTTTAAACTTGTGAAAAGCAGTAGTAGGAAACCAATAATACACAAGAGGAAATTATTAAAAGGGATCACGTGGCAAATTATATTCCTAGGAATTTAGTTTTTGGCCAAGGCCAATGACATAGCTACCTTCTCCTAGTGAGATAAGGCTGCTCTTGTATCTTAAAATAGTTATCTACTTGGAGAATAGCATTTACCCTTCTTTCCCTTTTCCTCCAAAACCTCACTCCCTAACATACTCTTAAAAGGTATAAATCACATCAAACACCGATCATATAAACAATCTTGTTATCAAATTTCAAAGAAAGAAAACGTTGTTAAAATCCAAGATAAAACTATTATTTTCAAATTACAATCATTAAGCAATCACTACGAAGGAATCAGGTGAATGCCGTGTCCTGAGTTATATACACAACTTAAGTGAGGTAACAAAACAAGGGCTACCTTATCATTAGTTGGGTGAATTCCATGTCTTGAGTATTTATAAAATTCATTATTTACACAGCATATGAGGTTCCAAAACTATGAGTACCTTATCATTTATTTTAGGAGAGTTGGGTGAATGCCACGTTGCTTCCATCTCAGTCTGGCAATGGATAAAGCAGGAATTTATAAACATTCCAATATCCTTTCGTTGTTGGAATTCATTCAGAGTCTTCAGCAAAGAGCCACGGTAACCTGACAATCATGATTTCCCAAGTTAACCATTCCTCGGTGTGGCTACTAATATGGGTTCCAAGGTTAGATTATCAGTAAACAACATCTGTGCTATTCAAAATCTAATCCAATTGAAGGCTTACAGAAATGAATAAACCAAGGCTTCAACAAAATATCCATAAACTATATAGTAGTGGTAGTGTTTACTTACTATCAAGTCTATCAATCATGTTAGCATTACAATTGCGAATGTTCAGTCTGCAGCTTTGCCAGTGACCAAGGGGATCTGATCCTTGAGGTACCAAAATATTGCGTATCTAAATACACTTTAATTTGTATCAATTGTCTGAGAATTTTTTTTAAAAAATGTTAACAATGAGACATGCACGCTAAGGGAGCTTACCTGCCAGAAATCATAAGCTGGATGAACAAGGAACAGTGGAGTCTTTATGTTTTTAACAATTTCTTGTGGAAAGAGACACTGCATTACAAATATACAGTTGGTTGTTCTTTAGTTGAAATATATGACCAACTAATCAAATTTTACAGTTACAGATTACACCAAAGGCTGAGGCAACAAAGTATAATAAGAAAATAAAAACCTGCCTTATATGGTTCCATTTTAGCAATGCAATCTTTGTGCAAACTTTTTGCAAGACCCTGACAACATGATATGCGATTATTATATAATTAAGAGAAAAAATCACAAAGTACTTTTTTTTATTTATACTAATATACTTAACAGATAAGTATAATCATAGTTCTTAAACGAAATATTGTTATGTAAGCAACCACACCTGAAGCTGGGCAACGTCATGATAGAAAGATCTCATTGTACGGTTTCCACTAATATCCTTCCTGAAATTTATGTAATAAAGATTATACTAATTATTTTACTTAGTAACACATAACATGAGAGATGGTGAGCATGCCATGTACAGGTAATTAGAACTCAATGTATCAGTAGCACGGTTTTTCAAATCCCAATAGCAGTTAATGAAACTCTGGTCCATTACTATTCACAACTTTTTTTTGGTCAAGAAGTGTCATCCAGGGATCGTCCATAGTGTGATAAAATAAAAAGGTTTGGCAACTTTCAGTTTACATTTACTAGAGATTGTCATGGCACAAAAGGGTATATGTTGAGAGAAACCTACTCATCTAGGAAGAAGCCTGCATCAGAAAGGCACTTAACAGTTGCTTCTTCTGGAAGTACTTGTCGGAAATTGTCACAATGTATAAGAGCTGCTAACCCTCCAGCAGAACATCCTGAGAGCAACGCCTACAGAAGTAGTCTTATCTATCATTTAATGCTAACAAGTTTAAATCAAGGCTAATGAATCATAATTCATAAACAGTGCAATATATCAAAAGCATATAATCTGGAGTCTGGAGTGAGATAACACTGCGTATTTAGAATTAAATTCATGTCAAAAGACAAGAACTAACATAGTAATTCCTTTCACACTTGAAACTGCACTGTTCAAATTGAAAAGCAAAGCTTTAATCTACCAAGTTACCATCCATTCTATTTGCTCAAGTTCATTTAAGAGAAAAATGGAAAATATTTTTGCTTATTACTGAAGTTCATTCACAATAAAGGGCAACCACTTTCTTATGTTAACCAGCTCAAACAATAATTAGAATAAAAAGAAGTTCTTCAATATAAACTAACAGAAAGATCATTAAAGAGTTTTTTCATTGTTATGAATTGTGTGTTTAATCACACATGTAAACTTTTTATTTATAATCATTCAAAGTATAATATAGGGAAACCTAAAAATGGCTAATAATGGAGAATATCCCTAATAATCACCTATACATATTTCCCTAATTACTAAGATCAAATAATATCGTTTACACTCCCCCTTAAGCTAGAGCATTTATGTCATATGCGTAGTGCCTGTTACAAATGTAGTCAGTAGTGCCTGTTACAAATGTAGTCAATATGAGAACTCTTTGGGAATTTTGTGAGCATCTCTGCTTGTTGGTCACCAGAGTTGACAAAGTCAATAATGATATCTCCAAAGAGCATCTTCTCTCCCACAAAATGAGAATCATTTTTTAGGTGTTTAGTCAACTCTTGAAAGACTTGGTTTGATGTAATGTTAATGGCAGCTTCATTGTTCAATATTAGTTGAGTATCATGTGTATCTCCAAATTTTAACTGATGGAGAAGTATCATCTGTATCATGAGTATCATGTGTTCAATATAGTTGCTCCATAGCCTAGTACTCAACATAAGCATTGAACTTAGCAACTATTTTATGCTTCTTGCTCCTCTAAGAAATTAAGTCCCCACCAATGAGAAGATAATATCCAGTAGTGGACTTCCTATGTGATAATAATCCTACCCAATCAGCATCAGAAGGAATAACAAAAAAATTTGGAATTACCTTTATCTTCATGTATTAAATTGCAACTTGTGCATTCTAAATGTATTGAAGGATGTGTTTGACAACATCCCAATGACTATCACATAGGGCCTTTAGGAATTGGCTAACCACACTTTAACTGCACATGTGATGTTTGGTCTAGTGACAGTGAGGTAATTAAGTCTGCTTACTAGTTGACGATATCTTTCAAGGTCTTTCAATCATTCCCCTGATTTGGAAGAAGCTTTAAATTAGGATCCATAGCACTAACGTTGGGGTAACAATTAATTATACCTGTCTTGGTAAAAATGTCCGAAGCATACTTCCACTAGGAAATGAAAATGCCAAGAAAATACCTAAGTGGACCAAAGTCCTTGGTTTGAAACTGAAAGTGAAAGTGAGACTTGAGTCAAAGAATGCCATTGCCAGTGATGACAATGTCATCAACATATTCCACAAGATAAATGCACATGGCAGACGGAGAATGGTGTGAATAAAATTAAGCGATCAACTTTAGAACAAGTCATACCGAACTCAAGCAAAACCAAGTTGAAATGGTTGAACCAAGCATGGGGAGATTTCTTCAAGCCACAGAGTGTGCAGCAAAGCCTAAAGACAAGATGTGAGTTGCCAGAGACTATAAAACCAAGTGGCTGGTCCATGTACACTTCTTGCAACTCACCAAACGAGCTTTGCAATGATCAAGTGTACTATTAGATGCAAGCTTCGAACCAACACCTGGGAGGCAAGGGAATGAGCTCTATGTGTTGCTAGCATCCAAAGTAGTCCATCTTTGTAAACATTGCTTGTTGCCAAATGTGGTCAGTCATGGCTTCATTCGTAAAATTAGGAACAGACAGAGTCCAAAGAAGAGATAAAAGAAAAATAGGAAGGAAATAAACAATCACAATGGTGAGCAAAAGGCACATAAATGGTTAGTATTATGAGTGAAACAGATATCTTTACGAATTGCAATCGGAGGTTCAACTATAGGTGACGTTGATGGAAGAGAAATTGGAACAAGAGATGATGAGAGGATCATAAAGTGCCACTTTTGATGGTGTCCATGTCCGTCGGTGATATGTGAGATGTGGAGGTGGAATGGGAACTACTACAAGTGTTGGGACAACAAGTGGAACCTTAAGAGACATCTTCAACGCTGGAAGAAAAGAAAGAAGTAGTTTTAAAGAATGTAACATCAGTAGAGACTAGATACAGTTGTAGTTGAGGAGAGAAATATCACAACCTTAGAGTTGAGAGAAACATCACAACCTTTCTAAAGTTGAGAGCAACTGAGAAAAATAATTTTACGAATTTGGAAGAGAAATACCTAGAGTGAGATCATGAACAAAATATGTGCTCCTAAAGATATAGAGAGAGACAAAATGAAGTTCGTTTTTAGGGTTCAAGATGGAATATTGAATTTGATTGGTGAGAATGGACAAAGGTATGTGCGTAATTAGATGACATGCAATAAAAAGAACATCCCCCAGAAGCATAAAGGAACATTAAAGAGAAGACGAGTGTGAGTTGTTTCCACCAAGTGGCAGTTTTTGCACTCAATGACACCATTTTGTAGTGTGGTGTGTGGGCACATGATGTTTGATGAAGAATTTCTTGTGAGTTTAGAAAAGACTGAAATTGGGAAGACAAATACTCTCTTGCATTATCAGTTCATAGAATTTTAACTTTGTAGCCAAACTAAGTTTCAATTTCAACCAAAAACTTTTGAAAAATACAGAAAACTTCATAATGATGATTCTTCTTTGGAAAACCCAAGAACAAGAAATTGTCTATTAAAGTGGCAAAATAAAAATATCCTCATGAGGAACAGATGCAACCAGAGCCCCAAATATCAAAGTCAACTAGAGCAAATGATGATGCAACATGCTTACTGACACGAGGACCATAACAGGTACAAGTATGTTTACCTAGTTGACGTAAGTCACACTGAAAGGACTTCATGGTAGAAAAACTAGTAACAAGTAGACACAATTTTTTCAGACTCGAGTGTTCAAGGCATTGTTGGTGTACAACAGTTGGAGAGGCAGAAGAGACACATGCCAAGAGAGAGATAAGACGAAATAATCCTCAGGACTCATGTCCTACACCAATCATCCATCCACTACTTCAATCCCATTCAAGAACAACATCATGTATAGGACAATATCATGTGAATATCACATTGTGAAGAAAAAGGAGAGGGAAAAATATAGGGAAAAGGAAAACCTAGATCTATGATACCGTTAGGAGTTTCTCTCTTTTTGTGAATTGTGTGTTTAATCACAGATGTAAATTCTTTATTTATGATCATTCAAAGCATAATATTGGAGGAAACCTAATAATGGCTATTAATGGAGAAAATATTTAATTATCATATGTCCCTAATTACTAAAATCAAATCATATATCTTTTACAATTATGATTGCATACCCCCAATTAAAAGGACGTATACTAGAAAGAATACAAAGGAGTGTGATTGTCACCAATTAAAGAGATTTATAGAAGAAGGAATAGGGTAGGCCAAATGGAAATGCCTAAAAAGCAGTTTTCCTTCTAAGTTGTGACAGAATGTTACAGTTAGATAGCCAACTAGGTAATAATTACGGTGGTTAGTTAACTAACTATGCTAAAGGTTGTCATAAAAGGCAGGGAAGCTCCAAATGCAGATGTCAGAATTATTTGGGAAAATTGCTTGGTGGAGAGTCCAGACCTCTAAAAGGTCTGGGTAGGATCTGATCCAGTTCTATTAGAGTGCAGGGAATTAAGGTAGTTTAGTCAATGCTGCTATTGTGCTGCAGCAATCATAACAGCAATGGCAGTTAGGACGTAGAAATGATTAGTCGTGCTGTCAATTACTGCCAGTTAGTTGAGAAGACATAAGAGATAGGGAGGAGAAAAATCATCTTTCTGGAAGATTATTGAGAGCAGTGAGAAGGGTGTTGAGTTCATTCTGAACGTTGACACTCTTCTATCTCAAACTTGTGATCTCTCTGACCAAGATCTAGAGAACAGAATCAATCAATAAAATCTTCATTATTTTTCTATATTCCTTCATCTATTTCTGATCCTGTTCTATGAAACAATTGCATAACATGAGGATAATAAGTGCAGAACATACAGAATATCGACCACATTGGTCCATTCATTTAATGCTTACAGTGAATGTGATAAAATTGAGTAGAAGACTGACAACCAGGTATTATATCCATTTTGATAAGCCTATTTGTTTGAAACAAGCTCAGAAAATTTTAAAAGATATATTGGATTGTTGTTGTTATAAAAGTATAACCTGCTTTGCTTTGGATAGGCCAACTGATAAGAGTTCATCGATAATAGCTTCCCATATGACCTGGCCTCTGAACAACAACTCACTTCCTCTCTGCTGTATAAAATATGTTTATAAAATACATCAACATAAATAAACCCAAATATATAAAGGTTGGTATCAAATGTAAAATCAATCCTAACCTCGCTCTTCGGTTGACCAGCAAAAGATGCACCATCACAATAGCGTATCTTCACCTTGTTCCAGTTAAAGAAATCTGAATAAGTTTGACACATCACTTATTCAATATGAAGTAACATCACTTACTCAATATATCAGATAGTCTATCTATCTATCTATTTTACCAACATACAAACACACTTTCTACACTTTCAAGCAGTGAAATCTACACAACAGCCACGTATGCATATCCAAGAGTGAGCTGGATAGTACTTGTTCAAATTTGAGGGAGAAAATCACCAATACAATCGATCATGAATATTAGAACAGTAGACACCTATTCCACAATCTGCCTAATGACATAATGAACAGAACCCAGAATACCAAAATGCACAAACTAGAACAGTGATGTCTTACTGAGTCTCTAGAAATTTGTCACTATATCATTCAATCATGAGAATGTAGCATCAATAATTGGATGATAATAGGAAAATGTCATACATCGATGGATTGAAGTTAAGCTCCTCAACAAATTGTAAAATCCTACAGAATTAGGGTAAAGAAAGAGAGAAAGATAGCAAGATATTGCTGACAAGTATCAACGTGTGATAGAAGCAGTTAAGTGTTACTTTGACAGTACATAAGCCAAGGGTTTAAATTGCAAGTTCACAAAGCGTTTATATTGCTGGAAATTCTAGACAGATGCAGCCTGTGGAATTTAAAAGTTAAAAAAAAACTATATAAGCTTGTTAGAGTTACAGATATCAACCTGGGTTTTGAGAGGGGTCAGAGCTCAATATTCCTGAAAAAGGAATAACTTCTTCCATATAATTGGAAGACCCCAAATGAGTGAATTTTCGTTGAGTACATGAGGCTATTGAATTGCACCACCCTCCTCCCTGAGCACACAATTGAAACCAGGTAATAGTACTTTCGAGAGAAGTGCTAGTAACACACCCTTTCTGACACGCTTCATATTATCAGTTAAAAGTCATTAGAAACTATAAAATCACGAACAAGACTTCTTAAACAAGAAATGAAGGAAACCCTTATTATTTCGGGATTTTCAACAGATTAAACAAATACTAAACAGCGCACTTAAAATGAATTATTACATGGTTAAAAATCATCACTTCTATGTGACAGATTTCTAAGTTTTCAGTTACGAATAAAGAGCTAATAAAATTCAATTATACTTCATGTAGAGATTGTCCAGTTATAGTAGTCCCAAACTATATTACATTTTTATGCTGGAGTGTTTTGTGAACATTTCTCTATTTAACAAAGTGTCAATAAAGGTAGATTAAGTATCACACGAACATTGTCTAAGGCTATGATAGTCCGGACAAAATAAGTCTGAAACTGTTCAATTTTCTGTAGAAGAGAAAAAAAAAAAGCCCACAGTAACAAATACTTGTATAGTTTTTTTCTTTCTAAATTCTTATTTTTTTAACTTAAACGCATAAATTAATTTTTAATTTAAAAAAATTGTTTTATTTTACCTTCATATTTTTCAGTTCAAGAACTGTTTCCCATACACACAAATTTCTCTTGCACAGTTTTTCTGTATTCTAGAAAAGAAACAGAATTTGAGAAAAGCAAAAAAGAGAAACCTCAATGTGGAGCAACCAATTGCGAGATCCGGATCCTGACCCGCTTTGGAAGTGGTAACCGGGGGCGCTCCCGTCCAAGCAAACTGCACACACAGATGGAAATTGGGGATTCAGTTAAGGCGAAAAAGGAAGGCGCGTGGGGGCGTTAGGGACGTACGCGCGCCCGTTCGGTTGGCGTTACGGAGGAGCGTTAACGGAACGAGGGAGGAGGGTGGATGGGAGGGGTAACGGGAGCGGGAACGGGAACGAGAATCCAAGTGGGAGAAGAGAGTGAGGGAGAAGAGGAAAAGGAAGACGAAAGCGGCGATTGCGTAATTCTTGGAGGCCCAAATTGTTAGGGCGCGAAGACGGAGATTGGAAACGGTTGGAAGGGAAGAAGAAGAAGAAGAAGAGGAAGAAGAAGAAGGGGGCATCGTTTTGGGGTTGTGAGGGAGAATGGCAATGGAGAGCGACAGTGAGAGAGTCAACGCAGCGTAGATGTTGATGGATTTAATTAACAACGTGCTCAATGTGCTTTGATGTGCACTCCTGAAAACTCCTACATGTTCCTCAAACTCTTCACGATGCTCATTATTTGTTTGCTACTAGTTTGATATGGAATATGGTAAATCTATGACATGTAAAAAGTGCTTTAGATAAAACAAGTTTTTTAAAAAGTGTCTTTTCGGTTATTTTACTTTTACAAAAATTTAGTTTTAGTCCTTTTTATTTTTTTTTTATTTTTCTTTTAATTGATATGGTTGTGCAATTTGGTGGATCATAACATATTAAAATATTTTTAATGTAATTTGCTTAAATCTACGTGTGTGTTATTTTTTTAATTTTATATATTGAATTAATGTGTGTACTATTTATTTTCTATTGAGATATTTTTTATTGAGATGACTTTGGTATATAGGGATTTGAATTTTTGTCTTTTCGAGATTTGTTTATTTTTGGTTAGGTTTTTCTTATTGAAAGATACAATTTTAGACGAGTGTATTGTATCGTTGAATTTCTTTTAATTTTATTGTTTCTTTTTTATTCGAGTTCTTTTTTTAGATTTTCTGAACAAGGTTAAGATTAATTCTTAGGTTGTTATTATTGTTAACTTCATTAAAGTTCTTCTTCATCAAAAGGTTTTTATAAGCTCTACAAGTATCATGGTGTCCGATGAAATCGTGTTTTTTTGGTGAATATTAAAAACTACACTAATATCTCCAATGGATTTTAAGGATTTCTTCGGCCTAAAGCTTCTTGGCTTGGTCGAGCTTCTTTTTGAGCTCATTCAGGATAATTTTATTGACAGTTTCTACTTGACCATTTGTGTGGTGGTGTTCATTAAAGAAATTTAGTGCTTGAAATTGAGTTGTTGTAAGAATTTCTCAAAACCTTTATCAATAAATTGAAGATCATTGTTAGTTACAATATATTGAGGCAAGTTGTGTCTGTATGTGACATTCTTTTAACAAAACTTCTAAACTTGCTAAGTTGTAATGGTTACTAGAGGTTCAACTTTCATCCATTTGGTGAAATAGTCAATGGCGATAATGAGAAACTTCACTTGTCCTTTTGTCAATGGAAATGGTCTGAGTAATATTCATTCCCCATGTCGTGAATGGTCATAAGGTGATGATGCATCTCCTCAGGAGGAAGAGTGTGAAGAGGGCCAAACCTTTGACATTTCAGACATCTTTCAATGAATGAGCGCGCGTCTTGGTGAAGAGTGCACTGGTAGTATACTGCCCTCAAGACTCTCGTTGTCATACACCGTGCTCCTAAGTGCAATCTACATATTCCGCGATTCAATTCGACCCAGACATATTTTGCCTGGTCCTTGAGTAGTAGATTAGAGAAATCACACTAAGAAGAGCTCGCCATTGTACATGGTATAGAATGATGACTGGCAACATATTTTCCCCTACTACCGTGTTGTCATCGAATAGGACATCTTTAGTCAGATAACTAATGATTGGAGTTATCCAACTAGTTTTGCCTATCCCTATTTGTAGGACGTCAACATGATCCCAACTTGGAGTGGCCAAAGTATCCTATATTAGAGTTCAATGTTGATCAACTTTCTTTGTAATGCTGAACTTGTCAAAGTATTCAATTAAATTCTTGATACTCGCCATTTATTTGTCATGTGACTAGTTAAGAGTCACTTTGACACTTCAATTGTTTTACTCATATTTCTATTGCAAGTCAGAGTCCGATAATGAGAACTTCGTGCTTGACTTGATTATTGGAAGTTTCAAAGCCGAAGCAGATTACTTGTTCGAGAGTCAAGTCATCGGGGCCTTCGAGGATCACTTATGTTCCTCTCATTTTTTTTATTAGAAGACCCATCAACATTGAGGGACCACCAATCATGTTTTTCTTGTAGTTGTGGGAGTTCGATTAAGAAGTCGGTTAGGAATTAGGCTTTCATGGTCCTCTACTCTCATACTTGAGGCCGAACTTGGATAGTTCAACTACCCAAGTTGTCATCTTGCCAACAAGTTTGGGCTTTTGCAACACTTGTTTGATTGGGTAGCCAGTACGAACAATGATGTTAATACTGGAAAATTGAAGGGGGAAACACCGGGGAGATTAAACAAGAATGAGACAAGAGTCCGACCCATATAAGAGAATGACACCACCTTCAACTCAAAACCTTAAGAATGTTGCTCAACTTTCTCATTTCTACTCAATGTGGGACTTAAACTTACACTTGAATACCTAACAATCTCCCCTCTCAAGTGAGAGTCCCTATTTCATATTGGTCTCTCCCTTCAGTGAGAGTCCCTATTTCACATTGGTACACTCCCCCTTGAGTAAAAATATTTTCAAATACGAGTACCTCACTCATAAACGACCCTTACTTATACCGTCATCAACACACTTAACGGGACCGCAATAAACCATCAATTCTTATACCACTTGTTGAGAAATCGATGGAGGAAACACCAGAGAAATTAAACAAGAATGAGACAAGAGCTCGACCCACATAAGAGAATGACACCACCTTCAACTCAAAACCTTAAGGCATTGGATTTGTGGGTCTTCTTTCTTATATGTTGCTCAACTTTCTCAATTCTATCCAATGTAGGACTTAGACTCACACTTGAATACCTAACAATTAAAATTTCAGAAGTAACGTCAAAGTCTTCGGCCCGAGAGTACAAGACCGAGCACCAGCTTCTCAATGACTTGGTAGCGTTCTTCAATTGATTGTAAAGTTCGGTTTGTGAAATACACGGGATGTTACTTCTTACCGTCCTTGTGGAAGAGGACTAAGCTTAACGTCTAGTTGGACACCATCAAATAAAAGGAGTGGAGTGAGGTAGAAGACTTACCAATAAGGGTAAGGCGACGATGTCTTTCTTGAGATTCTTGAACATCTTCTCGCATGTATTGCTCCACTCGAACGTCTGTGCTCCTTTCAACATTTTGAATAGTGGTTTTGCTTTTTCGTTGAGCTTAGGGAAAACTCTTGAAAGTGTTGCGAGCTTTCCATTGAACTGTTATATTTTTTTCAAAGAGCTCAGACTTGTCATGCTCAGTATGACTTCATACTTGTCTTGGCTGACCTCAATCCCTCTTTGGCTAATTATGAAACTGAGGAATTGCGACCACCAATGCTAAAACGACACTTCTCTGAATTAATGTGCATGTCATGTGTTCAAACTTTATCAAAAAACTTTTTTTGAAAGTTAAGGAGTGGTCTTCACCTTTCTTGGACTCCAGTACCATGTTATAGACATATACTTTTATGATATTTTCAATGAGGTATTTGAATACCTTATCCCTGAGACGCTGATATATAGTATGAACATTTTTTAAGTCAAAGAGATATGACCTTATAACAATAATTCTCACATTCTATCATAAAGACATTCTTATCCTAATCGAAAGGGTACATTTAAATTTGATTATAACCAAAGTATGCATCAAGAAAATTAAATAGATAATATCCACAACTTCATAAAAAAATTCCATTTAATAACAACAATAGGACATATTTTGCCTGGTCCTTGAGTAGTAGAGTAGAGAAATCACACTAAGAAGAGCTCGCCATTGTACATGGTATAAAATGATGACTGACAACATATTTTCCCCTACTACCATGTTGTCATCGAGTAAGATAACTAATGTTTAGAGTCATCCAACTAGTTTTGTCTATCCCTATTTATAGGACGTCAACATGATCCCAACTTGGAGTGGCCAAAGTATCCTATATTAGAGTTCAATGTTGGTCAACTTTCTTTACAATGCTGAACTTGTCAAAGTATTCAATTAAGTTCTTGGTACTCGCCATTTATTTGTCCTGTGACTAGTTAAGAGTCACTTTGACACTTCAATTGTTTGACTCCTATTTCCATTGCAAGTCAGAGTCCAACAATGAGAACTTCGTGCTTGACTTGATTATTGGAAGTTTCAAAGCCGAAGCAGATTGCTTTTAAAGAGTCAAGTCATCGGGGCCTTCGATGATCACTCCTGTTCCTCCCCTTTTTTATTAGAAGACCCATCAACATTGAGAGACCATCAATCATGTTTTTCTTGTAGTTGTGGAAGTTCGATCAAGAAGTCAGCTAGGAACTAGGCTTTCATGGGTCCTCTCTCTCATACTTAAGGCCGAACTTGGATAGTTCAACTACCTGAGTTGTCATCTTGCCAGCAAGTTTGGGCTTCTGCAACACTTATTTGATTGGGTAGCCAGTACGAACAACGATGTTAATACTGGAAAATCGAGGGGGGAAACAGCGGGGAGATTAAACAAGAATGAGACAAGAGCACGACCCATACAAGAGAATGACACCACCTTCAACTCAAAACCTTAAGGTATGTTGCTTAACTTTCTCATTTCTATTATATGTAGGACTTAGACTCACACTTGAATACCTAACAATCTCCCCTCTCAAGTGAGAGTCCCTATTTCACATTGGTCTCTCCCTTAAGTGAGAGTCCCTATTCCACATTGGTACAATCCCCCTTGAGCGAAAACATTTTCAAACACGAGTACCTCACTCACAAACAACCCTTACTTATACCGTCATCAACACACTTAATGGGACACGCTTGCCTGAAACTTCCGTCAGGAGGACTTTCAATACAAGGATTAAACTGTACTCGTCTAAGTCGGTCACCGCCATAAACCATCAGCTCTGATACCACTTGTTAAGAAATCGATGGAGGAAACACTAGAGAAATTAAACAAGAATGAGACACGAGCTCGACCCACACAAGAAAATGACACCACCTTTAACTCAAAACCTTAAGACATTGGGTTTGTATGTTTTCTTTCTTATATGTTGCTCAATTTTCTCATTTTTACTCAATGTGGAACTTAGACTCACACTTGAATACCTAACAATTAAAACTTTAAAAGTAACGTCGAAGTCTTCAGCCCGAGAGTACAAGGCCGAGCACCAGCTTCTCAATGACTTGGTAGTGTTCTTCAACTGATTGTAAAGTTTAGCTTGTGAAATACACGGAATGTTACTTCTTACCGTCCTTGTGGAAGAGGATTGAGCTCAACGTCGAGTTGGACACCACCAAATAAAAGAAGAGAGTGGAGTGAGGTGAAGGACGTACCAATATGGGTAAGGCGACAATGTCTTTCTTGAGATCCTTGAACATCTCCTCGCACGTATTGCTCCACTCGAACGCTCGTGCTCCTTTAAACATTTTGAATAGTGGTTTGGCTTTTTCGTTGAGCTTAGGGAAAACTCTTGAGAGTGTTGCGAGCTTTCCATTGAATTGTTATATTTTTTTCAAAGAGCTCAAACTTTTCAGGCTCAGTATGACTTTGTACTGGTCTTGGTTGGCCTCAATCTCTCTTTGGCTAATTATGAAACCGAGGAATTGCCACCACCAACGCTAAAACGACACTTCTCTGAATTAATACGCATGTCATGTGTTCGAACTTTATTAAAAACTTTTTTCGAAAGTTAAGGAGTGGTCTTCACCTTTCTTGGACTCCACTACCATATTATTGACATATACTTTTATGGCATTTTTAATGAGATATTTGAATATCTTGTTCGTGAGACGCTAATATGTAGTCTGAATATTTTTTAAGTCAAAGAGATATGACCTTATAATAATAATTCTCACCTTCTATCATGAAGACATTCTTCGTCCTAATTGAAAGGATACATTTGAATCTGATTATACCAAAGTATATATCAAGAAAATTAAATAGACAATATCCACAACTTCATAAAAAAAATTCCATCTAATAATAACAATGGGATAAAAAAGTTCCATTTAATAACAACAATAGAATAACCAAATAAACATTTTCTTCGTATTGCTTCAAACCTTGTTTCTCATATGTGATATACTTTTGAAAAAATGATATCCACATGCTTTACTCTCATATTAATTATTCATAATTTTCACTAAAATTAATTATTCATAATTTTCATTAAACTTCTCATATGATAGGAATATAAAAAGTATATTAATTATTTCAATATATGAAATCTTTTACTCATATAAAAATATGTGAGTTTTCATATGAAATTTTCATTTATATATAATTTTTCCTAATTTAATAACTCTTAAATATTTTTTTATAATTTCATATAATTTCGTAAAATCTTCTAAATTATAAATTGATCTCTAAATTTCTTACAATAATTACAAATAAGTTATTAATTAATTTTATCATTTTAGACTCTAAATACTTTTAATTGTGATTTAGTCTCTAACCAGGTCTTTAAAAATATGTATAATTAGGTATTTGATCGACTAATTAGATTAATTTTATATATGATCTCATATTTAGATGTAAATTATTTTATTAATTCATAATAACTAAGTTTATTGTGTAGTTGATGTTTGTTTTATGGTAAAAATTATTTTATATTTTACATATATATAATCAAATAGTTTTTTTTAAATTATTTTAAATGATTAATAAAAATATTTTATTATGCGTAGACCATTTTTAAAATTATCTTTGTATTAATTAAAATTTAACAGTAAATTTTGTCAGTATTATTTGTTATAAGTTTCATCTAGTTCATCACTAATGTTATTACAGAAATTTTTAATCTAAAATGTTAGAAAATTAAGAACCACGATAAAACACTACTAATTCCATATAAGTAGATGCTAAAATAAAAAATTAAATCATTTAAAAATTTATTGAATTAAAATACATAATTTTGGCTTTTCAATAAAACTTGCATCATGAATCCATTCTAAATCCATTGTTTGAATCCAATTGTAAGCAATGGAAACAAATGGGTTAAACTCACTTGTACCATCACCACCCAAAAATAACAAGAGAAGGATTTTTTAACCATTTTATTGATAATTTATTATAATTGATGTGGATTAATCTAGAATTGGTTGTTATTATCATTATTTTTTTTCTAATTGATTTTAGGTCAAGTAAATTGCTAAGGTAGAACTATTTTTTTTTTTCATTTATATGTCAAGATTTGTGTCTAAATACAAATCTTCACTTTCATTTATTTCTTACAACCAACACAACAAAAGGAAAGGACAACAAAAATCAGTTTTCTTCTTTTCTTACTTCCTATTCCTTGTCAACACCACATTAAGGTAAATTTTATTCTACTATGATCGTTCTCATTATTATTCAAAGTAGCTTTGATTCTTAAAATTTTAATTAAGCTCTTTGTTATTTAGTCTCATTAAGGAGGAAAATTTGTTTTGAACTTTTATAATTCAAGTTTAGTGTATCTAAAGTTTTATACAGGTAAGGGGAGTTTACTCCAAACCTAATTTCCTACTTGGTGAATTTTATCTTGGAAACATAAACTATTATTTTCCTATTCTTGTGCTAATATTATTTTCCAACAATTATGAGTCCATAAATGGATTCATCAAGTATGAAAACTTTTTAAAATCAACCTAAATCAAAGTTTTGTAGATAAAGTGAAAAATAATTTTAATTTTTTTTTATTTCAATATAAAAATGCTAGGTGGATATTTAGTAAACTGTTTTGTTTGAAATTAGTGCAACTATTCTATTTTTATTTTACAACCATCCCTTTTATTTTTATTTAAGTTGCATGAAAGATGAATATATACGCATATTAAAAATTTTATATTACTTAAATTTGAAATTTGTGATATATAAAATGATGCAAATTGCCAATTTCGGGTTGAGGCCAATATGTTAGATTGCGAACATTTAGGATTTGAATTGAATTATTGTGATTGTTTTTTTTTTTATTTGCTGTTTAAAATTCTTATTTTTATATATTTACTCTCGTGGAATAACTTATAAAAAGGTTGATCCAAACATAACCTTAATTTTTAAATAAAGGTTCACTTCTCAAAATTTTGAAGAGTTTTATCTTTTTCTTTTATTCTTTTGTATTTTTTTTATACGAATAAATTAGATGTCTGGTTTGTTTGTTTTTTTTGTAAGAACCATCTATATGTCTCTTCCATCTATTCTTCTCTTACACATCTTAACAATGAATTTTTCAGTTCAATGAATAATAAATGGAATATTAGGATTTCTAGAAGTTTAACTTTATCTGTGTAAAATGCATTTTTGGACAAACAAACTAATTCTATGAATGAGGAGAAAGATTGAAAGAATTGAAACTATTAATCTTATTTGAAAAAATATACTAAGAATATTTCTATCTGAGGTTAAAAATAGTTTTAGAAATTGCATATAAAATTAAGATAAATTTAATGCTATTGAAATTAATTTACTACTTTTTAATCTTGATGAATTAGTTAGTTACATAGTGTAATAGGAATGCCAAGGAGTAAATTTTAAAGAAAATCAGTGTTTAACTTTTTTAAGTTGAATAAATTCCTCATAAGCAATTTCTCTTTTAACTTCTAGACTTGATAAGTTTTCATCCTTTATTATTCTCTCTATGGTTCTTCTCATAAAGACTCAATTAACAACCTCAATATAACTAGAAAAATTTTAATTTAGTGAACCACATAAAATATTCCTAACTATATATATTTTGTCCAAAATTAGTTTTAGAAAAAATTTCACTTACATTTACTCAAATTTGATTAAATAACACTCTGGCTCTCTAGCTTTAAAACATATACCCACCCTTTTATATTTTTAATAAAATACGTACATCCTTCAATTCTTTTAATTAACTAGCATATTGACTAAAAATTAAATAAATAAAAATTTGAAAATTAAAAATTAAAACTTTAAAATATGAAAGCAGAAGTATTTGATTATTGTATCCCTTCTTCAGACAGGGAAAATACATTCACAAATTATTGATTCACTCTGTTCTACTCTTGGTTCGGGAAATTGAGGAACATAGGAGAAAAGAAGAAGGAGCAATTGAAAGAAGGAAGCAAGAAGAGAAGAACCGAGATTCAGGAAAGGTATGGTTTAATTCCATTTCTATGTATTCATCATTATGCATTCACTCTCTCTTCCTCCGTGCTCCGCCGCAAATCTTCCAAAACCCTAGCCTCGGACCTCACCGCCTATCGCCGACTCAGAAATACTTGGAATGTGATATGCTTATTATGTGTTGAAGTGGATAAATCTTTTTTCTTGTTTAATACATATCAAGTGATGGGTGTAGATAAGTAAGTGCTTGTTGATGGTATGTTTATTTGGTTTAATTTGAATTATTGATTTGGCATAAGCTGGTTAATGTGTTGTCTACACCAAAATTTTCCTCCTTGCTGTGATATGTTTATTTGGTTTAATTTGAATAATCAAGTTTTCATTTTTATTTGTTTGGTTGATGCAATTTGAAGCGTTTTAAAGTTGTTTTTCAGATGCTTCCATTTATCTGATGATCAAATGCTAGCAAAACATGGGTAGTAAATGTGTTTTATTCTAAATCAGATCAAAGCGCATGCTATTATTTTGTAAAGAGAGGGGTGAGCATTTAAAAATGCCAACCAATCCGTAGTTTTTTAATTTTTTATCTATTAACCTGTGTATTCGTCCTTGGGATAGAAAAAGAGTTATTCTAAATCCTTTTTCACTAATCCTCCTACTTAGCAAACAAGAAAGTAATCGATATATTTTTCGTATGTTTTACGGTATTAAATGCATTTAATCTGTACTTTATTTAATAATTATCAGCACTGATTAATAGGATATAACATTACTCGATAGTAAAATTGTTTTTTAATTTAATTTCTTCTTACCACAGATAAACAAACTTTCTCAAGTTCCAGGAATTTTGCTTAAATTGAAAGCCTAATATACTGGATATTTCTTCGTGTTTGTGGATATTATCCTGATTTTGCAGATATAGAAGATGGAGTTTTGCCCCACATGTGGTAACATGCTGCAGTATGAATTGCCCTATTTGGATCGGCCTTCAAGATTTTTTTGTTCTGCTTGCCCATATGTTTGCCACATCCCCAATAGGGTAGGAATTAACTTTCTCTTTTTCATGCTTCGTTAATATGTTTTTAGCTGCTTGTGCATGGTTTTTATGGTTTCACCTCACAGGTTAAGATCAAAAGAAAGCAAAGGCTGGTGAAAAAAGAAATAGAGCCTATAATCTCCCCAGATGACATGAAGAATGCACCAAAAACTGAGGGTACATTTCCTTTTTTTTATTTTGATAGTCATTATCTTTAAGAGAATTATAGTTTAGGATGTTCCATAAATGTATTCAGAATTCACCATATATTAAGCACTGTGAAGAATAACTAATCATCTTCTGAATGTTTCTATCTTTGGCGCACAAATACTCAGTTTTTAATACATAATCAATGTCCTTCACTTATATGATATCAAAAGGCATATGGTACTTAGAGCAAGAAGATAAATGTTTCAGTATGAACCCAGAACATTTTATATAAGTTCTAGTCTTTCGCACATGTTATTGCAGAAGGACACGGATAGAGTTAGGTTGTAGCACATCTTTTTATTGTCATACATAGCTGCTCTGGTGCTTATGTTGGACTCTGATCTCCCATATCCTGGTTCCCATGGTTCTTGTTACTGGGCCTTGAACCTCACTTCTCTTGTCACTCCTGGGTCTTGCTCACACATTTTATGTTCAATAACTCTTGATTCTGTTGCATAAACAACTTCTTCCCCACTCTGTCCTGTACCTTTGGTAATGACTGTGGGGGGATAATAGGATCTAACCAAGCTTTTACTTTTCACATTGTTTGCTGCCTTGTTGAGTAAAAGCAAAGAAAATGGTTAGAAAAATGGGGTAGAAGGCTCTAATACCCTGGTCTAATTCTAGATTTAGTAAATTTGTTTCTTTGGAAGCTGAAGATGATTCTGCCCCACTGTTTGCATTTGTCTCTAATGGTTAAGTTCGATTGCCAATTGTGTGAACTAGTCATTGATCATTGGAGATGAAGTAATCAATTGGTAAATCCAATATGATTTAGCTTTGAATAAAAATTTGGGAATACTGTGAGAAATACTAGCGACACTCTTTCTATTCCTCTCTACTATAAGCTGTAATTTATTGTAAATTTAAGTTTTTGTTAGTTACTCCTCATTTAATAAGTATCACTTCTAATTTAGAAGTGGGAACCCCAAACTTATGATTTCTAATAAATTTTAGCCAATATTAGAGTGTTGCTAGCATTCCTCATACTACTTGTATTAAGGGAGGGCGAGCCATGGTCCAATGTTCAAGGGTGCTGCCTTTCTTCCTGCAAGTCATAGATTGAAATCCTGGAGGCAACTGCAGGGATAAAGCTATGCGTATTTACCCTCTCCACTCCAAATCCCATTTGGTTAGAGACTTGTGCATTAGGTCTCTGGTATTGACCCTTTCTCGTGGTTAATCTGTACAAAGCAAAAAAGGATGACGAATCACAAAGAAGTGTGATTTGGCCTGACACTTTCTCACAATGCAATAATTTATCATAATACTTATAGTTAAAATTGAGTTGTAGGAAGTATGAAAGCTGAAATTTTGTTGTGGTTCAGTTTGGAACTCGCACATGGATTGAACTAAATCTTAATCTCTAGTAATTCACGAGATTGTTGAATGATACTTGCAACACATGGTATGTTTGGTTGTGTCGATATTGCAGTTTGGCTTGTTAACTCCTATACAATATGTTTTTTAAGTTTATCGAACTAAAACTTGTTTTGCTGTTCATGGACTTCTATTTTGTTTTCTCTTCTATTGTTAGGTTTTTTAGTTGTTACAAAGTTTAAGAAGTTTTATAATTTTTTGGTTTTGATAAATAAGTTTTGTTTGACTTTGTTGGAAAAACATATAATTGATTGATTGGGGAAATCATAAATTGGAGCCTAGTTACATAGTAATAGTGATATTGACCAAACTCCCATTCTTCCGAAAAAAAAAAGAAGCAATTATTCTTTCCAATGTCGTATAAAGATATTTTTTTTTCAGGGATAATGACTGATATTAAGAAAGGAATCATGACTAATTATGTGATATTTGTTTCTCTGTTTTTTCCTTATGAGTTCCTTGTTCTTTTTGTCCCATTTTGTCACTCATTCCTTTTTGTTGTAGCGACATGCCCATATTGTGGTCATGGTGAAGCTGCTTTCAGAGAATTTCAGACTAGATCTGCTGATGAGCCAGCAACTCTATTTTATCGTTGCTTGAATGAAAAATGTCAAAAACAATGGCGTGAAGATTGACTTCAACATTGTGCCATATATTTTTCGTTGTCCAAGGACAGAAAAGCTTTAGAAGCTGATTATAGTTGGGCTTATATGACAGACACGAGATTTTGGATAGTCTTAAAATTTTTCGATGACAAATGCAGAAGTGCCACTTATCTTCTTTTTTTGGAGTTATTGCTATATCATCGTCATGAAAGTTTCTTTTAAGGATTGCAAAAGTGAGATGGAAAAAATTCTTCATGCATTTCATATAAAAGATTTGAAATTGCCAAATAAGATAAAAGTTAACATGGTAGGAATTGGTTCGGGAAAAATTTGGCCAAACGAAACAAACAAAATCCAATACGAGTAAATACAATTCCTTACGTAATTGTTTTCTAAGTCCACTAGTTGGACATTCCTTTGGAGTTTAGGTTAATGATAATTTAAATTCATCTTTATCAATCTCGAAAGAAAATCGTAATAGAATTTCAAATTTTAAAGAGAATAATAATCTGCTGTTTAGTAACTGATTTCCAAAAAGAATCCACTGTACAAGTATGTTGATACAAAATCTTTCAAAGTTAACAAATTTTACAAAGGATAAAAAAAGCATGAGTCCACTCTACAAGTACTTGAAAATTTTCAATTTTCTTAATTCGTCATCATCAATGAAAAAGGAAAGAATGACATTAGAAGGCCTATTGGTACCACAGATAAAATCTTTAATTTGTTACTACATTAAATTAAATTATTTAATAAGAGTAATGAGAAACTATTTTAGATATATATTTTTTTTTATTTTAACTCAGAAAAGTTAGATTTTCACCTCCCAATTAGAATGTTCTTGTGAGAAACTTAGCTAAAAACCATTACGAGAAACATGGTTTTCTAGGAACGTTACTTTTTAAAAGATCAACCAAGTTTAGAAAACTTACTTTTCCAACCTTATGTGAGAATAAAAATTTCCCTTCTACTAAACGTCTCCTTAGTATTCATTTATTAACAAAAGAAAATTCCTAATAGCATCTACATTACTCAAACCACGTATCCATTTTGTTTAAATTTTTGTGTGACGTGTTATTACTTGTAGCATAATAGGTAAGGGTCAACCAACAATTATTCTATTGCTCAAATAAGATCTGGGATTCAAACCTTATAAATAAAAAATCGATGGAGTAAAAGACCTCATTAATAGTGATCGATTATATTCCTACAAAGATTAATTATGAAGTTAATATATAATTTAGGCTCATAATATGATTAACAAAAAAAAATATTAGGCATAGGTTTGTATGCTGTATGCATATAACTTATCTAGGGTATCCATAGTTCAGAGCATAAACGATTAATCTGACCACTCAATATGTAAGACAATATCAATTTGAACCTTAAAGATAAAAATAAATGATTTAGTTCTAAATGAATAAAAATCCCCAGAACTCTGTTCTGATGTGAAGTTTCTTGAAACCATTACTAAAATGCAACTTTAAAGATCAATTTGATACTAAATCAGAGGTAATTTTGTTATTAAACTATAATGTTCAGGAGTTAATTTGTAATTTTTCACACATGTTTGGAGTAAATCAATTTTTTACTTTCTTTCAATAACTAAATTAACAGAACATTCAATGGAATCATTTCTAACAATCTAAAATTCTCCTATACACATTATACAAAAGAATATGAAATGAAAACGTGGTAACCATCACAATTAGAAAATTCAACTAGAACAATTAGTACTTTTCTTCAAGTAGTTAAAAGGTTTCTCATATTAACTAAGGAGATTTAAATCCCTGAAAAAGATAACTAAGGAGATTCAAAATTCCACTCTTGTAAAACAGGGGGTAAAAGCCTCACAAAAAGGGTAGTTTCTGTGTTACACAAATCTTGTTTTTCAATAAATTGAATCACCATATAAACCTTTGAATTCCAGGCTCATGGACCCAATGGAAAGGCCGAAACAGAAACATTGCCATTGTAAAGATATTGACAGCAATATACAGTGTGCCTGTGAGAATCCAACTTTGATCATCCCTATTGTCACAATGAAGCACCAGGAAATAGAACGGTATGGTGTAGTATCTGAACTCTATTAGTGGAGCTGGTACAAGAACAGCTGCAGTAGCCAAGAAGTATGCCAAAACCCATATTTTGCTTCTAAATTTTCCTGTTTGATAAAGGATAATAGTTACAAGTAGTTGAATAAAACAATATAGTTATCATCCCACAAGTAGTTGAATAAAACAAGACTTGATAGTATGCCTTTGTACACTAACCCAACATATGGATGATGGACAGCCATGAGCACATATAAACTGGGACCAGAAGGTATTTCATTGACCAGTGAGCCATTATAACTTTCCTCCATAGATAAAAAGGGTAATGCCGATTATCAGCAAGAAGGTATGGATGAGCTACACTGCAAAAATTAAGACACAAGTGAGCCAGAAAGCTGAAATTACAAGTCAGAGAATGCATTAGATTTTAGACAAAGGTTCTGTTTTGATAAATTTCTAATGAGCACTTGAAAAAGAAAATAAAAAGATAAAATAAATTAAACTTTTATGGTGAGTTAAACTTAATTACTACATAATATATAAAAGCTCTTTCATTAAACTACTCCAAAAACTAATTTGAACTTTTTCCCAGGCTAATTTTAACAATGAGAGAAGCTTAATCCATTTTAACTTATTTCTTTTCCAGTAAGTGTTTATTGAAAAATTTACCTACATAGGGTCATAGTAAAGGCCGAGTTAAATTCTTGTAGTAGAGATTTAGAATGAGTTGGGCTTGATGGGAAAGTGTAGACATGCAACCCAAGTGGAAAAAAGTTAGCACAAAGAACTGCTGGACAAACTTTATTAAGAGACAATAAATAAAGGGTCCTGAGAATGAGCACATTAAGGACACTGGTTAAGGAATTAATGAACAGGAGGTTTTCAGTAGAAATCATGGTGGGGGTGCATTGGAAATAATAAATGCTACATTTTCCTATAAAAACTTTCCACTTCTAATTTGCATTCTCTATAAGTAAAAAGTTGGAAAGAGAGCTTAAAATTTTACAGTATTTAAGCAAAACTGCAAAAGCAGTCTATAAATTCACCACCACCAAAACATGCATTAAATTGTTGACAATCAAAAAACAGATTCTGCTTGATAGTTTACTTAGTCATCTGAGTCTGACATAACCTGAAAAAGTGTACTGCGAGCATGCCAACAAGGGCCAGGAACATCTGAAATAAAAGAAGGGCCCTACTCTTTCGAAACATACGAACCAAGTCCACAGCCTGGTTGATAGTGAAATGCATAGGAGCCTGAGCCAGTACAGAAACCAAACTAAAATAAAGCATCTGAGCAAAATGTGGGGTAACTGCGTGTGCTTCTTTTGCACCTGCAGTGTCAGTAGTATATGTGTGAGAAAGAGGGTCTTTGGGGCCCCTAAGGGACCCAAAAGATCATCACTAGGGAAAACAAGAAAATGAATGTTACCCAGAACAATACTTCCATTCCAATAGACAAATAAAATAAAGGTCACGACCACCATGAGAAAGGGACTAAATGAAATTAGAATCTCCCATTTCATGTACCATAATGTTGAAAGGATGGCCCATAATTCATCAACAAAACCTGCAAAATAATATCAATATAAATGTATTCTACATATTGCAAAATAACTTTTGTCTATCTACAGCTATTTAGTTATCTTATTTTCTTAGGCGCATAAAATAGAACTCAAGGTTTTCTTAAACATGACAAAGCAAACCTGAATAAGATGAAGGAGAAGAATCATGTAAGGATGAGTGTTCAATAGTATTCCCAGATTTAACATTTTTTCGCTTTCTCAGATTGAAACCCTCTGTATTAGTACCAGTAGCATATTCTAAACCATGCTTGACATACACATCTGACTTGGCAGATTTTGTATTTTGCTTTCCATTACTCAGAGAAATATCTATGATCCCAGTGCATGCAACAAGAAGCACCCATATAATATTTGTTTGTCGAATAACAACAGCGAATGCTCCAATCTGTATCAATAAACTCAAATTCAATATACCATATATTCCTAGTTAAAAGTACGCAGGATCAAAATGAGAAACAAATCGAGTCTTTCCAGTAAATATGTTCAATAGCAGCAAAAAATAGGCATCTTATCTGTGATATGCACACACACGTTCAACTGTTTTAGATGAGCCACAAGTTAAAAAAATAAAGGAACTTAGATAAAAATAATATAAACACAAACAGAAAAATATATCAATTTAAATGTGGTTACCACATTAAAATCAAAATATACCTTACCAATGCACTAAACCAGTAATTTTTCTTCAAACTTGCTAGATACATAGCCAATACTGTTGTAACAGATGCAACATCTGTGTAATAGAGAAAAGTGAAAAACCAGTGAAGGGGGTACAACGATAGGACCACTGCTTGAAGCATTGCCTTCCTCTTGGTAAGTGTTGGCTTCAAGTGCGTAATTATGTCATATAAAATTACACTGCAGACAATTGCTAAGACACCATTAACTGATCGAAGGATTGCCGCAGAGCACATGTCAGAAAATGATGAAACAGCTTGTACAAAGTAAAAGCCTGGAAACATAGAAGCAACATGGGCAAGTGAAAGATAGTACCTGCAAAAGTTATTCAATTGCAAAGATCAAACTTGACATTTGATACTGCATTATTATTTCAATAATTTATCTATGCAGAGCTGTTTATGTTTGCTCAATCTAGAGATTTAAAAGACACTTCAAATATTATCTTCTGTTCGTACCAGATAGTTAGAAAGTGTATAGTATACATATAAAGTTTTTAATTATTCAAAGTGGCCAAGGTTCAATACTATAAGCTTTTAGGTTTCACCCATTCAATTTATGGCAAAATCATTGCGTAGCTTTATGTTAGCTTCCATGACTATGATTCTCATTTCTCAATCATACTACAATTAAAGGAATGCAAGCAACCAGTTATAAAATGTTATATTTGGAATTTTTCTTCACTTGAATCCGTGCTTAATCATAATCATTAAAACAATACCAGGAACAACCTTTCTCTATATTTTTAAAATTGTCACTGACTGTCACCCCAGCTAAAGCACAGAAGCATATCAAAATGTTTATACCTATGCTTAGAGAATAATAAAAACGTCCCATATTGTCTGGAAAATATTAATTTGATTACATATTACAATAACTGCTTCTGTTTCAAATGCACACGAAATGCATCAGCTGCATCGCAACAATGAAATTAATCTAATACAAATAGTGTACTGAAAGTTTAGCATACCCCACATATTGGTATCTAGTTAATCATTTATGAATGATTTTATACCTTCTGTTATTCATCCTACAATATGCTTTTTCTATACAATTTCATTTCATATAAATAATTTTATTTACTTTTGTTAATAAAAGTTTGGTAGAGGCAAGACTGCCCCATTTGAAGGACAAGGCTTGCCACATGCTTCAACAAGGTTAAGCCAAAGGAGACTGTTGGCAATGAGAGCTGAGCCTAAGCCTTCCAGGCTAAGTGCTTCAACCAATTGTACTTTTCTAGCTGAACTAACCCCATTTGGCATAACGCATAAGTAGTTGGTATAAGCTAGTGGGATACATTTTTTTCCTGAAGATGGGGCCAGAGCCAAAGGTACCAAGGATAAAAGAGAACATACAGGCCAGGAGGAGTGGTAATCATAGGGTCCCAACTTCCAAAATTTCCCTTGCAGTATTGCTTTGCCTGTGGTATATGAAATATCTCATCCTGCAAATCATGGATCTCAATTATATTGAATGAAGGGTAAATTTCTTCAGTATCAATCTAAGTATCAACAACTGTCTGTTCTCCAGGTTAATAAACTTTTTCTTACCATATATGGTTCAGGAACTATGCGATTAACCATTATGGAGGCAGGAATAACACATAAGCTCATTATTGCTGCAAGAGCTATTTTTCCCATTTCCTCCTCTATCTTCAATAATAACAGGACCACAATGGCAACAATAATTCAAGATGTCAAAAGGCGTATATCAATGTCATGTGCAACAGCTACGACTCAGCATGCTCAAGCTGAATTCTCACCCTGAAGTTTCCCTGAACAAACACACTGAAGAAGCTATATAATTGTATAATTGATATAGAAATCTTTCCCGTGAATATGAAATTGCATTACCAAAACAGGGAACACTACAAAGACATTTATATATCCAAGTACCACATGAAAAGTATAACCACTTGAAAGGCATAATAGGGTGCTGTTATCATGACAAAGTTAAAAATATGTGTATTTCAAAGGTGAAAGAAATATCTGAGTTCCCTGCTAACAAATAGGCATTCAAAATCAGCCCAATCCCAAAAGTGTCAATTTCTAGTTAGTATGAAATTATTCCATTCAATGGCAAACCTTCTATGGATATTGTAATGAGTTTCTAACTAAGTCACATTGACAATAAGAAGTTTGATTTGCAACACTTGCTATTGAGTGGAACTGACAGAAATTGCAAGCACAATGTCGTCATTACGAGTCAAAAATACTTTATGATGTGAATCACACTTAAAACCTAGTAAGTGTTAAGGGAGAAAATCATATAGGAGAGTAAAAGCTGCAGGGTCTAAGTGGGTTGTGTTACATGTGGATAATAAATCAGCTGATTAGAGAATTGGGAACCATGAAAAAGGACACAGACCAATAGCTTTGTAGATCACCATAATCAGCAGAAACTTCACAATAACCACTCTCTAAGTCTAGGACTTGTCCATTACATGGCTAATCACAGCAGTGTAGAAAATCAAAAGCATATACATAAAAAAAATGGAAGTCCAATAACCGTATGCAGAAGAAATGTATCATATAAGATAGCCCCGAATTCGTTCCATGCCCTCTAAAGACAAGTTTTATTTTGATTCTCAAGAATTTTCAAACTACAACCTTTATAGCATCTCGTAGTGCCATTGATAAGCATGATTAACTTCTCCTCTAAAATCATGTTATTCAGTCCATAATTTGATGTCATTCCCTCACAGTGTCAATAACAATATTTCATGAAAAGAAAGAACAAAAACAAGCACATAAATATGGTCACTCCTCACTGCATATTTAAGTTACCATCTTCATTTCCCAAATCAATTAAACTAACAAATGGTTTAACCCCTCCAATTAAAGACTCTATCTTTGTGCATTCTCCTAAATAACCAAAAAAAAAAAAAAATACAATTTTTATAATTCATTGGAGTACCCATTTCCCTCTATAACACCGCCGTACCCTAATAAACCCATTTGTAATTACAATACTAGTTTCTACACAAAGATAAAATCCACAAAAGAGTTGCAGCAAAATATAAATGTGAGTGATAAGGGGGTCATAAAAGATGAAAAAAAAAAAAAATACCAAAAGGGTATCAAACCAGAATGTGTACATTTGCAGAGAGAATCGGGTGATGCGGAGGCGCACTCTGAGACCTACGACGAAGGAAAGTGGTGACAGAGAAAGAGAAAAAAACCCCTTTGAGTCCAATTTTGAAGAGGTGAAATGTTTTGATAACTGAAATGAAAATGTTTGTGAAAGAAAATTGCTGCGCCAAATACTCTGCTGTTTGTTCAGTGTTCACAATTCTGGGTTTTGGGTCCCCACTCTTCCATTTGATGGAACAACCTTCTCTTTCTCTTTTACTATGACTTCATTATGTAAAACAATACCACCATTTTTATCTCATTTTCAACCTCAAATTTAATTAAATTTACACTCTTTTTGTAAAATTACAATTAATTTTCAGTAGAAAAAAATAATACTTATTCTCTTTATTTTAATTAAATCTAGACTTGTATTAAAAAGCTGGACAACAATATGTTAATAAATTTAATCACGTATTTTATAATTATTTATTTATTAATTTATTTTATCTTAAAATGTTTTTATAAAAATATAACCCTTTTCATCTTATAATAAAATTTATATTTGGGTTACAGCTTTTTATTTTTAAAGTGTTAACATATAAGAATCAAATACTTCTGCTTTCGTATTTTAAATTATAATTTTTAATTTTCAAATTTTTAGTCAATAGGCTAGGTATTGAAAAAAAAAATGTATGTAATTTTTTTTATTAAAAAGGTGAGTATATATTTTAAAATTAGAGAGCGAAAGTGTTATTTAATAAATTTGAGTAAATGTAAGTGAAATTTTTTCTAAAAATAATTTTGGAACAAAATATATAAATTTAGGAATATTTTATGTGATAAACTAAATTAATCAGTTTTCCTAATTATATTGAAGTAGTTAATTGAGTCTTTAAAAAGAAGAACCATAGAGAGAATAATAAAGAATAAAAACTTATCAAGTGTAAAACTTAAATACTGATTTTCTTTAAAATTTACTCTCTACCATTCTTATTAGACTAGGTAATTAACTAATTCATCAAGATTAAAAAGTAGTAAATTAAATTCAATAGGATTAAATTTGTCTTAAATTTAAACACATTTTCTAAAACTATTTTTTAAGTTAAAATAGAAAATTCTTCTTTTTCTTTTCAAATATGATTACTGGTTTTAATTCTTTTAAACTCTCTCATCATTCATAGAGTTGTTTGTTTAACATTTATTAGGTATAACAAATGCATTTTACACTCGCAAAGTTAAACTTCTAGAAATCCAAATATTTCATTTAATTCATAGTTAAGATGTATGAGAAAATAATATATGTCAGAGACATACATAGTAGTCCTTATAGAAAAAAATATAAGAAGGATTAAAAAGATAAGAAGGAATAAAAAGAAAGAGAAACTCTACGAAATCACTATTCTAATTTTATTTAATATGTATTATGATGTAATTTCATTTAGTATATATTATAATGAATACATATTTTTTTAATTAAATAGATAAATTGTGTCTTTGTGGCACGATTTCAAATAATGAAATAATATGACAAATAGATTATTTGTGATATGATCTTAATTCAAATAAAATAAAATTAAAATAATGTGACACGTATTTTAATATGACACGTATTTTAATAAAAAAAATAAAAATCATGTTAAAGTAACACATTTTACTAGAAAAAATAGTGATACCAAATCAATTAATCATGACATATGGTGTATTAATTTTCACACATACACATGTAAAATAATTGACTAATTTAGTGTATTAATTTTGAAGAATGCATGAAATAATTAAATTTCGTGTATTAATTTGGTGTTCTAACCATGCACTTGTGTTAAATAATTAACTAATTTAGTGTCCTTAGTTTGATGGTATTTTTTCCATGAATATGTTGTGAGAGGGATTCTAATCAGGATCCTTCATGTATACAAATATCACTACAAGAGAAAGCTAAATTATCGACAGAATCTTATCAACAAAATTTTATCATTCGGTAATTACGAATATTAATTTTTATAATAAAATTAATATTCGTCGATTTATCGATGGATTTATCCGTCAATAAATCCGTCTATAATTACCGATAGACTGAAAAAATCATCAATAAATTTACCTATAATCAATTTACCGATAAATTTTATTTCTGTTGAAAATCCGTCGGTAAATATGATAGATTTTGAATGTTTTCGATTTGTCTCGTTAATAAGTTTAGCTTTTGTTGTAGTGTACAAGTAAATACATTAATATTTACATTATAAATATTATTATTATTATTATTAATGATAATAGAAATAATATTAATAATGATAATAATTTTTATAAAATTAATTATTGATATCTATAGGTAATAAATTCGTAAGTAATTATTTACGAATTTACTGACTGTTAAAAAGGTTAAGCACTGATTTTCTTTAAAATTTACTCCTCACGGTTCCTATTAAAATTTACTCCTTACAGTTCCTATTACACTATGTAATTAACTAATTCATTAGAAAGTAGTAAATTAAATTCAATAGGATTAAATTTATCTTAAATTTAAACGTATTTTCTAAAACTATTTTTAAGTTAAAATAGAAAATTTTTATTTTTCTTTTCAAATACGATTACTAGTTTTAATTCTTTTAATCTTTCTCATCATTCATGGAGTTATTTGTTTAACATTTATCAAGTATAAAAAATACATTTTACATTGGCAAATTCTAGAAATCGTAATATTCTATTTATTACTCATTGTACTAAAAAAAATTCATAGTTAAGATGTGTGAGAAAATAATAGATGTATAAGATATCCAGAGTAGTGCTTATAGAAAAAAATAAACCAATCATCTAATTTATTCTTATAAAAATATAAAAAGGAAAAAAGGGAAGAGAAACTCCACGAAATCACTATTCTAATGCAATTTTTTTTAGTATGTATTATGATGTAATTTCACTTAGTATGTATTATATTGAATAAATATTTTTTTTATTAAATAGATAAATTGTGTCTTTGTGGCACGATTTCAAATAGTGAAATAGAATGACAAATAGATTATTTGTGATATGATCTTAATGAAAAAAATAAAATTAAAATCATGTCAATATGACACGTATTTTAATATGACACGTATTTTAATGAAAGAAAAGAAAATAGAAATCTTGTTAAAATAACACATTTTACTAGAAAAAATAGTTGTACCAAATCAATTAATCATGATACATGGTGTATTAATTTTCACACGTAGACATGTAAAATATTTGACTAATTTGGTATACTAATTTTCAAAAATGTAATGAAATAATTAATTTTGTTTATTAATTTGGTGTTCTCACCATACACTTGTGTTAAATAATTAATTAATTTAGTCTCTTTAGTTTGGTAGTATTTTTTTCATGAAACTATAATGAGAGAAATTGGAACTAGGATCCTTCACGTATACAAATATAAGTAAATACTTTAATATTTATGTTAGAAATATTATTATTATTAATGATATTATTAACAATATTAATAATGTTAATAATAATCATAATAATTTTTATAAAATTAATTATTAATATATGTAGGTAACAAATTCATAGGTAATTTACCTACGAATTTATTGACTGTTAAAAAATTTAAACACTGATTTTCTTAAAAATTTATTCCCTACCCTTCCTATTACACTAAGTAATTAACTAATTCATCAAGATTAAAAAGTTGTAAACTAAATTCAATAGGATTAAATTTGTCTTAAATTTAAACGCGTTTTCTAAAACTATTTTTAAGTTCAAATAGAAAATTCTTATTTTTCTTTTCAAATACGATTACTAGTTTTAATTTTTTTAATCTTTCTCATCATTCATGGAGTTGTTTGTTTAACATTTATCAAGTATAAAAAATGCATTTTACATTGGCAAAGTTAAACTTATAGAAATCCTAATATTCCATTTATTATTCGTTGAACTAAAAAAATTCATAGTTAAGATATGTGAGAAAATGATAAATGTATGAGACATATAGTCCTTATAGAAAAAATAAACCAATAATATAATTTATTCTTATAAAAAGATAAAAAGAAATAAAAGGAAAGAGAAATTCCATGAAATCACTATTTTAATGCAATTTTATTTAATATATATTATGATGTAATTTCATTTAGTATGTATTATGATGAATAAATAGTTTTTTTATTAAATAGATAAATTGTGTCTTTGTGGCACGATTTCTTTCAAATAGTAAAATAATATGATAAATAAATTATTTATAATATGATCTTAATTAAAAAAATAAAATTAAAATCATGTCAATATGACACGTATTTTAATATGACACATATTTTAATGAAAGAAAAAAAAATAAAAATCATATTAAAGTAACACATTTTACTAGAAAAAATAGTGGTACCAAATCAATTAATCATGACACATGGTGTATTAATTTTCACACATAGACATGTAAAATAATTGACTAATTTGGTGTATTAATTTTCTAGAATGGGATGAAATAATTAATTTCGTGTATTAATTTGGTGTTCTCACCATGCACTTGTGTTAAATAATTAATTAATTTAGTGTCCTTAGTTTGATGGTATTTTTTCCATGAAACTGTTGTGAGAGGGATTGGAACTAGGATCCTTCATGTATACAAATACAAGTAAATACATTAATATTTACATTGGAAATATTAGTATTATTATTATTAATGATATTAGTAATAATATTAATAGTGTTAATAATAATTTTTATAAAATTAATTTTTAATATCTGTAGGTAACAAATTCGTAGGTAATTACCTACCTATTTTTCCATATAAATTAGATTCAAATATAAGATCCGTAGGTAATGTTAAATATACATACATATAAAAATACGTAGGTAATAATATGTAAGTAAATAAAGAATTTCTTATAGTATTTTTCTCTAAAACTTTAATTTTTAAAAGAAGAAAGATATTTTATTTTTATTTATTTTAAAATTCCAAACAAATATATAGTTCTCCTTCAAGTTGTTAACCTCCATGTGTTAGTATACTCTTATTTTAAAGTTTCAAATTCTTTAGACAAAATCTTTGTCTCTCTTGATTTTTTATAGGCTAGGGGAAAAAAGACACGAGTTAGGATAAATATTGAAGCCCATGATATGCTTTAATAATATAATGAATATCAATAGTCAACCTCATTTTCAAACTAGCGAATGAGAGGTCAAATGATGTGTTCGACCATAATACAAAGATTGAAAAGTTTGTTTTGCTTATTTTTCTTTGCTTTATAGTCATAAAGGTCTACCCATGTTGACATGAGAACTTGACTCCCTTTTTGGATAATTGTCTTTGCCTTTCTTGACTTTTGTTGATATCTTGACAATTTGATATGAAGTGTTTAGACTTCTTGCACTCGTAGTTGATCAATTAGGGTCTTTCTTTCCTTTGAACTCTTTTCTATTGGGGTTGATCTTTTCTACCTCTGAAGTCTCCCTTCTTTTGTATCTGAAATGAAGATTTTATCATCTTTCTCAAAGTCTTCATTGCTAAAGGATTTTTGTAGAGGTTTCTCCACCTTGAGATCCTTGGTGAATATTTATTTTCTTCCTTTGGATTTAAGGACAAGATATTTTTCTCTCTTGATAATTTCATCTTTTTGAAGTTCTAGTTTTTGCATTTTCAATATGTCAACTAGTTCTTTTATATATATTGTCCGAGGTCTTTGAGGTTCTCAGAGTTGTGATATGTGGTCTGTATATTCTAGCTTCTCAAAATTTTGTCAATATGGTAAAACATATCATAATATTTTCCTAGAGATCTAAACTTATCAATATAGTTTGAAATCTATTAAGCATATCCTCATTTTCTTTTGTACTAAAGAGTTCCTATTGACATGTGAGTAAACTGAGTTTATTTCTTTTCACCTTAGTAAAATCCTTATGATCGGAAGATTTTCTCATATTTCTTTTACACCTTTGAGTGTGTATAATTTAGAATACCCCTCTTCTAATAATGCATATAGAAGAGAGTTTCCAGAGTTGGAGTTGAACAAGTATCTTTTGCTTTTCTCATTCGTCCATAACATCCTTGGAAGAAGCTTGTTATCTTCGTTCATTGAAATATACTTGTCCTTCTCCACCATATCCATCACGTTGATGTGACAAGATTCAGAGAAGACAATCATTCGTTGTTTATAGTAGGGATAACATTTATTTTTTATGATATTTTTGGACTTAATTTTATAATAAAATCAAGTACGCCTAAGTTTGAAACCTGTTAAATTATTTATTTTTTATCTCTTTTTATAAATACTTTGTTTCTTGTTATAAATAAATGGTCGTTTGAGTTTTTAATCAAATTTTACTCTAAATCCTATTAATTTTGTCAAATAATTGAATAAGGCATTTAGGTCAAGAAGAGGAAGATTGAAATCCTTAACGATCAAATAAGGACAAAGTTAGAATACTGATGTTGACAATTGAGTCAGGCTCAACAAACTTGAGTCAGACACCAATGGGCTAGGTGCCACTTTCTTGACCTGGGCTCAGGATGTGCAATTGGGCCAATAATGTAACAAAATCCAATTGCACTGGCACCAATATAGTTGGGTTGAGTACGGACGTCATAAATCAGAATTTATTTAGAGGACTCTTTGCATTAGAGTTAGAGACTTCTAGGCACTCCTCTAGTTTAGAGAATTCACTACATCAAGAGGCTGGGAGTCAGAAAAATGTAGCCTTGGGATGATGACTAGTGTTTGGAGAATTTTTCTTTTCTCCTATTTGTATATTCATCTTCCTCCATTGTTTATTTTTCTATCTTGTTGGGATTAGATGTAACCGTTTAAATTCTCATCTAATCAATATTAGTTTTCATAAATATGTATTTATATAGATGATTTTCTTTCAAAATTTTAGTATTTTGATTTTGTGCATTACTGTTTGTTGTGTTGATTCATGGCATAATAATTGATTCTTAGCGTATTAGTAAATATCATTAAAATTAGGATCTGAATTGAAATATCAAATGAAAGCTTGTGTTTAAGAATATAACATTATTCGTTTATGGTCTTATGATCCTTATGGCGATTGCAAGTTCTATTTATATAATTGATCAAGAAAAATTGACATTGACATTTGTTTGAAAAGAAGGTAATTGATTTTATGCATCAGAATAAGGTTTGATAAAAGTTTAATCGTAGCAAATGCATTCCATATCCTCTCCATTCTTTTTCCAAATTCTAAGTGTTCATTAAGAATACAAAAATATATTTTAATTATTTTAATTTTATTTTTTTTGCATAAAAATTTAAACCTTAGAATTATTTGTATTCTAATTTTGTTATAATTGTGTTTATTTTTGTGTATTGCACAAATCTTTTGTGAGAGAACAATATATTTGTTACTTGTTATATTTGCGACTAGTATATTTGCTACCATAGAAAAAAATGTTAACAAATAGTCAAACTTTTCTATCTTAAATAAGAGAGGTTTGTAATAACTTGTCATTCATTCTCCATAGTTTCTAGGATCTTCTCCTCTTTGTCTTTCAAAGAACTAATCATAATAGGTTAGCTCTGATCCTACTAAAAGAAAATGTTAACTTCAGAAAGAGCTTATAAAACACTTTGAATAACTTTTCACAATAAACCTATTAGACATTGTATATGGGTTGGGTAAGAGTTTTCTAAAAATGTTTACAATATTTTCAAAAAAATTACGAGAGGATTAAAAGTATTTTATTAGCATAATAGAAAATGAAAGTAAAACATATTGTTTTATATTGGTTCACCCCAACCTAAGTTATATTCAATTATCCTTTGTAGATAACAAAATGTTCTACTGATTAATATTGATTTCAAGTATTATCACTGTTATTTTTGTCTTACAACAAATACATAAAGTCACTCCTAAAGATTCTTTTATCTTTTCGTGAGATTAAATATGAGTACACAACAACACTCATTGTTAAAAACTCAAAGCCACTATTAGTTGTACAACAAAAGTTTTTTAAGATATTATAAGAAAACTCTCTACAAGAGAAAATAAAAAAATATCTTCTTACTTTAGAGTATAAATTCGTAATAGTAAAAAATTTACAAATAATGTACACTCCAATTGTCTATTAGACACACTAATATCTATAGCACTTAGAAACTTGTAAGAATATCTTGCATGCAACATTTATGTAAGACATAAATGACTTATTCATTCATACTTTCAACATGAAAAACTTCCTTTTATAGACACCATAAATGTGACTGATATAGCTTGCATGTTATAACTTCTTTTGTGTGAGTTCCTTTTAAGTATCATACTTAATTTTATACTGGTACCTTTAGTTTTTATAATGGTACCTTTAGTTATTTTACTCAAAGTTTTGTATAGATGATAATTTTTTCTATTACTCTTATGTTATTCTGACATCATCCATTTTAAGAATACAAATTGTGATGATTAATATATTGTATCATAATCATTATTGGGACGTGTTATTGATGAACTTTGTATCCTTTAAATATTTTTTTTATCATAAAGATAAAGATGCATTTACTATGCTTGTGGGTAGTTATCTCGCATCTTCTACAAAAAATTGTGTTAAAGGTTTTATATAAATCTTGCTTAAAGATTTTGTTTGATTTTAATATATATATATATATATATATATATATATATATATATATATATATATATATATATAGTGTTTTTGTCCGATCTTTAAAGATTTCATCTAAACTCTTATATTGTTTTTGTATTGTATTAGACTATTTCCGTAAATTATTTGACAAAAAAATATGTTATTATTTGTCATAATCAAAATGTGAATATCTTGAACATGAATTTCAAATTAAAAATTATGTTTTATAATTTATAGAGTTGTTTATATCTTAACAAGAACGTTCAATATATAAGATATGAAAATAAGATAGGCATATTTAAAATATATAATTTTTTATGTTATATTCTTGTCATGATAAAGAATTTACAGTATCTTTCACTTTAAAGTTAGAATGTGAGTTAGAAGTTAATTCCTATGGAAGTCTCCTTGTAGAACAATATTTATTAAAAGATGTTGATTTTTTCAAATGAATCTCAATATTTATTGAAAGATGTTAGTTTTTTCAAATGAATCTCAATACTACAAGAACTTCACTTTGTAAGGTTAGAATCTAAGTTAGAAGTTAAATCCTGTCTACATCTCTCTAAAACAATATCCATTAATATATGTTAATTTTTTTAAATGAATCTCGATATTCTAACATTATTAACTTTTAAGCATATGATTTGAAGATTGCATAGCAAATACATAAAAATGAAGGAGTTCTGTTTAAAAAATATGTCGACACATAAAAAATATAGAAATCAAGGTCAGAAAAGTACAATTATAGTAAAATAGAATATGATTTACTTTAACTTCAAAATACAACTATACTTATTTATAGTTTAAACTTATATTTAAAAAAAAATATAGTTTAACTTCTATTTTAGGAAAAAGAATTGTATGAAATAGTAAAAGTAATTTCTGTGTAAATTTTCTTCATATTACCTGTTGTTAATCTTTTTAACAGGAGAAGTTATTTTCTTCGTATTATTATTATTATTATTTTTATTTTTTTCATTATTTTTCATTTGTTATATATAGTAAAAATAACACTTATATTAAAAATATACAGATTATGAATTTATTAGTTTTATTATCACATAAATTTCTCGTTAACTTTTTTATATAAACTTTTATTTTGTATGATAATGTTTTATAAACCTCGATAACTCAATCTTTAATTCATTTTTTTTATATAAATTTAGCGTTTCGATTTATTTAGCACACTACAATTGGAATCGCAACTTGATATTTCAAAAACAAACTATTGAACCACAGTAACTGGATAATTGCTCCCCAAATGAAAAGAAGATGAAGAAGAAAAGCCATAGTAACTGGACACTTCAACTGTAGTTCATATCCGTCTGCACTATGTTGCTAAGAATAAAACTCATATTATCAATCTTGGTCAATATAAACTCTTCAGAAAACAATTTTTGGCCATTTTCTTGTAAACACATATTGATAAAATTTTTCATTTTGTACAATTACTAATAAAAATAAATTAAATGTAGTATTGTTATAGAATTAAATGAAAAAAATTTAAAATTACAAACAAAAAATGCCTAAGTTAAACTAAAATAATATTTAGAAGTCATATAATTCCTATTCACTTGAATTTTGGTTATTTATCTCTATATTTGATTTTAGATCCTTGTATTTTTATGCAGCAAAAAAATATCCTTGTATTTTTACTTACATAGATTTTAGTTTGTTTAATTTATATTTACTTCTTATTTTTAAGTAGCCAATGAGAATCCTGCATAGTTTTTACTTATTCAGAAATTGATCTAACAAGATAAAAAAATAAAAAATAAAATCAAATGCTAAATACAGTGATGAACATGAAAAGGAACTTCCATTGTTTTTACATTAGAAACTGATCAAAATATAAAAAAAAATAATGCTAAATACAACGATGGACATGAAAAAAGCAACAAAATCACTACCATTGTTAGAAAAATTTACAATATTTGAGGAAGTTCAAAAACTTTCTTTTGAACCCCTTTCATTTCATATTATTTAATTTTTCAAATATTTGATTTGAATAAAGAAATTTTAATCTGTTAAATTTTATTTTATTTTTGAATAAAGTATTTCAATAAGCACCCGATACAAATATAAAAAAATAAAAATATATTACTTCAACACTCTAAACATGGATAAAAATAATAACTTTAGCAAAAAATAAATTGAGTTGACATAAAAAAAATAATAACCATTAATATTTTTACAACCATTAATTTTATACAAAACAACCTTTTAATAATAAAATATTAAACTATAATAAAAAAATAAGAGTAATTGTAATGAAAACTTATATCTTGATAATTGATATCACTTTACAATTAGTAAGAGATAATTTTTTAATAACAAAAATGCATGTCAATAGATTGTAAATGGAGAAAAAATATCACAATATTTTCTAATTAAATGATTGTAGTTTTGAAGTGATTTTGGGTATCAATGTATTAGTACCCAATTGCAATGAAAGTTATTACAAAAGTGTGATGTATGAGACAATGGGTGGTTAATTTATGATAATAAGTCCATTTATAAACAGTAAAACATAACCAATCTCTAACAAATGAAAAAAAATGATTAGAACAAGGTACATTGTATGAGAAGAAAGGAAAACACCATACCAAGAAGATGCATGTAAAAAGTAAAAGTATGGATTGAAAAAAGGTTTCCAATCTGATAACCAAACAAACTAAGAAAATCAGAAACGGACAAGTACAGACTTTTGCCTGATCAATCATTTTCAAAATTCATGAAAGATTTAATGGCCCACATATTGATTCATCTTGTTGATTTAAAGGCATAAGACTGTGTAAGTTGAGCCAAGATGGAATAGTAGTAATAAATTAAAAAGCATTGACATTTCACAGCAAATAGTAGTGCAGAAGAAGTCTGCAGCAGAAGTAACGGATTACGTAACAAGGGTATGATATGATGATGGAGCATCATCATGTATATATCATGGTGAAAGAAGAAGAGGAAGAGAGGATGAGGAAGAAGAGGGTTGTTGTTGTGGTTGACTTGAGTGTGAGAGGATGGTGCGGAGAGAGAATGGTGACGAGAGGGAATGGAAAACGGACGGTGGAGATTGAGAGGAATGTTGACAGAGATGACAAGTCACCCTCTGAGACCAAAATGGGACAAGGCATTGGACACTCTGAAACATGCATTTATGGAGTCATAACTGTTGCATGCTTGCGTTTTCAAAATGTCAGCACTAAGGACGAAGCATGCATATGCACACAATAGGAGACCCCACTTCAGTGACTTGCCATTTTGCCAAGTCTCACCTTTGGTACCCCTGTCCCTAACACTGTCTTCATATATCATAAATATATACATTTCTTTATGTAGGATACGTTTCAATTACTCTAACTTAATCACAAACTCATCTTATGTTTAATATTGATATCTAACTTACGTGTGGAGTTTCATTTGTTTACAATCAGAATTAGTTGAAAACCAAACAACAGTTATGTCTGTCTTCATATCAAACATAGCTTTTGTAGTGTAGTTATATAAAAAGTCTAGCTATTTGGGCCATCCAATTGCAAAATGTTAAAAGATATATTAAGTTATTCAAAATTAGTAATGAGAGTTGAAACAATGCGTGATTTAGTCAATTATGATCAATGATAATGAAAAATAGTGTAGTGCTAGCCTTAATCAGTCATGGATGTAATGTACTTTAAGATTAGTTGCTTCTTGCTGTAAAATAAATAATTTGTCCTTACTATGTAGAGATGAATAAAGTTAATATTTTCACACAATCCTAGAATTGATGGAAATACACATGTGATGGGAGATGAGACAGAAAAACGTTCAGGGGTATAACATTGTGTGTGTGTGTGTGTTTTGTTTTCTTTTTTGCTTTTTCCAAAGACAGTTAAATTTGGTTTTACACAGTAATAACAGGCTACAGCAACAGTGATAAAGGAGGGACACATATGATTTGCCACCAGAATTAGAGGTGCTTAATAATAAGGGGATGGAAAGGGCAATTTGTGGAAGTTGAAGAGTGTGTAGCATATAGTACTGAATTAGCCTTACTTGGGAAGAATCTGATTCATTCTGTTAAAAAATGTTAATAATAAGGTCATGATGACTCACACACCCACAATCAGTATTCACTCATCTTTTTTCACACATAGTCTCTCTCTGCATGGGTTGAAGCCTCACTTGAATGCTCCTCTAAAAGGAACATGAGCATGAGACTATAGTACTTTTTACCCATCTAATTCACCACACCCTTTTATACCTGTTCAACCTCTTTCCTTTTTGTCTCTTTCTCTCCTCTTTACTGTATCTTTCTCTCTGTCCCTCTATTTATACATCCCTCTCCTGTCTCAAGAAACTCATCAAGGAGAGAAAGAAAAGATGTCCCCAGCAGGTTCTTCAAGATGGAGCCCTACCACAGAACAACTCATGATCTTAGAGGAACTCTACAGGAGTGGCATTAGAACTCCCAGTGCCTCTCAAATTCAGCAAATAACGACACACCTTTCTTTCTATGGCAGGATAGAAGGAAAGAATGTGTTCTACTGGTTTCAGAACCACAAGGCTAGGGATAGACAGAAGCTCAGAAGGAAACTCACCAAGCAACTGCAGCTACAGCAACAACAACTCCAACTCCATCATTGCCATCTCAATACAGATATCACCAACCACTATGCTGGCACCTTTGCTTATACTCCTTCTTCTTCAACCCAGGATTTTCCCTTTTATACCCCACCTACCTTCCTTTTTCAGGTAATCTTTCCTTTCCCACCATGCATGCTATTGTATTACTCTTAATAATTTCTTCCAAATTTCTGTGTAATGTCCACCGATGCATCATCATGCATGCCACTTTCTGGCTTAGCACCCTCCTACAAAGTGAGGACTAAAATAAGTGATGTAGTTGTTCTTGATGAACTCGAGGTATTTCTGATCCACAGCTACAGAAAAACTAATTCATTGAAGTTCTGATGTTTATTTAAGGAACCTGTGTATCTGCAATTAAAATCAGTGATGTAAATGCACAAAATGACATACATGCATTGGAATCGGTTTTTAGGGGAGGAAGTATAGGATTCATCCTCAAAAGGACATGATCTAAATTTGAGCTGGAATTGAAGCCAGGAAAAAATATCAATTAAACCAAATTTGTTATCTATTTTCTCCATTTTATTTGTTCAGGGAGGATCTGCAAACACATCTGAACAGCCACTGAATTGCGCATGTAATGTGCACAACCTGCAAACCAATCTGGTGGAGAAGGAAGAAGTGACCTTCTACAACAATGGCTGGAGCACAACACCTGTGGAAGCTAACAATGAAGCATCCTCATGTTGCACTTCTCGACCCCTCAAGACCCTTGATCTCTTTCCACTCACAGCCTCCTCCGGAACCAATGAAGAAGCCAATGAAGAGTGCACCAGTCCACCCAAGTAGCTCTAATCTTATTGTTCCATTTTCATCTGCATGTGTAAGACATTTCATGTTAATAACTATTTCTTAAGAGAATTAATCTCACACACATTGTGCTTAATATCCTTAGGAAATGAATCATTCTGGAATGTACCAATTACCAAGAGTAGTACTAGTTTGTATGTAGGACCTTTGGTTGTTGCACCCTGTGAAAACACGATCAAAGTTCAATACTTTCATTCTGGTACAAGTCCTCTGGGTATATGGTATATCCTAGCATGAAGATACCAAGATTGTTATTGTATCCCAGAAGACATTGCAATGAAACCGATGTCATTTATTTCTAAATGTTTTTCAAAAGTTGTTGTTGTTGTTTGTTTTGTCATTAGTTGGGTCATCGATCCGATAAATATTTATTCTGACCATTACGTTTAATTCTTATGGAAATTTTCAACAAGAAATTGGTGCATGTTTTGTATTGATATTACATGGTCCCAACCTGTTATCTTTTTAAGTCCATTTAATGTGTACCGGTTGATGAGTCTCGAGTTTCTCATCGTGTATGCAATAAGAGTTCATGGACATGTGTGGTAAATCAGCTTTTTGTTAAAATGTAACCTTTTGAGCGAATGAAAAGGTAAGTGCCATTTTTGAGCATCGAAGACACCACATTTACAGCATAGAAAGAGTAGATAGACACTGTCAATGCTTAAGATGACGCTGAATAGTTGCGTTAACGTGGCATTGCCAATGTGGAATACGCTAACATGCAGAGCCAAACTGATAGGTAGCACATGCGAGTTTGGATAAGACTTCTTTTCAAAAACCCGGCCTCGAAAGTCACAATTATGCAGAAAGCTTCAAGTGGTATCGGTTACATACCAAGAATGTTACTAATACTTTTCTTCTTTAAATTATAATATTATACTACTATATCATTTATATCATTTTTGTTAACTTATATTTCTACTTTTCAATCTTTATTTTTGGATACACATCGGATTCCTCTTTTGCCATTTATAACAATTAACATTTTTTTTAAGTCTCTTTTCCTCGTATCTTGTATTTCTTTGTCTCATTATATACATTGTTGTTTATCATCTCCTTTCTTCTTACTACTTCAAAAGTTTCAATGCTACATAATGATATTGATATTAGTTTACTTATATAGTATTTTTATATTTCTTTTATGTTTTTTCCTTTTCTCTCTTCTTCTATATACTACTAAGTATGTAACATCAATGATAATTCACTTTCAACTGGTATACTATTATAATAAAGTAGTACGATAGATCACCCTGTCTCTCTATGTTATTATATTATATTATTAAAGTATTCACAACAAATATTATTTATGTAACCATTTACTTAATTAATTATCAAAATGTTATTAATTGATTTAACTAGTATATTATATAAAGAATTGTCAATTAATTAAATATGAAAAGTATTATCAAACCATATTTTTCATATTATGTTTCTTGTGATATATTTACCAACCATGATAACCAACATGTCTATTGTCACGAACAATTGATAAATTGACATTGTTTAATAACTACTATCTAACTACTGTCACATATGCATCATGGTCATATTTTTCATCTCTACTTTTACTCACATGACCATGATCACTATAATCTGGGTATTTATTGGACATGTATAATTGAGTTATAGTCCAAAATTTTAATAAAATCAATTTTATAAATTTGAATGAAACTCAGTTAAGATTGGATAAATATAAAATAAAGGAGAACAAGTATACAATTATATACAAAAGTGTGCATCATCATATTGTTAGGATGACCATTAGTTATCTAAATTAGAATTATTTCTAATTAAAAATACTCTTATTATTGTAGAGTTCACTGGAAAGTTTCTCCATAATCAAAATAGATTCAATTATATCTTCCATCTCGAGTAGACTGAACATTCCGTACAGCACTTTTGAGGTTAAAAAAAGATTGCTGTACCGGGTTACTCTTTAGATCTCCTACATGAAGCTATGTACTTTTGTACTTTACATATATGACATTACACCAGATGAAAAGACTCCAAAGTTTTTTGTTTTTTTTTCTTTGATTTGAATTGATTAGTAAGATGCATTGAATCTAATTTATTCCTAGAAAACTGTAGAAGATTAAGTCTTTTTCACAAATTAATTAAATACTTTTTTTAAGAATAAGAATATCAAATCATCACTTCTAAGATGTTATAACTTTTTATTTTAGAATAATATAATTTAAGTCCATTATTCATAAATTTTGGAAAAAATTGTTATGTTAGAAAATTATTAAATTATATTGTCTTTTATTATTCAATATAGATAAAAATCAATAACTATCTATTTATAATAAATGCACCCTTGTGATTGAGGTATAACAAATCAAATCTTAATAGGTTCTTGGTACAACTGGATATCTAATTTATTTTGTTGTCTATGTACTAATTTGTTTTCTTGTCTACGTATTTGAGGTTAAAAAAAAAAAAAGATCTTAACACCCGGTAACTAAAAAAATAAATAAAGAAAGAGAAGAAGACAAAATCATGAATGTAAAAGATTGTAAGTCAGGTGTTTTTTTTTTTTTTTTTTACCTGCTAGACCCAATTCAGTACATTATTTAAGATATTTGAGTATATTGATGTAGATGTTTTCAAGAATCTCATAAGGTATCAGTTGTGGCTGTTGCCTTTTCATAGCTGATTGTGAAGGTTGTTGAGTTTGAAGCTTAGGTTTGACTCTTTTCTTATACATTTTCTCTGCACTTAGAAATCTGCTAAGGGTTGGTATGATTTTAGTTTAAACAAGGACATCTCTTTATTGTATGAACTTTTGTCATAATATTTGGTTGAATTTCTTTGCAGATCTTGCCATGGCCTTTGCTAAGTGACTAATTGATATTTTTATTCACTTTAGAGAAGAGTTTCTTGTTTAATGCTTGTTTAGTTCTATTTGTGTTTTTTTTTTTTTTTTTTTTTTTTTTTTTTTTTTTTGTTTTTTTTTTTTTTTTTTTTTTTTTTTTTTTTTTTTTTTTTTTTTTTTTTTTGTTTTTGTTTTTGTTTGAAGTATCTTGTTTGATGACTATTTTTGTGAAATTACAGAGTTTTGATTTGGTTACTGTCAAATGTATGTTTAGGAGATGATTTAATTTTCATTATTGTTAGGAAATGTGTTAGAAGAATACCTTGACTTCAGTTAATCTAGTTACAGAGTCTATATTGTTGTTAATACTCTACTAAGACTACTTCTGATAACTGTTAAAATTATATAGCTAGTAAAGCCATATTTTTGTCTCATCTGTCCTTTCTTGTATTTGAGTAATTAAACAATGATAATGATGATTTGTTTTGGATTTGAATTCCAATCCTCTGTGTTGGGTCAATGAAAATATTTAATACACTACTATTTTATCTTAAAATAAAAATAAAAGTTATCTTGAATATTTCTCATATTTTTTATTCTACATATAAATTTGATTTGAACATTGATTTATATTTTAAATGTTGAGAATAATTATATTTTGTTTTTAGTACTGACCCGACTTGGATTTAATCACAACCTAATCTTGAATTGTCTCATGATTCAGTGATCCGATTTTAAAATCATTTCGTCTACCTTTTGTGTTTTTGTGTCTGAAAAGATTTGAAAACTTCACCTAGAAAAGGATTATAAGAATTTTCTATTTTTTTATAAGAAAATTTTAGAAAATAGTTCATTTTTATAGAGGATTTAACATCATTCTGTTAACCTTTTTTGTGTTTTGAAAAAACTTAAAAACTTTATCTAGAAAAGGACTTTTAAGAATTTTATAGTGTTTTTGGATATGAAATTTTAAATAATAATTCATTTTTATAAAAGATTTGAAATGTTTATTAATAAGTTTTTTTGTTTACATAGAAAATTTTATAAATTTATAAGAATAATTTAATTACTTAAATTGTAAATTTGAAAATTTTTATATTTCATAATCTTTCACATTTATGTTTATGTTTCTTAATCCTGTATCCTCAACTATACATGTTTTAATACGAAAAGATACAAGTTTTAATAACATTTATGTAATAAAATAATAATATATATTTTTTGTCTAATTGTTTTGTTGAAAGTGTGAACCAAGTAAAGATGCTCAGTTGTAAAATCTTAAACAAATACTATGAAATGAAATAGATATAAATTGGATAAGAATGGAATGTGCCCCTCTTAATAGGATTGCAGATTATCTAGTTAAAAATGACCTAAAAAGTAGATATAAAAAATCATATATACATATATATATATATATATATATATATATTTTATATAATAGTATAAGTAAATATTATAACACCATATTTTTATTTATGCACCATAATGTTGAGAATAATTATATTTTATTTTTAGTATTGACCCGACTTGAATTGTCTAATCTTGAATTGTCTCATAATTCAGTGATCCGATTTTAAAATCATTTCGTCTACCTTTTGTGTTTTTGTGTCTGAAAAGATTTGAAAACTTCACCTAGAAAAGGATTATAAGAATTTTTTATTTTTTTATAAGAAAATTTTAGAAAATAGTTCATTTTTATAGAGGATTTAACATCATTCTGTTAACCTTTTTTTGTGTTTTGAAAAAACTTCAAATCTTTATCTAGAAAAGGACTTTTAAGAATTTTATAGTGTTTTTGGATATGAAATTTTAAATAATAATTCATTTTTATAAAAGATTTGAAATGTTTTTTAATAAGTTTTTTTGTTTACATAGAAAATTTTATAAATTTATAAGAATAATTTAATTACTTAAATTGTAAATTTGAAAATTTTTATATTTCATAATCTTTCACATTTATATTTATGTTTCTTAATCTCTATCCTCAACTATACAAGTTTTAATATAAAAAGATACAAGTTTTAATACTAGAGATATGTTCAAAACATTTATGTAATAAAATAATAATATATATTTTTTTTGTCTAATTGTTTTGTTGGAAGTGTGAACCAAGTAAAGATGCTCAGTTGTAAAATCTTAAACAAATACTACGAAATGAAATAGATATAAATTGGATAAGAATGGAATGTGCCCCTCTTAATAGGATTGAAGATTATCTAGTTAAAAATGACCTAAAAAGTAGATATAAAAAATCATATATATTTTTTTTATATAATAGTATAAGTAAATATTATAACGCCATATTTTTATTTATGCACCATAATAATTTCTGAATTATACTTTAATTACTAGACAGACCAGAATTGTAATTACCAATGATTGTTTTCTTCCAATTTTTTCTAAACATATATGTCCTCCATATAAATCTTACCATTTTATATTTCACAAATTATTTTTAACTAAATATGAATTTGAATAATATTTCTAATATTCTCAAATTATTTATATTTATATATATATTCATTTATAATATAACCCCGAAACGAGGGATCACTGTATTTTTTCCAAAAACATAGTCACACAAGACATTTTTTAAGCAATCACAAGAGAAAATGTTTAATAGAAAAAAATGAAATCAACTTTCTAATAAGTTAAAATTAATTTATACTTGAATCAATTTGTAAAAGTTATTTTCTGTCAGTTTTTTCCAAAAATTGTTTTTTAACTTTTAAGTAAATTAGTTTTACGGTAGGGAGAAAGTTTCACGATATATAATACGATATTTTATTGTGAAATTCTCTATCATTAATTTTTATTCTTTCTTTAACTTTGGTACCATAGAGTTCTGGGAAGTAAATAGGAAAGAATGAAATTGATAATCATAAATTCTGTGCTAATCTTGAATGAACTAGAATCTAGTTTTTACCATTCCTTTATCCATTTTTCATTCATAGATTTCTTGTTCTATTTACCAAAAGTTCTCTGGTAGATTGATGAACATCAAATTTTGAACAATGAAACATTTAGAAGAGACTAAGAAAGGATGTAAAGGTTGAAAAAAAGATACAAACACTAAAGAACTAAACAAAACCAACACAACTTTTACATCTAAATACATACAAGAAACTTACAAAAGTATAATCCAAATTCACTCTAGAGTATGTATAATCTTCTATTGTTTGATGAAGCCAAGCGCCTAATTCAGTATTGATGCTGTGTGAAATTTTGTTTAGAAGTTTTCCTTGTGAAACTGAAATCGGGTAGATGAGTTTAGGCTGAACTCTTGACAAAGGTTCTTCAATACCTTTGTGAGAGTAGGACTTCCACAGTAGAATACACCTGCATCAAGAAAACAGCAGATACTTTGTTCATTTCTTTCACTGATTTTTGTGTAGAATTTTACAAAAAGCATCAAAATTTTGTTACCTATCCGAGAACTTTGATGCGAGTTTGCTAATTTTGTGAAGACTTTTTTCCAGTTTGGTCTTGCAAAATGTGTTCTTATCTGACAAAATGGCAACATCATAAAAGCTTTTAGATTGAGAATAAAACTTGGATACAATTCTATAGGTGTTGTAAATGCTGCTCTCCAATGAGATTTAGAATAACATACTATGACATTTAATGATTCCTTTAATATGTAAAACTTCTGAGATAAAACTTCAATTCTGATTAGAATACAGAACAACACCTACTATAATAATGTATCTAAGTTTTGTATTTACCCGGCTTTCTGAAACTACATCAACTCCATTCTTAGCATGTTGCAACTTCTGAATCATGGCAATAAGTGCAGACCTTGCATCACCTTCTTCATAGACACTAGTCAAATAGTTGTGCATTTCTATAACACCCTGCATCATTCAAACAGGCTAAAAAGTTACCAACAGTGAAATATTATTATGTGCATGGAGGTAACAAAATCAGGAAATAGTTATGAGTTTAGGCCTCAATCTCACATCGTGGTCATAATCTGCAATATCATCCATGACACCTTTAAACCATTCAAATGATGACTGCTCTCTTGTTACCCAATAAAAATATGCTCTTTCAGTAATTCTCTTAATTTCATCTGAGTGATTTTCATGGCCTGGTTCCTGCGTATAGGTTCTCTGCAATGTTAACCCCTTGAATTGGAACTAATGTATAGAATACAAACAACTCAAATACATGCCTATTAAATTCAAATATATGCTTCCAAGTCAACCAAAAAAGTATATGTAATCTTGTCACTCACTTCTATAGGGCTTCCTAACTTTATGTGGTTCAACAAATCTTTTAGAATACTGATCATTGGTGTGGCACCAATTCCAAGACCTATGAGCAAGAGGACATCATAGTTCTTATAGCTCTGTGCTGGTGCTCCGTATGGTCCTTTGATGAGGATTTTTGGATATCTTATGCTGGAAAGAGCAGATGATATCAGCATTTATAGATCATTTTGGAAAGCTAAGAACAAAGAGTTGTTTGTTATTCACCTTAGGTTTTTAGAGAAGGTTGAACTTGCTGCTCTAGTTTCCATCCTCATAAGGCTTCCCCTTCTTGTTTGTGTGCTGTGAGGCTCACAAGCCTGCATTTATCAGTATTAGTAAAACTAGATGTTCAATAATCATTGCATTTCTATGACCCTTTGACTAATTAAATGCATAGTTTAGTTCAGACTAAAATCACCTGTGTAAATGTGTTCTTAAGCTCTGTAGTCCAATCTCCCAAGGTTCGAACGTGGACGCTCAAGTAGTCATCTCCAGGTGCTGAAGTGATGGAGAAAGGATGCCTGTAACAAGAGTCAATCTGAGTAAATTTTTTCAGAAAAGTGTTTTCTATGATCATTGTTAGTCAATAATATTGGTTATCACCATTCAAAACTTGATATATCTGGACACTTGAGAAAAATGTACATTCCACTTTTATACTTGAATCCTGGGGGTTTGGTCATGTATAGTGCTAGGACGTTTCCTGTGTATATTATTGCCTGAAATTTCGAAGTGATAAAATCATTTCCATGCTTCAGCACGAAGAACAATGGAGAAGTTGTTGAGACATACCTTAATGATGTTTACTCGGTGATCTTTACCTCTGAAAAAGGGGTGAATTCTCTCAGAAGCATAGAGTGCTAGGGGAATTACAAGGTACATCCAAGTCTGCATTAATCAATGATATATGTTATGAGCACTAAATAAACCACAATTCATATCAGTTTAAGAGCAAATCTGTTGAAACTGCATTGAGAGAAGAGTTGTGGAAAGTTGAAATCAAAAGGTGTAGTTGGTTGGTAGTTAGAGCAATGAAAAATGTCAGAAGTAAACATACCGTCTTCTTTTGCCATTCCTTGGTGAGATATAGATAGTAGCCATGTATGATGAGGAGTATGTAAACCACAATAAGCAAATGATGTGCATACCAAAAGGAATTGAAACCAGCCATTCGGTGCAAAGGAGAAGGTAAGTTGACAATATTTTTTCTGAAATAATGTGTGGCTAGAGTGAAGGAAAAGGCCATGAGCAAGACCATTAAAATTCCAGTCCAACCAGGAGTGCTTTTAACAAGCGTGAAGAAATCAGGCTGCTCATAGTTAAAATTAGACCCAAGTAATGCCATGAACTTCGGTTCTGAGCATGTTATTAATCTTGGAAAGTCACAAACGATATGCACCATCACATGAATCAAAGTACCTATAACCACAGCTAATGCAATGGTCTTGTGAAAGTTTATATTGTCATCAAAAGGGATGATTCGACTTAGAAACGATTCTCTTAACTTCGTAAGAGTTCTTCTGCACATGGTTAGGACAATAAGAGCCATGTTGAGCTTGAGAGTCTCAGCCGCTCCCTTTGCAAAGCACACGCAATAGCCCATGACTTGAAAGGCATCCTTTTGCCTGTATTGATTGAACTTCCAAATGTAAAGCACCAAGTTTATGACCAACCATAGTGCCACAACCCATATTTTTTTCCATTTATCTAAGGCATATTCTGTGGTTTTGGATATGAATTTGCTCATGGGGGTTCTATACTTGCTCGGTATCATAGCTCTACTCAAAGTGATGGCTTTAGTATTAATTTTTTTTGGGCCATCTTCAGAACTAACCATTTCCTTCAGCAGAGTTTCTAGCTGCCACATCTGTTTAGAAAGCAAAATAAGAATACAAAGATGAAGGTTTATGCAAAACTCAAGAAACTAAGAAAGCAGTATGAACTTGTTCATTTCTAACCTCTATGTATCCATTATGATCAGGATCAAGCTCTTCCATTATCAAAGCTGCATACCCATCAGCATGTGATTGGAGATTTCCTAGCCTATTTGCCGAGGCACTCAATACTATAACCTTTTAAACAACGACATTTAGAATTGTGTTGCCATAGAATAGAAGAGAGTGAAAAAGAACAAAAATGAAGGACAAGAATGAGTGGTCTTTAATGCTTACCTCCTTAACCTCTTCTTCTGATAGCTTACCATCCCCATTCTTGTCACACCTGAAAATAACTGAATTCATTTATGCCAATCCACTCAATGAGAATGCAACATGCAAAAGGAATACAGATAACAGTGTTTGTGTGCCCTTTACATGTCAAAGAACACTTGAAGCCTTGATTCAAGATCTTTGTTAGTCATGTCCTCCCAGAACATTCTTGCTTCAGCCAAAGTTATCCCATTTTGTGTACACACTTTCCTCCTCCTAGCCAAAGCCTCGTACAGCTCCCCGGCAAAATCCTTTGATTCTGCTCCCATGCCTATGGAACACAATTTCATTTTCATCATACAAACTAGCCATTAATTATGACAACTAAATACATCACAAAGGCCAAATCTTAGATACTGTTTCATAGATATTTTGGTGTTGTTCTCTTGTAATAAAGACATGAAAACTTTATTAAGGAAAACCCCATTTCTGGCACCAAAAACCTTATGGAAGTGCATTTATGTTTAAACTGAATAAAGAAAAGAGGTAAATGTACCCATGCAGGTTCCAAATTTGTCTTTTGGGAGTTTTCCATCAACTGCATGTTGAGTAAAACGCTTCTCAATGCTCCTCCATGCATCTGCTTCCTTCCCCGTGACCGTTCTATCAAGAAAGCGTAAACCCTTTAGCCCTCTGGCTGCTCCTGATTCAATCCTCACCATCTTCCTCCCAACATTCCCCTGATTGGCATTCCTGCTCCTAACATTGTTCGTCGGAACACCTTCATTGGGAGATTTTAGCACCACGCTTGCATTAGGGGCTGGTTCATCCTCCTTTGTAGGCCTCTCTTGCGCGGGATGAATTTCAATGCTCTCAAGAATCCATGTTGACGATTCATCCTTGCTTTCTTTTTCTGATGACATCAGTGACAAAGGGGTTGCCAAATTGATTATGATTCTTTGAAATGAAGGAGTTCAAGGTGGTGATATAGCTTTGGATTAATTTTGAAGAAAGAGAGAAGAAGAAGGGTGTTAGAGGGAAAGATGAAACTGGCAAAAATGGCATCAGAGATATCTCATATCACTATATAAATGTTTTGTGTTGTTGCTTGCTAATAATAGATAAGCACGTTAGTTCAACCACCCACTTGTGTGTCTGGTCCAACCAAAAATGTCCCGTAACCAACAGTGAAATCAAACGAAAATAACTATAATACAAACTTGTTTTTCTTTGCATGCTTTTCTCTCACCAATGTCACTTCTACTCCGGAAGGAAAAAGGTGCTAACTTCCACTACTTTTTCTTCATTCTTTCATTGCTAATATTTTTTTTTCATTCATGTTACGTGAGAAACACAATTAATTAAACATTTTAACAGAGATTAGACATTGATAAAATGAATGGATATTCTGCATGGACCATGATCATTTAGATTGAATTTGAATTGGTGATAAATGACTGAATATAGAGTGTGGAGAAAAAGGAGGAGCTATTGTTTTGTTTGTAAAAGAAGAATGAAACATTGCTTAAACCTATTTTATTTTTTCAATGTTTTTAAACTATAAAATAACTAATATCTTAGTAAATTCCCCTCCAAAATTTTCATTTCGAATAAAATAAATTTAACATTCTTCCTCCTAAATTAAAAAGTGAACATGTTAATCATGTTTGTATATGTTTAACCCTGCATGTTCATTTTTCAACATAAGAATTTGAATGATCAAACAAGTTTCAATAATTTTTGTGGAAAATCTTTAAAAAGTCAAGATCTTTTAGTTTAATTATGTAGTTTTTGGTAGTTACAGAATAAAAAAAAAAAATAGATAACTTGTATCGTGTTATTCTCAACAAAGTCAAAAGGGCATTGGTAAATCGTGTTTCATGTGGTGGTTATCAACAATAATCTTACCTTATCTGCAATTTACTATTTTATTATCTCATATCATTTTCTTTTTCATGGGATCTTAATTTTAGTGGTAAGTAGTTGCAAGGGTCTTCAAGTGATTGACTTTTTATTCAACTTTTCATAACAATTGGTTAGAAGCTAACAATGGCACCAAAAGGTGCCATTTTTATATTCTTGAATTGGAAAATCGACGTGCTTGCATTATGCCAAACATGTTTGGTCCAGATCAAATTTGGATTGTATTAAATTGGGCAATGATGATGGCTTCAACTGGTTAATGAAATAATAGTTACTTATCTTCAAAAAAGAAGAAAGAAATAATAGTTAACCTTATTATAGCCCACGTAAGCTAATCTTTCATGCACGCAACCAAAAAAAGTTTAATTTCAAGATTAAGATTAAGGATACTCTTTAAATATTTAGACTACGAGCCACATGTTTCTTTTCTTTAAAGCAATTTATAGCTTTATAAAACCATATTTTTTTATAATTTCTTTTCCCATATAAAGACAATGTACATGTTTCGGAAACAATATTAGAATGATTAAAAAAAAACTCTTTCCGAGGTCTACATAGTAATCTTAATCATAATTCGTGTAAAAATAAATCATGATCCTATAAAAGTGACCCAAATTATATAAAATAAAATGCTATTAAATCAAAATAACGATCAATATTTGTAAAACTCGTTCATAAGATTCAATCCATATATAACTCGAATATATATATATATATATATATATATATATATATATATATATATATATATATATATTAGTTATAATTGATTAAATAAAAATATTTAATAATCAATCATATTTTTATTTATTTTAAATAAAATTTTAAAATATTTCAGCTTAAACTCGATAATATATAAATATTTACTTAATTTTTTTTATTCACGTTTATACTTATATATTTTATAATTTATTCAATACTTACTAACTTTTGAACTTCTGAAAATTTTCTATAAGTTATTTTTTCTTCAAATTTTATCAACAACTCAACTATCAACCTCTTAATAATATAAACTAGATTTCTTAAAAATACTAATTTTCTCACCACAATAGAATTGTACATATAATTACGGTAAACTTTTGGTTCATTTAATCATTAGGACTCCCAACTAAATTTCTTACAACGAGATAACCTTTTACAATAAGTAAATACAGTTAAATAAAAATTTATATTGTTTGTTTTATCATTTTAAATAGTTTCATATAATACTATAGCTGTATTGTAATATTGAGATGGAAAAATAATTTAATTCATGTGCACAAAATTTGAAGAAAACAATTAAACTAAATATTAAGTAGTTTCTGAATTCTGATAACTACGTCTAAACATGTGATGTTTAACATGGATTAAGTACGCAGAAAGTGCATGAAATAGTTTCTGATGAATTCGATAACCTAACAGAAGAAAACATGCTTTCAAACTACGAACTATAGCACATGGCTAACATGTTCCTAAATCAAGACTTCAGTGTCACTCAGTGATTTGCGAGCTTGGAGAGGAAGTTCTCTTTCAACTTAATGATTTGAATTAAAATATTTAAAAATATTTTTTATTTTATTTTATTTTAATTTTCTTAAAAAAAATGAACCGACACACTATTTTGACCAGTCTCGTTTTTAGTTTCTAGATTGATGAACCAAATAACCAGAAGTTAATGAATAAAAAATATCTATCTAATTTGCTGGATCTAACCACTTTACCGTCCTGTTATATCTTATTCATCCAAATGTCTATCATGATTTATGAACATTTTTTTGCTGTTGTTGTTATTGGCATTAAGAATCAACGCGAAAGGTTAGTGTTATTTTTCTTTAGTATATAATAAGTAGTAAAAACATGTATGCATTGTATTTTACTTTATGAGAAATATGAAACTTAATAAATGAATTGTTTGTTTGAGATGTTGTTATTTTAAGTTGATGAATGGCCAGAGTTGTTTTTATCGTTAATTCCATTTAAAGCTTACATTTTTTTAATGTTTAATCTTGAATTTAAGAAATAAAATAAATCTTAATTTTGAAATTATATAAAATTAAAAATTCCATGAAATTCAATTCCAATTCATTTATTATACAACTTTAATGTAATTTTTTTTGTAAAATCAATTATCGAGATATATATATATATCCCTGTGTTTTTTTTCTATAACAAGATATCTTTGTTAATTCCAAACTTGATCATGTCAACTATGCGAGGCTGGCACCAATAATATATAATAAAAAAGAGTTGCATATGTTGTTGAGCTCACGTCTTTCATTTTCAGAAAAATTGATTATTTTTGGTATTCATGTTTAACTGTAAAATATGTTATTGTGTCATGATCTATGGTTAATCTATATTTTCTGCTACATCTTAACCTATTTTTTATTTATATATTATCTTTCAAGTGAGTAGCTAATGTATGAAAATAATAACTAAAACAATCGTATTTTCCATATATTATATAAAGAACAATAATGACAACTGTTAAGCTAGATTAGAACGATGTTATAATCAATGACGTACACATTAATGTGAACAATAAATTAGTTGTGAAGTTTTTTCTCTTTTTCTTTTTTTCTTTCTATAGGCTAAGCTTGAACAGTTAATTAAGATATCATGGGAGTCAGATATATATATATTAGTTTATTATAGTGAATAGAATAACTTGTATTGGTATAATAACATTTTACAGTTGATAAGAATACGTGTGCCAACTGGAGACTACAGGGGCATCTAATCAATTTTCTTTTCTATTTTATTATAGTTTTACTCTCAATTAGTTGTTTATTTTTTTTTCAACAAAAAGAACTATATGTACAAAAGTGCATAAAATACCTAACAGAATTAAATCACTTCAATAACATCCATTTGTTACAGGAGGCACATTCTTATATAGCGCTTGTGCTCCTACACGGGTCATAAGGAACTACTTAACGGGCAAGCAGTTTGGCATGACGTCTAGAAAGGACTCACATTGCTTCCTCCATATCAGGATTGCAAACTTTATTCCCTATGTTACCTACAATGTACCAAACTAAAGGATCTAGAATTAGGGTGTCTTTGTACTGAAGAGTGGATTTAAGAGAGTGGAAAAAGGTGAAAGTTTATGTGTTTAGATTAGAGAAAGATAGTGAAAAACGAAGAAAAAATTTATGAAAGTTTGTGAATGATGTGATAGATATAATTTGATAAAATAATTTTTTTTAATAGATAAATAAAATTAAATATAATTTATAAAATAAAATTAAAATTAAAAATAAATTATTATTATTATTTATATTTTATAAATTTATTTTAATTTTATACTATTTTATAATTTTGTTATTTTTATTATTGTACTTATTATTTATGATTTTATTATTTTTTTAAATTAATATTATTAGTATCTTATTTTTTTTATTTTATAAATTTATTATTAATATTTTTTAACTTTATTAATATTCTATAATTTTATTATATTTATTTATTTAACATAAAATATATATTAAAATATTAATTTTATTTTTATTTTGTCAGTTATTCTACAATTATTATTTTATTATAAATTAATTATTATATATTTTTTAATTATTTATTACATTAAATAAAAGAATAAATATTTTTATTATATTTTATTTAATTATAATTATATTAATTAAAAAATAAATTTTTTTCTAAAATCTTTGCGTTTAAGCAAAGAAAGTTTGAAAGTGTAATTTTTTCTTGTTTTTTGTAAATTTCAGTCTCGTTTTTCGTATAGCACAAGCCTTTTCACGCTCCATTCTTTCCATTGCTTGAACCAAACAGGCCATTAGTGATGAAAATTTCCTAGAGACCAAGTTACTTAGTTAGGATTTCACACAGGACCACCTCTCTTCCTACATAGGTCTTCTTGATAAGGATCCACACAAGCATCCCAGATTTTCATTTTAGTTGTTAGCTCTACTTTACAATATTAATTGCATATAATGGTACTCTTATTTCTACTTTCTACCCCACCACCCTTTGATAAATAGGTGCTAAAATTTGACACAACGATATGCGACAAACTCTTACTTTGACATTTTTTTTGGTTGTTGCAACTTCGATTTATGCATCATAGCCCCTCTTTATTGTCATAGGTTATTTCAGATAGTTCAGACATTCTGTTGGACAATGGTACCAATATTAGTGAGAAATTTACACTCGAAATTATATGCTTCGTCCAAGCCCAAACTTTTAGTTGTGAAAAAAATTTATTTTCTCATTTTTGAGAATCATGTTTATGTGACTCTAAATGTTTCATATTATAGAGATCCACATAATCTTTCAAGCCTGGTTACACTTTTGGCCATATGCTACAAATAAAATGAAATGTTGAAAATAAGTCCTAAGTTGATTACGGTGTGCCCTGGTTATCCCAATTCATTAATCACCCTTACTCCAAACCTTAGTTATTATCTTACATTCTAGAAATAAATGATTGATTGTCTCCTCTTTCTTCCTACATAATATATACTCCATACTACCTAACAGGAAACCCCTTTCCTTAAGGTTCACATTTGTTGACACCCTATTTAACATAACCTTCCACACAAAGTGTTTAAGTGATGATGGAGCCTTTACCCTCCAAAAAGTATTATATGGGTCTAAAAGTTATCACCTGAGACATCCTTGTAAGATTATGTAAGCAAATTTAACATAATAGGACTTAATTTTATCATCCAACTAGACCTAAGTATTGTTTTGACCTATTTTAGGCTGGTATTGTGTTACAACTTGCATTAGTTCATCTATCTAAGATTTTTCTCACTGAAACTTATCCCTTCTCTGTTGGATACACTCCATGGATTGAAGATTTGATGAAACAATCTTATGAAGCTTAGGTTGGGTTAGGTTTGTGAGTCTTTAGTTGTAGTTTGCAGTTGTTTACTTTCATCTTGTCAATTACATGCAAGAAGCTCCAAAATAATCAAGGTGAGAACTATTTTTGAAGCACAAATTGTGAAAATTTTTGCTGCTGAGTAAAAACAATCGGTTGTTTATGGAAATCAATCAAATGTTTTGTACTTAAGTAAAATCAATCCATTGTTTTGCAAAAACGACTGAGTGATTTCACCTAACAGTGCGAATTCTACTATAAATTCACGCGTGTGGTAGCTTGTGAAGGTAAGTAAGCCATTTTCAGAATTTGAGAAATCATTCTTACATTCACTTGAGAGTGGTTTGGAGAGAAAGCTTCAAGAATGTCCATATGTAATTTAGCTTCACTAACAACAGAGTATACATACTAAACACTTACATTAGTACACAAATAAGATAAGAAAATAATAGATAATTCAATTTATGCTTTCTCAAGACTTACCTCTAGCCCTGACCTACTCTCCACTATTGTTCCCAAAACATGGTCTACCAAATTATGAACACATCACAATGTTTGTAGGCATTGGATTGAGCAGTAACACTAATTAGAATAAGAAAAGTTCACCCTAGGTCTCTTATGTCTCATCCAAACCCATACATTTAACTGAGTCGAATAAAATATTTTCTCAATATCGACCATTCCTTGGTTGAAATAATTTTATTTCTTTGAGTCCACATTTTCCATATTAAAGCTACCTACAAATCGTTCCAAACCCTATTTTGATTTGTATTTAGTTTTATAAGGTAGAATTGTTGAAAGTTATTCTTAGGATGACTATCTCTTACTAAATGTACTCGTACCCACTCATCACACATTTTCCTGAATTTTATCACTACTCTACAATTGATAAATAAATGTTAGACACTCTCCTCTACATCTTGGCATAACACACATAGATAATTTCTTATCACCACTCCTTTGAACTTAAGGTTTACCCTAATTGGGATTATGTTTAACAATACTCTCCATACACAATGTTGAGTCTAGGGTAATACTATCAAACTCCACAGTATTTTCAACAGATCAGAATTCTCTCCATAAAATTATTCAATAAAGCATTATATGCAGACCTCATAGGGTAACTTCCCCCTTCTCTTCCATACATACCCATATATCCTTAGATTTTGATCTCTTAAATTAACTTATTATTGCCATTGTTCCTTAATTAACTTCCTTCCATGCAAATATGTTTCTCCTCTAGGTTAAATGTCATTTCCAACTATTGTTTTCTCATCTTCCTAACTCCCCTGTAGTGTTATCTTGCATTTTGAAATATCATACAATCTAGGAAACATATTAGTTAGTTTTTCATCACCAACTCACTTATCAATCTAAAATTTAATGTTTGGGTCATCTCCTAATAACCACTTTATCCTATTATTAAACAAATTATCAAGGTTACATTCCTACAAAATAGATGTAAATCTCTCCACTATCATGATTGATTCTTACCTATTTTGTCAACATTTAGATCTTTTCATAAACCAGACTTAGATTCAAACACCTCCTTCAATATCCAGTGACATTTTTTCTACATTTTTTTTTTCTTTTTTTTATATTCCAGATTCTTATGATGTTTAGTTCTCTTTCTAGCATACTAATGTTTTTCACGTTACTAAATCTTACAAAACAAATCTGAAGCCCCTTCAATTTAACTTCCTTGATATAAAGACCTCATCACGCTCTTTCATCTTTGAAATTGTTTTAATATATTGTACTCTTATAATTATTGAGAAAGTGCGAGAAGAAGAATGCTATAAAATACTTCATTTGTTCTTCCCACCGTGTGATTATATTGTGTCCTAATAAACACACATATAGATGATAGATTGAAAAAATGTATTTAATTAAAATAAACAAATACATTATCGAATGATTTTGGAACGAAGATAATAGTTTTACTTCATTACATTATTCTCTCATGAAAAATTTCTTTTGTATAGCGATAGCTTATATAGCAAGACAAATGTTATACATGAATTAAAAGGATTTTTACTACTGAAATACATTCAAATGTATTCTTCTATATTTTTTTAATAAAAATTTATTGCTTAAGATAATGGGCAACACTTTTTTTAAGATATCTATAATATTTCGTATGCGTGCATGAAGCATATACTATTCACTTTTTTGAACGTGGAGAATTTCACATACAAATAGTAAATGGAATCAAGAACAGAAAAACTTAAAAGAGTTTTATACGGTTAATCAGTTAAAAATTATTTTTAACATTATTTTAAAAATAATTATGGTAAAGATGTAAACAAATCTCTATTAGTTATTTTCCATTTATTTCCATTTGTATCTAAAATATTTATTTACAATATTAACAAATCAATGTTTGATATGAAAAACATATTAAATTATTTTTTTGGTATAAAAAAATTATTAAGAAACAACTTTTAAATTTGAAATTTATAAACACATTACTCAACTTAATTCGTTATTGTTGGTAAAAGAAAACTTAATTCGAATTAAGTACATTAAAAAAAGTTATTTTTATATGTCTATAAAAATATAATTGAATTAAATGGAATAAATATATTGATTACTCACAATTCGATTACCTTAAGCCTTGCTAATCATGAGAATGTAGGCAAAATGAGATAGAAAGAATGGAAATGCAAGAATGTATTTGAACTTTAAAACTTGGAAGATTCTTTGTGGAGATTATTTATATTAAACTTTAAGATGTAGAAGAAGTCACTTTATCAAGCAATTTGATTTCACTTAGTTTGAAAATGTATCTAAAATATTGTAAATTTTTTATACCAAAATTAAACTATCCCCTTCAAATAAAAAATAATGAAGGTCACTTCATATCATTGATAACGAGTTTATTATATGAGAAGTGAGAAAGAAAAGATAAAAAAAAAGTGGAACTACAAGAAAGGGTGCTATCCATAACCCATAGTAGCATCATTATGTGAAAGCATTTGATCTACATTCCAATGCCTTTTTTAAGTAGTTTATTTTATTTCGGTGAATGACTTATGTTATTATTCCATCTGCATGTGTCTCCACTATTTTAAACTTTCTTTTATTATATTATTATATACAAATAATAAAAATATTATTAATAGAATAATATATGTTATTAATAACATAATGAATGTCAATAATAAAAATATATTATAAATAATAATAAAAGCTTTTTATTTTAGTTTATTCACCTATTTATCTTGCTTTTACTCTGTTTCTTTTTTCTAATTAAACCACTTTATTTTTCACTTATTTCTTTTCTAAAATTTTGAAAATTTATATGCATGAAAGAGGGGTGTCATGACAATTACTAATTATGGTTTGTGCTTCATCACATCGACCACCGCATATATTGAAAGTTTTGAAACGCTAAGATTAAATATAAATAAACTGATTTTTTTTCATTAGATATTTTTATAGATAAGACAAATTATAATTCTTATCTTGAAAATCTAATATTGTGAAAATGAATTAAATTTAAGTAATTTCCCAATAAATTATCGTACTCTCTCTCTTTCACCATTTAATGTCAAAAGAGATTTTTTTCAGCTGTTAATTTAGTTTACTGTAAATTAATATTGAATATAAGAACAACTGCACGCTTAAATGACTACCATTCTTAATTTCTTCCACTATGCGAATAAAGGAAGGAATTGTTAATTGAAGGCAATAGGATGGAGGTAATAGACGGAGTGAAATTTAACAAAAGTATAAATAGCAAGTGTATATACAAATTATTTAAAAAAAGTAATTTACGTAACGTGTGGCTTTGTACTTTTTGAAAACATTATTATTCTAAATTATGGAGAAAAAAACCTTAAAATCATAATAAAAAGAAGTAGTATAAATAACTAAAATGAGTTTTTAAAAGACAACTTATAATAACAGTAATAATAAGTGGTAAATAATTAAAATGAGTTTTTTTTCTTCTATAAAATTAAAGGTTAAAAGTATGTTCCATATGCATTTATACAAGATTACACAAACATTTTTATTGTGAAAACCTAACTCTATAAAATATACCACAAACTAGAATAAAGAAAAAGACATTATTGATAACGATAGCAACATCAGTAAATAAAAGAAAGAAAGAAAAAAAAAATATAATGACATGTGTGTTTCATATAATTACTGAAAAATTAAAGTAAACTAACAACAATACTAATGAATCTTTTAATGAAATACATCAAGAAAACAGATTTTATCAAGATAAAGGAAAAGGAAAAAAAAAAAAACTTTAACCAGAGTAGGCACTTATTGTGAAACCAATTGAGTAGTACATATCTACCCATCTCTATTTAAATGTTTAAAATATTTTTATTTTATTTTAAAGTTTATATAATTATACTTTTTTTTATTATTTAACATTAAAAAACAAAAAAAGGGTCTTTTTTATATTATTTTTTTTATAATATCATATTTTTTGTTTTAATTTTTGTAGAAAAAATTGGACTAAATAAAATAGAAATTTATATTCATCGACAAAAACAAATACAAATACAAATACAACAAACATGCCCCCATTGTTATCCTTACTATCTTGAGACCTAGTTGATACAACAAAAATACGAAAATACCTTAATCCTTTTGAAATTAAAAATATGATAAGTTTAAGATATATTGATGAAAATTATTTATGCAAATAAATATCCGGATTTCTATTATAGATAAAGTCAAGCCAAGTAAGTGGGTAGGAAGAAGAATAATAATTTGAAGAAGGAAGAAGGTTACTCCACTTCATTTATGTTTGCTTTGGAGAAAATAGGTAAAAGGAATAGAGATATGTTTGCCACTCTTGTCTTTTACATGTCTAAAATATATATATAAAAAAACAATCACTTCAGTAATATAAGAATGCCCTGCATCATCAGTTAGCTTCCGTGTTAAAAAGCCATTAATTTATGTGATAATCCACTGACAAAAAAATTGCATCTCTACTAAACTCTATGAATTTCTTTTTTTAATAAATACTTAATTGAATGAATCATGTGTCCATGTGTACGTATACTTCAGAGTGAAGAAGAGAGGATGCATGATAAAGACAGCAGTTAATGAAAGGTAAAATGGTGAATTTGGTTACATTACATCATTTAAACAATGTTATTTATACTTTTAAATCCATGCAACTTACCATGCACCTACCATTTTTGAGAAAAATAGAAGGAACTAAAGGGTTGTTGAAATTTTGTGAATGTGAATGTGGACGTGTAGGCTTTAGGAGTGGAATTGTGTTAATTAGGGTTCTTACCAAGCATGCGGGTTATCTTATGTGTCATGTAGTTTTAGGTGATGTAAAAGAATATAACAAACAAATTGTCAAAAGTGACTACTTGATAGATCCCCTTCTCAATTACTTTGGCTCCAAGAAATCAGTTGAGAGTTACATCTAACCAAGAATTTCTTTAGGTTTCTCTGCTAGTAATGAACCTTCATTGGCGGTGGCATGGTGGATTCAAAACATTTTAACTTAATTGTGGTAAAAAGTGTCCAGTCAAATTGATTTAGAGATCACAGATAAGGGATATAAACTGCATTCCAATGAAGAAAACAACTGATGGGAAACAGAAGTTAAGAGCTGCATGATGAATTAAAAAATGTGTAACATTGTAACCTTTACTTATTTTACTTTTCACTTTCTTATCATACTAACTGAGAAACTAGTTCCTTCTTCTTCGAATACCCTTCACATGACACTTTCGGATTACATTTTTAGTACACCAAAAGGTATCAGATAAGTAAAAGAGGAAAATCTAAAAAAAAGTGTGCAAACAAGTTTTGCCGGAATTGGCTTAAAAGAGGTTTGTGTTTTAGAAAAGGAGTTCAAATGGTCAAGGGAAATTGATTGTCTTGGACACCACTCTAGAGTTGTTCTAACAACTGATCTCATTAAAAAAAATGAAAAATAACACTTGAAGATCTTGAAGAGGCTTTACATATTGCAACAACCACATGGTATCGTTCCTCTATAAATTACCTAAACCAATAAATCCTATTGCATCCACAGTTCAGACCCAAAAGAAAAGTGTGTAAAGTTTACATTTTTTTGTTTTGTAGTCTCTAGAGCAAAGAAACATGGGTGCTCCTTCTCTACAATCATTTGCATTGTCAGCAATGTTTCTCTTCTCATTGATCATAATCCCTCAGCTTGTAGTAGGGGGCATTACCAGACACTACCATTTTGA
>Ga0209489_100037_pt1 | contig 166684 bp, 82 predicted proteins | sample SiratrowhiteBW_FD_187527 | JGI IMG/M metagenome (GOLD analysis project Ga0209489, IMG submission 187527) | Root nodule microbial communities of legume samples collected from California, USA - Siratro white BW (SPAdes) (version 2) | ecosystem: Host-associated > Plants > Roots > Nodule | place...
CCGTGGTTTTTACCTTATTAAGAAGGTTTTCCACGCTAAAATTTTCTGGCGTTGTTTTTATATTTACGCTTCCGCAAAGTGCCTATTTTGAGTTCACGGAGGAGGGAAGAAAGAGCGATTCCCAACAAGACGATCCGTATGAACCACCGAACAACTGTGAGGTGGGTATTTATTGCATAACTTGTGTCGCACTAGTGTTAGACTAACACAGTAATTAGTGTTGTAAGAGAAGAACAATAGTAATAAATTTAGAACAACATATTTACTTAATTATATAATTTTAATTTTATTTGTTGTTCGGGATCCAACTTTGATGGAAAATTGACATTAATGAGATGTTAGAATAAGTTAGTCCCTGCTTTCCCTTTGAAACTTTAGCAGAACTTTCATTAAATTGATCACACTTTCTCATTTTCTTGCAGATAGTATTACAACAAAAAAGAAGCGAATGTACGTCTCTGGATGATATGACAGAAATAGTAATATCGTACTTAGATGAAAAGGGATACCTCCGGGCCTGACATTTCCTGAATGGCGTTTGTCTTCTTCCCCGTTTGTTGTCGTAGGTATTGATAATATATGTAACACAGTCGGAGGCACAAAAAATCTTCATTCCAGCCGCAAGGAAATCATCGTTTCCTACTCATTTGTCTCCATCTGATAGCAAGGCCCTTGAGAAATTGCTCTTCACAGCTTCACTGTATTTACGACTGTGGAAGTAGTTAAGGTAGAAGATCTATGAGGAAAGAGTTGGTGGCTATTGGTATTAGGGTGTAGGGAAAAGGACGTAATTAAAGTATATGTTAACCATTAGCATATAGATGCTTGTCATTGAATGTGTAGTGTGGTGTCTGAGGATTTGTTCGCTTCCGCATGGTAATGTTTCCTTCGTACTTCGAACAGCTCTTGTCTCAAACTACAAAATCCGACTTGGCAGACACAAAAAATAATCAGAATTAACAAATTTAGCGAAATATTTTTAACTATTAGTTGTATTTGTGTGTGAAATATATATCTAAAAGAAAAAGTATTAAAAATATTTAAACAAGAAAAAGAATTAAAGTCTCATTCTCCGAATAATCTATTTTAATTTATAATGGAAGAGTGGGAAGACAAATCATTTTTATTTTTAATAAGTTTTCTCCTTACTATATCTAGTTTACTTGATGTTTGTGATTTAGTCAATCGTATATGTGATTTGAGATAAAAACAAATAACTTTTCTTAGCCTAAATATGTAATCATATATGATATGTTTAGTGTTGAATAAGATTTTGTGAGAGCAAGTTTGAATTTTTCTAACATTTTTTTGAGTTTGAATATTTTTTTAAAGGTAGGAGAAATTATGGCGAGAGAAATTAACTTGAGTTACTCCGTTAGATGATATTAATAATTGTGAAAATGAACCTTAATGAACCAAAATTAAAAAATAAATAATTTAAAATTTAAAATTGTAGTAACGTTGTTATTGAATTGATTTTTTTATTTGATATTTTGAATTGTTTTTTATATTGGTGATACCTCAAATTGGTAATTTAATATTTTGTAAATATTTGTTTTGAATATAATTAAATCAAAATAAGCATGATTTAAGTAGTATGCCCATTAAAACTTGTTTTAGATTGTAAAAGTACCTTTTTTTAGTGGAATTGAAATAAAAGACTTATTTTTTTTTTGCTTCAAATAATTAGATATCTCTTAAGTCAGAGTTTATGCTCAAGTTATAAATAATAGCTCAACTGAGAAGAAAAAATTATAAAAAATTTATCTTTCTTAGAGTGTTATAAATAATAGCTCAACTGAGAAGAAAAAATTATAAAAAAAAATATCTTTCTTAGAGTTTTAGTTATTTAAACGAAGATCCACTATCAAATCATAGAAACACAATAATAATTATCTTTTCTTTAAAAGTTTGATCACTCTGTATAATGGTGCTCAAACAATGAGTCGTGGACTCTTAAGTGCCAATTGAATAATTTAGTAAAAAGAGTCAAAGAAAATTTACTTTCATGTAATATTGTTAAATGAGAACTATTTGCTCAATTGACTATATTTATTTATAAAATATTTTTTTTTGTTTTACTTTAATTAAACCATGTGAGTATTTTATTTAGTATTTAATGAATTATGATGTGAAAGAAAATCTAAAAATTAGATTGAGACTTCTTTATGAACATTTCAACAATTAGGAATGATTTATGTGAATTATCTATTACCTAAGTATATAGGTAAAATTATATTTTTATATTATAGTGTAAATATTAAATTACTTTGAAGATAATAAGATTTTAAGTTTTGTTTATAATCCTTATTGCATAAATAACGGGATTAGAGACTGTGAAAAGTTAATCAATATTTTACTGAGTATATAAATTTGAAAGGTGACTCAATTTGGTAAGTACAGTCTCTAAGAATTGAAGTTAGTAATGATATCTAAAGACCAAAATGTTATGTTGAGATAAAGTTTTGAATGCATATTTATTTATATATTTAATTATTTTAACTTAATTTTTTTATAAACTTTTTATGATTGTATTTTTGACAAACAACATATAAAAGAGTTGTCAAAATATTTAATTTTTTAAAAATAATATATAAATATTATGAATAATAAATTTACATATTTTCAAAATTTTTCATCTTATTTTAGGATGTTAAAAAGGATAAAACAGGAGGTAATTCAACTTTTAATAAAATAACATACTAATACTAGTATTTAGTAATATTGTATTTTAAATTAAAAATTGCAGGACCCTTTTCATGCTGGAAATGTGAAGAAAGAACTATCCAACCCAAGTGCGGCAAATCGCGTAGTCCTGCCAAGGCGGTTGTGAGAGGGGGAAAAATCGAGCGGCGGCGAAGTCCGTTTAATCGCCAGAAAGTGAAGCAGAAACTCATTAATAGGTGTGTTCAATTGCAATTGCAATTGCAACTACGAAGAGAGTAATTTATCAGTGACTGAGAAGAACCCTAGCAGCAACCATGGGGAAGAAGCAGCACAGCAAAGACAGGATGTTCATCACCAAAACGGAGTGGGCAACGGAATGGGGAGGCGCTAAATCCAAAGACAATCGCATTCCCTTCAAACGTCTCCCCTTCTATTGCTGCTCGTACAAATCCTTACAACCTCTCTTACTCTTAATCCCTTTTCACTCAATTTTTTCATTCATTGATTTATTCTTTTCCTTGTTTTAGGCTTACGTTTACGCCGTTTGAAGAACCTGTCTGCACTCCTGATGGCAGTGTTTTTGATATTATGTGAGTATCTATGCGATCCCTTAAGTTTCCTCTTTTAATTATTTGATTGATAGATTGATTTTGCAATTTTGCTTCAGGAATATTACTCCCTATATTATAAAGTACGGTAAACATCCAGTCAATGGAACTCCTCTCAAGCTGCCGGATCTCATTCCACTAACTTTCCACAAGAATTCAGAAGGTCATCACTTTTCTTTTTCTTCATGATTTTATGTTTAGTTAGGTTTTTAATTTCTCGTGTTCCTTCATTTCATCTCGGTGTTTTATTGGTAGACTCGTTGAACTATTTTTTTTAGTGTATTAGCTTCACTTTTAATTCTTTGTACGGCACTTTAGGCTCCTCTAACTTGAATCCTCGTGTTCGCACATGTTGTTGTTGACACTGAATTAGTGATAAGTTTGCATTGAATTATCATTGTGGTTCCTTGTTTCCCTGATTGTACTTGGAAAGGTGTCCGACTTAAAAATATGACAATGGAGTTTTTCTTTTTAGTCATTTTGTTATTGCTGAAAACTTATCTGTGTACTGTAATATTTGCCAAAATGGTTCAGTCAACAGTGACGTTCTTTGTTCTGCTGGTGGATGAAGGAATGCTTTTGTTTGCATTGAAAAACTGTTGCATTTTTTAAAGGGTAAATAGTTAGTTCACTACAAGTATTGACATATCTTGTTTTTAGTACAATAAGAAAAAAAATTAAATCCTTTGATTTTGTTTAAACTCTGTTAATGTTTGAGGTAATTAAAGATGTGCTTGGTCTTTATTATTTGTCTCATCTCTTTATTAAAAGAGAAAATTAACATTAATATGCAATTAACCATGAAGAAGTCTTTTACCCTTCGTTTTTTTGCTTTGTAAATTTAAAATCCTTAATGTTTTTTTTAAGGTTAATTGCATATTAATGTTAATTTTTTTTCTTTAATAAACATGTGTGACAATTATTAAAGACCAAACACATGTTTAATTATTTTAACTATTAACGAAGTTCAAACAAATCAATGAAGTTAAAGTTTTTGTACGAAGATTGTAACTTTTGTTTTTATTGCACTACAAATGAAATATGTCAATGAAGTGACTATTTATCCTTTTTTAAATTGTTTACCCTAACTATTATTACAGGTTAGGAGATGAAACAATAATTTTACTTCTTAATGTGCAAGGTTAGACAAGGATTAGCTATATATGCGGAGTTGGCTAGAGACTTATAACCAATCTGTTTAGTAGTAAACAAGAGAGAAAAAAATGTAAATAAAAAAATCAAGTTCTATCCTAAACTTTTGGAATTGCTTATCTTAAAATCTTCAACGATTATCTTAGGCCTAGTGTTGCTACTTGGTAATAACCAAGCTTATTAGCTAGAGTTGGTTTTCCTCTCAAGAGGTTCAGATATAGGTGATCCCAAGTACTTTGTCACTGAATAGAAGAGCTCAAAGATCTTATTCTGATTTACATGGAGATTTTTCTCATATTTTCATTGTTCTTTTGTTCGTTCAATCAATATCTAGATACACCCTCACTCGAGAACGATTTCCATTACTTTTATACAGTTAACATTGATCAGGAGACAAGATATTTAATACTTGGAAGCATATCATAGATATTTTATTAGTTTGATTACTACCTTTATTTTTCTTTAAATAGCGTTGAAACTGCTATTCTGCTAGCAAGTATACACACAAGGACCACATCAGCTTTGTCAATGTCATTTTTTTGTGGATTTGAAAATTATGATAGGAGGGAAGCGGAGAACATATTTTAGTAGCTTTTGTCACATTCTCAAATCTCCCGAAAAAGAAAAAGGAAGAAAATCAAAGTCCCTTTTCTGTCACTAACTTTGATTGTATCAAAGGATGATAATAAATAGGTCTTGGACCCTTTTGATTCTCCAAGCTTTAACACATTAAATGGAAATATCTCTATCAATGTCTTGGTATTTGGGCATAGGATCTAATTCAATCCTTCAAAACCAACATGTAAGACGAAAACTGCCCAAGCTTTGTTGTAATCTTTATTTAAGTCACATCTCTCGAGTTGATGTAGTACTAAGCCACCACCCTTGATGCTGTAATTAAGACAACCCCTGAAAAAGCATCAAGCAAGGCAGTTTAGGGGTGACCACAATTTAGGTAGCTTTCAAACACTTTCCCTCATGCCCGGGCGAGTGATCTAGAGTGTGGAAATGGAAGAAAATAAAAATTTGGGCTTAGGACTTTATTCAATCTCACAAGACTAAGTTGTAAGGTGAAGACTCTCCAAACTTTAACTATATTTAATCTACTTCTCTAGTTGATGTAGGATTAATCCACCATCCTTGAGGCTCTAAGACTGCAAGTATGTTGTGCTAGGGGTGACCAAAATCAAGGTGCCTTTCCAACACTTTGAATCACGATAGTGTCAAATAGAAATGCTATGGTGTGCACCTGTTATGTTTATGGTCACATTATTGGCAATGCGGCTTTATTCCCAAGCCTAATTATTTTGGAACTGTTGGGGAGTGATTCAACGGAGTTTCCATAGGTTGAAAGATCGAAATGAATATTTGAGAGAATTATGTGTTACACCATTAAAACGTAGTTTATAGCCAAAGTCTGATATGTGTTTTATGTCATGTCCAAACCCAATCTTTAATAATTATGATTGAAGGGGCAAACCCAACCTGCATTGATCATGTTGTGACAACATCTAGTTTAAGGAGACATTTATAAAAAACTTTTTGTCTAGATCCAGCTTCCACAAGGTTGATTTTTAAGATGATATTGTTAGTACTATGTGGAAGGGGGAGGTAGGTAGAACTAGAATATTAGTAAGTTAGTTAGAGTGAGTTAGTGACAAATAAATAGGACTGAAGGGGAGGGATGGTATTGGAGCGTTTGAGTTTGAAGGTACAGGTGGACAGAAGATGGGTAGAATAGGGTGCACGACTTTTCTTTGTGAGAACACTAACAGTCTTGTTGAGGTTGTCTAATGAATAAGAATAACACAAAAATTTGTACTGATTCAACCTAAACACTTGGTCTATGTCCAATTCTCATTTAATAAACTTTTAAAAGGGTTTCACTATAGAAAAAGACTGTTTACAAAGCAAGTATATAAACCACTCTTGCTATCATGAGTACACAAGTCACTTTTGACTATCTCGCCTCCCCTGAGACTAAAAAGCCTAAGTATTTTTGACTATCACTTATGACTACAATTAACAATGAACAAGATGAAATTAAGAAATAACTCTCATAAAAAGGATGTACAACGAAAGCTTCCTTAAGGGGTGTAACTTCACATAGTGAAGAATATTACAAGGTTTCTCTCTTTGATTATACAAAGACTTAAGACAGAGAATATAGGCTCTTAGGCTTTTTCTAAGAAAGTAGAATTGTAGTTGTGTTACAATGTATTCTTTGCATTGATCTTCGTCTTGTATTTATAGTTCCTTAGGAATATGACCATTGTAGGGCAATCTTCACCGAGATATTATTGAGTAATTATGATATTGTTTTCCTTTAATCTTGATGTGAAAAATTACTGGAACTAACTAGATTATTCTCTCTTGCGACTACATATGGAAGGTTGCACATCCTTTTATTCTTGTGCTCAATATAAAAATAGAAACATAGCACAACACAAAATATTACAAATAATATATATATATATATATTTTTTCATTTTAGCATCGTGTGATTAAGAGCTCATTTTGTTTTAGATATGTTCTTTCCATATATTGCAAGTCGCCTATATATTCAAATATAATCAGTTTAATTATAGAACGAGTTCTGGATGCTGTTTTTAAACTACTGATTAAATCAAGTAATGTGATTACCACTGAGGTTAATTTTATTAGTAGAAGTAAGATTAATTGTGTTCCGACGTTTCTTTATTAACTGTTATAATCGTTAGATTGTTTGGTTTTGTTCAAGTATGGAAGGTTCTATTTGAAATGTAGTTACCTATTAACTTTATTAAAAGATAAAAGTAAGAATACGTAAATATATTCAAGGTGATATCATAAGTAATAATCATTTAAATTTTTAGTTATATTTATTATCATCAAAATTTTTATGCAAGGGTCGTCTAGTAATTCTAAACTGTTGTGGGATTTTAGACTGTCCAGGTCTTAACTGAGTTCAATTTCAACCAACATTCAACATGTTATCACAACATCTAGTTGAAGGTGACATTTAGAAAAACTATTGGGGGATCCAACTTGTACTATTTGATCTATGATGAGGACAAGGTTGATTTTAGGAGGGTTAGTTATGATAGTTAGAATTAGTAGTTAGTTAGATTGAATTGCAGACCTAAATAAATAGGACTGAAGGGGAGGAAATTCTTGGAGATTGGTTATCCTATGTAAATTGAGCGCTAGCTCTTTGCATAGAGGAAACTCTTGGAGGAGAGTGATCTCTCCTGCCTGTTCTTTCCATTCAATCTGATAAAATCTTTATTTCATTCCGATTTCTATTCTTGGTTCCTAAACATGGTAGTTTATAGCTTATAAACTTGTAGCTTATTCTTTTTCTTCCATCCCTCACTATTTAAATACGCTACATTTCTTACCTTCTCTTAATCATTTTTACGTTTGCCTAACCTTTCTTGGTCGTGCTGCAGGAGAATATCATTGTCCAGTGCTAAACAAAGTTTTCACTGAATTTACGCATATTGTGGCAGTGAAAACTACAGGAAATGTGTTCTGCTATGAGGTTTTTTTGAGGATCCTTGACTTCAATAAAGCTAATTTCTTATGTAGATGCCATTTATACTTATGTAAGTTGTGGGAATTAGGCTGTTAAAGAGTTAAACATTAAGACAAAAAACTGGAAGGAGCTCCTCACCGATGAGCTATTCACAAGGGATGACCTTATAACCATTCAGGTAATTTGGGTTTGAACAAGACCATTTTTTCCTCTTTCTTCATCTTTCGGTGTCTTAATATCAAGTTGCGGTGTTTGTGTACTATTTGCAGAATCCTAATGCACTTGACAGCAAGGTTCTTCTGGATTTTGATCATGTTAAAAATAGTTTGAAAGTTGATGATGAGGGTATGCTAGCTCATTCATCTTTTGCCAGCTATAAATCTCATTTGTCTTGAATCTTGGTGTTGCTTCTTTTTTTGTGACACATTCTATTTTTTCTCCCTTCAGAACTACAGAAAATGAGTTCAGATCCAACCTATAACATAAACATGTCGGGTGATATCAAGCAAATGCTTCAGGAGCTTGGAACTGATAAAGGAAAGGAAACTGCAATGCATGGGGGTGGTGGTGGCAAGGCACAAAAAGAAAGGGCTGCTGCACTTGCTGCCATCATAGCTGCAAGGTCCCGTGTTGATGAAGATTCCAAATCAAATCCGAATAAAGAGGCCAAAGCTCCTCAGGCATTTAGTATTGTAGATGCTGCATCTGCTGCAGTACATGGAAGAAGTGCAGCTGCTGCTAAAGCCTCATCAGGTGATAAAACTGCAGCTAGAATAGCTATGCATATGTCTGGTGACAGGGCGCCAGTGAATGCAAAGATGGTGAGTTTCTTAGATGTATTCTCTTTTCAACCAATACATATTGATAGCTAACATTCGCAAATTAAATGATCCTTTCAATGAACAGTATGTAAATGTTAGAGATGTAATGTAAAAGAATACATTAATGTCTCTTCTCTTAACTTAAAAGCTTATAGATGGAAGAGTCACTTGAATGATTTTATATTACATCTGTGTAACTCATGGTTTTAAACCAGAAATAGCAAGGGATTGGACCATTAATGTCGTTTCAGTTAACAACTTAAACTTATTTATTGGTGGAAGAGCCATGAATGATTTTATATTATACCTGTAACACATGGTTTTATTACTAGAATTACAAGGGATAGGACCTAAGTCACTCCAAAATTATGAGCTCAGAGGGGGGGGGGAAGATTGTCCAGGGCACCCGTCCCACTCACACTACCTAGGACTGAACATTTTCAGGTAATCAAATGCCAATGAACTTCTAGACTTTGATGATACTGTATTAGATATTGGGAATAGATTGGCACTAACATAACACCAAGAGTTAAATCAAAGGGGTGGGGATTGCAAGTCTTATAAAGACTACTTTTGCCGTATTTGTTCCTAGCCGATGGGTTATCTTAACATATTGTAGATGTAACACTAAACCAAAACCATTCATGTGTCTTTCACCGCGTTTGGGTGAATGAATGTTTCACGTATATTTACCTGAACACTTAAATTGTTAAGCAAATACACATGAATGTTTCTATATGACAGCTCTTAAATGTTCTATCAACTTCTAATGAAGTTTTGTATATCTTTACCTAAATACTTAAATTGTTAGGGAAATACACGGGAATGTTTTTATAAGACATCTCTTGTAAAAGAGAGGGCAGTATTCGCTTGGCTGTGCATTATGAACTTCTAATGTAGTTACCTGTTTCAGGTAAAAAGTCGTTTCACAACTGGTGCTGCTTCCCGGTCTTTTACTTCAACATCATTTGATCCAGTTACAAAAAATGAATTTGAATATGTGAAAGTTGAGAAGAATCCAAAAAAGAAGGGTTATGTACAACTGCATACAACCCATGGTGATTTGAACATTGAGCTACATTGTGATATAACACCTAGGACGTGTGAAAACTTCATCACTCTTTGTGAGCGTGGATTTTATAACGGAGTTGCTTTTCATAGAAGCATCAGGTATAATAACATCCTTTGTGTCTTTCTTCCCCATAGTAAGTTAAGCCTTACATTTATGGTCTCATAATCCATTTTGTGCAGGAATTTTATGATACAGGGTGGTGATCCCACTGGTACTGGTCGAGGAGGCGAATCTATATGGGGAAAGCCTTTTAAAGATGAACTTAACTCCAAACTAGTTCACTCTGGAAGGGGTGTGGTAAGCATGGCAAACAGTGGCCCACACACCAATGGTTCCCAATTCTTCATCTTGTACAAGTCTGCAAATCATCTAAACTTCAAACATACAGTTTTTGGAGTAGTTGTAGGTGGGTTGACCACACTTGCTGCCATGGAAAAGGTTCCAGTTGATGATAATGACCGACCTCTGGTTAGTGACACTTTTTTTTTATTGTTGATGCAATACATTGTTCCCCCCTTTTTTTAGGTTTTATTCTTCTCAAATGCATAAAGTTTCAACCTGTGTAATTAGAAACATATGATCACAAAATACGGATCTGCTTTTAAAAAAGTAGATTCTTCTGTCGTTGTATATATTTTGTTATCTTCTGGGTAAATATATTCTTTTCCCTTACATCTGTCTAGTTTGGACTTCGGGTTTTGTGCATTAGTTTTTCGTTGTGGGTACTATTTCTATTGCAACTACAACTCCATATCATTGTATCGTGTGGGATTACAATGTTTGTGCACTTTCATTTATTAGATTCACCGATAGAGTAACTCGACCACAGTTAATACGTTATGTGTTTCATTGTGCCTCGATCGCTTGTTTGTTAATGGTAGCAAGTTTTCAGTGGTTTGAACAGTTGATATAATAATGAACAATACTTGGTGTAATATTCAATGTTTCGTAAATGAACTATGCACCATTATCTAGCGTGCCATTTTAGCCACTTCAAAACAATGCGTTATGTTCCATACTTTTTTTATATTGCAGGAGGAAATCAAGATAACAGGTGTCACGACTTTTGTCAATCCTTACACAGAACCAGACGAAGGAGAAGAGCAGGATAATGCCAAAGAGAAAAATGTAGAGGATGAGGATAATGTAATGTTAAATGATCCAGAATAGTTGAGACATGTTTCGCCGTTTTTTTTTTTCTTACTTGTGAAAGGTTTTTGTTAACTGTCTTATGTTTCAGGGTAAGGTAGGCTCATGGTTTAGCAATCCTGGCGCTGGAACGTCTGAATCTGGAGGTACGGGGGTCGGTGGTGGTGTCGGCAAGTACTTGAAAGCTAGGAATGCCCAAGCTACATCTGCTAATCTTGATACCAGTACAGCCGTTGTAAAGAAAAGAAAAGTGGGAGTTGCCAGCAGTGACTTTAAAGATTTTTCTGCATGGTAACAATCCCAATTTCGTACAATTTGTAAAATGTGTAAACTGCTCGTGTATCTTATTATATTTGCATTGGGGAAATTGACGGGATAGCGAGAGAAAAAATTTTGCACGCCATTCAGGCTTTGTACAATATACAGCGTTTTCATTGGATACAAGCGGAATAGAATCATTGTCTGGATTATATCTGGTCCCGTGGCTGCATTGTCAGAATTTTATAATTTGGTTATGTGTTTGATAGATGGATAGCTAGATTGGTTCTCCCAAGAGTATTAGTCTTAATATACATTGCTTTAGCTCTATTATATTCCAAGGCAGAGTTACGCTATGTACATCTTTTAACAGCTCTGTTCCTCGCTTTCTGGGGGCGTTATCAATCCGATCGACTTTTGCTTGCTTGCAGGGAATTTAATTTATTCCTGCTCAGTAATCAGTTGTCTGGCGTGAATGGTAAGTTCGGGCTAGGGTGGCATTCCCAAGGGCACTTCATGTTAGTGAACCTAGCTAGTTTTTCATTGACTTTAGTGACGGACTCCTGGTCACATTTTGGCATCTAATACAGATACTGTACAATCCATAGTACAGACATCATACTACATTTATTTAAAATGAAAAATGGGGAATCCATTTGATGGATTAGCAGCAGGTTTCATGCCAGATTCATACGATCCTGTAGCTCTGTAAGAATTGTCTTACTATGGATACGCCCTTCTCACTGTTGCTTAATCGATCAACATGTCTGACCAGTCAATAGTAATTTCTTCTATATACGTAACGGTTGGATATCTAATCTCTGCAAATTTCCTAACTTAAAATACAGTTACATAGACACACAATCGACCTACTCAATTTCTTTAATGTTGAGTCTGTAAGTTTGTTATACTTATTTGACTAGACAATCTGTCTAATATTTTTATTTGTTATCAATCGATATTATCATTTAAATTTGTAATTAAAATTTTGACTAGTTCATCTTTCTGAACTTTATCTTCTATCCTTTCTGTTGAGTAACAAAATAATCTAAGGTAATAAGTTGTCATTATCCTAAAATTTGATTGGATAATCATATAATTTTATTATAAATTATTTTAATTATTTGTTAATTAGTCTAGTGTAAATTATTGACATGAACTTATAAAAGAAGTAAAATCATAACTATATATACATTCTTGTTAAATTTCTAGATAACATGGTTAACCTTGAGGAAAAAATCCATTAAAAAAATAAAGGTCAACTATATTTCACAATATAGAGGCTTGGTTAGAGCACTAATATTTCTAATCATTAAAGTTCAGAAATCAGCCAATGACTCGCTAATATTTATAAACAATGCAATGCATGCTCAATTACAGCAACTCAACAAATGTGTCATCTGTTATGTTATATGACTAATTTGATGATAAAAAAAATCTTTTTCTTTTATAACCAATTTCTACATGTTGACTTCTAGCATGTAATATATGTGTGTGTTAAAATATATATTTTTACTAAAATTTAGGCTTTTGAAGAAGAATTAGATTGACAGAACAAAAAAAGGAGGCATGTGTAAAATTGAATGAATTATTTGGTCTGACTCAAAAATAAAAGAAATGTGACATATATAACCAGACCAACACGTTTCACAATCCCTGAAATGCCGAAATGGACAAAGCTAGAAAGATAACTTTAGCATCATGATCTTAGCTTTGCCATAGAAAGATTGTAAAGGCAAGGGAAGGGGGTTTCACTGCAGTTCAAAAATTCTGCTTTTAGTGAACTCCACTCTCATAAATCTCATTCGTTTACTTTGTTTCGTAAAGCCTCCACTTTTGCTTACTGATAATGATGATGATAACAAACGAACACACAAATCTCTGTCCACTACAAAATATCATTTACTTAGTTTAGGGACTTTTGATTAACAGAGAATTAGAAAGTAAGGAAGTAAAAAAGAAAAGAGAAAAATAATTATTACTGTGAAAAAAATAAAATAAAAATATATTATTTAGACAAATAAAAGTAACCAAAAAATAGAATTTTTCTTGTCGAATGGTTGAAAAATCGAAAGAGTGAAAATCAATAAATTTAATGGAAATAATTTTATATTAATTAAAATAATTTATAATTTTTTTTCTTTACATGAAATTTTGTCAAACTTTTCGTTTTTTGTTAAAAGAATTTTTCATTTTTTAAAGAATTTCAATAGAAAAGAGCAATCATTTTCCGCAATGCGAATTTAAGCCTCAACGTCTGTTTCTTAGGCTTAATTACTTTTCTATTATTTTGAATCAAGTTTTATTAATAAAATGTTGAATCAAGTTTTTCTATTTATAGAAAAACAATCATATTACTCTTTCAATATTCAATCATCTCCTTCATTTTTTCTTAAAATGTAACAATGTGACATTTTAAAATTAATGTTATTAATTTTATAAAATTTCTTGTTGGTTACAAATTGCATTATGCTTAAAATAAAAGTATCAACATTTATTTGTTAACAATTTGACATTATTTGAGTGGAAATAAGTTGTTACTTTTCCAAAAATTGGGAAACTTAATCAGATATTTCACTAACAGTTGAACTAAATTGAATAAAATAAATATATAATTGAAAAAAAAAACAATTAACTATTTCAATCCAAAACATTATTTTTTTCCTTTTAAATAAATTGCGAAGATTTAATATTTTTATTTCATCTCTCTATATTTCATTTTATTTCACTCAATTTTTATATAAACAAATAAAGTGTTAGAGTATTGTCATCATTCAAATTCAGTGTTAAATAGTGTATATGCAATTACTTATGCAAGCAAGAGCAGTATTGACTATGGATAGTAATTTGTTAAATGTTTAATAATTTTCCTTCCATATTTGGCGACAATTTTGTAGAAACACGTTTAGTAAAGAGTTGTTAAATATTTAATTGTGTTTTTTAATTTTTTAATTAGAAGTTCATATTATTCACTCTTTTAATAGGAGACATTTAATCAATTGTTTTGCGGGCCTTTTTATTGCATATTCTATGATTGAATATACGAAACCCAAATTGGTATGTTGATTTATGTTTTTGGTATACGACAACGGAAAAAATAAAACAAAATTCACCGAACCCCATCTGCAGTTGAGAAAAACACTGAATAATTCAGTACTATCACAGTGCTACAGTTGTGACTGTTTAAAAAAAAATCCAAAAGAACTTGAATCTTTTGCACAATGGTTTGTTTACATAAAAAAGCATGTTAATGTAAAAATTATAAATTAAAATAATACAATATACTCTTTCATGAAAACATATTTATTCGAGTAAATGACTAGTTTGGTTCTTAAAAATATATAACGTCGTCACATTAATATTTAAAATTAAGAAATTTTTAAATAAGTTTATGAAACTACAATCTGTTAGTTACAATCGTTTAAAATAAAGAATACAATTTAAATGACAATACTAATTTGTGTTATGAACCAAAATAACAGATAATTTTTTTTTTACAAATTAATAGTGTACATTGTACTTTCAAGACAAAAACAATATTAATTTACTCATCTAATTACAAAAAGTAAATACATAAATTTCTCAGGTTCAAAATTTAAATAAATTATAGTAATATCTAAATCACAATGGCTGAAAAAAAAATGTACATTACATTTGTATCTCTCCATCTGTCCTTTCAAATTTTGCTATTTTTAATGCCATTCATGCTATTGTTACATTTGTGGAGTGAAACAATTTTGGGATGCCGAGTTAACTTATTTTAATAACTTTTATTTTGGGATGATGTCAAATTTAATGCCAATATTATATCAACTATTCATGTTATATATATAAAAAAAATTCCTTCAAAAGTGTTATTTTTAATTCCAAATTTGATAATATTTTACAATGATACAAATAAATTTATTTTTATATCAATTTAAGTATCAATGAAAGGTTTTCATATTATTTGGTAGAAATCACTTTAAATACAACTTTTAAAGAAGTCCTCATAAAATCAATAATTTATGATCAAATGATAACATAAATTTCTTTAAAGTTCTTTTTATATGATATATAGTTTATAAGTGGGAAGACAAATATTGTACAGTTTGTTGGCATGTTAACGGTTGAACAATTAATAATTAATATATGTTTTAGCAAATGATGATGCATATATAGTTTGTGTTGTGAGATGGAGAATGAGTCCAAAATCGTGTCCATGGCGATCCACTGAAATAAATGAACAAAAAAGGATCGTAAAAATATTTAGAAGAATGGCGCAGCGTTGCACGGGTTCCTCGAATAGCAAATGTCACATTTCAAAACTTGTTTTTTTCTTTGTTTAAGATTATTGTGTCGAAACTGTGGTGCAGAGGGTGTCCCATGTGTTAAACGATCGTAGGAAACAGCACAGCACAAACAAACATCCATCAATACATCATATCAGTAATCTTTTACAGCAGTACAAATTAAGAACAACTGCTATTTCAAGAGTAAAGTAAAATACCATTTCTTTTTCTGCAGAAATTGTTAGATAAACAGGATCTGTTATATCATATCAGTTTAATAAGTATTTGAGAAATGACGTGTAAACGATAATTTTTTATTTTTTTTATGTTTGCTACAGTCCAAACGAAAATAAACTAGTATTTTATAGTTGTGGCAGTGACATAGCAACTATAGGCTTTCTTACACATGTAACAGCTTTTTAAATAAAAAGAAAATGGATATGGGGCTCACCTCAACAACAGCAAAAAGAAAGGATAAAAGCCGCCAATTATGCGTTACGCGTCTATGGCTTCTTCTATTTACTTTATTATTTATTTCTTCCCAACACACACAAGAACAGCCTCTTCACTTCTAGTATTCATAGCTAAATTCATCAACTATAGATACACTTCTTTTCAGGAACTGCATAATTTTAACGAGATCTTGTATAAATCTTATATAAATTTCACCTTATCAGTTGTTTTTCAATTAAGGTCTAATCAGACTTAAAAGTTCATCATTTCTTTATCTGAAGTGGTTGGACTTGGCGTACTACATGCTATTTTTTGGACATATACCGTTATGGTTGGTTGAATTAAGAATATCTATTAACTATATATAATCAAAGATTAATTATTAACAACTTGATTTATAAGGGTGAATTGGAAAATCCTGAATCTCGTGGTTGAGGATGAAAGGAGAAACTACATGGAATGCTCCCCACCAATTACTCTTAGGGGAAACAAGAAAAAGAAAGGAAAAAGGAAAAAGCTTCGTGAAACTCCCTTTCTGTTTATATCAATGGATTTCAGCATGGCTAATATCTGTCTCATCTTGTCGGGAGCTATGGCTTAGAAGAAAAGAAAGGAACATTAGCGTACAAGGGCGCCATAAAGTGAAGCGATTAAGCTGAGAGCTCAAAATATAAAGTGATTTTTTTCCCCTAATGATTGACGAAGAAAAACAAAATTAAAGAAGCCGTGCAGCTTTTGAAACAAGACTCTCCACACAATAATCAAATGGTATAATTAAGAAAAACTAGTTTGATTACACGGCAAATGCGTTGTCTAATGATAATTATAATGTGTGATTAGAGAAAGCAAACGTGGACATACCGAAGCCCCCTCGGAAGAGTACAGAGGATAATCGCAGACGTGGTTTTATAAAATAATTAATTGGGAAGTCAATTTGTGATGAGGGTAGCCTGGGCCACAAACGGGGAGTAATTTATTGTAATATAATTAGAATTAAGGATAGAAGGGAGAGTTTTTATAGATAAATATCTGAGGAGGAGAAGGAGAAGGAGAAATGGTGTTTAAGGTTTGAAAGAAATAGAGTAGGGTATGATCCTTATCCGTGAAACAGTGGAGATAAAGTGGGAAGGCATGGTTTGAGAAGTGGCATTAGAAGAAAAGAATAGTATATAATAATAGTGGGATTATGTAAATGGTTATAAAAAAAAGAGAAAAGTTGGTGTGGAGAAGGATTAGGAGGCAAAGGAGCGTGAGTGCGTTATGGTGATGAGATGAGAGAAGATAGATAGTGGGTTTGTTTGAGGAAGATGATTCACGCCGGCAGCTTTACCCTCTTCACTCTCTCTCTACCCAATTAGCACTTTGGCACGCCTGCTCCCACTCTCTAACCATCAAAAGGATCTCTTCTCCCTACCTTTTGCTCACACTTTCTTATTTTTCATCTTTTGTCAGACACAATTCTATTCTAAGCATCAGCTAGCCCACAACCCCTTCACACTCCATACCCATTTTTATTATTTTTATTTTTCAACAAACAACCTCCTCCCCCCCAATAAAAGAATAACCTAGAAAAGAAACCCAACCCCACTTCCATCGATTCCACAAAAAGAAGAGAGAGCCTACCACACTCCTCCATTCAACTTTTTTTTCCACAAAATTAACCCACATACATATCATTAACAATTACGTAACTTTCTACATACATATACACAACTAAGCTTCATAATTTCTAATTCCACGGCGACACCCCAATTCTCACCGTTAAAAAAACACGTTACGTCCATTCTCTTTGGTGGGTTGGTTGGTTGGTTGAGGTGGGAGGACGTGAGAGAGTGAGTGAGTGAGTGACCAATTGATATCCATGCGAGTCAAAGGTTAATAACCTTAAATGGATACGACGTTGTTTGGGGTAGTGAGATTCCAACATCAACTACAAGCTCAAGCGCAAGGTGATCAAGATCAATCCCTCAACAACTCCACCACCACCAGCAGCTCTCCATCTTCCAGACAACAAAACTATCCCTACCCACAAGAAGACGAAGAATGCTTCAACTTTTTCATGGATGAAGAAGACCTATCCTCGTCTTCTTCCAAGCACTACTATCCCTATCAACCCCACCCTCCCTCCACTACACCAACCACCACCGACCTGTCCTTCTCTCCCACCCGCGACGCCGCCTTCCCTTTCCACCTCTCCGCCAACTGGGCCCACGACATCCTTCTCGAAACTGCACGTGCCGTCTCCGACAAGAACACCACGCGCCTCCAACAACTCATGTGGATGCTCAACGAACTCGGCTCCCCCTACGGCGACACCGACCAGAAACTCGCCTCCTACTTCCTCCAAGCCTTCTTCAGCCGCATAACTCAAGCCGGGGACCGAACCTATCGAACCCTGGCCTCCGCCTCTGAGAAAACATGCTCCTTCGAATCCACTCGCAAGACCGTGCTGAAGTTCCAAGAGCTCAGTCCCTGGACAACCTTCGGACACGTGGCGTCCAATGGTGCCATTCTCGAAGCTTTGGAAGGCGAGCCCAAACTACACATACTTGACATCAGCAACACCTATTGCACCCAATGGCCTACGCTCTTCGAAGCCCTCGCCACTCGAAACGACGACACTCCGCACCTCCGTCTAACCTCCCTCGTCACCGCCGCCTCCGCGCACAAGGTCATGAAGGAAATCGGCGCCAGAATGGAGAAATTCGCCAGACTCATGGGCGTGCCCTTTCAATTCAACGTCGTTCATCACTTAGGTCAACTTTCTGACTTCGATTTCAACGCCTTGGATATCAAAGAGGACGAGGCTTTGGCTATTAACTGCGTCAATACTTTGCATTCGATCTCCGCCGTCGGGAGCCACCGTGAAGCGGTGATATCCTCGTTGAGGAGGCTGCAGCCGAGGATCGTGACGGTGGTGGAGGAGGAGGCGGACTTGGACGTGGGATTGGAGGGGCTGGAGTTCGTGAAGGGGTTTGAAGAGTGTTTGAGGTGGTTTAGGGTTTACTTCGAAGCGTTAGAAGAGAGCTTTCCGCGGACGAGCAACGAGCGGTTGATGCTGGAGCGGGCGGCGGGGAGGGCGGTGGTGGACCTGGTGGCGTGTTCGCCGGCGGATTCCGTGGAGCGGCGAGAGAGGGCGGGGCGGTGGACGAGAAGGATGCATGGAGGGGGATTCAATGCGGTGGCGTTTAGCGAAGAGGTTTGTGATGATGTGAGAGCGTTGTTGAGGAGGTATAGGGAGGGATGGGCAATGGCACAGTGCTCCGACGCCGGAATATTCCTTTCGTGGAAGGACCAGCCGGTGGTGTGGGCCAGTGCATGGAGGGCCTTGACGTAGTGTAGAGGAGAATGACTTGACGTGAGTAATGAGTTGAGGGACTGAATCCCACGTGCTCTCTGCTCTCGAAGCACGTGCCCCTGGCTCAGCCGAGGGCTTTTCTTTTTTTTCTTTTTCTTTAAGGTAATTCGTGTCTTTTTTTCCAGTTTGGTACGTAAGACAATGGGATTAATCGGAGGGTATGAGGATGATAGCAGGAAGGGGATTTGCCTGTATTATTCAAAAAGGAATCATCCACTCAATTTATTTTCATCATTCACTTTCTTCACATTTCCTTTTCATTTTTAAGAATTGTTCTTGTACACATAGTTTATATATATATATATGGCTTCATGTTTTGGTTTATATATGTGTATATGCAGCAACAAAATACCATTAAACCTTTTTAATCATGCATCTAAAAAATATTTGAATGAGCTATATATCCAGTGTTAAGCTGTTTAATTAGTTTACGTAAATTATTTCAAGTAGTGTTATGTTAATTATCCCTCTAGAGTTGAAAAGAAGAAGCTGTTTTGCTTCGTTATAGTAGCAGATAAAATGAAAAAGAAATTACATTCAAAGAGTGAGAATCGCATTGGATGGTTTCTTACTTGTCTCCTAAAATCTGGGACCATTTCCAGCTAAAAAGAAAGATCTTGCGTGACCATTCAATAACTGGGAAAATAGTAATGAATTGTCAATGATTGTGAAATTGTATATTTCTCTCAAGTATTTTGTTATTTTATTTTGGCATTAATAACAAATTGTTAACTTATCAGGCTAAAATATAACTTATTGTCGCAATCCAAATTTGTAGGTTCAAGCGTATTGATTGTTGACTAAGTTAAAGCAGGTGGTAGTTGATCATTGATATATATATTATCTAAGCTGGTCCAGATTTGACCAGAGACGAGAAGAAGCATAATTGTTGTGCGTTTAACTAACGGTGAAGGCATAAAACATAAGTTAAGAAGGAGAATTGTGTGATAGTAATGTATTTTACAATATATTTAAGATCATGAACAGTAGTGAGACATCCCTGGCCTACCAAAACATGTAATTGATATTGACAAATGAGAATTAGATGGAAAAGAAAAGAGGATTTGGTATTTTTTGCGTATGAAGATGATATGATGAGGTAGAAGGATATTAGGAGTTGAAAGTAAAAGAGAATGAAGATGGAAGCATAAAAAAAAAATAGTTTATGGGCAATAGAATCTTAGGACGGCCAGCAAGTTGGGTTATTGGTTGGAATATATGTCATTAAAAGGTGTATAGTCATTAGTGGGTTTAAAGGTTTAAGTGGCCAGCACGCTGTCTTTGAATTGGTCATCTTCTTTTTTATTCTCTCTCTTTCTTTCTTTTTTTTCTTGCTCTGAGCCTAAACTATACTAGTATCTATGTATCTATTATCTTTGTATATGGCACCTGTTTTAACTTTAGGCTCTGAATGGCCCCCACAAAACCCTGAGAGCTATTTGATGGAGGTAAGAAAGATAAGGGGGGGCTCATGAGAGACTCCTTTTTCCTAAGAAAGCCAATGAATTGGTAAGTACATAAACAATGAAAAGGAAATAATATGAATAGTGGGTTCATCTTTTTAGGGTTGCACATCTTGAACTTCTGATGAGACTTGCCCCCTCCACGTTAACATATCCACTCTCCACTCTTTCTGCATCTTTTTCCTCCCTCATTTTAAAACATTTATAGCTTCTTTCTTTTGGTTTTTTATTAAAGGGAGTTTGATGCTGGCCCATACCTTCTTCTGCAGGTTTAAGCTTTTGTATCCTTTTCTATAACAATGACAATGACAAGCTGATGTCTTTATATTTTTATGGGGCCATGTTCATGTAGAATGCTAACTTCACTCTATTAATTTCAAACCCATAGTACTTCAGGATCTCTGTCTCTCCCCATTAATCCCTTTTCGTCTTAAAAATATTCCTATCTCCCCTAATAATGCAAGACAACGTCTTTCTCATACATAATAGGAAAACCTAACAATAAACAATAAATATCAAAGAAATGAATACCAAACTTCAAACTAAAATTAAAAGGATTTATGGTATCTATATTATTCTACATCTCTCTTGAATAACAAAGAAAACAAGGATCAAACTTGCAATTAAATTAAATTAAATGGATTCATGGCACCTATGTTTTGTGTAGTCCCTCCTACTCATATTTTCAGCTACATGTGGGCTTTTGATTGCAATTATAGTTTTTTGTATTTTCAGAGTCCACACAGGATGATATATTTGACATGTAAGGGCCAGCTACTAGGAACTATATAGAATTGGGCCCAATGTTAGGCCTTCACGTAGCCCTTAAGAAATAGTCTCGGGCTCTGGGCCGCAATACAAATTGTGATTGTAACTATACTTCACATTTGAGTTTCACTTAGATCGTAATAATAATAATAATAAAAACAAACTTTAGTTCCCCTAATCCTGTTTTTATCGACCCTAATATTGTGCTGAACCTGAAAAATGTTACCGAAAAAGTGTCCTTTCCGTGAAAGAAAATAATTGAGCTAGAGGTGGATGATCTCATGATGCCATTAAATAACCATTATGACCACCACCTCCACGCATGTACGTGAAGCAATTCCAAGCAGGTAACCAAGGAATCCGACCAAAAAAATGAAAATAAAAAACACGGACTATAGAGTGATAAAAAGTACACACGTGAAAGAATCATTTACATAAGTAACAAATAATCACATGATGCCGTGAAACAACTGATGAACAATGCTGGATTATTAGCAAAATTCCAATGAAGTGGATAATCTTTCTCGGTATACATGCGCTCCCTCAATCTAATCTCAACTTTTCCTAAATTAAAGTGAGCATGTTATTGAGACTTTGGTTTCCAAGCCCGACAATCCTCAAGAAGTGAGCTTTCCAACAAGTGCTTCACATGCAACACGGTAAGGTATATAACGGTATATCAAACCTTTGTATATGACAATGTACAAAGTTAAAGTTACATTATTTGAAGCTGCTCCAGCCGTGAGGCAGTCTCCATTTTCTGTGCCAATAGATAGACACTCTTGACCACAAAGGGAATTCAAAACTGTACTCCATAGGCTGATCAACAGGTCCTGCCACTATCATTGGCAACCACACATATCTTGAGTCTCTTAAGTCCGCCGGATTCCACCGATCCGCCATGAAAATGAATGAACCAGGGAAGCCAGGTAGAGGAAGCACAAAAGTGCTCTGAGCAAAGAAGGTTGTGAGCCTAAACATTTTGTTTCCTCCAATGCATGGATTCCCAATGGTTTCCCAAGGCCCCAAAATGGACTCAGCTGCATGAGCCAGAGCCTCATTTGGGGCCCATCCTGTGCAGCCAGACGTGATCATGTAATATGTGCCCTGATGCTTGAACAAAGCTGGAGCTTCTCTGTGCTGTCCCACAAGAATCCTTCTCATGACTGATGTCACGTTTAGATAATCATCAGTAAGGGGTCCAATGTGCAGTTCACTATTGTCTTCGGAGGAGTAGATTAGATATGCCATGCCATCATCATCTTTGAAAACTGTCATATCCCTGCTTTCATATCCATGGGGTCTTTGGCTACCAAGATAATCAAATGGCCCATCAGGTGTGTCACTGGTTGCTACTCCAGCAGCTGCTTTGGTATAGTTGGCGTCATCAATATGCATCCACATCACATACTTTCCGGTCCTCTCATTGTAAATAACTTTTGGCCTCTCAAGCACATTAGATGTGTGCAGATCATGGGTTTCATTTGTTTCCTCTGCTGCCAATACAATCCCCTCATGTTTCCAGGTCCACAAATCCTTCGAAGAATAGCAACCAACTCCAATAATGTCCACCTGGTGCAAAAAGGAGAAAATGACTTGAGTTTGCAGATACTGGGAAGTGAGATTGTAAAGACCATGAAGAATTATTTCAAAAACATGCAAACTTTGAGAGCATACTAATTTACAGAAACAACTTTACTTTTCATGAAGTTGAGGGAGAGAAAGCAAAGGCACAGATAAAAAACAAACCACCTTGTGCTGCTAACGACATCTTTCATATCAGCATCTATTTGGGCATGGAATAAAAAAATTCTACATGAGAACTGACTAGTGATACAATATTTTGCCCAAGTTATTCAGTACAAGAGTTTTTCCTCAGTGCTAGCTAACCAGATATATATGTCAATTAATATGGTGAATTCTGAAACATGTAAAGGAAATTTCCCTGACTATTGCCATCACTTAAGTCTTACCAACTGGATGAGGTAAGGGAACACAATGTGGAAGGTAAAAAGTCTGGATTATTTCATTTCTTTGCTTTTGAAGACAGGAGCCAAGTAAATTTCTGACTCTAACTTGAATAAATTGGACTATTGAGGTGAAACTTCTTCTAGGATTACTAAATTGCGGAAAAACTTCAATCTCATGGAAGTATAAACTTTTGACTCAGTGATGAGAACTATATTCAGTAGAAGTAACAATACGAGTTCTGAGCACTGATTATGTAATTTCAGCTGTAGCAGGTTTCATTTTCTATGGAAGGAGCCACCAAGAATTCCATCTTCAAATTCATACTATCATGTGAACTGCATCTTAAGGAATCCAAATCCATTAGGTTGAATATCAGTTAAGATGACCCCTTTTTTTTGAATAAAAGCTTTTAATATATTTATATTTGATCCAACTGAGAAGACTCTTACATTGTTAATATCTCCATTCGTGCAAATAGAAGGACACTTATATATCCCTTTATCATAGACCAACAAGAATATGGAAATTTTATGAAAACGATAAGCATATTAAGAACAAAATGAGACCTTTGAAACATGACATTTCTCTGCCAAAGACTGCAGTACAATTATTAAGGATGATACTAGGCATGTTCAGAAGCTACCAGAGGCAAAGTAGCATAGATGCAATACGAAAATCAAACATGCATCTCTAAGCTACTGAGTTCTTGTTAACCAGCCAGTCTTGTTGTTTTGCTTTCCCAAAATAAACAAAAGATGAAACCATGTAAACATTGCCTTTAATAAAAAGATGGCAGCCACTTTCACAACCACTAAACGTTTATAAATTATAACAGTGAAAAATAAGCTACATAATATACTACATCAAAGACCACAATTATTAACTTACAAACAGAACAGAAGTTTTACTGAAATTAATTACCCGAGCAGCTCCTTTCTTGTGAATTTGGTAGGTAGGCCCATCTTTATATTCACCGTACCAATAGTATGTTCTTGAATTTTTATCATAGAGAATGCCCCCTCCATGAGCTTGAATAGGATTTCCATCGGTATCCAACCAAATTCTCCCAGGGTAATAGTAATAACTTTCATTTGCAGGAGTCTTTATTGGATCCATAGTCTTCTTATGACCAGGAAAAAACACATGTCTCAGTTGGGAATTTTCGTCCAGGAATTCATCAATTAGTGTGGTTGTCCGCTTAGGTCTGCGTTTTGCTGCTCGAGGGGACCTCTTTCCCCTTGGTGGGGGAATTTGAATGTTCTCCTCTTCAACCTCTTGAAGTTCACTGAATTGGGGATGATGGTTCAAGCGCAATGGAGACTCTCCACCAGTTCTATCTGTGTGATGGATATAGGTATATAAATGAAGCAAAACCAAGCATCCTAACAAGCTCAATACCACAACAGACATTGAATATCTGCTCCCTGCATTGCAACCTAATGTCGTAGGTTTCCTGTACTTGTTCCTCATCCTCATTTTCTCTTCCTTTTTATCTTCAAAATGAAGCTGCAGTTAACCAAATGCAACCTATGGAAACCTGATATATAACACGACCAGATAGAAGTCACAAACATAACTTCCCATACGCTAGCAATTTCATAAACCAAAATCAGCTCAAAATGAAACTGCAAATGATGACAGTAAATATACCTAGCTGGGTTTATCAATTTATCCCCTAAACGCTAAGAATTTCATAAGTCAAAAATAGGTACAAAATGAAACTGAAAATGATGACACCATATATCCTCTTTGGAAGACAATCCAGTTCTCGAGGTTCAGTTGGGCACCGTTCTATCCGTTTCCAATTTCATTAACTTCTACACATACTGTAGTACCAAAATTAAAGTGTAACCGCTTTCACCGCTTGATTGGTTACAATAAATTACCCTCTCTTCCAGGTTTGTCAGAAGTAATTGAAGTTGAAACCACTATCTTTACCCTACTTTGTATCTAAAAAGTATAACAACTGCCACCAATTAATCATTCTAATCAAGAGTTACATCCTCGTGTGTCAGATCCATTAAGAGGAAAAACCTAACAGGTAGACAATAGAAGCAACAGAATAATTAGTAACCAGGGAACAAAAATGTGTCTGACCTGGTACCACCCGAACTGTGAAACAAGCAAAACACCCCGTCATGCGGTTTCGTTGGAGGCTTTTGAGGGTCACAGACACAGTGGCATGACGCAACCACCGAACTAAGCTGAGTCCAAATACGAGGAAAGAGAGAGAAAGCAGAAAAAATAAGGGTAGTTAAGTTCCGATGCAGTTTGGATCTGAGTTTGAGGTTATGACGTTGATTTGCAACCAAAGTTGTGCTTCTCTATGTCTCTTGGTACCAGCAACAGTCATATATTCTAGAACTTCTCTTTTACCACAAGTGTGACCATCTAGCACTCCTTCCTTTAACCAATTTCTTCTCTGTTCCTTTCTTGTCTCAATTATGGAACCATTTTATGCCATCTATGTTCAATTCTTCGCAATAACACTTTATTTTTATTGTTCCTTAGTGACACCTCAGCGTTTGAATTCGCTTTATTTAATAACCTTAGAGCAAAACGTGATAATGATTGGTAATCTAACTTCACTCATCTTTTAACTTTTCCTTGCTGTGTGAACACCACAATAGATGTTCTATAAATTGGACTTTGGGATGAAAATTTGTTATGGTGAGACGTTGCTACGTGATACCACTAGCAACAATGGTGGTAAACAATAATTAGTAGTTACAGAAACTAGAGATGAAACTTTTTCTTATTAATCTGAGACGGGCTTGCTTAGATTTAGATTTCAGTGAAGTTTTGTGGAGTAATACAAGGGGAAATTTCAAATAATTAGCAAAATACGCGAAAATGAAACTCACTGGATTTTCTATTTTGAGAAATGATAGTGATAACTATATTTATGTGAATTTATTTATACACAACTTTCTTGCCAAATTTAGAGTATTGTAACATAACATGTTGTCAAGGGAGTGTAGGTAGTATAGGGTTGGTAGTATACAAATATGTGTACTGATTTTAGTACTATCTCGTTCTCGTAATAAAAGAGTGTATTATTTTGTCTCATGATGACTTTTTGGTATGGGTTGAAAACGCATATTTCATGTGCAATTGTTTAAGTCACTTGACTTAAACAATGTTAATATGAGGTAGTTACGAAAATAAATAAGTAATTATTCGAAATTTAAAAGGATTGTATTAAAAATTATGGAATAATATATTGTAGTGCATCTTAATAAAAAGAATCTCCTTAACGCGTAGTTTTTTTTATTTTACCTCATCATAATAATAAAATTGTTGATAATTATTTAAACTGTAATGCCTACTAACTATGATGTTTTTTTTCTTAATTATGCTTGAGTCAAATCACTCATGGTTGAATAAAATGTTTATTACAAAAATTGAAGAAAACAAAAATTGAAGGGACGAATATTTTGTCTCTGGACATAAATTGAATCAGATATCCGGAGCAATGTTAATAAATCTTGATTTTTTTTTTTATATCTAGTAGCAATATTTGATAAATTAACATTCTCAAATTATTTAAATCTTCATATGGATACAAAATTACACTTAACTAATTATAATTTAAAAATATTTTATATGTAAAAATTATAATAATTATTTTTAGTTTGATCGTTTTTTATTCTGTAGGATTTATATTTCGATGAGTAAATTTTAAGTGTTTTTCTTGAATGAGAATATTTAAGGGATTTTTTATTTTATTTTTTTAACTTCTTTAATATATTACTTTTAAATTAAGTTCCAATGATTTTTAAATGAATTAATCAATAATTATCAATAATTTTATATTACCATATACATTATTTATCATAAATATTAAATGTAAAATATGTTTTATAATATTTTTTTATAAATTAAATTATAATATATATATATATATATATATTAATTATTGAAATTATTTATTTATTATTAATTTTAGTTAAGCAAATATCCCATGGATTGTGTAAGCTAAAATATTAGTAAAAATGAAAATAATAGATTAAAACAGTTATGCGATTAAGAAATGTATATGGAAAAAAATAAAATAATAGTGAATTGAGATGGTTAAGAAATTTTTTAGCGAATTGATAAATTGAATTGAATTAAAATTCAGATTAAGAAAATATATTTAAAAAATAAAAAATATATATTAGATATTAGAATAAGACACGTATTAAATGATAACGATAAATTTAAATAAATTTGTTGGATAAGCTCTTAAACTTTCTTCCTTTTAATTAGGAATTTTTTTTCTTGATTATGTTAACTAATTATGGTTTTTTATAGTCCATTTTCACTAGAAAACCACAATACTTAAAAGGAAAATTCATTTAGGATAAAATCTTAAATCGGTCACATGGTTCAATAGAACCTTTACTAAGTAAATTTTATAAAGCTCATCAAAATTGAAATTGTAAAAGTTTGTCTCTCAATAAAATTTGAAACAAAAGCTTAAAACACGTGTCATAGATGTATCAGATTAAAAATGCATCATAGAAAACTAACTGCAACTTTTTAATGGAAATTACCATGAACACGCTACCTTATTTCAATCTGCATTCTAAGTTATATTTACATTGAAATGAAATATTTGATAACTCAGAAAAAATTATAATTAAAAATAAAAATAAAAATAAAACGTGTTTTTAATTTATAAATTGAATTAAGTTTATGGCAATATATAATAATTTTTAATCAGTTAAAAAATAATATTTATAACAATAACATTTATTAAAAAGTAAACAGATACATCATATATACATATAAAATAATTTTAGCTTATAAAGAAGTCAACTAAATTTTTCTTTTTCATATCTTTCCTTAAATTAGTATTTGTGAAAACATTGATCCTAATAACAATTTTTATACAATAAACAGTAAAAAATTTAAATAAAAAATCTCACATAAACTATCTCTGCATCTCACCATCAAATAAAATTTCAAGAGTTACCTATATTCTTTGATTAGTGCTAGTAATTTGTTTTATTTGATTTTACATTTTTATTAAATTCTAGTGAATAATCTTAAAAAATGCGTTGATAACATTTTCATGCTTTTAAAATAAAACTAGTAATGAATAAAAAGAAATTAATCTTCTATCAAAACAACTTAAATTATTGTAACATAGGGACAATCTGCATTGTAACTTCAGATATAATTGGTGCAGCAAAACTCACTTCAAAACATAAAACCAATAGCACATAACTGTTAACTGTTGTAACTCATACAGTCATTGTACTGCAATATACCACTCTTATTTTTTATTCCCATGCAATATTCACACTTAAAACAAATCACTTTCAATTATTTACACCATTCTCCAACTTTTGTCTTAGGACCTACATGAGTGTTATTCTGTGTGATCATTATTATGCTGAAATTGGGAAAACTATAAGAAAAAAAAAAAAAGGAAAGCAAAAAACTGCATCTACATTGGATATTCTACCCTCTTAATAAGTTTGAAAATTAATAAAACTTTTTATCTTGATGGTGGCGTCCTAGAATATATAGAAAGTGGTCTTCCCCAGCATTGAAGAGCCTTTGCCACCCAGGTGAATACCAAGACTACCATGATAATGGAGAGAGACAACATAGATGACCATAACAATTTAGTTGAAACTCTTATTGGCTTGCATTGATTTGAGACAATCTCAGCAACTTTGTTCTTCACAACTGTGCATTTTGACAGTTTTTGCAAGTCTGGATATATATCCAGCAAATCCTGGATGGATCTGCTGTAGGCATGAGCCATGTTGTATGAGGCTTCAGGAAGAAATCTTCCCTCTTTTTTGCATCCTTCTCCTGTGCCCTCTTCGTGACAGGTGAACTTTGAAAGAATCTAAAACCACAACGCGTTTTATGAATTATGAGTATCTGTTGCAAAAGTAACAAAAGTAATTGATACACAAAGTATAATAAAATTCATTAAATATGAAGGGAAACTTATAATTATTTTTAGTATATCTCAACAATATATATTAGTTTCAGTGAAGACTTACTTTTGATAAATCACCAATCCTAATGGCATTCTGAGGGCAGGTTTGTGGAACGTAGTTCTGGTTTGAGGGTCCAGGGAAAGGGTCACAAATTTTTATGACTCCCATTACTTCTTCATTTTCTTCACTAACTCCTAAGAGCCGATAAATCACCGATATATTAGAATTCAACTGAGACACAAAAACATCATTATATTAGAACATAACAACAAACTAGAAGTGGAAGAAATTTATATTCCCTTCTAATTCTGAACGAAGAAACCAAATTTCCTACCTCAACTACAAATCTGTGGATGGTGTAGCCAATTTGAGCTATCAATTTCCCAGAGAAAGATTCATTCATGCACGGCAACATCGATCCCAGGCTACTGTTTTGTGGGTTTTTTTCGAAGTCTTCAAAGGCAGAGCATGCATCTTCTGCAAAGCTGCATGCATAGTTCAGACAACGTCGTGAGACTTGAAAAGAGGATTCCGTTGCTTGAATCAAAATTTAACTCAACCATGATGAGCGGTTAAGTTACTTACGTGTGAAGGAAAAAATCGAAGCCAGTCAAGAACCAGCACAGGCTTGTTAAGATCCAAAAGCAAAAAATTATACTGAAAATAAGCAGAAAACAAAGTTCATACGATAATGTAACGCAGATCGACTACACTGTTAGTTAAGAAATAACGTGGAAAATGATACGCTATCTTACATTATAAACCCAGGACGCCAATATACTAGCATTAGAACTGAGTCAAAAACAGCAAATTGAGGAAAGCATTAATCAATCTCAACTAATAGTTTAAGGAAATTATCCAGGTATAACATTATAACCAAGTGTTTAATCATTAGTACCTATTGCTGCAACCAGTGTCACCAAGTTGACAGTTAGAACAACGAAATGCGCTATATACCTATATGTCACATTAAGAGTGCGAAATACAAAAAAGTTTAAATTAGCAGAGAGCAAGAAACACAATCAGCATATATAAAATTAGAGATGTTCAAAGGGAAAACATGTATACGAGGTATGAGTGGCCTGGTCGAATGATTGTTCACTTCTGTCAACAAAACGGCGTATCACACGCGAGTTAGTTCTGAGGTCTTGAGTGGTGGAATTCAAACTCGCACATATTTGCGGATTGTACGGAAGCAAAAGAAGCTGCATTTGGTTCGTTGTTTTTATGACTCTGCCTAGGGTCCTTAGAGCATCTTCTCCTATACCTACCACAGATTCTTTCAGTTCTTCTGTCCTCCGCAGGGTCTTCTGACTCGTTGTCAAGACAAAACTTGAAGCAATTCTGTCACACCACCCAAATTGTCTCAATCTCAATTTTGTACAATGTCAAAGTTATTCTACGGTCCAGAAGTATCACTATCATGTGCGTGTACAGTCTCAATGGATTTTTACGTGACAAATTTTCAATTTGTCAATTTACAATAAAGAATGTGATCATGTTGAAACTACAGTAATTTTGGATAATGTAGTTAAAAAAAAGGAGACTTACATGGCGAGAGATGTGAAGGAGAGAAGTAGAAAGAAAATGTGGAGATAGTAATGGTCCAAACAAGTTAATGAAGCTGAGCCACCGCATAGACACTTCACTATAAGGAAAATGGCCAAAACCAGTCCACACAGCAACCAAACGCAGGCAAATGCGTATCCATGGACTCCTGTAAATGCGGCAGACTGAAAAGGATCAGAAAGCAAGTGTAGTAAACATACATATGATCATCACACACACGTTATTTGTTTTCTAAAGTCTAGACTAAAGTAAACATATAGCAGAGAATTTAAGAAATAGAGAAGAGACAACTTGGTTTGAAGTGAAAAACTACTCACAGCCACGTAATGCTTGTTTCGAACGTCGAAATCTCCGTTGTAGTCTTTGAAATGTTGTAAGGGATCGGGTCTGTGGAAGCTCCTTTGACGATCGGGGGACCCTGAGGCTAACCATGTTTGTTGAAACACGAGGAACAAGAACAAAGGGAGAAATAAGAAGCGGTTGGTTGAGTTGAGCATGTTAGAGTTAGTTTATTGTCTGGTTTTTTAGCGAAGGGGAAAAGAAAAGACGACATTTGGAGGCTCGAAATTGTGACAACTTTTTGAGTGAGAAGTGTGACTTACTAGGTAAGGTAAGAATATGATAGCTTGTGGCATGGTTTAGTGGAAGATTTTTGTTAGAGTGAAGGAAGGACAAATGGCATTGTTAGAAACGGAGGTAACGAATCAGAAGCTGAAATAGTTGGTTCGTGAAGTGGAAGAAATTGACAGCTTTTAATGGTTTGCATGCATGCATGCATACTCTATTCCAGTATCCATGTCTTTACCCCATGTTTAAGCATCGTTGTTTTTTATTTCTCACCTTTTTTAACTCTATTTTCAGTCGTGTTTTTTCAACTAGCTAGTTCGAACTATACACATCACAGAATGAACAAAGCAAAGTGGTCTTTGCATATATACCTTTCTTTGGAATTGGCGCGAGACACGAGAATCTGACATTGAAGTTCACTCCCCCCGCCACCCTACTTTAAAATGTATGAACATTTCTATAAAAATTCCCTTTTATTGTTTAAAATAAATAGCTTGCGTTGTGCTTAAACTTTCACAAAGATGCTTAGAAAGAACAATCAAGATTGTTGAAGTTGTATATTGGTCTAATTGGATATGTAATAAGAAATATAAGAGACATAAGAACTTTTAGAAGGAAAATAAATATTTTTATAAATTAAAGTTAACTTATGTATTAATTAATTTGTAGAAATATTTTTCATATAACTTAACTAAATTATTGTTCATATTATGATTTCAGTGAATGGAATCTTACTTTTTTTACTTTTTCTAGAAATATTTATGAAAAAAAAAATTTATGAAGGAAAGTCATCACAGGTTTACTTTTAAAATAGTGTTCATTTCATGGTAACAGTAACTTTAAACAGATTTATTGACTATTTGAATAAGGGTCTTTCAAGCTAAATAGACGCATTTCACAACTGTCAATGGGCTTATTGGTTTTTATTGAGGAAATTGCTTCCTGCACCCATCAATTGTGACATGCATCCATCAAGTTTTTTAAATACCATTAGTACCCTTGTCATTTTTATTTGAAAGGAACAGCTGCAATGACCTTAATGGTGTTGTGACAAATAAAGGCGTTCGTGGTGGAGCATTCCTTGTATGTGTCCATTTCTCCGACGAGGACTTGTAGAGATGGTGGTGGTGTTGAGAGGTAAGAGAAGGTGGTCGTGGTTTAGGATTTAGGATATATGATTGTCATTGTTATCTGTTTTTCAATAAACACTTCTTGAATATGTTCTCGAGAAACATATTATGGGATCTGCTTTCTGGAAAGATGTTAATTCTAAATCTGTAATAAATCACTCATTTCATTCAAACGTCATTTCAAAAACTACATTTGGTAAGTTTTTCAAAATTCGTTCACTGGGAAGCAAGAAAAACCTGCAAGGAAGCTGTTTAATCACACGAAACCTGCAATTCAAAAATTCCTCTGTTAACGACCAAATGCAGCCTTTAACCATCGCAAATAATACCCAGTCACCGTCACAGAGCTTCCTCAACGAAAATCCGACCCAACGACGATGATATCAGCACCCTCACGACCACCTCCCTACGCAACCAACAATGGGTTTAGAAAAACCATAGCCTTGACGTATTAACCAAGATGGGTAATTTCGTCTTTTGATTTCCATGATGGGTGCGGAAAGTAATTGCCTTTATTGAATACATAAGGCCCAAGACTATCACTTCGTTCGTGAACCCAAATTTATCCATTTCGAAGGTAATTACTTCCTGCACCCGCTTAATTTGAACCCACACGTGCATGATTTTTCAAAATGACTATTTACTCTTTTTTTTTTAAGTGATTTCATATTATAAAATAAATTTAATATCTTCGGAAACATGTTCTTTTGAAATTTATGAAATATATTTTAGAAAAGACATTTTCTGGAGTAGAATTTTAGAAAAATATTTCAAAATGTGTAAAATATATTTTAGATTAAGTTTATGATTTAAGATTTAGAGTTTTAATATAAATTTTTTAGAACACGTCTAATGTCTTCTAGAAAACGTTTTTCTTGAAAAATGTATCTTAAAATAAAAATACATAATTCCATGTGTTCTGGAAATAGCGATATATTTATGTTTTGGAAAGAACTTTCTGGAATATATATTTTTTTAATGTTTCCTTTTTCTTTTCTTCGACAACAAACAGTGGTGAATAAGAAACGAATGAGTGTAATTTTGGTCATCTCACCCAATCGTGGGGTGCATGAAGTAATTACGATGTTCAACTATGCACCGGCTCTTCATCTTGTCCGAACCATCATATAGCCTATTTTGTTGGTCGTACTAAAGTAAATGAAGTCGAACTCAATCTCAATGTTAATGCTGGTTTCATTATGTCGAATAACAGTGGTGCGATAGAAATGATTGCTGTGGACCCAAATGGCTATGCCAACAAAAATCATTGTCGAGAACATGTGATTTCTACGACAATTATTACCTATCCAACAATTTATATAACTATTAAAGAGAAAGATATACCAGATATAGTATATAGTATATAAAATAATGAAGAGAGATAAGAACGTGAAATATTATTCTAATTAGATGCTTAATTTTGGTCGGTGTGACGTGTAGCGATGGGTGTAGTTTATGGGTTTGGTGTGTAGAATTTGCTTCTCAAAAACGTGGTAAATCTATTTATGGGTGTTTCTTTGGCGTCATCATCCTATTTACGAGAATGTGATTAGTTTTGGTCGGTAATATATTGCCTCCAGCTCGATCTCGAGCTTAACTTCATGTGCTTCTTATAATTTCACAAATAAAATATATATAGTAGTATCGTGGATGGCATATTGTATGATATTTGCTATTATATATCTATTTTGAGGTTGGGTTTACGTAAATTCCGTTGAATTTGTGATATATTATGAGCTATGATTATTTTGTGTATATTAATGTTTGATAATGTTAAACATATAAATAAACAAATAAAATTATTAAACATATAAATAAACAAATAAAAATATTTTTTTTATTTTAATTATAATCTAAACAATGTAGATTAAGATATTATATTAATGAACTTAAGAAAAATTCTTACACTTGAGACACATTTTGGATGTATGATTATTTCTACAATGAATATGCTCTAACCTACGAAGTTAAAATTAATGTGTATATTAAAAATATTTAAATTAATTTAAGCATTAGGTTTTATTAATATATATTTAATATAAGTTGTATAGAATACATATATTTAATATTTTCTATCATATATTTATTTGAGTTTAATTCCATATGTTGATCTAAAGTATTTTAAAATTGATAAAATAGTCTTTAGAATTACTTATGCATCATGAGTTATGATTATATTATTTGAATTATACATCAATCTTAATGTTTGATACTTTTATTTGTTGGAACGATTTTCTTTTATGATTGTATTTTATATAGGTGCAGACGTTGTAAGTTGAAAAAATAATTATTATCGAACTTATTAATTTTTGTATGTAAACTTTTATATACATGTAAATAAGTTATAAAAGAAATTTTGGCAAAATTTTAGTGATGTAAATTGTATGAGGGTAACTTGTACTTGATTTTAATGTATATGTCTCATATCTCCTATCTTACAATTTGTATCTTAAAGGCCTTTAATTTAATGTTATAGATTTTATTATTTTTTTGTTTTGGTGAAGAATTATAATTAAAAATAAATAGAAACTATCAAAAATTGTAGTATTACAGTAATATAAAATATTATATTTTTAAAATAAAATTTACACATTCTTTGATAGTAATATTTTTTTATAACTGATAAAGTTTATGAAAAATATTAATAAATAATGTGAATTTCGTAAAATGTACATGAAAGAGAATATTGAAAATATATAAAGTGTATTCTGGATGCTTTTATAGGGGAATTGTTACTATTATAAATAATCTTATACTAAGTTAAGAAAGACACTATGTATAATCTCAAGTAGAGAAAAAATAACAAATTGTCTCTATATAGTGTCAGTATCTTTAACTCCTCATATATCAACAAGACCACTAATAAGAATGCTTTTATCCACATAAATAAAATTAATTTGATATTGACTAATCATTCAAAAGCTATTAGAATTTTCTCTCTCTCTCTCTATATATATATATAACTACATTTGTTAAAAATATTGACAATTTGGTTTTTTATTGCACTTCTTTAATCACATGTGAAAAATTAAAGAAAATATATTTTATTAAATGTTTCAAACTATTTTCAAAAAATATTTAATAAGTTTTTAATTAGTTATAGTAAAAAAAATTATGTTGATCACTCATATATATATATATATATATATATATTAAATAATTAATCAGATTAATTAACTAACAGATATTTGGTTGTGTCCCCTAAGAAATTGATTTGGAATTCAATACATTTGGCAACAGTATATAATTATGTTTTATTTGATTTTTTTATATATTAAAAAATCATACGAATTAATCATAAAAGTTAAATGTCGTTTGGATTGGTTAAATTTATTATAAAATTCAAATTAAATAAATAGAAGCATAATATTAACTGAATTCTTATTATTATTCAATATCACAATAAATTACTTATTTTACTGGAAAAAAATTACTATTTTGTTAAACATATTTTTAGCAATATTTTTGACAAACCAAATAACATTAATATTTTTCTTGGAAGTATAATTCTCAGGTTTGATATATAATAATTATATAAAAAATCTGATAATCATTAAAAATAAATTATTTAATCAAAGATATCCATTTTATTGGTATAACGTATTAATCTTTAAAAAAGTTATATTGCTATCGTTTATTATTTAAGAATATAATGATTTTAAAATATTTTTAGTCTAGTACGGTATACAAGTTAATATATTAGTTCCATTGAAACTAAATTATAACTTCAGATTAGTTATTTAAAATTTGAATTTTGTAATTAAAAAAATAAAAGTAAAGACCTCTTAATAACTCGTTTTTATTTGATGAATTTGGTTAATATTTTATATGTATGATATGATAACGACCTATAAACTTAAATAACAGTATTTTATTTTAACAGAAAATAACATTATTTAAAAATATATAGATAAGATTTTTTATTTTTTTTTATGTTTAACCATTATCCAGCACACACTTGTGACCCTAGAATTTTCTTATGATTATTTAAGATATTCGCATTATCCGAATATTGTTTCTTATGAAATTGGGTATGGGTAATTCGTGGCATTCCATCACAGGATCTAAATAAAGATATAAGTGAGCCGCAATCTCCTGCGTTGCGTAAATATGAGACTCTCCATAATCAACGAATAGGATTGAGTGAAATATTTGCATCCGTTAGATCTTAGAAAATAATAAAATATAAAATGAGATTATTAAAGATAAAATGCTGTTGGTATATTTGCTATATAAGAGCTCGATAGAGAGTGGAAACGGAGGGAAGAAAAGGTTTGAGAGAGAAAGGGGAATTTGATTGCATTTCTCTCTTTTTGTGGTCGACGAAGAGGGAAATTGTAGATCTCGTCTCTTTCTCTCTTTGCATAATTTTGCGATCAGAATTGTCTTCAACAAAAACCAATGGGATTGTGGGAAGCTTTTCTCAATTGGCTTCGCAGGTAAGCTTTTTTAAACTAAATAGTCGAGTTCTTATTTTTGTTTTAGCATTGATCGGCTCTTTGCATCACTCACGGCCTTTTCGTTTTCAGGGTTCTGGTACTTCTTGTGTTCTTGTGTGTGTGTGTTTTTTTTTTTTTAATTTTAGTGTGTTGATAGTTTGTAATGTGTATTGTTTATGAATGGTTCTGATTTTTTTTTATTGTTCAGAGGGAGGATTTGTTTGTGGTCTAATGTTTTCGAGGATTGATTTCCAATAGTTTTGTATTCAATGCCAATGTTTATATATCATGTGAGTAAATGTTTCACGATTTGTAAATGTTTTCACCCTTCCTATGCTTCGGGAATGTTTTGTTTCAAACGAGATATTTTAAATTCTTTAGTTATTGCCTTCTGAATTTTGGATATGGAGAATTTCTGGATATGAAATTTGTGTGGTTTTGTGTGTATGTATGCTCGTTTTTTTTTTTTTTTCGACTAATTGAGAAGAGTATTTTCTTGACATTATTGGAATAAAAGGTAGATATTGAAATCACTGGTTAAAAAAGGATGGAAGGTAATTGGTATTGAAGGCAATCACGCACTTTCAAATACGTTTTTGTGTGAAGCAGAATAGTGATTTTTTTGATTGCTTTTGATTGCCCTAATATTGCTTTCTCTTTTTAATGACACAAATTTATACTTTTAGGTTAAACTTGAGAGTTGAATTATATATTTTTAGGTTTAGGGTCTATGCGCATGAGTTTATTATGTTGAAATTTGTTTGCAGCCTATTCTTTAAGCAGGAGATGGAGCTATCTCTGATAGGACTTCAAAATGCTGGAAAGACTTCCCTCGTAAATGTAGTAGCTGTAAGTACAATAATCATTTTGGCTTTCAGTTAGCAATTTTATCTTTGAGGTTGACTCACTGACAATATCTTTTGTTGTTTATAGACTGGTGGCTATAGTGAGGACATGATTCCTACTGTAAGTCCACTAGATGCTTTTAATTATTGCTATCCGTTTATTCAATTTTACAGACTTTTCTATATATCATGGGCAAATAACATTCTGATGGAGTTGTTTTTATCTGATTTCAGGTGGGATTCAATATGAGGAAAGTGACAAAAGGGAATGTTACAATAAAGTTATGGGATCTTGGAGGTCAGCCTAGGTTCCGCAGCATGTGGGAACGTTACTGTCGTGCAGTTTCTGCTATTGTGTATGGAACGAACTTCTTATATTTTTTTGAACTCTTCTATCTCCCTATGTGCTTGCACCCTTGCATGCATGTTTCTCTTAGGAGTATAATTTACATGCCTATACTAATACAAACAACTGATAAGTGTTTAATGTATAATTTTAGAGCTGTATTGGTAATGAACTTGGGTGTATGTACAGTGTATATGTTGTCTACATGTTTTTGAATTTTGTCTAGTGATCAATATGAGGTCTATTCCTGTTTGTTGCAGTTCATAGTTGTTTGCTAATCGTGCATAGTGTTTGATGATAACTAGTGGTTGAGATTATTTCTTCTTCCTTGAACCCAAACAATGTTCTTCATTTATCTATGTCAGTGATACAAAACCACTTGTTGCTTAGATGACCTAGTAAAGAGCTCCTCCGTGGTGTATTTGTATATATAAATAATAATATTGTCTATCCATGAAGGGGTTTAGAGATTGCTTGTACAAGTTGATACCATTTGTGCCTTCTACAAGCAATATGTCTTAATCAATGGCTTGTAATTAAATATGTACAGCAAGGAAGTGTGTAGATTATACCTTCTTGAGACTCTATGCAGACTTTCATTGGCTGTTTAAAAAACTGCTGCTGCTGTGAATTCTGTCTCTTAGATCCATTGCACTTGTATAATTGGATCGCGTGCTCCTTTTTTAAATTTACACTTTCAGCTATCAGTCTAATGCTGAATCTATTCAACTCAGCAACTTCTCATAATACGATATTTTCTGCAGTTATGTTGTTGATGCTGCTGATCCAGATAATCTTAGCATATCAAGAAGTGAGCTTCATGATTTGCTGAGCAAACCATCATTGAATGGCATTCCTTTGTTGGTGTTGGGGAACAAGATTGACAAATCGGGCGCTCTGTCTAAGCAAGCGTTGACTGACCAAATGTAAGACCTAATATAAGTATGAAGCAATAAAGGAGTAAACTAATTGAAGAAAGTTACAGAATGAAATTGTTTAAGAATTGATTTTCTCCTTCAGTTTTCTTTCCTATGTGTTTATACTACTTTAGTGCTGAAATGTGCTATGGTGTGCAGGGAATTGAAGTCAATCACTGACAGGGAAGTTTGCTGCTTCATGATCTCATGCAAAAACTCGACCAACATTGACTCTGTTATTGACTGGCTTGTAAAGCATTCCAAATCAAAGAGCTGAAAATCTTCTCTATTTTTGAACTCTAGTGTAATTTATGGTTGACACATTTCTGGATTTACTAGAGGCATCTGGCGATGTCTAACTCAGTTGCTGATTGATTTATTTTTCCTTTTGTCAGATGCTTTGTAATATAATATCATTCTTGTCCGATAGGTAATCAAACGGGATGACATACATGTGAAGGATTTCCCGTATGAGCAAATCATACTGTGTGTCATAGGTTTAGCCACAGCATTAAAATTCATTAAACTGCATTTGCGGAGGAATATATATTCTTTTATCTTCTAACTAGATTTGAGTATTACATATTTTCTAATGATCCAGTATCTTATGTCCTTATTTTAACTCCTCGAGTCTATTAAACATGCATAAATTCAGCTGCATTCATTGTGCAGTCATTTTGTTCACTTGTTTGTTTCGAAGGTTTATAAACCCATCAAATTACAAGTGACTTTTTATTTGCATGTAACCAGCCTATGCAAGAACTTACCATAAAATTCGAAAGAACGGTGTATTTGGTTTTATAGCTCACAAATTTGAAACCTATCATGAAAGGGAAGCATAGAATGCATGAAAATATCATTACATGAAAATATCATTAAGATTATTTTTTTTATAGCGGTTGCAAATTCTGACAGAATTCTACAAGCAAATGACTAACATTTTGGTTGAAAAATAGCAGTAAACATAGCAGCTATCTACATATTCTATAGAAAGTACCTCGACTTCATCCATCATGTTTGCCGAAAAAAGCATGATCAGCAGAATACCTAAATATACATTAATTACTACGCCTGATCATTAAGTAGTGCTTATCATAAGTGCATTATCAATCCTCAACTATTGCAAGGTTGTAAACTTTGTTAATCAAGCACAGGATATGATGTGGTAATAACTGTCAGGGAATTTTAGCAAAAAGGGCCAGCTCTTTCAGAATTCTTGAATTAGGTAAATCTTTTTAAAAAAATACACAAAGAAGACATGATTGAAACCAATATTTTTAGTAGAAGTCGTTTATTTAATTTTGATTTCAGTGAAGTTTCCCTTAGTTCACAACTTCATTATTGAAGTTTTAAATTAAAATATAATAATTTATTTTGTTTTATTTTAAAAGAAATACTCAAAAATTATATTTTCAAATATGACTTTTTTTGAAAAAATTATATTTTCAAATATGACTTTTTTTGAAAAAATTATATTTTTAATCATTATTTGCGTGGTTATAAGAATAACTTTTCCCTTAACTATATTATCCGACAATGATTTAAGATACAAATCCAGTTATACCAATAAACATGCGAAACTACCATGCAAAAAGGCTTGAAAGCCGGGTTTAAAAGTTGTTTTAATAAGTTTTTACTTAGAAGTTGTATTTAAAACATGAGTTTTTAAACTTTTTTCTATTTTTACTGTAAAATTATAAAAATAATGCCATATTTTAATTCACATTTTCGTGTTGAAGCGGTAAATTTAGATCACAAAACCAAGCTCTCTGTAGAATATCACTTATCTAAGTTTAACTTTTTGTTTGCAAATCTCAAAAAGAAGTACAAGTAGAATATTGTCGAAGTAACGAAGCAGCAACTAAAGAAAAGATTTGTGTAAATGACCTACAAGAAAGTGACACTCAATATTGCCATTGGAAAATTCTAATAAAATTTGTATTCTTCCATTTACTATTGGAGGATGTCTGTCACACGTTCCATCATAACACTCAATCACTACTTCCACTCTTCCACTAATACTTTGTATTCTAGCCTCATTGTCTTTCTTTAAAATAAGATAAAAAATTATAATAAATAATACGCTCTGAAGGACTCCTGGCAAAATGTTTCATGGATCAATCCCCGCATATTCCAAATTTACAAACCTAAACTATGTACAGTAATTGAACACATGCAGGAAGTCTAGCAGCAGAATAATGAGCTCAAGTTACATACTGGTCATATGAGCAATGCAGAAGCTGACACCATCTGTACACATTTGCAAGATCAAACTGTTAGCTAAAAGAACTGACAGACCAATTTTCTGCAGGACAAGAATAATGTAGTACTAATAAAAGCGAGGAGAAAAAAACCTTACACCCGTATTACTTAAGAAAACTGGGATCTTTTCACAAGAGACAGGGTTTAGGCTGACAATTATTATAATGAAGAGAGAAGAGAATTTTAACTATTAATTAAGATCTTGTCACATGCTATTCTGAGGACAACCTTGGTACGATGATAAAGTTACCCTTTGTGACTAGTTTGTTGCGAATTCAAATTTGAAAACAGTCTCTGCATATACTAGGAGAAGGTTGACTACAGTAAAACTCCCAAATTGGAGTTGGTAAATTGGATAGGCAATGAGAAATGATGGGCAATTTCATTGGAAATAGTAACCACTGTTCGAAAGCATTCTAATTGGGAAAATGAATCTGTAAACATGAGTTTAGGCATAAATTAATTTTCTTGGTAAGGAAAAGGAGGCTTACCAAATGTGAAGCGTCTTGCATTTTAGTGCCTTTATTGCTGCTTTTGCAAACACTCGTGCAGCCTCTGCCTCGGCTTCGGCAGCGTCTGCCTCCCTAGCTGCTGCCTCAGCCTCAGCAATGGCAGCTTCCGCCTCAGCAACTGCTTTTGCAGCAGCTGCTGCTGCCTCTTGTGGTGTCACACCCTTCATTTTTGATAGCTCTGCATCAATTTCGGATTTTGAAAGAATGTTGACACCAGTCTTCTCAGTTTTTGGAGAATCTTTGGGCCTCCCTTCCAGGAGTAACAAGGAAGAACATCTTCTTTTCTCAGATACAGTTAAATTTGTAGCAATCCTGTACTTATGCTTTACCTGTCATTACTCGTTACATATGTCTCACTCAGGATCAATTGACCAAATACTGATTTTAATCACATATCCAATATTTACCTAACAGTAATTTAGCTTATTAGATGGGAATATTTTATCAATTCAAAATTTGAAATAGATTTTTCACTCTTGGCAAAAAAACTGCCAGATATACATAGTTCAACTGCTACAAGAGAACATATTTCTATTTACATCAGTACATACATGTAACTAATTACGTAGGCATCACAAATAATTTTTTGTTTATAACCTTGAGTAAATAGCATCAACATGTTGTTAGTAAAGTATCTCTCATACAATACCTAAAAATTATCCAGGCTGACTATGTTACAATGTTTTGCAAGTACAAATGTTGTCTATTGGGAAAATAGGTTCTAATGATTCAAGCAAAATTCTGTCTTGTTAAGGATTTAACTAGCAGTAAAATCACCTTCATTAATTTTCCACTTGCCACCATGTGCTTCAGTTTTGTTGACAGTAACTTTCTGAGGGTTGGCGTAGAACAGTATTGATCCTGATGAGCATAATGAAAATATTTAATCAGTACTATTTACTGCATTTAATAATTCTATTAGCCAATTAGATATGTAAAAAAAGAGCAATAAATAACAAATCACTATTGGTTGATCTATGCTAAGCATTTGTGAAACATGGGTGGGCAAAAAAGTTAGTAGCTTTTATTCCTTACCATGTGAGACCACCTGTTTGGACTTACAGAAAAAAAACATTTGAAAGGCCAAAATCTTTTGATACCCGCAGAAAGGAGTTCTGAGTTACATGTGTCATAGCAAGTTTAGATCATTAATAAACAATGAGCATGTTTGGTAAGACCAATAAGCTAACTACAAGTTTATTTGACTAACTTATAAATTAGTTTGACCAACAAAAAAGTGTTCGGTAAGATATCTCAAAGTAACTAAGAGCTTTTAGCTTATAAGTTAGAGGTTCCTTTAGCTAGTTTGTAGCTTATTTAATTTTCTTCTATTACTATCCCTTACATCTTAATACATTTTCCTATTATCATTAATTTCTTTTTACCTATTTTAAATTTTACATAGACGATTAATTATTGCACAATTTTTAGTATTTGTACAGTTACCTTTTAAATTCTTATGTAGTTCAAATTTAAAAAATATTTAAAATTACAAATTGAGTAACTAATGTTTCATGATGCTACTTGAAAATTACATAGAATGAAAATTATAAAAAAGAAACTCAATACGCCAGTAGTTTAAAGTAAAAAATAAAAAAGTTAGATTTTGAAAATAAATAAAAACTAAATTTGATTAATACACATTAGATCAACTAGTATAAATTAAATCCCTTATCTAAATCAAAAAAACATATACAACACTAACAAAAATAAATAGAAGCACTAAAAAGTTTAGTAAGAATTTAATTATTTATTAAAAAAATAATAATATATTTTTGTCTATAAAACACAAATCTTATTTATAAAGTAAGATCTCGGACCTAGGCGCGTAGCCAATCGTGGGAAGAATGGTTGATATAAAAGGTTGTTTCATGGGAGATGAAATGACTGTGGTCCTTTGACCGATAAGTGTAAATCATATATTTAATCTCAGGAAAGACTATAGGTCACTTAATGAATAAGTGACAGGGTTGAATTCTATTAACACTGGACTTAGATTATGTTTATAGTAACTCTCAGAATGAAATGTGCATTAGTAATTGGTCGCCCATAAGGTGATATGTAGTGTCGGACTATTCTCGCTAAGTAAGAAACTGATTCCTTAAATATCCGACTCCAAATTTATAGTTACCTAGTACTTGAACGATAAGTTTGATACTTAATACCTAATATTTAGTTAAGGAAAGTTTCGTATCTAGTACTTGAATAGGGTTTCTATACTTATGAAAAATAAGCTATAAATATAGGAAACCCTGAAGGGAAAGGGTAATTGATTTGGACTAGCTTAAAGAAACTACTTTAACCAGAACCTTTACAATAAAATTTATGTGGTTATGTAAGTTGGCTTATCAGCTACTACTTAGTTTTTGCTAAATACACCCAATATATAACTCTATGGACCACGGAGAGAAATATTTTAAAACTCTTTCCTGCATTTTGTGTGCTGCAAACTTGATTAAAAAAACACGGGTCCATACATATCCTTTGTCACATAAGGAATAAAATCAATCAATGCAAAATGTCTCTATGGAAAGAGAAATTATTTGATATCAGAGTAATGAATGAAAACAATTTACTACCTACTTTTAAATGTAAATTTATACATGAGAAATTAATAGGAAAAAGAAGAAGCCAAAAACAGAAGAAATTAAATATTCTTTTAGCATTGAAGTTTACACGCACTAAACTTTGATCGTCATTTGTTTCTTGAGATGTTAGATTCTATGATCGTAAGTGAAGGAATTGAAATACAAATACCTCTATATATGAAGCAATTGCTGCCCTGTCAGAACCCTTTGGCTCCTTCAACTTGATAATAGACTCTAATATAAGATTATCCAACCTGACATTATTGAAAAGCTGCTGTCATTGAAATGCATAATGTCACAATTAACAATAGTTTAAATACTTCAGCAAAATTACCACAAAATTTGACGGGATGTTGCCATCAGAAGTAACAATAGAAGATAACTATTTACCAATAAGCAACTGAATAGTGAATCATATTTTCAGTGTATCTTTGCCTTGCTTGGTTCGGAGTCATCATGAAATTAAATAAGCAAAAATCAATAGAAAATGAAAAATCAAAATACAAGACTCCTCATGGAACATGGAAAATAGCTAATTTCTAGAAACTTGGTTTAATTTTTTATTCATTAAAAAAATTATATACTAGAGCACAGCATTTCACAATCTTAGAACTAATTACTTGCAAGGGAAGTATTATTATATACAATGTAAATGTTTCTTCGTACAGTTTTCAAAAAAAGATTAATGCAACTAAGCTGAGTAGACCATTTATTTATCAAGAGTAAATGGCAGATATATTTAACTGGAAGTTCTGTGTCCTTGATACTTTTTCCTTTGCATTAGGAGATATTCCACCAGAAACTGCTAAAGGCTTGGAATCTGCAGCTCCTCTGTCGCGTTGAACTACAGTACTCAAGGCCATGTGATTATTGTCAATTTTGGGGGATGGTAGTAGGTTCTTTTTAAGAGCAAGCTTCGCCTTCTGCCTTGATCCCCATATTGCCGTCACATTTATGTTCCTCCATTTGTCCTGTTTCACAGTTTAAAGTGCACATAATTCTACACTGATACAACTCAGTAAGCTTTAAATTTGGAAGTATTCTGAAAGCCAAAAGAACTCTGCAAGTACTGATGCAGTACACTAGAAGGTCATTTCACATGTGCAGTAGTAGTAACATTCTAGGCCCACAAAAAGATTTACCTTGAGATCGACATTAGAACGCATGCGCAGAATGGAACTGAACTCTGGGTCAGTAAGTATGGTGCGCCATTTTCCAGCCCCATGTTTGACAACTCCAGCTTTCAATGCCGCTTCTTCCTCTGCAGTCCACTTTTGCTTAGGAGCACCCATTAACACAAGTCCGCAGCCTTTCTATGACAGCAAAATCTCTGCTTTTGTTCTACTGGAAGGCTTGGAAGTTGAGTGCTGCCTTCTTCTGCATGTCCATCCACCAACAAAAACCTCTCCCTTAACTTACCTACACGCATGAGAGTAAAAAAATGATAAATAAAAATAACAAGACAATTTCATTTTCAAACACATTTCCTTCTTCAAAGATTTAAAAGAAAAAACTGAACCTAAGATCCTCCTCCTCAAGCATTGACTTCAATTCCCAATTAAATTCAATCTCATCCACAAGACATTAAACTTCTGAAAAGTGAACAACTCCGGAAAGCTCAATAACCACTATTTCATATTATTTATCAAGAAAAATGTGATATAAGTTACAACATTGTCAGAAGCATCTAGACCTTGCAATGGCAATACAATTAGATCAGTCCTTGCAAAAATAGTTACGCGGCACAGCATATACGCACACAGAAAGAGTTACAAAACCAAATACCACCTTTAGTTACCTCTAATTCTACATCTGATTCCATAACTCTCATAACATCAACAACTGTACGGAATTACCTGCAAGGGTTATTCCATCGCCGCCTCAGATGAAAACCCAAGTGATGCTATTGTTTCGGTTTCAAATTCATTATGCCCACATAAATTTTACATTAACAAAACAAACACAATGACAACCAAAAGTGGCGACTCTTCAACTCGCACAGGGCACGATTAACAAAATCCGAGTCAATAAAAGTAACAGAGAAAATAATCGGCGATGCATAAACTATATCGGTGCACACTAACTAACCTGGAAATATAGATGGCAGAAAATTTAGTTGACTTGGGAGAAAAAGGGAAGAAAATTAAAGAAGAATCGGCGGAGGAAGATGTAACGCATAGAAGAATCGCGAGGCAAAAGTGTGAATTGGGAGACGTTGGAGTACGTACGCGCAGATAAATAGAATTGGTACCTGCGAGGAACAGGAGAATAACCAGAGAGAAAATAATTGATCTCTTCTAGTTTATTTGCTTTAAGGTTGTTTTTTCTCAGAAAAAACTTGCATTTCAATATTTTTTTAAATTGCTAAAGGATCCCTTGATTTTATCCAATTTTGTTTTGAGCATTCTCGTTCTTTCCCTCTTTTTCTTTCCTTCTGGACTGGATCTGGATCCACCCAACTCTATAAAAGATCAACCACCACTTAGAGAGTTTAAGTACATTTTAAAGGTGATTTGAATTAAAAAAAATAGAATAAAAATTGACGGAAAATAAAATATATTTATTTATTTTTAATAATTTATATTTATTATTTTAATTATTATATTGTAATAAAAAAACATAAATATTAATAATATAATACATTATGTTATAATTAGTTATATGCAATCAATTAAGTAACTTCAAATCTGTTCATATTTGTGGACAAAATTCAAACTTGCTTATTTGTATGAATTGTTTCTAGTATAAATTAATACTCTTCTTGAATACTCCTGGAAAATCATGAATAATTCACTCTTATATATTAAATTTGTGTCTCATTGTCCAAATCCAAATGGAAAATCATGAATAATTCACTCTTATATATTGAATTTGTGTCTCATTGTCCAAATCCAAATAGGTCTGACTTTTTTTTAATGATCAAGACCACCTAAGTAATGCATGTCAAGATTCAAATCCTTTAGTGTTGTGAAGTAACACGATACGATCATTTTTAAAAGAGACAAAACAATTTGGTTTATCAAATTTAGTTGGCAAGCTCTACAACCAATCACGTTTTAAAAATGATATCTTAGCCACATGATGATGTCACATTGCTAAAATTAGAAGGTCCAAAATCAATATGATATTTAGTGACTTTAAATTAAGAAAAAAAAATCATTTTAAAGGATAAACCATCGAATATATATATATATATATATATATATATATATATATATATATATATATAATTGTTTAAACCATAATTACAATAGTAATTATTGATTTATTTTTGTTTGTTTCCAACTGCAAAAAAGTAAAAAAAAAAATAGAAAATACAAAAAATATACACAAAAATATTAAAGAACACACAAAAGAAGTAAGTACTTTAAATGCAAACTTTAGCTTCAATATTCCAGTCTATTTTAGTACAAGAATAGCAGATTAATGTCTGTTTGAACTAGGTTGCAGAAAGACAAAAAATGATGTTTTCTGACTCCATGGGAAGAAAAAGATATAAAAAAAGTAATACATATTAGAGTTAACAGTACAAAGAAGAAGAATATATCTTCTTCTTTTCATCTTCTCTTATCGGCAATTGAAACTCAATAACCTGTTTCATACTTGTGGTGAAAGTTTTAATCTACTCTCCTATAACAACTGCAACTCAATAAGGATTTGACAAGTTTGAAAAGTGTAAAATAAACTTAGTATTTTTCTAAGTTTAATCCTGTATTATAGAATTCACATTCTTATTGTTGAAAGGCATTATTTGTTTCAAAGCATATAATTACATTTCAAGAAAGAATGATGTTAATTCATCATGTTAATCGTTATTAGCCATATTCATAGGTTCATGAGAGGGGGACAGTTCTAATAAAAAAAATTAAATGAAAAGAGAAAAAAAGTCAATGGTGATCCAACACGAAATCAACTTTTACACAATATAATAGAAGTTTCATAGTAGATCAAAAATATTATTTCTTTGAGTTTCTCAAATAGATACACCGGAGAAAGTCAATATTTAATACAGGAGATGTAAATCTGAGAAGTCAATATTTAATACAGGAGATGTAAATCTGAGAAGTTTTAAATCATAATTTAACTCATATATTTGGTATTTATCTTTATTTTAAAAGTTTAAGATAATGAGTTTGATAATTTTTTCTTTCTTTATATACTATTCATCTAAGTTTACTATATATATTTGAATTCTTTATATTATTGAAAAAACAAAAATCATAAAGTTATAAGTCCCTTCCAGTCGGAAATCACAAGCACCCGGCAATAACAACAAATAAATTAATAATAAAAACTTAAAGGATAAATTCTATAGAAAAAAGGAGGAAAATATGGGTTTGAGTGAAGTTGAAAAGACAGTGAAACTTCAAGAGGAGTTTTGAAAAGTTGAGTTCTATGAGTCTCTCAGGAAAAAGGTCTAGATCTAGATGACTGTTGGAGGGAGACAGAAATTTTAAATATTTCCATTTTATCCTCAATTGGAGGATAGAAAAAAAATGTTGAGGCTTTATATTGAGAATGAATAGTCATGGAAAGTAGAAGACAGATTAAAGTCTTTCCACGAACAACCTTGGAAGAGCCTAACATCAGATCATGCTGAATTCAAGAACATGTGGACGGATTCTTTCTGCACCTCAATACTCTCCTTCTGCACTTCTATAAATTTTGAAAATATCAAAATTGTCCTGTTAAAATAACCAAAATTACCTTCTGTTTTTTTACAAAAAAAATTACTGAACCGGATGTCCTCCATCCGGTTTACAATTTCTTTCAAAATGTAAACCGGATGGAGTGTCATCCAGTTCACATTTTCATTTGAAAAATATGAACCGGATGACACCCCATCCGGTTTACATTTTTAAAAAAATTGTAAATCGGATGGCATCCCATCCGGTTTATATTTTGGAAAAAAATTGTAAACAGGATGGAAGTCATCCGATTCACATTTTCATTTGCAAATGTGAATCGGATGGCCCCCATCCGCTTTACATTTTGGAAAAAATCCAAAATGTAAACCGGATGCGGGGCATCCGGTTCATATGAAGTTCATTTTCTCCGATGCAGATTCACCGTCGATGGCAACTCAAACATCAAATTAACTACCCTAATCATCAATACCACTCACAAATTGCTAATAAACATAATTTTTTTTATATTTCACTTGTTTAAAGTTTTAATTCAGATTGAAACAAATACACAACTTTTCCTCCCAGATCTGCAATGCGAATGTTGCAGACTCTCACCCACATGCACATATTACTTTTGTTGACGGTGAAGGTGAAAAACAGATACAATGACTGAACCAGATACTATAGTAAAGCAGTGAATCAGATGCAAGCAAAGGGAGAATGAAGTAGATAAGAGTAGTTAAGGAGGTAAATGGGGATAGAGAGTATTTTGGTCTTTTATCATTTATTATTTAAGGACATGTTTATATTTTCCGCTGAACTATAAAGGTGCAGGACGAGGGTATTGGAGTGGAGGAAGAATTCGTCGAACATGTGGGAGGATGATAAAAGAGTTTTGGTTGCTCATTTTGAAGAGTAGGAAATTAAAATTTTCATGTGAAACTGTGGTAGCACAAAGTCCCAAAACAGATGAATTTCCTCTTAATGGAATATTTGCAAATGGTACAAATTGTTCATTTATAGTTCTTATTCCTGTAGTAAAAGATCCAAAACATTTAGTTCATTTCAGACTTATCTAGACATATATACAAAATTGCTATAAAAATGATAGCAAATAGATTGAAAAAAGTATCAGGGAGTGTGACTGATCATAGCCAAAGTTCTTTCATTGTGAGGAGAAGTATATTTCTTAGTGTGTTGGTGACAAATAGATGCCTTTTAATGAAGAAAAAGAAAAAGTCTGTCGTGAATAATGAGATGAATAATGAGAAGATATATGACTCGAGATGAATCTTTTAGTTGAGCGTTTGTTTGGAATCTAGTTGTGTATTAGTTTTAGAGAATGGAAGTCCTATCACACAAGAATTTAAGGTTAAAAGAGGATTGAGAGAAGTAGATCCCTTGACACATTTTTTATTTACTACAAAAAAAAGGTTGAGGGAGTGTCATAGTGAAAATGACAATTTTCAGAGACCTTTATTCTAGTTTACTTGATTGTAAGAAAAAAAAAAACGAGGCAAATCTTTTATAATATGGAGATGATACCTTTTTCTTTTGGAAGACTTCTCCTAACAATATTTTTGTCATCAAAGCGTATAGAAATGCTTTGAGTTGTTTTTTTGATAAAAAGTTACCATTTACAAAAGTAACTATGGAGCTACTAGGATGGATGTGGGAAAAGTAGAAATATATGTTAATTTGCTAAACTACAAAATTTTGACTCTTCCCTTTATCTACCTTGGTATTATGTCCTATTGGGCAAATTAATGAAAAGAGGAGATTTGGGAATCTATTATTAGGAAATTCTCATCAAAGTTGGCAGCGTGAAAACACAAGATGTCTTCTTTTGCGGCTACGGTTTGTCTTTTTTTATCCATTTTGTGGAGATTAGAGGAAAAGTTGAACCAGAGTAAAGAGAAATGATGAGTTCTCTTGATTGTGTTGATTTAGTTATGCAAAATGAATGTGCTTTTTTAATTCAGGAACATCATAGACAACATTATTTCTTTTGTGTGGTCTTGGTTGAAAGACTTCATAGATTCATTTATTTACACAACTAGTCAATCTTTAGTCTTCCCTTATATACTGTTTTTTTTTTAAATGAGATTAGCCTTGTTTTTGTTGAGCTAGGTGTGGTCAATTGGTTTGCTGTACTCAAGTTTCTATATAGCTTTGGAGATAGGGGTTTTATGACTATTTTTTCGCTTACTGTATACAGGGATCAAAGTTTATATTTGCATGATTACTTTTTTTCTGTTAAGTGTTTCTTAGTTTTAGCTATGTAGGAAAAGTAGTGGATGGCATATATTTCTTTCTTTGCACGTAAGTTGATTATGTAATTTGTATAGGTATGTCTTATGCCCATTATCTAATATATTGTTTTTGCTGATAAAGAAAAAAAAAGTAGAAACTTAATGCTACAAATGGAAGACCTGCTAGAGATTACTAATAATCCATATTCCATATTGTTCTACGAATGTCTATAAAAGTTCCTAATATATTGCATCCAATCAATAAGTTAAAGACAACATAAAGTAGTGCTAACTTGAAGCAGATTTTACACCAACAGTAATTCCACTTTTATTTGGTAGAAGCTTCTTCATATAATACTTAGAATTGCGAGAAAGATTGATCTTTCTCCTTTTCTTTTCAGGAATATAATCAATTGAACATTCTGAAAATCCACGCCTCACAAACCTGTCACAAAGTTAGGAATCAATTGCCATAATTTGTATGCATAATTTACAACTCATTCATTCAGGAATTCCATGTATATTAACGTATCAACTTTGTAATCCCGCTAATGTACATTTTTGTCAACAGAGTTTTTAGAAAAGGTAGAAGAAACATGCAAAGACATGCTAAAAATTAAATTACCAAAATAGGATAACAAACAATAAGCAGTGTACAAGAATCAGTGAGTATGCGACAAGCCACTAAAAGTGAAAAATGACATTTACTACAATCAAGGCTTACATGACATATATTAGGGGAGTTACTTACCAATCTGCTGTACGTGTTGTCAGCAGGAAAAGCATATTCAATCCAAGAGACGATGCTTTCTTCTCCATATAATCTGTGCATATATTTTAAAGTATAATTAAATAAATTTTATGAAAACATGTGGCAAACATGATTAAAGAGCAACGGCATCAATGATTAAAATCATACAGCTCTCAATATTATCAAAATCTGAAGCCTACACCACATAATCTTGACACAAACATGTTTAAAATTTCTAACACTTTAATTGAGATTCCTGAGAACTTAGTGAGTCATACATTACCCACTGATGTATCTATTTTATAAACGGGAGAAGCGTATAAGGGAAGGAAAAGAAAAGAGCTATACAAAAGCTGAGCAATAGATAAAAGCATCATTGTTTTAACTCTACCCCTCAAGCTAGAGGGTATAGATGGCATGCAGCAAGCATGGAACACATTGAATTCAAAATCTTCCCAAGGATTTAGTTAAAAAATCTACCAATTGAAAATTGATAAATTCAGTCAAAATCTTCTTGGACAGCAACTTCTCTTGAACAAAGTAACATTCAATTTCAATGTTTAATTCTTTCATGACAGACTGGATTGGAAGCAATATGAGAAATTTTCTTTATCATCACATTACAATTTCGTTAGTTGTGTTTGGCAGAATCGCAACTGTTAAAGGAATTGTTTAAATCAATACAAGTTCACAAGTAATTATTGTCATAATTCTATATTCAGCTTCTGCACTAGACTGGACAACAACATTTGTTACTTGCTCTTACAAAAAATAATATTTTCACCTATAAATACACAATATTCAGTAGTAGAGCATCTATTTATAGGATATCCTATCCAATCAACATCACAATATCCATAATCCCTTATATAGAAACCTAACTTTTTCCCTTGTCCTCACAAAACAATCCTTCTCCACAGGGCTGTTTGATATATCTAAGAATGCGTATAACAAAATTTTGATTCAATGAAGGAGCGAAATTAACACGACCAATTCCTCTAGAAGAAATTTTGGACCCATCAGCTAAGGTAACAAGGCGAGGAAAATCAAGGGATGGCACAGAAGAAAATAAGGAAGCATTATGTGATCAAAAGCACGTAAGTCAAGGATCCGTGGACTTTTATTGGCAATTGATTGAGAAACATTGGTAGTTGAAACACAAGTAGAGAAAGATCGGCCTTTGATAGTGGCTTTCACTTGCAGGTTCTCTTGATAATCACATTCAAAGACCTTTATTTCAAAATTTCAACCGTAGAAGAATTTTCAGCCTTGGATAGATTTTGTTGCCTTTTCTAGAAAACCATGAAGAAAGTAGCATTTGTCTTGAGTACTCGGCCTCTTGCAATAAGAACACTAAGGACAACCACTTCTAACTTCTTTGACTCCATAACCACCTCTTCCTCTAATAGACATCATTGCAAAAGCTTTAACATTTCCAGCTGAATTTTCAATTTTTACTTAGTGGTAACACTAAGAAGTTTGGTAATCAAGTTGTCCATTATGGGGACTTCGTGACTAGTTAAGAGTTGGCCACGAGAATGATTAAAATCTAAGTTCAAGGTTCGTAGAATCAAGGCCATATACAACCTGTCAAGTTTTTTCCTTATTCCTTCTAAACAGTCATCATCCAAGAACGTCCCTAATTCTTCCACTTCAATTTGAGCTTCAACAAGAAAAGAAACCATATCATGATTGGTTTGTTTGAGGGAGGCTAAAGTTCGGGCTGCATCATTAAATAGTTGAATATCAAGAGCATAAATGCTAAGTCTTCTTCCGAAAGGAGCAAGAGGTTCTAAAGGTTCCCAAGATGTTGTGTTTTGTAGATTGCCATGCAAGGCCCAAGAACCAAAGTTCCAGAGTCAACCCATGATAGATAATTTTTTCTGTTTAGTTTCTCAGTTGTAATAGTGGAAGTCACAAAAATAGCCGAAACAAGGCTTGTGAATGCCAAAAAGAGAAAGACAACACTATTTCCCAGTTGAAGCACTCCTAAAGTGCTTCCATTTATTATATTTTTTATTGCTGATGAAAAAACAACATTATTTCCCTTTCCTATTTTAAAGGGAAAGACTAGACACACCTGTTTGCGTAGTAGGATGAGAGAGTTGGGATCAAATTTGGGAAGAGAAGTGGCCAATGAACCTTTCAGGGCAGGTGCGGTGTTCCGATGGCTGGATGACATCGTGTGGGCTTCATATACTAGACAAGGAACTCAACATTGTTATAGTGTGACTACGATGCAACTTGTTGGGAGGCCGAGGCACAGAAACAATGTTAAATAATGGTTGATGGAAGAGACAACCGATCATACCTGCTCTACTATCAACTTCAGATTTATAGAACTTAGTGAGTGTTACTATAGTCAGTGATGTATATATTTTATAAAAAGTGTACATGAGAAGGAAATAGAACACAACCATGACCCTTCGAGATGCATAAAAAAACTTATTTAAAAAAGTCAAACAACAGATAAAAGCATCATTGTTTAAACAACTTCAACTAAAAAACATTGCTCTTGTTATAATTTCATTAGCTAAAGTTATTACTACCAATAATACATTTACCTAGGAGTTCTAAGGTCAGATTGTTAATATAAAATAATAATGATTACAGGTAGTCTTGATCATAATTAGGCATACACAACACGGACTTTACATTTCTACTAACTCATAAGGTCTCAATTTGTGTTCACCATCGAATTAGTATACACATAGAAATAGCATACCAAGCAATTTGTCACCCTGTCCTTGGCCACGACAATCAGGAGATACTGCAATGCAAGCAACCTCTCCGCACTTCTCCTCAAAGTGAGGAAAAAGGGCAGCACAAGCAATTATGTGACCTTCTCTTTCCACAACAACAAATGAATCCAATGTTTGCAAGAGCTATAAACAGAGAAAGGTTAAAATATGAGAAATTTTGATAAATTACCACGGTCATGTAAGCCACAGTATCCACAACACAAGGAAAGATATAACTAGGAAAACCTCATCATCAGTCCGCTTAACCAATATGCCAGATGCCTCCAAAGGCTGAATAAGTTGTTTTATTCCAGGAATATCTTTCACCTCTGCTGTCCGAGTGCCTTCATAAAGGTCACTGCAAAAATTTTATTGAAATATGAGAGAACGACATAAATGGAAAAGGAAAAAAAAAAAAAAAAAAAAAAACTTTATTGAGTATAATACCTTCATGAACAATATGCTGAGATAGTCTAATGCTAAGTGCATAGGAAGCGCATGAATATCATAGATTTTGGTATTAATTTGATTTTGTAGTACACATGCCTGTTTAGATGAACTTCTCTATAAACACTTCTAAGAGAACAAAGTAAGAAGGAAAAATTAAATAAACTTCTCCATAACCTAAAATTAGCTTATGTGTAAATTGATTTGTAGAAGTTCTCTCATATTAGCTTCTCTAAAATCAAATTCTAAACTCATGCATAAGCTTGTTTCGGTTCATGGATAAACTTATTTCACCTTTTTCTTCCTTTTTTTCCCTAGAATTGCTGATGGGGAACTTTACCCAAAAAGACCATGTCTACTTATAAATATATCAAGTCACACCTATTTATAAGTTCTGTACTCTTTAACACTAACATAGTTATTTCAACCAATGGTTTCATAGAAGAGAAAAAGGGAAGAGATGGAGTTCAGATCCAATCCACGTATTTTCAACCTTATGCAATCAGAATCTCAACAAACAGCAATGTAATGATCAGCTACCCATAAGGGGTTATAAATAACCTGAATCTCACATTTGTGGCCTGTGTGGCGGCCCCAGCATGAAATCCACTACGATGCCCACTAAACTATGGTTAAAATAGATGGACAATATCATTGTACCATACCTTACCACCTGTTTCTCTTACCAAACAGTTACCAATCCTCAAACAAAATAATTCACAATCATAGAAAAAAAAAAAAAAAAAAAAAAAAAAAAAAACTTAATTCAGAGGATTTCGCAAAGGTTGATTACCTAGCCACCATTGTTCCCATCCCGTCTCTTTTAAACAATTCCAACAACAAAACTCCACTAATAGTTCCATCCAGCAAGTGAACTCTTTGAACGCCACCCTGACAAATGGCAGTTGGTATTATTAGCAACATGCATCAACTGCAATTTTCAACCATATTTTACTATTTCAGTTTTCAACAGCGACTTCTCAAAGAATCTTGAAAGGCACTCCAAACCAACCACCTTACAGTAGCAATATTTTAAGAGAGTCAAAGTTCTAAGATCCTTCCGTATACAATATAGTTGCAAAACAAATATGCACACAATATCTAACTCCTGGCCTGGTCATGATTTGAAAAATGTTTTTATTCCCTCAATTGCCCATATACCAACACAGACTTAAAATAAGCACAAAACAGCATGTGTCATAAAAATAAGGCAATCCACGGACTCACTCTGCAAACGAAAGCAGCAGCAGCCAACTCAGACAGGTAACCATGCATTCGACTTAACCGCTCTTGACCTCCAATAGCAAAACCTTGCTCACTAGATTCCAAGCCATTTCCACTTTCAAAACCAACACCATTATGGAAGCTTGCACTATGCCATTCTGTAAAACGCCCAACAGGTGGTGATTTGACTATTCCATTAAAATTGTTATGTTCAAGAGAGTTGAAACCTTCTTCGTCAACAACTTTGACATAGTTAGCAGCTGCTTCACTTTGCTCAGCCCGTTTACGAATTAGCATGTCTGCTTCTTGAAGAGGCAAGAAACGGATTAAGCGTCCATTCTCATCAAGTATTGGACCATCTATAAGGCATATCAACTTGTCTGCTCCTATAGCCAAGGCACAAGCTGTTGCGACTTCATAGGTGCTGGAGGAAAAATAAATCATTAATAAATATCCAGGATTCTAGCTTTTGTCAGATTCAAGCCTAGCAGCTCTCATGTGTCAGCAAGCAAGAGAAGCAAGTGATGCACAAATGGTTTTTGCTGTCCATTTCTTCTCTTTATTAAAATTATATTTTCTGTTGGATTATTAGACATATCCAAGTACTAGAAATTACACAATAACATACAATAAGGGGGAAAATAGAACTCATTGGTAACACTAGTAGTATTCTGATTCACATACTTGCCAAAAAATCAGTACCATTAATTTCTCAGAAGTTGCTCCTCCCCATCTCACTTAATAAAACCTTCAATTCAACTCTTATTTTTTTCCTTGACCAACCAAATTACTTTTGTGCTTTTACTTCTATAAAAATCCTCACGAGGCTGCTTTTACAAATCTTTCTTTAAAAAAAATCCTAGTAGAATTATAATTTTCAGGTGGTATATGGATACTTGATAAGAGAGTGAATAATCACAAAATACAAAAACATTAAGATAACAGCTTGTATTTCAGCAAGCAATCAGTTACATTAAGTTGTAGAAATCAATCTTCAGAATAAAGCTTCAAAGCATACTTGCAATTTAATACTTCTCCAGAGCTGGAGTAGCCCAAGTTGGTTAAAATAACTACACAACCACCATCAAGTCTCTCACGCATGCGAGTTACGTCTACTTTTTTAACTTCCCCAGTTGACCCAAAATCAATTCCTTTGACCACCCCTCTTCTCTGCCAAAACATAAAAATAACAAGATGTACTAACACAGTAGTAAAAACATAAGGGGAGGGACAATTTCACAAAGACCACCGACACTGAATAGAAGTGATCAAATCACAAAATTCAAACCTTGGCTGCAAGAAAGTTACCACTGGCAACACTGACGCCAACTTCATGCCATCGACTATTGTCACCATGTCGACGAATATTGCATATGGAAGGTCCAGGAGAAAGTTTTGCTTCGATCATCAATCGTATTCCCCCAGCGGCTTCCATCGCAGCTTCTAGAGATTCTTCATCAGTTATCCTATATCTACCAACATACTTAGGCTGGCACCCTACAAATACAATAATAAGGTCAATCACTGATACACTGCTCTAGCCAACAATTTCCTTCCATTTTCTCTTCTTGAGGAAAGGGCTAGATTGGGCTTTGCAAGGAACACCACCCAAGGTTAAAATTAACACTGATTTAATCATTTTCAGTGGTGTAAGAAAACTAAGCAACCAATTAGCTCCTCTAAAGTAAGAGTGAAGTTAGTAATCCAGTTGCTTATGAGAAAATTACTAATTTATATCCGAACACATTCATAATTTGTTATGTATGTGCAAGAACATCAAAAGACCATTTTCTCGTCGACAACTAAGATTACTTAGTTTGCCATTTAAAGTGATTTTGCTTGCTTTAGCGGAGCCTGATCCTATTTTGACAAACCTCTCTCATTCAGAAGCCTGTCTATCTGCACATGTGTCCCCGGAACAAGAACAAACCGGATTCCTAGGTGATGAAGGAAAGCTATATCCTGCACCCAGAATTAGAAAACACGCTTTAAAAGTTTAATGCATACTTACTACATAGGCATAGCAAGTAGTTAATGCATCAAAGACAATGCTAACAGTAAACAATCATGGTTCTGTGAAGATAAAATTTGAAGTGAGTGCGTGCCTTGAGAATAGGATCTAGGAAAGGACTCGAAACAATTTCTCCAGAAATAATGACAACGAAGGTGCTGCCACGATAGGCCCACAAGTAAGGCCAGGCCTCGCGAAAGGAACGCACGAATTGCTTATCTTCCACCGACCCATGATACCCTTCTGCGTCTACACTCCCATAACCATTCGCTCCTTCGCTCGTCGCAGTAAGCTTCCTTAAAGCTCCTTTCTTTCGGTTACCCAGTGGCCACGCTTCCGGGCCCCAACGAAGCTTAAATTGCGGGTTTGATTTTGGTGGGTGGAAAGATAAATGATGAGAGGAAAAGTATAGTTTGCAGAAATCAGAGAAAGTGGAAATGTTCGGAAGGGATGGGCATAAGGAACTTGCCATTGAGAAGAAACGGATTTCACACCGTGCCGGTGATCGCGGTGGCGGTGGGAGAGAAACTCTCAAACTTTAGCCGCCAAGAAGCGGAAATTATTGGCCTAGTTCAGTCGCATGATGCCTATTTCTTTCTTGTTTTTTTTTTTTTTCTTTATTCCTATTTTCGCTACTTTCAAGATTAATAGAATGGGAAAACCTACCAGAGTTGTTCCACTCAAATAGTAATTCCTCCCTTTTGAATAGTTTAACAAATTCAAGAATGGACTTTCCTTTTTAAATAATATTTTTTTTTCTTTCTAATTTATTTTGTAATTACTTACTTTCTTGGTTTGAATCAGAACAATATATTTATTAAAATGAGATTAATAAATTTAATAAAACTTTTTGAAAGACAGTATACTTATTATTATTTGTGAAAAAAATTTACACAAAAAAGAGAGGGAGAGAGTAAGTTGTAGTCAAAACAACAACGCTAGTACTATCAGTTAAGGTAAATATTAAAAAAATACCATCTATTACAATAATAATTAATAATAATAAGGTAAAATAGCTTCGTCTCTCTTTAAAAAACTGTATATGTTGTCATTGTCCCAATCCTCCTTTCTTAAATGATTTAATAATAATACAAAATTATTACTTATTTATAATTTGGAACTCATTTCTGTTGTATATATTCAATGCTTTCAATTATTGAGAAATAATTAATAGCATTAAGTAAGAAAGAATTTATAATATCTAAAGCCCATAGTTAAATATATAAAAGAAAGAATATTATTATGTTAAAAAATATATTCAATACATATTTTAAATATATGATTAAAAATTCGATGTGAAAAAAAGTAAAACATAACTTATAAAACTTACAAAGTCCTTGCCGATCATTAATTTGATACCTAATAGTGACACTCTTATTGTATTTGATTTAAATGGTTATAATTCATAATTTTATGTAAAAAAAATACTAAACATTTTAATTTTAAAATATAGTTATGTTTAAATAATCAAGTTTTATTGATGCTTTCATTTCATTTATTGAAAATATTAAAGCAAACAAATATTTTTAAAAAAAAAAAGAGAATTTTCTATATGAACCTAAACTAAATAAACTGAAGTTCTCAAAGACATATTTTTAAAGTTTTTAAATTATATTACATTAATGGTTTTTTAGAAAAACATTCATAAATGAAAAATATTTAATTTTCGTCAGTTGATCCGTGGTTAATATTGTAATTTAGTAATTAATATTAAACTTGATTTATTATTATGTATTATTTCTTTAGAAACTGATATTGACTTGATTTATAAACATTAAACATGATATTGTATTAGTCTTGAGCAATTGTTTTATGTGATAATTTGCATCAATAATTAAAAAAACTAAAATCTTTTAACAAATTATTTTATGTTTATTCAGTTTTAAGGTATAACCTTTTGAAATAAATAAAAAAATGTGTGAGAATTAATTTTAATAAACAAAACTTATTTTCTCCAACTCTTTTTATATAAAAGATGTGTGAGAAAACAATAATTAATGAGAGAGAAAGACCGAAATGACATGAAAAGAATTTTTATATTGTTGTGAAACTTTTATCACTACTTTCAAATATTAGTTGCACTTTGTCCCAGTAAAGACACATCAGTGCATGGTCAGAAGCCAAAAGTGACACGTGTTTCTTACTTGTCTTCTAATATTTACTTGTTGGATACCATAATCTTTTCAGCTTCTCGAAACAACAAATTCTTTTTAACAATTTGTTTGCTATAACTACTTTTTTTTATTTTCGAGATTTTCTATGTAAAAAAAGCAAGGAAGCAATATTTAACATTTGTTGTTTGAAATAGTTATAACCATGCTTAAGACTTTTTAAAAGGCGTTAGATATTTATGCCTTGTATTCCGACCCAGATTATAGTGAGATGAAATAAAATAATGTCCTACTTCTTTCTTTGATCAGAGAAAAAGTGAAAAAAACAAGAGTTGACGTCAACGAATCAAAAATTAAAAAAAAAAAAAACTGATTATAATATTGAATTGTTTTTTAGTATTTTGTGTAAGCATTGTGGGGACATTTTCAATAAATAATCAATTGCAAAAGAAAAAAAGGTTTATTGAGTTGACAGGGAGAGAGAGGGAGAAGAGCGATGTGATACCTTGAGAATGGAATCCAAGTAAGGACTGGCAACAACTTCTGCAGATATCAGTAAAACGAAAACGCTGCATCTGTGCACCGAAATGTACGATTGAGATTCTCTAAGAACCTTCACGAACTCTTCGTCTTCCTCCGAACTGCCGAATTCTTCTGCTGCTCTACTTTGGTGACAAGCGCAGCCTCTCAGCGAAAACGCAGTCGTTTTGTTGTTCTGTGACCTGAAAGTACAAGAACGACGAGGGAGTGATAGAAGATGGAAGAAGTGGTTGTTATGAGTGGGGCCATGGGAAATGAAAGGCACAGATATGGTTGCCTTGGAAGAGGTAGTGGCCATGGTTGTTGAGGGATCCCACTGTACTTAAGGAGGAAGAAGAGAGTGAGAGCCCATTTTGGTAGTAATTAATAATTTATGTTGTGTTGTGTTTGCCTTTTTATGCAAATAAAATAAGGACACAGCAGCAAAATTCGTCTACGAGTCTCCACGGTACTCTCCTCCAGACTGAGACAGGATAAAATACACATTTCAAACAATACTACTGATACTTTAATTTATATATTAAATATTTGCTCTTTATTAAATTTTTAATAGTAAATATTAATAATGTGAAGTGAAAAATAGATCAATAATATTAGTATTTTGCATCCTAATGTTGATGGTAGCTTGCAGATATTTAGAAAGGAAGCATATTTTATATTTTATCTTGAATTCTCTTTCTCAAAGAAAATTTGAGATAAATACCAATTTTAAAAAATAGAGACAGTTTCACTTAAATTAAGAAAAAATGAAAAACAATATTTAAAAAAATTCTTTGTTTTTATGTGGGGGAGTTGTATTATATTGCACAGTGCATGTCTGTAAGTTGTAACGTGTATCTTACGTGTTTGCGTAAGAGAATCAATCCATCGGATTATTCTATTATCCTACTTTTTAGTGTAGCCGGTTATTTTAATAAATTATAGCATCCATGACATGACAACAGGACATGAAAAGTTGAAAGCTATGGGTATGAAGTAGAATTCTGTTTTATAAACAATTATAACATTAAATTCTAGTTTGTTTTTATTTTATTTTAATTCCTATATTTAACATCCCTAGATAATTTGATTATCACATTAAAAATTCATCCTAATCTTCTTCTTTATTTTTATATTTAATAAATATTTTTTCTTCAATATTAAATATTAAAGAAAAAATTATTATTTATAAATATAAAATAATTAAAAATAATGAAATGGATAATATAAATATAATTTAATAAATTAATTAATATAAATTTTTAGTTTATTTAATAAATTAAAAATGTTTTAGAACTAAAAACATGTATATTTTATATAATATTTGAACTAGGACAATGACGAAAATTAACATGTATATACACATTTTAAATTAAAAAATTAAATATTATTCGTACTCGTAGACATACTCACTAAATGAGGGGTGAAAATTCCCTCCCAAATTAAAATAAGTTTGAATGATACTCACAAAGACAAATCCGATTCATTTGGCATCGTATATATAATAACAAAATATTGTTCAGTAGTGAAAATATAAATATTTTAGTAATTTAAGGTCATTAAAATGATTTCTTTATTAAATTAGTTTAATTATTTTCAAAATATATTAAAATAGATTAACTTTTAAAAAAATCTACATAGATAGATAAGTCATATTTTTAAATTATAACATCGAAATAGTCAATTGATGATTTCAAAATACATCATCTATATTTAAATAAAACTTGTGTTCTAAATACAAATATATATATAAAAAATAAATAAATATAAAATAAATTGTCTAATATTTAACTTTTTTATATTAAGTGTGATGACATTAAAAATCACAAAAGTGATTAAGTGTTTAATCAAAATACTTAAACAACATAATTTTATGGTCGAGTGTTTAATCAAAATACCTAGACATAACTTTTATAACTTTTTATAACATGTTTATTACATTTTTTGGAGTCTAGTAATATTGATTTATTATGGAAGCAAGTAATATGCTACCTATTATCATTATCAACAATGTATTTTATGATTTTTAAAATTATAAAAATATTTTCTTGTAACAATACAACAAGATGATTATACTCGAAACTATTTCATTAGTTAAAGTCAAAATAATAAGATAATAGGATCATACTTGTTTTTAATATTTTAGTTATTATATTGTATTTATAGAGGTAAATTGAAAGAACTTATTTTTAATTTTTTGTTTAAAATATTCGGATAACTAACTTAATATTTATGATAATTAGTTAGTACTTTCATACATCTTATATAATACAAATATCTTATTATATTACACATCATATTTTCATAAAATTCCTATCTTAACAAACTAAAAAAAATTATAAAATTACATTTTTCGAATTGTGTTGCCTATTCACAATCACGTTGTAAAACAGTTTGTACAATCAATATAGATTTAAACATACACCTTATCCAAATTAAAAAAAAGAATATTATCGAAAATAATAAAATTTCTACATATTATCCAAAATAACAAAATATAAATATTTGATAAAATAATATACTTTGAAAAACTTTGACCTTGCCAAACTATATACTAATATTAGCATTTTGAACTTTTTCAAATGTAAGAAATTCATTTACTTCATCAACATAGTTCTCAATTAGTTTGCATTCAATTTGAAAACTATTGTGGAAAATAACATTGTTTAAACATTTTGAATAATATAATATTACTTTTAAAAGTAACATTTATGTTATCCATTATCTCTTATAGAGATGATATTCAACTTTGTTTTTTTTTTTTTGTTTTTTTCTAGCTTTATTTCAATTCCAATGCTCTAAGTACTCCCATGATAGTTGCCTAAAATAATAACTTCATTCAACTTCAAAATTATAATTAACTTTAATTTATGTTTAACCATAATAGTTCAACTTACCCACTAAGTGATTTGTATCAAAGTCAGGATTAATAATTGTAAAAAGAAATATATGTTGTGAGTTTGTTTTTTTTAACCAATTTACTATTAAGTCAAACTACATTTGTTTCAAATTGAAAGTTAATTTCATTAAGGGTAATGAGTCATTATAACAACCAACGAGTTTTAGGTAACATTGAAAATTGGATAAGATACTCACTATTCTTAACAATTTCATTTTGGAATTTATAAATTAGAGTTCTTCTTATTGAAACATAGATTTTAACTCTTTAAAGTATATAAAGAAATGTAATAGTCATTGTACAAGGAAAACAAATTATGAGATATTATCTCTTTATCTTGTAGGACCAACCCTAAACCACACAACCGTTTTACCTAGTGATGAAATCTAGTTTTTTTTTTTTTTTTCCTTTCAAGATTATTTTATCTATAGAGTGAATTGACTTTTATAATAACAACATATTGAAGTCAAATGATTTAGTGACAAACTTTCGTGTAAAAAACTGAAACAAGTGCATACACACACGTATTCAAACTAGAAAAAACATAGTTTTTTCTTTTTTGAAAAGTGTTTGATTCAAAGAACATGCTCAATAAAAGAATGTAGATCATTATTTGGGCAAAGTGTGCATTACAAAAATTTATTTGACAAAGACATGTCAATGGGTACAATGCAAAAGGATATTAGAGTTTGGGAAAGTAGAAACAACTTTACAATGGATTATAGTTTGGAAAAACTTGAAATGGTGGAATAGGGGTTATGACAAAGAGGAGTATAAGGTCTGTGAGAAACAAATATTTGGGAAACGTGAGAGAAAACACCGTGAATTTGGGATCGTGGAAACAACTTTACGGTATATTGTAGCATGTCTTTGGCAAAGCTTGAAACGGTGGACTAGGGTGCAACACAGAGAGAAGAGTAGAGAATATGAGAAAGACAATAACAACTGGAAAAAGTGAGAGAAAGCCTGTGTTGGCATAGAACACAGATGTAGGACATGTGTGCAACTGTCTTTCTTTTGGAAAATCTTTTCATTTTCTTGTTTTGAATATTTTCTTTCTTTTGGAAAATCTTTTAACTTTTTGTTTTGAATATTTTCTTTAACTTTTCTTGTTATTTGTGTTCCCAACTCATTCGTATTGGACTAAAATATAATAAACAAGAAGATAAGTAAAAATAAAATATAAAAGACTAAATAACAAAAAAAAGTACAAAATGATTACACAAGTTAATTCTTTTATATACGGACAGAGAAAAACTTAGAACGGGAGAAAAACTTAGAACGGGACACCTTCCTCAGTTGGTTGGATGCTCGGTGTGAGTTTTCACTTGTGGTATTAAATTTTTTTATTAAGACGTAGAAGAACTGTTTTTTTATTAAGATGCAGAAGAACTGTTAGGATGGAGGAAGAACTCGTCTTCACACTGTTGCCTTTTTTTTTTAAGAGCATGGATTTTTTAATGAATACCTATTATAAAAAAATTAAACTTGTTTTCTCTTATTTTTCATATTTATTCCAATGTGATACCGATTTTATCATTTTAAATTTTTATCAAATAAATCCTACTACTTACACATTTATATGTTATACTGTGTAGCAGTTTTATTTGAAAAATATTCCATTCAGCTGCACAAGGGATAGCAGGTGCGCACTTACAAATTTGACCCTACTTTTTATTCACATTTTACTAATAAGCTCAAAATAGATTAAAGGGCTAGACATTGTTATGTATATGAATCAAACAAAAAATATCCATACTACCAGAAAAAGTAAAATAAAAAATGAAGTGAATACATTCTACCCATTTCGAAATTAGAACTAAATCATGAGCCGGTATGGTCACCGTTGGATACAAATTCAAACATTTACCGGAAACTTCCCAGTGGACAAGAATTGAGAAACCACCAACGTATGTAATGAATATGTACAGTACACCCTACAAAATATTACTTATCACAAAAATTTACAATATTTAAGTTTGTCTATTCCACATCTCTCTTCCGTTAGGACCTTCTGCAAAGGAAAAACAACCGTTAGCACAAAGGCAAGAAATCCTGTAGGATTCTGTCAACTACTTCGATCAAACTGTCATGAATTTGTAAAGAACGTTTAGGTGCCTCAAGACCACAACAGCCATCTACGCCCACGATCAGTTTTCGTGTTGGGCGTTACACTTATCCTATCTGCATTGGTGGACAACCATTTACTGAAATCAGGGTATGCAACAAGTTCTTCCAAGGCTTTCTCAGTTGACTCCTTTGTGAACGCATTCCATTCTGCAGCTGAATATCTTTTTCTCTCCGGCGTGTTGTGTATGATGGACGGGTATAACGCCTCCTTCTGTGTATTAGGTAGTGTCCTAATGAAACCTGGAAACGTACATGTTTGGCGTGTTAATCACCACTAATCTCAATGTTTTTCTTTTCTCCGTTGATCAATCGGGAGAAAAAAGTTGTCAAAAGGTGACACTTTTAAAAGAAAGGATACAAGAGATGAAGCAAACCTGCAGCAGAAGATTTGCAAGGCGACAAGGTAGGGCTTTTCAGTTGTGGATGAAAAAGTGGGGTGTCCTCTTTGTTTTGCATCATGTTGTACATATGTTCATCGTGTGAATCATCAAAAGGTGATGAGTCAGGAACCTGAGACCTCCTTCTGTTTTTCTTGGGTGATTTAAACAAACGCCTGCAAATTTTTTCCACAATAAATATACACAATATTCGAAGAACGTATTTATTGGACCAATAGTCATAAGAAGAAACTCTCATGATGACAAAGTGTAGCAACTCAAAATAGGTTACGGGTAAAAACAATTAGAAAATGCAAATCTCCACATATTTTTATGTTTAAGAAAATTTGCAACATTCTACTTAAGATTAAAACACAACACGGTTTTAGAAAGGGAAATTGCAACTGGTAGGCCTTGAATTTATTGAAATGACACATGCATTCCCTCTAGTTTGTAAAAGGCATTGACCTCAGTAAGCTATTTAGGATAACTTCTGAAAACAAGTTACAACTTGGATGAAAACAGTTTAAACCTTACTTCCTCTTCCATTATAGAAACAACTTGAATTGCAATCGACTGATTTGATATTACTTTCTCACTAATAACTGAAATCACTGCCTGATAATGCTAAATGTTATACTAACAAATGAATGTTATATATATATATATATATACACACACACACACACACTAATATATATGAATTGTACATATAATTAAGAAATTGTGGACTAACCTGCGTAAATGACGAAGGAATCTCACTCTATGCATCCTCTTCAACAAGGAGAGGAGTGATCCACATAATAAAGCAAATGTTCCCAAAAGGGGATCCATAGAACTCTAGAGACAACATCGTATCAAATTTATAGTTATGTGCTTATCTTGAGCATCAACAACATAATAGAAATGTTGGGGAAGAAAATAAATAAACAAACCTGAAGAATCATAATCGCAGCCAAAATCCTTATAGCCCACGCAACAAATTGAGCAGTGCTTACGTCTACTGATCCATCTTCAGTCAAGACAAGCTTGTGGACCACCCAGAATCCCAACCAAGCTCCAACTATTGCAACAAAAGTCAGCAGAAATAGTGCCAACTGCAGTTGACATTGCATAAGTTAGGCGTTGAAAGATCCTCATATTTGACTATTTGTACATTGGACAAATATTAACTAATTACACAATATATACAAGAACAGCAAAAAAAAACTAATAAGCAATGAATACCATTGAAACCAGGAAGAAATGACAAATTAATGAGAAATTGCAAGAAAATATTCATAGCGTACAATGGGATCAACTCTAAAGTTGAATTTGTTGTTCGATAGCTGAATATCCCAAATTCAGAGCCCATCTTAACCATCTAGTTTTTTTTTTCAAGATGGACCCAACTTGTATTGCATACAATAATATATCTACTCCCTCGAGATCATTGTATCCATTATCCATAGTATCTTGAGACTCAAGACTACATTGCAACAGGATGTATCAAAAATTTAAAAGTACAAAGTTTAATTAGTTACCACCAAATTTCGCTAAGGAAAGGTTGGAAAAGCCTAAATATTTTGCACTAGTATGCAAATATAGAACGGCTTGATGCATTGGGTACTGTGCACTCACAAACTAAACCCATAGGAGAAATCAATAGTTCTCCCTTGACAGAGGCAATTTTACAACTAAGGTTATATACTTGGTATTAAATCCAAGTGTTCAGTATCTTTTGCTTTCCTTAGGATTTGAAGATCCACACACTACATTTTTTTCCACATTGACAAACCATTCTCTTTGGGAATTCTCATATAAGAAACATAATGTTCTTTCAACACCCCCACCATCTCCTTTATAACGAATCAAATTATATATTAAAGCCATCACAATTGACTTCTAATCATTCATATCTTTAGCAAGTCACATGCCATCCTTTACATCCAGCATTTTATTCTCATTAATTTTTCTCTCTTACATGGGAAAAAAATGAGATCAATCTGACTTCCAATTTTAGCAAAAGAGGAAGAATGTCACTTGGAAGTAGAAATTGAAGAAGATTACAAACCATAGGTTTTTAAGTTAGATATCTAAGATAAATATTACAAAATGATGGACAATTACTAATGATGTGTTACCCACAAAATACAAGTGAGATGACTAAAATGAAGAAAAGCATTATGGGTTATCATACTATATGATAGTGTATCTTGAGATTTAAAGTGGCAAGAGAAAAAGGTCGGAGTACAAAAGATGAGCATATTAAGATGGATCACGCAAGAAAGGACAAGAAAGGACAAGAAAGGACAAGATACGGAATGAAAGTATACAAGAAGACATTAATGTGACACCAACTGAAGAAAAGATGAAAAAACAATACTTAACGTAATTTCGGGATTTCATGTACAAGTAATGGGGCCTGTAGTGGATGTGAATGGTTGCAACCACAAAAGACAAGATACGGAATGAAAGTATACAAGAAGACATTAATGTGACACCAATTGAAGAAAAGATGAAAAACAATAGTTAAGGTACTTTCGGGATTTCATGTACAAGTAATGGGGCCTGTAGTGGATGTGAATGGTTGCAACCACAATGGACAAACATAGCAATTTACGTTTCAATAGTGAAGGGGATTGCAATGGCATGATAGTGCCACCATCATAGTTAATAACTATGACTTTAATCACATAATTTCAATCCTCCTGGAGTGCACCTTCTGATCCTTTTTCCTTCTGCTGAACTGAACACAGGCCTGATCCTAACATAGTATTAGCAAAATTAATTTGTCTATTATTCCTGTCCTGATATGGTGATATGGTTTTACAGATGGCTGGCAACCAAATGCCAACCTTCCTCTATGACCTAAACTCGGGAGAAGTAGTGAGAAATTAAGTTTTTCATTCTTCCATAACTTTACTTTTTTGGATGAACTAACGAAATTGCAAAAACTGGAAACCCTGCACAATCATTTGTTGTGGACCTTCTTTAAGGTCATAGACTCTTCGATAGCTAGCCATTCAAATTTACAGACTAAATAAATGAGACCAACCAACACTTCCATAATTCAGAATACATATGAATAAGTGAAAGATACTTTTAACCAGCAGTCTGATGTCAAAGCAAATCAGCAGAAAACATATAGGTGACTTACATACAGGATTATACATGTCTTCATCAATTCCTAGCTCTGTAAGTACTGAACGAACTAAGCCAGGAATGTAACGGAGGAGAAAAGTCCCAAAACCAACCTGATTTAAAATAATACCTGAAATTGTTAATTACATGATCCACATTTGTTAGTATAAAGGAGGAAGAGAAGTGCATTGAGGATAAACTTACAGCAGTTGAATACATAAATATAGCAAGGGAACTCTTTCGACCAGTTGGAAGAAGTTTCATTCCCTGTCAATTTATAAGAGGCAAATTCCATGTTAATGTCAACAAGATTTTTCTATAGATATTTAATACAAAAATTAGTTTGCAACTGAGAAGTCAAATTAATAAAGAGAGAACAAGAGTTTTCACCTCAACATCCACACCTCGATATACTTTTTAATTTAGAGGGGTATAATCCTCATTAGTTGTTCTACTCTTTTCTTTTACTTTATACTGAACAGAATTTCCTTCCAATATGAGTCCAACTTTCTTGAGTTGGGAGGAAAATTTTAATCACATGAAAAGATCATATCACTGTCTATCTTCCTCTTCTTTCTTTCACATATTCCCTATTCTCACTTGTGGCTCTACTATGTCATATCTCTATCTAGAGGTAGCACTTTTGTGCACAGCCTCCTTCAACCACTGTTGTAGACTACCTTTTGCTGGTAACAGGTCTCACCCCTCTCCTCTCACCTGATGTCATGGAAGCCATCTCTTCCATGTAAAGGGTGTTTATATTCTTTTTCATAAGCTCACTCCCTTCTTTTTGAGTTTCCCTCTTCTTGTTCAATAGATCTTACAAAAATTATTTTGCTGAATCCATGTATCTTGAGAATTTCATATTTTACTTCAAATGAGGTCCATGAATTGAGACTAATCATCACATGGTTTCATCTTATTTTCCATTTAAGTTTTATCTTATATCACTTCATTCTAATGTTAAAACAAAATGCTATTAAAATACTAAAAGAAAAATGTAGTAAAAGGAAAGAAAATTGGTTTGCTTGTACATTGTTGTCACTTTCTTGATTTAATTAATTTAGATATTTTTTTCGGAATCATGTGTCATATTGCTTTATATTTCTAGTTAAATTTTATTGTTTTCGAAAGTAACTGGTTAATTCTTTTTAAAAAGAATCTTGGTGCTATAGTTGAATATAATATTTTATAGTAAGATTTGAGTAAAAGAATAATATATATATATATATATATATTTATACAATTTAATTATTTCACTAAAAGAATGTATCTGGGATAAAAGATACTTTATACTTGAAAAGTTCTATTGAAATAAACATTAAAAATCTTTTATTCCCATAAAATATGTTAATATTGCCAAAAATGTTTATGACTAACCATACAAATTTTAACCATTCCTATGAATCACAATACCCAGGATTTATGATCACTTGGAAACATGATTCCACTTTTCACATGTCAACAACTTAAAACGAATTAGGCAACCAAATTCAAATATCAACAATGTTTATGTTGCTATGGCCACCATGACCACACAAGATGAAGAAAAAACAAAAGACAGCATCATATAAGATAATCTACAAACAAGGCAAAAGAAAAGTTTTCTAGAGAGGAAGAATTGAACTTTGAAGGTATGACTCACTACTCAACAAAACAAAAAGATTAATCATAAACAGAAAATAAGATTGGATATAGAACATTTCAAAATTGAAAATTGAGGAACAGAAATGTTACCTGATAAAGAATAATCAAAACAACGAGAATTATTCCAATGGCCATTGCACTGCTATAATAAAATGCTAATGACTTGCTTATAAAGGACGCCAGGCTCATCAGAGTAATACCCAATATTAATAACACAATTCGATATACAAAAAATTCTGCAAAGGAGGGAAAAGAATATTATTAGTGCTGGATGTTACTGTTTCTAAACGTGATCAACAGAACTTCAAAAAACTGAAATTCATATTCATCGATAACAAATACAACACGCACACTTGGATTAGATTTTCTTTTATTTACTACCCCCTTCCTAAAAGAGAAACAAACCTGCACAAAGAACATTTACCTTCTTCGACAGAAACCTCAAAATTTTCCAGTGTGGAGCCAGCAGTCCTTATGTCTAAGATCTTGTGGTCAAAAGGAGACATTGATCGAGTCCAAGAACCCTTAGCAACCTTCTCCCACTGGCCATGCGAGCACATCCCAGCTACAATAGACACATTCCTGAACAAGACATATAGAAACGTCTTAAATCAATTCCAATGATTATTGTTACAATTCCTGTTTGATAGATAACAAATAGATATAAAACAAAGTGATAGTCCTAGAATAACCAAATGCATAAAGCATAGAATGAATGACTGTTCATCGTATTCACTCACCAATTAAATATACAATAAGACCCAAGGTCATAGATACTCTCATAAACCACACACGTGTACAATGTATGATGTATACACTAGGACAAATACTCACCTATGGAAACAGACTTCTACGTTTGGCAGGCGAACTTTTGAGTATTCAGGCAGTGGCAACACCTTCACTTTAAAGGAATGTGCAAATTTCCCCAGGCTTTTAAACCTTGACAATCCATGTATATAAACTCTTTCAACAACCACAGTAGCACCAGGTTTAGAACCTGGAGAATTTCCCACAGGCAAACCAGGTGAAAGCTGCAGTGAGGTATTTTGAGTAAGAGCTGAAAAAATACATAAGGAAAACGATAAGTGAAATTTCAACATTTACATAATTATGACACCGGATTACATCATATATAACATCAAATCCAAAATTCCAACAATATACAAACAACAATCTACCTTACTTGAACGACAAATTCGTACAGAATATTGAGATTTATTTTTTCGTTGAAAGGAAAAAATAATATTCCATTCCATCCACTACAACTTAGGGCGAACCAATAAAAATTCAGGATGACTAACCTTAAGATGAAATGTTGTAACCAGAAAACCACCAGGGGTTTTTACCAGTTATTGTAACATAAGAAAGATTAACCACAGAAAATAACTGCGTAGAACGCGTTTTATAGCCTTGTTGGAAGGGAAACGTAGAACAGACACTATTGGCTTGTAGCAGTTCCAAATACAATGTTTCAAGATTTTAAACAAAGTTAGGGCATCTTTCTTTCCACCATTTCGTTTCTCATCAGTAATGGAGATATTATCCTATACTATCCAGCCAATATGCTTCGAGTTCGACAATCAAAAGTGTAACCAAACTCTCCGGGAAAAAAAGGCACAACCAAACCCTATATTTGAATCCATAAAAAGAAACAAATATAACAAAATTAATGAAGGAGGAAGGAGAAGAATGGCATACACAAGGAATGTTCATCGGCGAATACCAGAACTGCAGAAGCCCAGAGACAAAGCAAGTGAAGAATCCAAGCACGTTGCGGAGTGTGAGAGCCCGCCATTACCATGTCAGGGTTGGCAATTGAGAGTAAAGGAAAATACAAGGCACGTCTTCTAAATCCGCAAAAGGTTGAGGGTAATTCTGTAATTTCATCTAGCATAAATTAACTAACATTTTTTCGGCTATTGCTTTTTGGTCATCCGTGGTTTCTTCTTTCACCTCCTGAAGTAGTAAATTTTTGGATTATATATTTTGAAGGTATTTTTGAAAAAATATATTCTGGAATTGGGATTCTATAGTGCATTTTTTAATTGGTTTTATGAATCGTATATTTGAGGACACTCTACGATACGATTTAGAGTAATTTATATAAGCACAGTGTAATTAGTCTGAAAAATAACTGTAATGACACTTAAGTTACTAAGGAGGTGTGTTTTTTTTAAAGAATTTTACATATTTTAAAATGTTTAAATACTTTAAATTATTTTATCTTCAATTATTTAATTTTTAAAATAATTTTATTTAAATAAAGAATTGTTAAATTTTAATTTTGTTCTTCAAATATAGTACTTCAACTTCTACTGAATATAAAAAATATCATCAAAAAACATTCAACATAAATATAAAAAGAATATTATAGATAAAAATATCATCAAATAACATTCAACATAAAGATAAAAAATTATTTAAAAATATTATTAATATTAACAAAAAATAACTCTTCTCAACGTTAAGGAAGAAACCAACTTATGTTAGTTAATATGTCATTAAGGTGATATCTTTTATTAGGTTTAACCTTGCAAAAATCTCAGTGAAACTAATTTCATTATACTTTTTGTTATCAGTAAAATTAAAAAATATATAAAAAGAAAGAAAAACAAGGTAGGTTTGTGGATTTTTCAACCATTAATTTATGGAAGGAATTATAGGAAGATGTCCTAAATGAAAATAATTTCCATTATAAAATTTTTATCAAAATAATATAAAAATCTTAAAAAAAATTAAAGCGAGGCAGGTTTATGGATTTTTCAACCATAAATGTATGGAATGGATTACAGTAAGAGGTTCTAAAGGTCTTGGATTAACAAGTCTCACTAATGAAATAGTTAATAAAATAAATAAACAACTTTTAATAAAAATCGAATAAGTTATATATATATATATATATATATATATATTACTTTATATATAAATAAAAATATTACATTTGAGGTACAAGTAAAACTTTTGTGCCATCTATCGTTATGCCTAATAATTTTTCTCTGACTTTATGTTATTGCATCTTTATTATTTACTGATTTCTTATCTTTAATTTTTAATTTATTTAGATGTGGTTTATTCTTCTGTTCCTATACTTTACAAATCACTCTATTATTTTTTTAATATTTTACCTATGTAATTTATATTTCTTAAATTTTTTTCATTTAATTTTTACACCATTTTAAAGTTATATGTATTATTTACAATTAGTAGTTTTTGTCGATTAAGTTAATTTAATCAACATTTTTCTATTATTGTAACTAGTTTGGTCTTTGGTTGAATTTTATTTTTCTTCAAATCTTAAAGGTTTTATCATAAAATTATAAAATATTAAAAATCGGTTAAGTTTTACTTGTATATTTTTTATCAAAATGATGAAATAATAATTATAAATATAACTTTTTATTCTTATATTAACTCATACTAAAATTAATTATGTTTCTTTAAATTTATAAAATCTCAAAGAATTATCATAATTTAAATTGAAAATGGGTATATCATTGTTAACCTAAACAAAAATTAGTATAATACTTCCAACCTAATAAAAAAAATACTATCATTTTTTTCAATATATTTAATATTTATTTATTTTCATCAAAATCAAAGACCACGATAATTAAACTCTATTGCAGGTGTCAACCGAAGATACGTGATCCTCTTATTCTCCTAAAATATACGTTGTTTTGCATTATGTGTACAAGTTTTCCAAAATGTAATAGATGTTTTGTAAGTTACAAGTTTTCCAAAATATAATAAATATTACCAATTAAAATTAGTTTATTAGTAAAGACTATGTTTTTTTATAACTTTTTAAAAATAAATAAAAGCTATAAAAATTAGTGATAAGATAAGGCTGTTTTTGGCAACAATCTACCATCAAAACAATAGAAATGAAATAATGATAAAGCTAATTGAATATGATATTTCATATTGTTTTAAAAAACACAATAAATTAAACAGCAAAAAACTATTGATAAAGGAAAAAAAAAGTAAATATTTTTCAGAAATACAAATTTGTCAACCAATCCACATTACAAGCAATACCTCAAATATTAACATCTGTATAAATCTGTCAAAAGTTTGAGAATGGAATCAGACACAATATATTATGGTCAAGCATTGATTAACAAGTGGATGTAATTTGTTCCGTATAAGATGTGGGTCTACGACCATCCTTCATACAAACGTCACATAACTGTTTAATCATATTCATGAAAGAGAAAGAAAACAATAACAACGGTCACATTATTCAGTAAACACCTCTGGTTACATTAAGCACCACCCATTCACTGAAAGTTAGATTCAACCAACAGTTTTCATCATGAAAGACTCAATTAATTTTCTCCACATCACCCTTTATAACACTTTCCAACTAATTCAAAGTATTTTAAAATTTCTTATATCAGGTGGACTTTTTATTAATCTTAGTCAATTGAAATAGAAATTTTCCTTCTAATGATAAATTTCTTTTATTTATAATTTTGTTTTCTTCCAAGATAATCACATTCAAAATATTTAACTAAAATATTTAGCTAAAACATACTCCCTAGATCCAGAAAGAGATAGAATTAATTCAGATTTAATATCAACAAATACCTATATTGTCAAATTAAATGAAAAATGATAATTGATGTACTTTGATTAAAGAAGTACAATGTATTTTTTTGGGAGATAAAAAAAAAAATTTCTAAAACTTTTTAATACGTTTTTCATCATATTTTTTATTTTTTTGTGTACATCATTAATTCAAATGTAGTATTTCTTCAAAGGTTATTAAACATATTTAAGTATATTTTTTCTATAATCTTATTTGAATTTCTTTCAAATTTTGTAATTCTTTGCGTACTTTTGATTTTTTTTTACATGGTTAACAAAATAATATCTCGGTGGTGTTACTAATAATCTCAGTAAATATCCGTCGTCGGGTATCAGAAGCAAAATTTACATGTTTAGAAGAATAAAAACAAATTCAAAAAACTTAATACTAGAATAGAAATATTTTTTTTTCAAGGAATAAAAGTAATTTGGTTAAAAATACTGGACATGTGTTGCAACCAGTTGTAGGTGTCTTAGATAATTCTTGATAATTCAAACTGTCAATAATTTTTTTAATATACACAATAAATTTACATTTAGTTGTTAATCTTCACATTAAATATTAACTTTAATATAATAACTTTCGTCATATTTATCAAATATTTTCTTCTTGGTGATTGTAATAATTATACTTAAAAGATCATCTTCATTTTAAGAATAATTTCATGGCATCTTAATTTATTTTTAGTGGATTATAATTAGTTATATTACTTTTAAAATACTTTTTTATAATTTTTTATTTTATTTAAATGGAATAATTTTATAAAAAGTTTTATTTTAATTGATATTTTACTTAATGGTCGATATTTATAAGCTAATAAAATAATTTTTTAATTTTATGATTAAAGTTTTTATTTAAGATCAAGAATCTTAAATTTTATGTCATCCATTAAAAATATTTTACAAGATCCAAATTTTAAACTTTTCATAAATCTTGTAATAAAGATGTTTTATAAGAAAAAAAATAACAGAATTTAAGAATAATGATGATAAAAGGTAATAAAATAATAGTAGTAATGATAAATAATAATAATGACAATGAAAATACCAACACCGATAGTAATAATGATTTTTGTTATTTTAACTTTTATCTTAATTCTAAAATTGATATTGTTCATTCTTATATATATATATATATATATATATATATATAAGTAAAAAGAAAAAACTAAACGTATTCTTTACACAAACAAGAAGAAGCATCAACCAACAATTTTATCCTTTTTCTAAAAGTATATAGAAACAAAGATCGTTGACTATGTCCTTTATTATTATTATTAATTTTTAATACAGATATTTGAATAAAAACTTATAATTGTTATTCAATAATTGAATCGATAAGATTATACTTCATACAAAATTAGGAACGATATAAAAAAGTTGATACGATCTATACTTATCTAAATTAATCCATCTTTAAGTTTAATTTAGTTCCAATTGAATCAGCATCCATGTCTGTTAAGTAACCTTCGTTAAGAAAACGTGCAGACATTGTCCACCAAAAAATGCCACGTGAATATTTTTTTGCTAACCAAATTTTAAACCGTGCTTAACTTGGTGTAATGATGTTTTGCGAGGTAATTAAGTTGGGATTTTGAAAGCTGTAGCTGGCGTGGCGCATTAGGGAAAGGAAATGGTATGAGGCACCAGAGCATCTCCTTGAAGAATCTTCCTCGTCACATCACCTGTTAACGTCCAAATTTCTTGCAATTCCAAACGACTGCGCTTTCCCTAATCACCTTCGTTACGTTTCTCGCATCCTCTTTTGTTTTTCTCCCCCTTCCCTCCCTCACAATAATCGCCACCTCCTCTTTCTTCTTCAATTGCAGGTACCTTTTAATCCCTAGGTATTGCGTTAAAATCTTTATTTTCTTTCGTGTTGGAGATCACGACGTTTAATTGTGTTTTTTCTAGGTTAATTGTCGTTTTGGTTGTGGAATTGACAGAGGATGGGAGGTGAAGAGTCGAATTTGATGGAGAACGAAGGGGCGAGTCGCGGAAGGGAAGGAAAAGGGCGGAGGCTGTGGAAGAAGGTGAAGTACCAGCTGGTGGAGTACCACTCTTTGCCCGGTTACTTGAGAGATAACGAGTACATTCTTGGTCACTATCGATCTGAATGGCCCATGAAGCAGGTTCTGCTGAGTATGTTCACCATCCACAACGAAACTCTCAACGTTTGGACGTAAGGATTTGAATTTCACCTTCCGCTTCCTAATTACTGTTTCCCACCAAAATGTTGCATTTTTGCTGTCTTTTTTGGGTGAATTTTCTCAGGATTTTGTTGGTTCTTGTACATGCGCTGCTTCTGAGCATTTGTTTTCGTTCTGAGGAGAAATATCCCGTCATCGGATAAATAATTCATTATTATATAAGGAAGTCAACCCATTTTTTGAATGAATTGGTGGAAAGAAGAGAGATAGAGAGAGAAACAATAAAGAAAGAATGAAAGAACCTATAATAGATGCGATGATTGAGAATAAAGAGAGATAGAAAGAAAATTGGGATGTAAGAGATATAAAAGAGAAATTATATGCATGAATATATACTACAGGTATGTTTGTTTCACCGTTCATGGTAACACGAATTCCTGTGTATTTAAACAGAGAAGCAACAAAAGGGTTGTTTTGGCAAAAGTAAATTGGAAATACCTCCAACAGTAACCTAGACAAGCATTATAACTCTGGTTCATTTTCCTAGAAAAGAAAAAGGTTACAGTATCTTTGTTGTTATTAGCTTTCAGAAAGTGATAGCTAGAGTGATGTCATGGGCACTCCAGAACTCAGGGCCTTTACGTATCGTTTCCAGCCTTGTTTCAAGTATTATTGGAAGACCCTTTCCTTAAGTATTTGTTATCAGTGAGGAAAGGGACTGTGACTGTGAGAGAATAGTTCAATTTAGACTGCTTTATGAGGGAAGCCTAATGTGCATCGCTCTCACTCTTAGCCTTGGGAGCAGAAAGGCAGTTTCTGCAATCAGAATCCATGATCAACAGTTCACAGAACGAAAATATCAATCATGTCTCTTTTATATTCAAATAATTATTTGTTCTTTTTTAAGGAGGAAATATCACGTAAATAAATCTGTCAAATCTTCAAATATGTTTTAGAACAAGGTTGTCTATAATTGAATCATATTCTGTTAGCTCTGCCTTTTTCCTATCTGTTTTGTTTTCGTGGTCTTTCCCATGTCTGTGAATTGGTGGTATTAAATAACTACTGCCTTGTAAATTTTTACTTTATATTTTTGGTTCTCATTCTTTGCTTCTTTTGTAAGGACATAGGCAACTAGAATTTTACAACCAATATTTGGATTAAAGATATATACTTTTAATTTAGTTCCTAGTTCTCAACCATTAAATGACAAAATGGTATCTTTTGAAGGCATTTGGTCGGGTTCTTCATATTTTTGGCATTGACCATATACACTGCCATGAAAATTCCGAAGGTTGTAGATCTTAATTCGCTACAGCATTTTCCTGACATCCTCATGAAGACCGACCTGCAGAAATTACAATCAGAACTCTTGGCGTGTCTCCCTTCCATTCCTGATTTACACAGACTCAAAGAGGAAATCTCAAATTGGCATATTAAAGAATATCTGTATAATTGTTTGCCTGTAAGATTCTCCAGTAGCAATCATACTGATGTGTGTGTTCTGGTAATTGCTTTACAACTGAATACTTGTATCATTTCTCTTTTTGCTTTGTGTCTGGGTGAGAGACGGTGAGGTGTTAAACTAGCCCCTCTGGTTGGTATCTCAGTAGGGTTTATCCTCTCTTTTTCCCTACTTGATAATAGATTCCTTTTTACAGATACCCACAATACTGATAAATAATCAATGTGCCAGGGTACAGTTTTGTAATCATATGGTTGAGGAAATTTTAAATATAAAAATCCCAGACTTAGAAGTTAGACTTGTTATACTGAATGATGGATTAGTGATGCTAGTTCTTGCATACATTTCTGCTGTGTTATTTCGTATAGTTAGACTTGGGAGCTAATGCAGCATTGCTTATTTCTCTGTTGATTATGTGCAGCATAGTGTAAAAGAGGACCTGGCGAACATTATAGCACCACTTATATTTAGACCAATTACAAGGTGGCCATTTTTCGCATTTTTAGGGGGTGCCATGTTTTGCTTGCTAGCTAGCAGTGTTTGCCATCTTCTATCTTGTCACTCTGAGCGCATGGCATACATCATGCTCAGGCTTGACTATGCTGGAATTGCAGCCCTGATATCCACCTCCTTCTATCCTCCAGTATATTACTCTTTTATGTGCTATCCATTTTTCTGCAACCTTTACTTAGGATTTATCACTGTATTGGGTATTGCCACCATCTTGGTTTCTCTGCTTCCAGTGTTCCAAAATCCTGAATTCCGCACCATCCGAGCATCTCTCTTCTTCGGAATGGGTTTGTCCGGTGCAGCACCTATACTGCACAAGCTTTATCTATTCTGGGGCCAGCCAGAAGTATTTCACACAACCGGATATGAGATTCTGATGGGTGTTCTCTATGGACTTGGAGCACTGGTTTATGCCACTAGGATTCCGGAACGATGGATGCCTGGGAAATTTGACATTGCCGGACACAGTCACCAATTGTTTCATATATTGGTGGTGGCTGGAGCATACGTTCATTATCGGGCAGGGTTAGTTTATCTCAGGTGGCGTGATCTTCAAGGTTGTTGATTTAATAAGCATCTATGAACAGAACAATTGAATACTCTGCTGTGATATTACCAGTATGTTTAGTATACACTCCCCTAACTGATGTGAATTTGTGATTCCAGTGGGGGATCTTTATGCAACCATAGGCATTATGTACACAATTAGAACCCTCAGAACAAATCATTAGTAAGGAATAAAAGTTCATTTGCTATGTCATGGCATACCAGAAACATTTTTCTCTCTGTTTGTGTGGGCGCATGCTTCTTATTAAAGTTGTGTAAGTCTAATGTTTGCTCGGGAAGTCGAGATACTATTTAGTAATTAGTTTTTTAATTTTATGTATTTGCAGTATATAAGACTTTTTAAAGGAAAAATGTATCATTTTATTAATATTGTAAAAAGTATCATTTTCATTGAGAGATTGAGATGTACTGAATATTCAAAAATCTAAAGAAATATTTTATTTTACAATGTAACAAATATTATTACAAGGTTAGGTTTTTTTAAAATTTCTGTCATTTTATATACAACTAGATTACATCTTTTTTTATTTATTTAATTCTAAAGATAAATCAAACCAACGGTAAAGGCACTTGAAAAAATTATATTAGATAGGTCTAGCGTTATTTTTAAATAGAATGTAATTTTTTTGCTTGACCTAATGATATTGGACCAACAAACTGGTTTAATCTACTTTTTTTAAAAAAAAAAAAAAAAGTCAAATGAATTCAAACAGTTTTTTTTAAATTTAAGTTATTTAACTAAATTAATTTAATTTTAAATATTATGGCTCAATATATAAATAAATGTTAATCATAATATATTTATGTATTTTTAAAAAATATTATCTTTATTTTTTAAATATAATTATCATTTTATAAAGTGAGTTTATACATGAGCTTAGAGACTTATCCAAATTAAATCCATTTAGATTTGAGAATCGAGAAAAAAAATATATAATTTAATTTAATCTGCAATTTTCTTTATATAACCTGTGTTCGAATTTTTCAAACCCATCCATCATACGAATTTTATTTTGACAACTAAATTTTTTGTATTGAAAATATTAGTAATATAAGACTTGATAAAATACAAATAAAATCTTACAAGTGTGTAATTAGTTGTTTATCTCCCATTGAAGATTAATAATAATTCACATTTCAAAAAAAAAAAATACGATGATGCAAGCTTTATCAAAATAAAACATCCAAAACAAACTTCTGGAGAAATTTTTAGAAATTTTTTCGGTTTTAGAGGGCTTTAAATTTTACATTTTTAGAAAAAAAAACATTTTGAAATGTATTTCAATTATTTTAAAAATGTAATTTATGTAATGTACATTTTATAATGGAGTCTTCAAAGATAAGTAATTCAAAATATTTAAATTTTTTTAAAGAAAGTCTTTTAAACTATACTTTTTTTATAAAAATGTTAGATTTTTTTAGAATTATTGCTATCATTTTACTGTAGTGGAAGGGTGCAGAAATAAATTAGGGTGGTACGAAGCAAATATCCAAAGTGAAAAGAAAAGAATTCTTATTAGGCCGTGATCACGAAGGCACAACGATGGGCCACAGTGGCCAACCCAAACGGGATAGATCTGGGGAACATGCATTCTACACCCCAATATTTTCAAGTTGCACCCGCATAAAATTTGAAATTCCAACTTACTTTTTTGAAAATAAATTGAGTTGTAGGCATTAAGTTTTGAAATATGGAATCCAGTAACCTTTTCGAATTGTACATTTTAAAATATTAAAAATTTAATATTTTTTATCATGAAATAAATATTTTTATTTTGAATTAAATTTCAAAATATACAATTTAAAATGTATTAATATATTTCAAAATATAAAACTTTAAAATATATTTTTAAATTTTAAAATATATTTTGAACTGTACATTCCAAAATACATTTCAGATGATACATTACATAAGGAATTAATATATTTTACATAATATATTAATATATTTTAAAATATATAATTTGGAATGTTGGTTAAAAATTTCATAAAAGTTATAATTCTAAAACATCTAACTTGGAATAAAAAATTATTTTTCAAATTGTATGTTTTACTATATAAATTTCAAAAGGGTAAAATTGAAATTCCAAATTTAACAGGACTTTAGTTTGAAAATATGGGAGGTATGAAATAGAACTGCCTAGATCTGGTAGCTCGAGCATGGGTTCACGGACCGGCATGTTAGGCAACTGCTTCTTGCAACATATAAATGTGACCTGCACCATATAATATTTTAAAATACCATAAATACCCTTGACTTTTTTATTTTGAAACCATTGTACAGTGCAGTCCATGGGAGAGAGCTATCGTGGAAGTTGAAGGTGGTTCATGGACAGTAATCATTGTTCTGGGCGAAGTGTGATAGATTTGGTGGTGGTGTTCATAACAAAAGTAGGTGGTTTGAGGTAAGGTTGGGTGATGTTTTTTGATAGTGTTAACTTAATTTTTATTGAGGAGAGGAGTCTTATTTGGAAACCAATTTTTGGAAGAAGCTTTCGAAATACAAAATCCATGAGGCTGTTGTGCGAAAAGTAATAGCTTCTGAAAAAACAATTTTTTATGTTATGAACAATGAAATCTAAAAGTGAGTATTATATATGATGCAAACTTTACATTATGAAAAAGGATAATTTCAATTACATGCACCATTAAGATAATTTTAATATTTATTGAAATTAAATTTGTAGTTAATTATAAATCCTAATTAACAAATACATATGGTGGTTTGTCCTATTCGGGTATTGAAAACAAACAAGTATTGAATTTGATTATATTTTATTGTTTTTTAATGACATTTTCCGTAATGAGTTTTGGAGTTCATTTTTTAGAATTGGTTTGTTGAGTTGCAGAATGAACTTTCCATAATAAGTTTATTGAATTGCATAATAATTTTTTTTATAATGGATTGAGTTTTCCCTGATGAGTTTGTTAGTTGTAAAATCCAATTTCCATAATGGGTTTCATGAGTTACGAAATTAACTTTTCATTATGAACTTTTGAACTGTGGAATGTACTTTACTAAAGCACACCAATAATATTCACCTACAAATAGAAGAAACCCTACTTTCTAAAATACGAGGGTATTTTAGACATTTTATTCATACAGTGGGGTGTAGGACACAATATGATATGGTGCAGGTCCCAATAAGCCCGTACCAGGACCACTTACGGTCCACTGGTGGCCCGTGTACGGATAAGAAGGCAATCAAACGAGGAAGGGTGCTGGAAAATAACACAATCCTCAGCATATTCCTTCAACACGATTTTTCATTACTTAAAATTAATTAAAATTATAAAATTAAAATATACTTATTAAATATAGTGTGAGATTAACAAATTTTGTAATTGTAATAAATTTTAATTAATAGAAGACAGTAGGTTAAAAAACTGTTTTTAAGTTTTTTTTAGTTAACCGACTCCACCATGTCAGTTTTTCTGTCCTAATCCAATGGCTAACTATTTGGCTTATAAAATGTTAGGTCAAATTCCTCAACAAATTTGCTTTCGTTTGGTAGGGAGTTTTGTTTTAGCTTGCATTAATTAAACTTCCGATTTTGATGATACTTCTTGATCATTATTTCATTTTATAAATACTCTAAACAAGAGCATTCACAATCAGTTGTTTTTAGATCAATATTTTAAATATATTTATTATTATTTGGCTTCCAAAAGCATTATATACTCATTTATTACATTATTCAGTGTCATGATTTCAATAATCTGAATTATTTAATATTTTATATTTAGATATTATAACGCCTATTCTACACAACTCTAATTATTTTACACCATGAAATACACAAGGTGTATTTTTTTTATCGATGATGAATCATGATTATATAAACCGAATTCCTATCAATGTACACTTAATTTAATATTTACATAAACTTAATTTTTCGGCCTTTTTTAAATACTGTTGAGAAATTTCAACTCGTTATAGTTAGCTTGTTAGTTTTCTCTCCTAGTAGAAGGATTAAAAAAAATAAGAAGTCAAATATATGAACAGGATTAAATAAAATATAAAATCCAAGTGAACCAAATTTATATTTTATTAACCTAGACAGCTCAAAGGGAATCTGAGTTTTGTGTCGGAATCAGTTTAATTTTATCTAATAAGCATCATACGTATTTGGTCTTTGAGAAGCATATGATGTACGTGGTTGATGGTCCTTGAAAGAAGCACATAAAAAGGGCTTAAAGAGGGGTCCTTTAATTAGTGCATGATTGAAGGCAATACTTATGTAAAAGAATCATTTCGCAGCCCTATAAACTGTTATCTGTCAAAAATATTGGCTCTCTGCGACCATGTAGTTACGTTCTTTTTCATCAAAAGAAAAAGGTAACTGAAATGCAGCACAATGTCCCTCATGTTCTATCCAACCACATCACCCTTTCCATGTTTTGGACCGAACCGAGTTCTCAAAAAGCGACACCCAAAAAATGTGCACTCATTAATTATTATATTTGCGCCTTTCTTTTATATCTTTCTCAGATATTCGAATTGCTCTTCATACTAATTTTCCTGTTTAGTCTACCACTTTTTTCGCACACCCTTTTGCGCGTTGATTCACTCTTTCATATAAAAAAGTTATTGTTCACTCATTAAAGTTAAGTCTTAGCTTAAATGCCGGAAGCATCTCATCATTGATAGCTTCACAAAAGATAATGTGATAGGAATCTGTATAATAAAATTTAATGGAATATTGTATTGTTTGGTTTTGAAAAGAATAATTAAAAAGAAAATTATTCTCTTTTTCTCCTATATCAAACACACTAAAGTAACTCTTTTTTACAAAATACATCAGAGGTGATGGGGTAGACATGAAAAAATATAAAGGATGTAACTCTTTTTACATTGATCTGGCAGTAAACGTTAAATCGCGAATGTCAGTGGCACTACATGAACATGTGATTATGAGAATGTGTATTGTTTTATTTCAACTGTAACCGGTCAATAACCAATAGTGTGTCTGGCCCAGAGCAGAAATTCTTGAATTGATTGCAAATACTTGGACCACAGATTAAAAGTTGAATTCTTTCCACTCAGAATTGTTAAAAAATAAATAAATTGTTCCTCCCTAACTTGCATGGTAAAAATGAGAAAACCGACAAAAACAATTTAACGTTAATTAACAGTAAAACATCTGTGGCTGAATAAGAAAAATCACAACACAGATAATTTTTAGTTTCTCAAAAATACTTAATTACTTTACAGAGAATATATAGTTTGATAATTTATGCACTTTTACATCAAGTTAGTTACTTGTTGTGTTGTGTTGGGGAATGTGAATAGCCTTAACTCTGAGGTAGTTTACTTGTTAGATAGAGGGATACTGGCAGAGGGAAAGTTGGAATGGACGTGAAGGGGTTTGGCGGGACCAAGGTGTCGGTCACATTCCACGTGTCTATAATATGAGGAAAGGCACGTGAATTGCAACGAAACAAAGTAAATGTACGTACCCTACTTTGGTAATCCCTTTGAACGGAATTAATATCAGCAGCAGAAGCAATATGCAAAACAAATAAATGGTGCAATAGTGTGTCCTAAATCTATTCATTCTTCCAAAGATTTTAAATCAAACTGAGTTATTGTTAATACAACCATTCTCTGATCTTACATCAGTAGCATTACAGTCCTATAGTCTCTTAAATTTGAAGTCAGCAGCTTCAATCACGACATAAATTTATGAAATCAGTCAACTTAGCCAAACTGGTACTGTACATGTTTTGAAGCTTTCCCATGCTCATCTCATCTGTTTTTTCTTCGTCCATCACTATCCATACATACATACTTGAATGAAACAGGCATCAGAAAAGAAATTAGAATCTTGAAGGTCAGTTTTCTCATTCTTTTTTATTGAAAAGGCAGAATAAAATGCAGATGCGTAACATCAAATTAAATTAGAGCAAAACAAAGTCTGGTAGTTAACGTTTAGAAAAATGTCATTTATTTGTTTACTTAAGCTCCTTTAGTTGTTTTTACTTTTAACTTTATTTTTGTGAGTTCTCCCATGCCGTAGATGGCGCTCTACCTCTTTCTTATAAACAGCAACGATGCCCATCAAGATAGTTCCACAGAGTTTCCAATGTTAGAAACCTATAGTATGCGTGACTCTTCTGCTTCCAGTGACATACCCTGCTAATTTCATTGTAACCTACACTGGTAAAGTGGCCAGAATTCTGCGAAAATCACAGCACGCACCGTTTCCAGTTTCCAGCAATGGTAACATCTGAACTCTCTAATCATCATCACCACCACCACAATACCATCAATTCTCCTATGGGAAAGCCAAATTCCCGAAGCAAAACCTCTTCTATATTCCTCTCCGACGGTTGCCTCTTCCTCGGAGGAGCATTCTCCACTCTTATTCTCATCTGGGGATTCTCCTCCTTCACCACCTTCCCGAAGGACACCCTCAACCTCGAACATCTTTCCCAAACCGACGCCGCGTCGCCCCGCGCTCCCGACTTAACCTTCGACCCTCCTGACAAAACGTTCTTCGACGACCCGCAAATGGGGTACACCTTGGATAAGAAAGTCAGGAACTGGGACGAGAAGCGTGCGGAGTGGCTCAAACTCCACCCTTCGTTCTCTGACGGAGCAAAAGAAAGGGTTTTGATGATCACCGGGTCGCAGCCGGAGCCGTGCCGGAACCCTATCGGCGACCACCTTCTCCTGCGGTTTTTTAAGAACAAGGTGGACTACTGTCGGCTACACGGGTACGATATCTTGTACAACAACTTACTCTTAGACCCCAAGATGTTCGCGTACTGGGCCAAGTACCCTGTGTTGCGGGCCGCGATGATGGCCCACCCGGAGGCCGAGTGGATCTGGTGGGTTGACTCGGACGCGTTGTTCACCGACATGGAGTTCAAGCTCCCTCTGGAGCGTTACAAGGGGCACAACCTTGTCGTTCACGGGTGGCCCCACCTGATTCACGAGAAGAGAAGCTGGACGGGCCTCAACGCCGGCGTCTTCTTGATCCGAAACTGTCAGTGGTCGTTGGACTTGATGGACTCGTGGGCCAGCATGGGCCCGCAGACGCCCAATTACGAGAAATGGGGAAAGACGCTGCGGTCAACTTTCAAGGACAAGTTCTTCCCGGAGTCAGACGATCAGACGGGCCTGGCGTATCTGATCGCGATCGAGAAGGAGAAATGGGCGGACAGGATTTACCTGGAGAACGAGTACTACTTCCAAGGTTACTGGAAGGAAATAGTGGGAACGTTCCAGAACATCAGCGAGAGATACAAGGAGATGGAGGAGGGGGTGCGCAGGTTAAGGAGGCGGCACGCGGAGAAGGTGAGCGAGAGTTACGGCGAGATTAGGGAGGAGTATTTGAAGGACGCTGGGATCGGTCAAGGGAACTGGCGGCGACCCTTCATCACGCACTTCACCGGATGCCAACCCTGCAGCGGAAAGTATAATGCCATGTATTCTGCCGACGATTGCTGGAACGGAATGCACAAGGCTCTCAATTTCGCCGATAATCAGGTCCTGCGCAATTACGGCTTCCTCCGCCCCGATCTACTGCTTAACTCCGTTTCCCCTGTCCCTTTTGATTATCCACATCCATGACATCATCATCATGACGATGATCATCATCACCCCAGGTAATTTTTTAATTAATCCACTAATATTCGTCACCAATGTCAACTAATATTCTCTGTGCTGTTACTCTGAACCATTAGTTTCTTTATAATTATAATATTTTATTCCAGTTTAAGTGATAATTAAAATGAAAGGATCATATCATTTCATTCTTCCCGAATCCCTAAAATCTATTACGTTACTGGTTGCTTTGTCCCATATTCTTTCGTAATTTTGTCTCCCTCACTGTTTTTTTTTTGACTAAACAAATGCACTTTTCTTGTTACAACCCAACTATTCGGGTTCAAAACGAATCCAGGAACCCCACCCCGAAATATCCTCTCAAACCACCTTTGAAAGCATCCGAGTGAAATCCTCTGTAGTCGACAAGTTTTACATTTCACAGTATGACTAACTTTTGTTTATTTTGAGAACATTAATTTTAAATTCTTCGTAATAGTTTTAAATTTTTTCTTAACTATCCTCTAACTGAAGTATTTAAACAATTATATTTCTTAAATGCTATTAAATTTCATTATTTATTTAATAGTTGTTATTAATTATTGAAACCAACATAATAGCAGCATCTTGTGAGCATACGAAACTTAGATATGGTACAGTTATTATTAGCAGAGTATTATTTTGTAATGAAAAATGGTATTTCGTTTTTTTCTGAACAACATCAGTCGTTTTACTTACCAAAATTAAAATACTTGCTGTGGAGATAAAATAGTATTTTTAATTAAATAATAACATTAACTGTGATGTATTTTGTAATAGAAATCAACAGTTTTTGCAAAGACACTAGAATTTTGAAATTATAAAAAAATATGATAAAAAATATATTTTGAAATAAAGTAGGTTTAGTTTGGAATGCTGAACCAAAGCTTTTCGTAATTGAATTAAAAAAGCGTATTAAGAATTTGGCCGTGCCCTAGGGAGCTGTCCGTGTCGCTGTGATGTAAACATTCACCGTTACAGTGTACGCAAAACAGTGGTGAAACGTGAATGAAGACAGATTGGAAGTGGTGAACAAATGAAGGAACTTGAGTTTGTGCACACTGACAAGATTTCGATATTATATGGATTGGGGCAATCGAATGAAATGATACCTTGTATTATTGCAACATGCGGGTAGGGTGCCAGTTACGTTGTTGATTGTCGCTCAACCACCATGCTCTTCAAATTATTTAATCCAAGGAAGTCAATCTACAGTACCCAACCATGTTTATCATTATTTCCTGCATGTTGGTTCTGACAATCATGGCATTGGCTAAAAGGCCACTTTTATACTAATTGTTTGCATAAGTCTGCGCATGCACTGATACAGTCGATAAGCTGATTTTGAAGTACCCTTTCTTTATTTTAATTATGAAGCGTTTAAAGTGTGCAAGATAATTCCAAAAAATAGAAAACCATACCATGTTTGTTGTTTGTTGTGGAAACATTTTATCGTGGATCTAATAAATGCTAATTTTGGATCTGCAGTGTGAAGGACCCAGTGAGCTTGGATACATTTTACTGCGGACCACTAATTAAGATGGATAGATGATCGCCATGAGCATGAGCATGTGCATGTGCATGCATACAGAGCTTTCTTTCATCGACCTGTGTATTATTATCGGGGTTGTGGGGTCACACTCACCACATATACCATATAGTACCATACCCACCCATGTCAATATATTAGTTACTATGGTTTACACCACCAGTGAGGTTTATACCTCACAGTTTGGCTGTTTTTGTTTCCCTTTCTTTTCCCCTCTCCTTTCCTCACCAGGCTAGTGGCTGGAAATTTTACATATATACAAGTATAGCAAAATAACAGTGTTAAGCTTTGTGACATTGTTATGGCAGAATGTTTTAGTGTACCCAAGATCAAGATGGCCCAATAAACCTATGGACTGCGACGTGCAATTTTGAAATGAGTTTTTCCGCGGCCAAACCTCTAAACCCATTTCTAAATACACACTCAGTTATTGAATGGACATAAACAACAATGGACAAGGAGATTGGAATAGGTCAGGGAATGAAAAATTGAGAGGAATTGTAACTGCAAGACGAAAAATCATTCATTAAATAGATTACCAACTTAAACCATAGGAGGTCAAGAAACTGCACGTCACCAAGTATATGCAGGCTAATAAAGGAACCAGCGTTACAGAACTCTTCATTTTTCATCCCCCTGGATGCAAGCACTGTAAACCCATTAAATGCGTCTACCACTTTCTCCTCTCGTCATCTATGATCTATTTTATACATTCCCCATATAAATTGAGGGGGCAATAAACCACAATCACAGAGTGATGCTGATAACCAAGGAAATTTTTTGAGTCACAACGAGCAAAATCGTTTTAAGACAGCCATCCAATCGAAAACTACTTCAAAAAATTAACCACTGCAAAAAATGGCATCTCTAATTTATGATTGTTTCCAGCATATACTTATAAACGGGCTTCTTTGAGGTCCTCAGCGGAACTTTGGTTTGTGTTCTCCGCAGTAGAGGCATTTCCCTTTTGTTTGGCAAGTCTTTTTGCCATCCTCCGGTGCTTCACTTTCATCGATTTACCACAATCTGCCTCATCACCTAAACCAAGGTGTGTTGCATAAAAGTCAGAGAAAACATACATAACGCGATCAATAACAAACAAGACATTGAAAAAGGATAGTGAGCATGTTCTTGGAACCTTCGTTAGAAGCATTTGATCGAACAGGTGGAGCATCACGTGCAACTTGGGTGGAGGTGAGAGGCAGCAGCGGCCCAATAAGTTTTCCGCGATGAAGGGCTTCTTCCTTTAGCTTCTTCTTCCGAATTTTCTTCCGCTGAGCCCTACTGAGCTTCTCTGTCTCCGAGTCACGCTCTTCGTTGACGCTGGTCGAGGAATTGTCGTAACCATCATCCGAAGTCCCTACATTTTCAACAACGTTTCTTTCAATTTTTGCGATGGTTAAAGCATGGTGCCTGCTGTCCAAAATCGTACCTGAAATAACGTCAGAAGCAGAGTAGTCGATCAAGGGTTCCGCAGGTTCCAACTCTCGTTCGAGCTGGACGACGACAAAAAGTATATTATTAACCTTCGAATTGAAAGAAAATAATGAGAAGCAGAAAGGTGATATACCTGAGGAGAGGAGGGATAGAGCATATTAACGATGGCTTCATTGAACCTGCGTTTTCTGTCATCAGGGTTCATCAAACCAACGTCAAATTTTGAAATTTAATTGGACGTCGAGGGAAGGGTTCGTTTAATTAAGGTTCGGTCTTTCACAGTATTTTGGGGTCTATTTTTCTGGAGTACCAGAGGTTTTTAAAACGTTCTCAAAAAACTAAGTCGTTTGAATTCTTTTAAATAATATTTTTCAATGGGGATGGAATGCAAAAACTCTCACAAGGCTTGAAATTTTTTAATCATATTCGTAGTGACGTTTCAAAAAATCAATTATACGTACTAAATACATTGTAAGATTCTAAAAAATGTTTTCTACAAAATATGATTCGTGGTATATAAATGAGTTATTTATAATAAGAAATTATTAGAAAATCATAAATAAATATAACAATATAAATCACTCTTCTTTAGACCGTAGCTTTAACTATATAGTCGTATACAAGTATGGGGATGAAGGATAAGTTTATCTTGTCCGTTTGAAATAAGTTCTTTAAAATTAGGTTGACACATTAATCCAGCACTTGTTTCACTTAAAAGATGAATTGACAAACTAACGAGGAAAAAATATGTTATAAAATTAATTTAAATAAACCAATTTAATTAAAAAAAATCTAAAATATATTAATAAGCTAGTCTAAATATAATTTTTTCACTATAAAGAATTAATTTATAAAATAAATGAAATATTATATATTTTTACTTTTTTAAGAAGACTAAATCTTAAAAAAATATGATAGAAATCTTAACCTTCTTTTTACACATAGTTTAAGCTTAAATAGGTAATATGATTTTTATTTTTTATAGTTTTAAATGTACTAGCCCAGTCTCCCCTTATCATCCCTACCAAGAAGGTGGTAAGCCGAAAAAATAGAGTCCAATTTGAGAAGCCCAGCTAAGCAATAAAGAAATGGAGCTACACAAGAGCAAATTCTTTCTGCACTCCTTGTAAAATTTTCTATTCGAAATACATATTTTGGAAAATCCAGAACACAAAAGTTAACCACCTGTACAATCTAACCTTTGCATGCTAGTACCAAAAACTGATGCCTTATCACTTGCCTATTCTTCCACACAACCTTGTTTTGGACGAAGGGGTTGTTTGATAAGACGAAGAAGATAAAAACGGGGTAGAGAAGGGTTTATTTATTTTTATTAAGGGTAAAATGGTATTTTCTCTTTCTATGTGGACTTGGAGGTGCAAGAAGAAACAGTCCTACACAAGAACCAGAATTTGCTAATTTTGAAGGTCCTCTAGGTCTTAAATGCTGAAAAATATACACAGTGATTTCTTTCTCAGCATTTCAATAGACTAAAAAATAAAAGGTATCATGTACGTTGTACCATTAATTAAAATTTATTGAAATTTATTAACTAACTTTGTTGAATATAATTAAGTTCTTTTAATTAAAAAAATTATTTTTTTAATGTTTAAAACAATAAACTGTTTGGATAAGTTAAAACATATCTCCATGTCCAAAATTATAATAAATACTAATACCTTTAGAAATCACTCTTTAATATGAGTTTTTCTAGTATTTAATTTACACTATTAAATTCTCTTCTTATTTACTGTGTGCACTAGGAGAACATTTTCTTTTTATTTAAATTAGTGCGAATTTGCGAGAAAAGGCAATAACCCCACTATGATATTTAATCAGGTTACTCTGAAAATCCAATTTGTTTTTCTTAACCAAAGGTATACATAAAAAGAAAAAGTTCAAAGTCAAAAGCATGGTGTCTGCGCGAATGGCTGATGAGAAAAAAAAAATGGCGTAATTGCCTCACGTTGTTTGTTGACTAGTCACTAGAGGATGAGAAGATTATGAGCTAAGGAGTGAAGAATAATCCTAACATTGAGCACATAAACTTTGACTCACATCATTCTCCTTCTCACATTTTTATCTTCTTTTTTAGGAAGAAAATATATATTATATACATCAGGCATGCTTGCAGTAGTGAAATATCTGATACAAAATAAAAAATGCGGATTATGATTCACATTTGGATCGAATCTCTTAAGTGTGATTATTTTAAGAATTAGATTTAAAAGTGAAAAAATATGAATTTGAGAGAAAAGAAAATTAAAAATGAAAAAGAAAGTTTAAAAAATTTATGAGTAACTTAACGAGTGTAATTATTATAAAAATTAATAAATAAAATTATAAGATTACAATTTTATTTTTATAATTAAAATTACTTTAAAATAAAATATAATTATTTATTTATTTATATATGAAATACGTATGATTAAAATATTAATTTTATTATTATTCTTATATAAGTTTATATATATTATTACTATCACATTGTTATTTTATATTATTATATAATTATAACATATAATATAATTAATTATCACTTATATAATGGATTATCTTTTCTTCACACATTTCAGTTGGATACTTCCAAACAACTGTGTTTCTTCACACATCACCCTATAAAACAAAAATTTTTCATTCCACGCACAATTAAAGTTCAAACCACGAATAAAATCATGTGAAAGCTAAACATAAATAATGTAGTTATGGAAAAAGCACGTTGTAACAACAGAAAATAAAAAAAGAAAAGCATAGTGTAGCAATGAGAAAACGAAATTTCTAAAAGCTCTCATGCATAATTGACTCTCTTCCACTTTTCTCTTACATATATGAGGATCGCTAGAGCAAATCTTCCCACAAATCCATTTTCATTATTTAACCTTAATAAGTGTGCAAACAAATATAAATTTGCAACTTTTCTTATGAGCAGTACTTATGCAAAAACAAACACATTGTTAACTAATTTCTATACTACAACCACTTATTTCAATTTTTAAACTATTTCTACATTTAATACGAGTAATTAAATCCACAAGTAATAACATTATTAAACATTGTTCTTAAAATAATATCATTTTTGTAAATATTAATATTTTTAAACAAGCATGTCTAATACTAAGTGATTAATTAAACCCATAAGTAATAACATTGCATCATAACTTTATTCTATATATAATATCATTTTAATAAACATTCATATTGTTAAACATGCATGTCTAATACTAAATGTTTTATTTGACCACTTAGAAAAGTAGAATCTTAAAAATAAAGCTTAGTTACATATGCGCACAACTTGAATTGAATTAGTTTTTACTCAAGTCAAGTTAACTAAAAAAATATATATATGTTAATTCAACTTGAACTTAATTAATGGAATTTGGACTTTCTTACGAAAATCAGCCTTACCGTGACAACTTTAAAGTTATGTTTGAATATTTGATGGAGTGCAGAACAAAATAAAATAAAAAAATAAAATTATAAAAACTTAACAATTTATTTATTTTATTTTTTGTTTAGATATTTTAAGGATAAAAGTAAAATAAAACCTTCTTCTACCACATTATTCCAAATTAAAAGAAAAAAAGCATATATTTTAGATTGAAATCGAAATTCATTTCATATGTTTCACACATTTTGCATGCGATCACACTTTCATTCCATCATCTTCTCATTATTCACTTCTCACTTTGGTAAATAACAAATAGTATTGTATATAGAAGCGGCATTATATCGTTGCTTTTAGTAAATATTGAAAAAATATTTAAAATATTTTCAAATAAAATCACTATAAATTTTTCAAAGTTCTTTTGATAATTAATTTGCTCACAATTAAATCATTTTAAATATTAAGAGCCAACAACTAACATCAGTTGAAATTTAGAGTATACGATCGTCGGAAAAATCTAAAGAAAAAGACTGTTGCAGACTTTATGTTTGTGGCATATATGTAAAGCTAAAAGAAATGCAACGGGAAAGCTATTTGCTAAAAGTAAAGCCAGGCATTTTTTGGTAAAACAATCTCATTTGGATGGAAATCTCATATTAACCAAACATACAAGTGGAAATAAATTTTCAAGTTACTAAGTCCGTTAAGTTGGTTTTCTAAAAAAATTAAGTTAAATTTAAATTTTAAAATTTAAATATAATATTAAAAACTATCAAGGTGTAGGCTATTCTCCAAAATTTCCAATTAATCAATCTCATACTCAATACTTAACTAATTCTTCTATACCCTTAGTCCGTGGTCAGTTATTAATTTTAAGAACTATTTTATTTTATTAAATTAAAATAATAATTAATTTCTTACATGTTAATAAAATTACTTTAAAAAAAATATTTTTTAAATTAATTTTATTATAAGTATTTTTGTTATTTACAATAATAATTTTGTAATCAAGAATATTTTAGGTCACATGTCTTCTAACTCACCATTCAGCCACATCATTAACAAGGTTAATCATAGGGACCAATCCATAACTTTCATATACTTGTAGTCCAAAAAGTATACATATATTTATAATTTAAAGTTGTCTTAAACGGTTACATTATTTATAATTATATTTAAAATTTGTTCTAAAATAGTAAAAGAAAAAGACTAGTATTATTTGTAAAAGGTATGAACAATTATTTAAAAGCATCTATATATATAGTTTAAAGTTGATAGATTTTTTTTCTAAATAGTGTAATTTTACATGGTTAATATTGAAATAGATAATTTTCTATTATGTAAATAGATAAGTTATCCCAACAAGATACAATATTGGTGTAAAGAAGTTGTGTTATCATAACACAACTTTGTTTAAAATTAAAATGAAATTCATAGAATCCATATACAACTTATGTAGACTACTAACGATTTTACTTAGTTTAATATTTTCTTCATTTTTAATGAAGTTTTGCTATAGTTTTTAATTGATAATAATAAAAGATAAAGTCATGCATATATTGTATTGAAATCGTGCACACGGCTATCACACTTAATTGAATACCTTGAACAAGTTTAGTTAATATTTTTTTTATAAATGAAATATCATTGATCTTTTTTCTTTATTTAACACATATAAGATAATTGATAATTATGTTAAATTAATTTAACTATTAATTGAAACAAACACACCAATTATTCATAATTTCCACATTTTACATTTCTATTAATTATTAAATACATAAAAGATTAAACAATTTATCTCAAAAAAGTGTACAACTTCAACAAAATGCAACATAACTGAAGTCTTGTAATCCTTTCACGATTTTAATACAATATACAAATAATTGAAATTAATTTTTAACTTTCATTATCTAAATTCATTAAACCCTAAACACGAATTCACTTAAAAAAAATATATTAAACTTAAGCGGTGACTAGTCCACATAATTTATTTATCAACATTAAAGTCATATATGAATTACATGATTTTACTTTAATTTTAAATAAAAAATCGTACATGATAATACAAATTTATTTATACTAAAATTATATTTACCCAAGTTGTACATGTGCGTAATTAAAAAAAAAAACTCATTTTGATAATAGTAAGTAAAATTCGACTATTTTGATAAAAAAATCTGAAATTAAAATTATGAGTGTTACACTCTAACGAGAAACCAGGTAGGTACTATTAAAAATTATAATAAAAACAAGATTATATTGGAAAAATCATATAAAAATAAATGAATTATGTTATTACCAAAAAAACAACTCATTGATCGTTATAAAGGAGTGAAATTCCACCTTTATTCTTCATATAGAATCTCAAGAAAATGTAGCATCGAACCTGTTATGGCTTAATTCATTCACTCAACTAAACAAACTATGACTCTGTTTGTTTGAAGATAGTTGCTTCTTCCAGTAAAATATTTTATATATATTTTTTAAATAAGTCATTTGATATCCTTATTTATTTAAAAAAATATTTATGGCAAGGCTAAATGAAAGTATCTTTTCATTCTACGAAGAGTTCGCTTTCAATTGACAAAACAGTGACACCGACTTATAAGCATAAAATCTAAAAATTATTATTTTTCCGGTAGCATAAATTTAATATAGTAAAACTTTTAAAATGATGGTTATTTTAACACAAACAAATAAGAAGAGAAAAATCACATGATTCATACATTTTGAGAAGCATTATTTTTAAAAAATAAATTACACGATTCAAAACATAAGGTGGAAAGAAGACAACCATGGAGGGCACATTTTGTACATAAAATAATAATATAATTAAGATGCTGATCCATCCAACTACATTATTTTGACCATAGAATGGGATGAGTTAGCATATGCATTAATGATGATACATTCAGCCGACGGTGAAGACAAAAAGCACGTTTGAATCCTGAGCTGCCCCATCTTCAAGTCGTTGTCTTTTATTGACATTCCATGCAACAACGCATAGCTCCTTCATCATCGTTACCCTCAAATTGAACACGACAATATATAAATACTAGTCCAAAAGCAGCACACCAACACTGCACTCTCTTAGCCACCACCCACTCAGCTTAATTTTCATCTAAAAATTCCATTTTAATCATCCCCAGAGAGAATCAAACCAACCCAGATAGTGATCTAAGTTATGGAAGCTTATTCAAGCTCTTACCCTGCGTCCAAGTCTAATTCTTTGCTTCATTCTGTGAGGAAGCCACAAGCAAAACCGTGGAAGAAGGCGCCGGTGGCACCACCGGCACCGACACCGATCAGAGTGTACAAGGTGGATGCTATCAACTTCCGCGACCTTGTTCAGCGGCTTACAGGTGCACCCGAGTTCAACCCTCAGCTTCATCATCAACTTTTCCAAAGGGTTTCACCTATTGCCACCACTCCCCCAAAGACAATGTTGTCAAGCAGAGACAACGTCGGTGCACCACCCTCATCTGTCTCCTCCAGTATCTGGGGCCAGCAACCTCAAACATTGGAATTGAATTTATCAACATCCTCTTCTTATAACTGGTGCTCCGTCCCTCGTACCAGCCAAGGAACCATGACCACCTTGGAACCGGGTCGGGTTCTCTAGCTATGTTATAACTGTTTTTTTTTTTCTTTCCTAATTTAAACTATCTCCTTTAGCTATACATGTTCAATCATTTCGTCTGGTGCATATAGCTTTTGTCCAAGTTTGTTTCTTTTGGACTTCAGCTATCTAGATCTGGGATCCAGCAGATGCCAGTTACACCTTTTCTTCATCATCTACTCTTATGTACACATGAAATTATTAAAATATAAATTGAATAAAAGTAGAAATGGTTGATATGTCAATAAGGCTGTTTCATTCGGAAGAACATCATTACACGAAATATGCTGATTCATGTCATTGGTGTTAAACTGGATTGAAAAGAATAGGTCTAAAATGAAGATGGAAGAGAGAATATAATTCATTGCAGTTAGTTTTTACCTAATTGAATTCAAGTGTGTTTCGATACACACATACTATGAAGTAAAATCGATGAATATTTCACGAATGCAATAGAATGCAGGTGCGTCGATAAAACAAACTAAAAGTAAGAAAACGAATATGTTCAAAAGAATGTATTATAGAAAAACTGTTTGCGGATAATTTACGATACTCGTGTGTCACTGCTGCACAGCACCACTACGCAATCATATATTCGGCTCATTATATATAGATAAGATTAAGTTTGCTTTATCATAATAATAATAATTGTTTTCACTATAACAAAACAAAGCACGTGTGGTTCATTGTCCATGGACCTTTAATGTTTTCAAACTTGACTGGTCCGAATCGAAATCACACACTCACTCCCTATCTCTCTATATAGCTTTAATTTCTCTGATCTCTTTATATAGCTTTAATTCGAAGTTTCAATAGCATTTCTACTCAGTTTTGAACAACAGTTTGCCCCCACAGCAAAAGGTCGCGTATTTTTCTTCAAGTTATCAAAATTTTCCTTAGCATATGGTTAAATATTTAAATGTTATTTTCAGAGTGAAAACACACTTCTTAGAGTCAGCAAACTTGATTGTAGCGTATACACTTTTTGTTGCTGAAGTTCTCCGTAATCATGAATACCAATCAATTAAGAACTTGCGAACTCATTTGATCGCGAATAAAAATGACATTGCTTACTGCAAACTTAAAAAAGGAGGAAAAAAAAAGTGTGGAAAGATTATAAGTTAGATGACACCAATTAGTGTTGTCTCAAAGTACTTAATGTGATCCTCATATATATTTTGCAGAAACATGAGATAGATCCAACCCTGTTTTTCTTAAGGATGTTCAGAAGAAATATGAAAATAAGTAGTTGAATTCAAACATGAGGAAAACTTCTTATTGAATTAACCTACCTTTAAGTGTGAATTTAAAATTTCCTATTTTAGTTGCAATTTTATAAGTTCTTGAATAACACATACTCTTCTCTTTTCTTTTAGTGTTTAGACTGAATATTTGTTTTAGCTTTTATTCCAATTTGACTTGAAGTTGTTGATACTTTTGCTACCTCACACTTGTCTTAGCATACAAATAGGTTATTATCAAGGCCAGGCAATTAGGATTGACGCAAGCAATGGAAATTCAATGGGTCTAAGAAGCGAGCTCAAAGAAGAAGTCTAAATTGTAAAATGAGTAGTGAATTGTATCCGATAATACACTTTTAGTTCTTATCTACAATATAATTTCATAAGCTTTTCGGAATACTACAAGAATTTTTCGGATAATATTGAGAACCAGAATTAGTAAATGTAGTAAATAAGTTTCTAAGAGTAAATAAGCTTGGAGAAGAAGAGAAAAAAGATACTCAATTATGTAATATTGATATAATATTGAAGATGAAAGAATTAATAAATAAGTTTTTAAAAATAAAAGAATATAAGAAAAGAGAAGAGAGAAGACAGACATAAGTAATAAAATTGTTAATATTATAAAGTAATAAAATTTTTAATTTTATATATTAAATTAGTCAATTATAATTTATAATTAAAACTTAATATATAAATATTTATGATTTAAATTATAAGATTATGAGGTATGCGCATCTTTAAATACATAAAAATTATAATAATTTAAATTATATATATATATATATATTAATTTTAATATTTTAGTCCTATAATATAATTTTAAAAAATAATGTATTCCCGAAATTATAATATTTTAGGTCCTGTTCTCTTCATCCATGGGTCGGGGATGATCATTCTCTCATACCCCGCTCAGTACGGCCCTCTTGCCTATTATGTCACAGAAAAACAATTCTTTTATTTTTTTAAAAGTAGCCTCATTTATATATTTTTTGTTACCATAAAACAAACATATATACCGATTTTAATTCTCATCAAAAAATAGATTTCATCCTCTGAAATTTGAAATTATTGATTTTAGTTTTTATAATTTTATTCTTTGTATATTAAAGCAATTTTTTTGTGTAAATATTGGAGCATGGTTTTTTTTGTGTTGATATTCAAACAAGATCGTGGTTAAAATGACACACTAAGTTTTACAATAAAATTCCAAATAATTAAGTTTTGAAAGATACAAATATGAGATTGAACACTTTTGAACTAATTCTCATCCATTCGTTTAAGGTATGATTAAAAATATTCAATTAATTAAAATATGAAGAAATATAAATGTAAACATAAATAATAATGAAAAATGATATGTTTTTTAAAACTAAAAGACCATATTTCTCTATTTTTTGTATGAAATAACCAAAATTACAAATTAAAAGAACACAAATTGTCTTTAATCTTATTTCTTATTTTAAATGGAGTTAATAAAATATGGTGGTTTGTGCAGGCTGAAACGGTGTCGCAGAGCATGGTCTTATCTGATACAGGAGGGGGAGTCTTGAGTTGGGAGGAAGTGAGGATCGAAATCTGGTAAGAGGCTGTAATCAATCAAACCTAACCAAACCATGTCGTGGTTTGCAAGGACACTAGCAAACTCACTCAGACTCGATGACGACGATCTCGACGATGACAATGGCGGTAACCTAAAATCCCCTCCGAAGAAACCCGAATCAGAACCCGTTCAACCCGATTCCGCATCCACCCCCAGTCCCACCGCGCGCGGTGTCAAAGAGGATTTCAACGAGCTCACCAAATCTTTTTCCCGTCAGATATGGGGCGTCGCCTCCTTCCTCGCCCCGCCGCCTGATCCCCAACCCCATAATCCCGTCGCCGATCCCAACTCCTCTGAAGAAGAAGATATTATCGCCGGAATCCGTAACGATTTCGCCGAGATTGGTGGCAAGTTCAAGAGCGGGATCTCCAAAATTTCTGGCCATAAGACTGTATCTGAATTCACCAAGATTGCTTCGAGCTTCCTTCAGCTTGGATCGCAAGAGGAATACGATCTGGATGGCGTTGTCGGAGTTACTGAGGACGTGGTTGCATTTGCCAGAAGCGTAGCTCTGCATCCGGAAACTTGGCTCGATTTTCCTCTTCCTGATGATGAAGATTCTGATGGTATATCGATTTTCTCACTCTTGGTTATTCAAATTCTGTTTAGCGTTCCAATCAAAATTTCGAGGAGATTTATTTTAACTTATATAGCAGTCGTGGCTATTCTCGTAGCTTGCCCTAATGGGCTTCTTAAGATGTTCATGTGTGTGCTTTAGATGATATTTTATTCTGGCTCATAATTTTGTGGCTTAGATTTTGATTTGTCCGATGCGCAACAAGAGCACGCTCTAGCTGTTGAACATCTGGCACCAAGCTTAGCTGCTCTTCGAATGGAACTGTGTCCCGGATACATGAGTGATGGTAACTTTTGGAAGATTTATTTTGTACTCGTGCATCCTAGACTCAGCAAAAGTGATGCTGATATTTTATCCACCCCCCAAGTGAGTTAAATTTTATTGGCGTTCTGTTTTCTATATTCGTTGTATTTCTATGGTTTTTGTCTGGGCAAATGTGAGCTGATGCCTCATAAGTAAAATGATTGTGCTATTTGGTTTCTTTGTTTGTTTGCTTGTCTTAATATCTTTATTTTTTTATCGGGTACTACTAATGATTGAAGCAGAGAAAATTAAGTTATTTCATTGTTCAGGGATAAACATGGCATTGAAATCTTATAATGTAATCTTAAAATCTTGTTATGAAAGTCCATTATGAAGTTATAACTAATCCCTTTATATCACTACTCAAATGTGTCCAGCATGCTCCAAAATAAACGTTGTTGTGTTTGTCACATTTGATGTTAGCTATGTGGTAATTTTGGTATTATTTGTATTGTGCTTGCCTTTGTTACTACCAATCGTGGTATGTGTGCAGATAGTGGAAGCTAGAGCAAGGTTAACTCAGGCCTTAGACAAAAGAGGTAAGGAAAAGAAAGAACAGGACTTATCTTTGGAAAATATTCCTTCAAAAGAGGAGGAACAACATCTCTTTGTGCCAAACAGTGCTCCACTTGAATCTCCACCTCTTCAGGAATCTGTTGTTGAAGCAGTCCCATCTATGGTAGCCTCTGATGCTGAAATGGAGAAAAATGCCACTCAAAGTGATGTTCCACAAATTATTGTCGAGTCTGTGGTTAAAGAGGAACCGGTAAAACCATCAGCAGAACAATCAGCATCTGGTTCAACCAATAGATTTTTGGATGAAACTTATGAGGACGATGCTGATGATTGGTTGAAAGAAGAGGATAGTTCTGAAATGGTTGGTCCCAGTGGAACTTATATTCAAACTGGTAATGATGAGGATGTGTCATTCAGTGATCTTGAGGAGGACGATGGTGATGTACATGAAAGTAATAAGAAAACTAGATCAGGCTCTGACTCTTCAACAAAAGACTCCCGAGATTGGGTTCAGTTAGGTAGAAGTTCTCCTAACTCTGATAAGGATAGGTTCTCTGTTGAAAGCAAACATACTGGTTCTGAGCATTCAAGTTCTCGTAATTCTGTGACCAAGGAGTCCAATGATTGGCTTAACGTTGATGACATTGATGTAATATGACAATGCCTTGGAATTTGTCCCAGAGGTAAGTTTTTTTTAAGTGATTCCCTTATATTTTGTGAATATCTGCATATAGTATGTGTACTCTACGATTGACATTCTGAACGACTGTCTGTAAATAAAACCAGTCTCCACTGGGCATTGTGCTGTGTATGGTTATTTATTGCACCGTACATAAACTTAATCTTCTATTTGATATCTGAATTTCTAGTTGTTTGAGGTTATTAATACTTTTAACTTACCTAAGTTGTTTTAAATGTTCATGATGAATATTTATTTAAAAGATGAGAACGACTACACTTTATACACGGCAGGTCTTATCTATAGCAAAGTTTCTAAGCCTGTAATGCCATAGTCTTACTAGGGCTATTTGGTTATGAACTACCTTGAATCCTATATGTTTCTTTTGAGGCTTAACTACTAAATCACAGAACCTTTCACCACCATTACTACAGACATTAAACATATAGCTGCTGTGCCTAAACGTCAGATATCTGAAGTAGTTTCTGTTCATTACTAGTATTTGATGCTTATCTTGACATTATGAGGCATCGGTCTTTCTCTTGTAACTTTCATGCTCTTTACACCTTTATGGGTGTTATTTTTTTTTTAATTTTAATTACAAAATATTAAAATATTAATTGGTTCTGTTCTATTTTATCGATGGTTAAAATTACTGGATTAGCTATGTTGACTAGTTACAGCCTAAACGGTAGTTACATACCGTGATGATAAATAATTCAACTTCTTCAATATTAATAGAAGACATGGAAACAAAATTAAGATTGTTAGATTAATTGTTATTGGACAACTTATACTATAGATGCTATCATTCTCTCTTTTATTTGGTCCTTAAAGGATTAGTAGTTATTGAGAAATTTTTAAAGTCTTGTACCACCTATCGGGTGTGTTAGTTTCTCTGTTTGTGAAACTGTTCTTGAGTCTGTTAAGTTATAGGCTGATTGTGGAATTATTTTTATTTCCCTTCTCAAGTGTTGTATCTATTTGATATTTTCTCTACAAAACATAAATAATGACTCCTCAGGATTAGAAGCAACACATAGTACCAAATTAGTGTCCTAAAGTTGTAGCATTTTGTCTGAGATGCTTTGTTTAGGAATTTATTTTGCTTAAATAAGTATATGCATGTTTTGTTTCTTGTTTTTCTCATTATTAATTGTTTGACATGAGATACAAGTCAGTTAAGATTTTCAAAGAAAATTGGTTTTAATGACCAATAATAATAGTCCAATTTTGTTGTTGTTAAAGTTCATAAACCTTAGGTAATTATTATACTTAAATATTTTAATAACTAAGTAAGAGAGAGAATGATAACTGGATGCACGAACTAATGGTTACTCGATTGTTTTTTAATCAAAGTCGACCTTACTTTTAGTTAAGGAGCTATTTGATTTTAGAAAATATTTTCCACTTTTATTATTTGTTTATTACAAAATATGATGTATTATTTTATTTTGTTCCTTATTTTTATAAACATGTATAGCAAACAAAATAATGAAAATAATTGTATTATTTTCTGTGTTTATTTCTATTTTCACCGTTTTCTATATGAAGTTTTGAAAACAAGAAATAAAATAAAATAAAGTGAGAATTTTTGTAATTAACAAATGAATACATTTTCTGAAACTAAACTCTTCCTAATTGTTACCAATTTTGGTTATCATTATTCATTGGAATGTTATTGATGATACCTATGATACTTAATGTAGACTTTGTGCATTGTTAGTTGTGTGGTAGTGATGCAATAACTTTAACTAGTGTTGACGCAGTTTTATCAGTATGCATCTAGACAATAATTAGTATGATAGTAATAAATTTGAGCATAAACTTTCTAGTTGTTTTATTATTGGGTCAAATTTACCAAAATTACCAAGCAATTAGTTTAGTGGTTTTCACACGAGTTTTTATAACAGAATATGTTCGTGACATTCCTCTCGGTATAAAAGAATTTAACTGTTGTAAATGTCAAAAGAGTCTTGTTTCATTTTCTCCTTTGAGCGTTTTATGGAAAATTTTTCTGGGTCCTCGTCTGTCGTTATTTCTCTATCCGCACATGCAAGTAGAAATCTGAATTAGATTTTATTTTCGTAGTAAACGTCAATACGAGTAGGAGGATGGTAGCCAGAGCCATTACGTTTTAACGAACTGTTGAAAAAAAAGAAAAAAAAGGCTTCTGTATTATTTTCTTCATTACTAATTACCCACGTAACTTCATTACCGCTTAAAAATAAGACTGCTTGCTTTGGTAATAGACATGAAGAATCATTGTTTACAAAATAAACTTTGTCAAATCAAGATTAACGATAAAAAAATATTAGGAATAATGTTTTGAGATAAAGCAAATGATTTTATTGGCACCTGTGTTATAAAAACAGAAGGGAAAATATTTATGTCAACAAAAGGAGATGAAGGTTTTGTTGGCTGCTTCGCCCCTCTCTTGAATGCGGGTAGGCCTAAACATTAAGATACTAATTAATTCGGAAAATTATATCTTGAGAGTTAAAGATAATTTTTTAATAAAAGAAAATACGTGACAATTAGTTGTGCATAGAAAGAAAGTATCATAGTGCCCTTTTTAATTAAAAAAATTATAATTATGAAATAGGTTTCGACATCAATTGTATCAATAAAACTATCTCCTATATGGCTAAAAACTCGTCCTTCCATGGCGACGTGTACATATTAATTTATAGAAGCTCGTTTCTGATCGTGTCACGGCCTTGGACGTTGATATAAGAATATGTACAATGACCATCAAATGAAAACGCAAGCTTAGTATAGTCAGTTACTCACTCTTTCCAAGTAAAAGGAAAAAAGTAAATTAATTAAAAAAAATCTTTGTACAAAGCTTTCTAGCAGAAGGTTGTCAGTATCTAATGGGGCCGAAACCGCCGGAGAGGCGTTCTAATCGAGACCATAGCAAGCTTCCCAATGAGAATTTTGGCTTATTTTCCCCACTGTCCTCCGTTTGATGTAGCCTATGGGGCGACTTGTGATCAATAGCCACGGATCCACCCGTCTCTTTTCTCACCAATTCCACGATATTTGGGTTCACTTCTTCACCTGAACAATCCGTCACAAAGAATGATCCTACCGCTTTTCCTCCCTCCGTTCCAATCTCAACCCTCGATATGGATAATCCATTTTCACGAAATACCCGCGTCACATTCGATAGTAGCCCCATTCTATTTTCAGTCAAAATATCTACCCTCAGTCCCTGCACCAATGCACCACTCATATACATCAAAATTCGAACATCTCACTTATTTTTCAAAATGTAGATAGAACATACATACATGCGAGACTCTGCGCTCAACTGCAGCGATTAAGCATAGGGTCAGTTTTTGCTTCTCGCTTTCGCTGGGAATAACTGCACTACCCATGCTGTGCCTTATGTAGTACTCCTACGAATAACAATAATACGTATTAGAATAACAGGCCCACTAATGAGAAAACTGAGTTGGGAGAGATTATTATGTACCTGATGAGCCACGGATCTCTTGGAACTGATTGCGGCGTGGAACACCACATACTGCATGTCCGTTAACACGCACACGGTGTCGAACAAGAGCTTAGGACGGTCCCTGCTCCTTACGTTAACCACCAAGTAGCCTTTGTCCTCGCATCTCCCGACAGACACGTGGGTCCCATCACATCCCTTTTTGTGTTCCCCGCTACTGTCCCCATCACACGCACGGCAACTCTCGTAATCCCTGTCCGCGTACATCAACTGGTGGAGCCGCCGCTCCCTGTGGGTGTCCCCCGCCCCCAACCTCGTCACCCTCACTCTCTTCCTCTCTCCCCTATGGGCCGCCACCACATTCTCCAGCTGCTCCTCCACTAGGCCCAACCTTTTTGGGTCGCTTATGGGCCCAGCTTTGGACTCGTCTTCCACCAATATAATACAGGCCACCCTGTCGTTGTGGGTCCATGCAGTTGCAGCGGTAACGATGCAGCCCAGCTCAACCAACACTCCTGCTAGCTCTGACAGTAGGCCCGCTCGGTCCATCCCACTCATCTCCATCGCTGTTATCTCCCTTCCCACCATCCCTTCCTCTGCCCCTTTCTCGCTATCCCTTGAAATATCCCCTTTACTTCTTGTGGCGCACAGTTCCTGCACCATTGTTATTTTTAGTTCACACGCTTCAAATTACTCATTTCTTCCAATCATTCACTTAGATATCTCTACAAATAATATAATACTATTTCAATTTAGTTTCTTAACGAAATTCGCTTTAAAAAATTTCTTTTAGACTAAATTCATCCTTCACTGTACTAACTTAGTGATAACATTCAGACGTTCATTTATGATGGTAAAACATGTATTTTTCTAACAATTTGAGGTGTGAAGCCATTAATATTTGTAGAAAGAGAGAGAATGACCTGCTGGATGTGGAGCATGAGCGTTTCGTCTGTGAGCTTCTTGCCAGCTTGATCAGTCACGTGGAACACTGAATTTTGCAATAAAGAAAAAGACCCACACGGCATGGATCAGAACCGGACTATTGACGTACGTGTGCAGATAATGAGAGTGTCCTACCAAGTTATGGGGCTTGGTGTTATATGACGCATGCATAGCTCATGCATGTTAAAAAAAGTAATAGGGTATTTAATAATTATACATCATTTGGGTTGATTGCGGAAAATGCAGAAAGCTGAGGAATAAAAGGGACTCGTGAGGGAGACACTGACCGTCCATAAACCATCCACCATCAGAGGAGATGTATGATTTGGAAATGTTGAGATCAAGATCTGTCAACACTTGGACCATCTCCAGTAATATCCCCTTCCTGTTTGCACTGTCAACCTGCGTTTCCACACATTTTATTTAATTAATCCTCATTTCTTAAAAAGAAAATTATGCAAATATAACCCGTGACACTCTTTACTACGGATTACGTCATTTTGATGGCCAATACAATCAAAATTTAGTTTTCTTGAAGAAGAGGAGCTTTTTCTTCTTATAAAGATGACAAAAAGTAGACTCCTTTTATCCTTTGTCGTTCGTTCATATCCTCTTGTAATGGTTAAAAAAGTAAGCACGTATCACAATTTGCATTGGCTTTTGGTACCAAGTGTTAGAGTGACAACTCAGTTTCTTTGCATCTAATATAATATAATAATTAGTGATCATACTCAAGCGCCAAGTGGTAATGCGCAGAATGGATATAATCTAACATGTATCATGTTCTTCTCATTTTCCAACAGTATATTCAATGATTTATCCAAAGTAGTAATAGCACATAGTAGCAGTGGGTGACGGTGTGATCATTGAAAGCCACAAATGACGAATTGGGAACACACAACGTATTCAAGCATAATTAAATAGTCAATTACAAAATGAATGAGAAGTTAGATGGATAATTTAATATATGCAATTTGAATATAGAGAATTAAATCTAACCTTCACCACAGTGCAGTCTCGACAAGAATCATTATCGATGCAGACCCTGCCAAGACATCATCAAATACGTATAATTCATTAAGTAATCAATCCACCATGATTCGGCTAAGCCAGAAAAACAATGATGTCTGTCTAGTTGAACACGAATAAGAAGACGACAAGAAATTGCCAGAGAGGTTGTGCAGCAGTACCTGGGAGGATGTATTCTTTCTATGAGCGATTCAATCTCGCGATCGATGTGGGCGTGGTAACATACATCCATTTTTTCTTTATCAACTATTTGCGTTTGGAGGCAATTCGGCAATAACCCCAAAACCTGAGCTGCTATAAGTATAATAAAGATTCACAGGCTGTTAACATGTTTATCCATCAAAGAAAAAAAAAGCTTATCTTGTTTAGAAACTTTAGGATAAAGAGGTGGAAAAAAATAATAGCTTCCAGAAAACGTGAAAAACCAGTCTAAGAGGTGCAACCAAACAAGCTAACATAAATAGATTAGAAGCGTTCAAAGGGATGAAAACAAGCGCGCGTATCAATATATGTGATAAAAAGAGAACGTGGGTATAACGGGGCGCTGTATATCTTGTATCCAAAGCGATAACACAGAAATTATGACATGTATCATAACAAATTACTTGTTAAAAAGGAAAAGGAAAAGGTGGGTAGAATTGACAGGGTTTTCCATTCATCGTAGCACCGAAGCTTTGAAAAAAATTGAAACATAAAATTGTTGCATTATAAGGAATTTGAAAAGAGAAGAAAGGTAGAATTAATGAGAAATGTGATTGGACGATTACCTGGTGTTGAGGAAGGGATAGCAGCAGGTGAAATGCATGGAGTTTGAGAAAGAATTGGAGAGAGAAGAGGATGAAAATGAAAGAACGGGGCAAATCCTGATATTTTCTATCTTTGGCAGTGCGTTCTGTATTAGGAAAACCAGTGCTTTCAGTTTCCACACGTAGTAGTATAAGCTAGACCCCGTGTAGCCTTAATAATTGGAAAATGAAAACCCAACCAAAATGCAAAAATTCTGGGTTCTCTCCTCTTTCGTATGTTGTACTTGTTGGGTTTGTTCGTGGCATCTGGAGATACGGCACAGCACTGCTAATAATAATAATGAGAGAATTGGTTCTGGCTTGGGAAATGGGAACAAGGAGTAAAATAGAGAAAGAAGAACGTGTTGTAAGAGGGTGAATCTAGTAACTCGGACACAGGGAGAGTGGGAACTATTGTTGTGGTAATGCCACGTGTCCTTTGTTTTGTAGGTGTGTTGTTCTGGTACACGATCTAGTCAAATAGTATTACAACTCCTGACGTTGCGGTGGCATCAGAGATTAGATCCCCCGTCCAAGCGGAATCCACGTGTCTGCTTTAGAGGTTCCCTTCTGGAACCGTATCTACCTTGTTTCCAACTTCTACTTTTCTCTTCATACTATTCACACCACATCTTCCCATGACTTCGTACACTCACGTTTTAAAGCAACTAAAAACACCTTTGACTCTCTAATTTTTTTAAGAAATCATTTAGAATGTCCTGTAATAAATCTTTAACTACATAATATTTTTTAGTTCAATAAATATTAATATATTTTTATATTATATTTTTCTATCCTAAACTATTTGTTATTTTATGTATAATTATTTTCTATTTCAATTGTCAATCCATATAAAAAGTAGTGACGTTGCATCAGTTTGTTTCTAAAAATGACATATTTTATGTTTGATACAAATACAATACAAAAACATATGTTTTCTACGTTTTTACTATAATCAATACAGAAAATAAGCATATCATGTTAGTTAAAAAGTTACATGATATTTTTATCAATGATGATTTTACGTTTTAAATTTTTATTTTTCCATCGGTTTTTTTTTTAAATCACAAGTGACTTTAAATTCTATACTCTTTTTAATTGTATAATAAAAAGGTCTGCATATAAAATATCAACTCAAAAATTCTAACTACTACTACAACTACTAAAAAAACTATAAGATCCGTTACATTTTCTGCATAATGAGATATAGACCCAAAAATTGGAATCTCAAGACATCTAGGGAGGGGGAGGTTCTGTGTGGAGAATCAATGACTAAATAGCTTTATGTATTTGCTGTTAACCAAATATCAGGCTCTGTAGTTAAGATCTTTCTTCTTCATTGCATTGCAGGTTGAGTAACACAATTGCAACCTGATACAGTCACGGTATCTCCATCTTTTGGGAGTAAGCCGAATCATAACTAGAGGCAGAGATTCTATAATAAAGAAGTCTAGTATTTGCTGACACCACATAAACTGTACAAAATGAGAAGTGTACTCAACCTCCAATCAATTGTTCTGTTCTGTGGCATTGTTATTAGGAACACAGTGCATATAGTATTCAATATGGAAAGGTTTATGTGAAATCTCAAGCAAAGAAATCACTGTACTGGTCCAAGAAGATGAAATGGTGTTATGGTACAATGTCATGTATTTTGTGGGCTGAAGAGCAACTAGAACCAATACACATGATATTACTTTTCGCAAGGCACCTCTTCTTATAAATCAGATTAAGGTCTCTTATGTCTGAGTGGTCAGGTACTATAGAATATGCTACAGAGTTACAGGATGAATAGGTATTATAGCTTTGTCTTATGGTACATAGATACATACTATATCCTATATCGATTCTTGTAATAATCGATATGATATCTACATACTGCATAAATTCTAATAATATGCGATAAATACAAAAACATCATTAGATAGTTTTAATGATAATTATGGTGCAACTAATATAATTTGGGATTATTATATGTTATTCTTAAGTTTTACAATATAAATCTTTTTAACATATTTCACTACCTTTGTATATATAACCCAAATGATAAGAAAAATGAAAAGACTTGAAATTAATGGAAATATTTGTCTTGTTATTACTAAGAATAATTTTGAAAAAAAACAAAATCAATAAAACAAATTTAATGCTAAATTTATGTTAATTTTAGAATTAATAAATAATCTGATAAAAAAAATAAAGACATCACAAATGTGTTGCTAGTCATTCCATTTTCATTTTAGAATTTAACAAGTCAGCCTAAGCCAGCCTTGAATGTTGACCCTTCTAAGTATATTTGCCATTTTTTTTTCTTTTTTTGGTGTAGCTAGTTTGCATCAGCTATGTTAACTCTTAAGAACTCCTGCTATTATCCAAAACAGAGAAGCGTCCACAAAGATAATATATCTCCAACAAAAAGAAAAATGGAAATATTTAGTGGTGGCAGTGATTTGTATGTGGCGTGACGGCTGAATTGAAGATGACGGTTGGGGCTATTTCTTCCACCAAAAACAACTAATACCAAACAGCTTCAACTCCAGCGCAAACCCTCAATTTTTGACCTCACAATCTTCTCCAAGGTCTGTGTCTCCTTTTCTCTCTATCTATTTAACATCCTTTGGTTTGGATGAGCAACGATCGTAACAATAAATTCGCGAGTTTAAATATCCGTAAGTGGGGTTAATGGAAGTGCAGTTAGTGGGTAAGGGTTTTGGTTTTGATTACGTCCGTAAAAGAAAAAAATGGATCTTCATTTTGTGTGCTGTTGGGTTCGGTGGGTTCAGCGCTTACAAGCTCTATCACGCGCCTTCTGTGGTTCGTAAGAGAAAGAGGCTTTCGAAGCTTGTGGGTGCATTGGTTTCCGTGGCGGAAGCCATATCCGAATCTGCAGATACCATCGGAATCGTATCCAGAGACGTCAAGGAATTTCTGCAGTCCGATTCAGATCAAATCCCCAATAGCTTGAAGCAAATTTCCAAGATTGCTCGCTCTCCATACTTGTCGGAGTCCTTGGTTAGCGTCAGCAATGCCGTCACCGTGGGAGTCTTGCGCGGTTCTCAATCTATGAACCGGAGTGGTGGTGAGCAAACCGGTTCAACCGCCGTGGACCGGGTGCTTGACAAAATGTTTACACCAGCTGGGTCGGGTTTTGCTTCTGTAGTTCTTGGAAGCTTTGCTAGGAACCTGGTTCTTGCGTTTTATTCGGGTCAAAGTAACCACTTAGGTGGAGAATCGAACTCGAGCGATGAGAGTAGTGGTGTCACACATGTTGGATCCAATTCGGATCCTGTTCTTGCTTGGGTGGATGTAGTTTGTGGAGATAGGTGTGGGGAACTGATTGGGAATTGTGTGCAATTGTTTGTGAGCACCGCGGTTGCGGTTTATCTTGACAAGACCATGCATATCAACACCTATGACGATTTCTTTGCTGGCTTAACCAACCCGAAGCATGAGACCAATGTGAGGGAAATCTTGGTTTCTGTTTGTAATGGTGCTGTGGAGACTCTCATCAAGACTTCTCACAAAGTGTTAACAAGTTCAAATGCTGATGTCGGTTCAGGTTCAGGTTCAGGTTCATATTTGGCTATTGGAGAAACTCTGATAAATGAGGACTTGGGTGGAGAAATGTCCTCGATTGAATCGAAGGTTGATGATGTTTATGATGAAGAAAAAAAGAGTGGCTGGGTGAGCAAAATTTCGTCAACGTTGGCGGTTCCCAGTAACAGGAGGCTTGTTCTTGACCTGACTGGAAGGGTGACATTTGAGACTGTTAGATCTTTCATGGAGTTTATTTTGCAGACATTTTGTGCTTCTCTGAGGAGATGTGCTCGTATTGTTCAAGAGGAAGTGCTTGAAATTGTGAGATATGTTGCAGCGAAGTCCTCCGTTATTTTGACTATATGTCTCTCGTTGTGTCTGCACATAATGGGTGGAGGCTGGGCTTTGGTGCCTGCTTAAGTAGTTGTTGTGACTACTTTTCATTCACCATATAGATGTGATAGCTAATTAAACTAGAAACTTCTGGAGATGCTGCTTCTTTGGGCTGGCAGCTGTATCATAATATCTGTATACTATACATGGATTAATTTTGTAAATCTTCATATTATAAATGTACAGTGACCATAGAAGGTATATTTTCTCTTACATTGTAAACTCATGGGCAACTCCAGCTCTCTCATAGAAAGCCTAGCATTCATCAACCAGCAATACTATTTGTTTAGGGTGTATCAATCATGATTAGACCTATTCTTGAATTGCAATCTTGTTGTAAATACATCCTTGTGCATACTTTGGTGGTATGATATTTTCTATTAGCCAGGGTGCATCCCCAGATCATTTGAATTCTTCACCCTCTCCCGTTTTGGATATGACAACTCTGTTTCATGTTCTCTTTTGGATATAATTATTTTGTTCGATGACCAAACTGAATAAGAAGGTTGATTGCTGACTGAGATTTCTAATGCCTTGTTAACTCGGTGTGGTTAGAATTCCCTTATGGATAATGTTTTCAATCTGCTGTTGGAGGGGGCAGAGCCAAAGCTGATAGCATTTTGTTACATAATTGTTTAGTTCATAAAATGGATTTGGCAATGTCAACTGCCAAATCAACACGTTAGTTAATTATTACTTTATTTTGTTTGTATGAATTAGATGAACTTGGGTTGTATGATAAATTTTTCTTTTGAGAATGGGGATTGCACGTTACTGGAGAAATCAGTATTCATACTCAAGTGTAAACAAGCTAGTGTTAGAGCAAATACTGATTTACCCAAGCTCAGACCATCCTCATTGGTTTGCCCACTTAACTCCATGACGCCAAACCTTATTCCTCTCTACGTCATATTTCACCCACGCCATTAGCCTCTGTTTCTTCAACCCCGTTATTACCCTCACCAAATAAACCCTATAGGGGTGGCATTGGGGTATGGTCCACTGTGCTTCAGAAACACAATTCGAATAAAAATTTACTGGAAAGTATAATTTAAATAAAATTGTATCACAAAATATTAGTATAAATAAAATTAATTTTTTATATTAAGTGACAAAGTTTAAGTGTCATTTTCTGTCTATCACGTGTTCTATTTATAGGACTTTCTTTCCTTCTTAGAATTTGTTCGAAAACTGATTAAAAGGATACGATATCAGAAAATTAAATTTTGGAATCTCACGATTCAGTTCAAACTCCAAAAGTTCAGTCAAGATAATATCTTAGGATCCATACTGTCGCCTGAATAAAATCAATTTCTTTAAAATCGAATTTCATTTCATAAATTTAAATAAACAGTATAAATTTATAAAAAGTTAATTATAAATAATTATTCAATTATTTTCTTTTTTTATCGTTAACATTGTTTTAACTATTTGATGTTTAAAGAGAATTCAAATGATCTGAAGTTTAATTATGTGTTAGTTTTTTGAGATGATGATGTCTCTAGGATTTCAGGTTCAATTTTCCTTTCTCTATAGGTTTGTTTAGCTCCTTTGTTATTTTTTGTTTCTTCTTTTACAAATGTTCACGTGATAGTAAATGATAGATAAAGTTTTAGAATATCGGTAACCTAGTTGTGATGTTAAAGCTTTATAATAATATCTAACATGATTTATTGGAAAAAATTAAATAAAATTCAGTAACAAATGTATGAAAGTTGTATTACAATACTGATATTCACCTCATAAGGAGAAGATTTAAAGCAGTTGTAACCGTTGTATGTGGATATCTATTAAAAATACACATCTGATATCTGTTCTTGAGACTACAATTTTGGCTTTGTCAATGAGTCTGAGATTACTATGCTTATTGACGGTGGTGGTGGTGGAACCACTCACTGTTTCTCCCAGGACAAGGTAGTTGGTTCTCTTGAACTGTGAATAAAATATTGTTCCAGAAGAACACATGCCTTCCACCTTCCCCATAAACTTATTCCAGAAGATATTGTATATGTTTCAGGATACAAGAATACAGAGTTATAGTCTGGCATTACTACGAATTAAGGGACACATTATCACTAAAATGGATACCAATAAATGGTATGAACCAAAACAGATATACAAATTTTATTGTTAATCAAAACAAAAAATCAGGATTATATATAAAACTTCCAAATTTATGAGGAAAGTAAAAGTTGTTTATGAAATACGCGAAACTAAATTCATTAGGACACGTATGATAATAAAATTTAAAAGTATTTCATACCTTGTGGCCGTTATTTTGGGATACAGATATAAGACTTTGATTATATTTTTTCTTTATTGTTGTCCTTCTTTATTTTTCTTTTGCTTTTAGTATTTATCATTATCTCTAAAAGCAATTATGTCATCACATTATATATAAGCAAACACTTTAACTTAGTTGCAATTATGTCATCACATTATATATAAGCAAAACCTTTAACTTAGTTGCATTAATATTATTAAGGTTGTGTTTGGTTGGACTGATTTGAGAAAATTTACTGTTTAAGAAAATAGATTTGAATGGGTGAAAGTTGTTTGGTTAACCTCATTTGAGAGGATGGATTATGAGAGATTTGTAGGATTGCATCTTCCCTAATCTCATCCAAAAAGATTTGAAGGGATGAAATTCGAAAATTAGAAAATAGCGCTTGTAAATAAAGTAAAAATTACAAAATATCCTTGACTTTGAAAATTACAAAACACTCATTTAAGTGGCTTTATGTGGTATTTTCTTGTTTTCTTCAATTCAATGAAATTTACAATTTCGTATATATATTACTAATTTTTTTTTACTTTTTAAATTATCTAAAATTCAACAATTTTTATTTCCATGTATGGTCTAAAATATTTTTTTTTTACACTTTCAAACAATATTTCTAATTTAAAATTTTCAAAATGTCAAAATAATTCTAAATAATACAAAAACCACATATTTTTTTAAATTGTTTATTTTAATTCAAATGCTAAATTTGTAATTGTACTTCTTTATCATTTAAAAAATAGTTTAAAATCTCATATAAGGGTCAATTTAGTTTACTAAATTAGCTTACATTGAAAATTTTAACCATATTGACCCAAGTCACATTAACTCTTTTTACTTAATTTTATCACACTGAAATAATAAGAAAAATGTAAAGAATATATAAGTTATAAACAATAAACAATTATTAGCATTAATGTATATTTATTATAACAATATTATTATATATAAAAAATAAACTTATTTATACCTAACTCATCAAATAATTGATTTCAATAATTATATATATTTTTTTCATTCATAACACTTTCTTTTCCTTTTTTCCAAGACAACTATAATATAATTAATCTTCCTTCAATCTACTCATACTAAATACAATCTATTAATTCATAATTGTATTATTAACGTAAAATAATTAAATCAATAAAAATTATTTACTTTATAAAAGAAATAATAAAAATATATTATACATGTTATATTGTTTTCTATTTATTCTTTCTTTTTATTTTTTTATCAATAAAAATATGTTTACTTAATGTTTAATTGAAGTAAATGAGAAAAAAAATCTATTTTTGTCTTCTTATTTGATTCAATATTTTATGATAAAATTGATAGGAAAAGATGTTATTTAAAATATTTTTTATTTATCTTAAAAAGAGTTTTATTTTCTTTTAAATATAAAATGAGTAGAGATGTTCATGGGTTGGATTAGATAAAATCATTATCAACTTACTAAAAAATATCTATTTAGTTGATTCATTTTCTATATTTTTTATATTAAAATCAATTTAATCCAATTCATTTTAATTTTTTACCATCTTATTTCATAAGGGTTAATTAATAATTTCATAAATATATCAATTAAAAAAATAAAAATAAATCTATAATTATCAAATCAATCCCAAACTTTCATAACCAATATCTCAATTAATCAAATTCACTTCAATCAATCTCTTAATTAATCAAATTCACTTTTGCGACCAAACAAAGTCTAAAAGTTTCACGTTAGCATAAGACAGACATTATCAAGGATTAAATTAACAAAATAACATTCATTAAAAATGAAAACTAAAGGAGAAAAATAGAATCTATATAACTAAAACACCGTCTGGAGATTAATAATTTAATTAAGAAATATCGTAAAAAAAAGTGTTATGTACTTACTTTGTCAGTCACGGAATGGATTCTCTCGTAGATTCTTTCCAGTACTTGAGAAGACAACTCAATAATTATTGAAGAATTATGGGAAGTTAATGCCTGCAACATGTACACTGCTTTCAATACCAGTTTATTTCTTCGATGCCAGTTTTAAATACTATATGCAGTATCTTAAAGATCAACGGAACATTGATGTGATCACTCTCTTCAAGATGAAGAGGCACACAAGTAGAAAAGAGAAATAATAACTTGCATTAAATTCAAAGTTATGGTTATTCCAACAAGCCAAGTCAACTACGATCTTAATTTCTATTTCTTCTTATCTTCTGTTAATTCATTTATCTCATCTGAATATTGAACGAACCTGTAACTGTAATATAATTACTAAACTCAGTGCTCCCGCATAATTAGTTTTTGAATCCAAGTAATGTAATAGTGATTTAAGTAATTACAATTCAAATTCATTTTTTAATGAAATTAATGAAATACAAATAGATATCCATTTTCTTATTGTGAAGCGGACTAATTTCAATTTTTTTCTTTTCTTTTTCATTTATTCTCAAAAAATATCAATATATATACAAAAATTAGAAATAATAGCTTCATCTTTTGTCAGCCAAAAACGAAAAAAAGAAATCCTGAATAAGGATCAAGAGTTATTACGGGTATAAGGATAGAAATTAAAATAAATAATTCTCTTAGCTCAAGTTATAAACATCAGAATTTCGTGGATTAAGTTCACTGCTATTCCTTCTGTATCGTGTATCCTCATTTAAAGATATAACAAAAAATATTATTTACTTTAAAAAAATTCTTCATAATTAATTTTAAGAGAAAAATAATAAAATAAAACTTTTCATCACTTTTCTTTTGATTTATTTTATCATATATTTATCTCAGTTCTTATGTTTTCATATTTTTTTAGTTCATTTTTATCTTCTTATTCTTTATTTATTATAGAGAAGTTAAGCACATATTCATCAATGGAACCACTCTATGATATGCAGCTTATTTTAATTTTAGTGAGCTGAGGCAAAGTTTATTAAACTGTGTACAAAATGTATAAGTGCCAGCGTATCTGAATATAAGTTTAAAACTTGGTTTTATAAAATCTTCTAGTTTTGGATTAAAACTTAAAAATTAGAATCTTAAATAAGAGTCTAGATTACTGGAATAAAATAAAATGTTATATTATCTCCAATATGGGATCATAAGTTTTAATTTATATTTTGTTAATTTTATTATTCGATCTTATTTTTAAAATTGTTTTATTTTTAATACTTTCTGACTATTTTTTCTTTAATGCAATAATCTTACAAAACTTCATTTAATAATATTATATAATTTTTATTTTTATTATTGTGAATAACTCTTTTTCTATTTTGTCGTGGAATAATATAAATAAAAGTTGTTTTTAATGTAAGAATCCTAAGTCTTAAATTTAATGTTATATATATTTTATAATATGATTCCAAAATTAGATGGTCCAATAGTCATGTTTAGTAATGTATTATAAATCTAAATATTATAGATATTTTTTTTAAAATTAAATTTTAAATAAAAAATAATATTTTCTTGAAATTGAAAACTTTTCAAACTAACACTTCAAAAACTAAATACAGAAGAAACTAATAAACAGACTGTGTCCAAAAATCTTCTTAATAATCCATTTATGGATAAACATCACAGATACAAAAATAGAAAAAAAAATCTATAGAGAAGATAATTGACTCCTAGTAAACAACCAGTTGTGTGCTAGTCCAAACATATAGAAATATAATTAACAAATTAACCCATTAACCACACTGATTAATTATTATCGTCCTGGGTATAAATATAATCGAGGTTTGCCGCAAGTGTCCTCCTCTTCATACATTCATCATCGTCAATGTCTTCACAATTATCATCGACCAAAAGATCCTACGCTTATCAAAAATATATGGATCAGACCCTTACAAAATATCTAAGGAAAGTAAGAAAAAAAAAAAAAAAAAAAACTAATGTAAAAGCCAACAAGAATAACAAGTAAGCAGAACAAACCGGATTTAGTGAGCCTCCCCTGCGAAAAGCTGATTTAGGGCGTGCGGCATGGGTGATTATGCAGCTGAGAAACAGAGCCATGAAGAACAGGGCTGTGATCTTTCTCATATCTGGTTTGAGTTAGAGAAGAGAGATGAAGAATGATAGAGATAGAAAGCAGAAAGATTGTGGTGGCAGGGATTTGATGTTGTGAATTTATAGGGACATAAGGTGCCAAAGGAAGGTGTGAACTTTGGAAGGTGAAGGGAGAATTTATTTAATGGGATGGTAATGAAATTCTCTGGGACCAAAAAGAATCCAAAAAAAGTATTCTCCTTTTTCTTTTTTTAAGAAAAAATAAACGGTCATATCAATAGTGGGGAAATTTTGAGCAGAACCAAAAGACGGGCAGAACCACAAAGTAATGAACCAAAACAGCAAAGCAAGAAAAGAAAGATTCGAACTTCGAAATTCCGCACTTAATAACTAAAAGCTTTTGAATTTTTGTTATTTATAGGATTACTTCTTTGTCTCTGTTTTTGGACATAGAGGGAAAGAGTGACAGAAAACATGAAAGAAAAATGTAAAAGGAATAATAAAGGAACAATGGGAATGTGTGCAGTGGCCAAATAACTGGGTAATGAACTGTTTTACATTTTTTCTGCATGACTTGTTAGTCACTGTTACCTCATTTTGCATGGATCTGTGTAAAAGGGTTTTTCAACCCCATGAGTCAACACGGGTTCTAGCTGGATCAGAAAACATAATATATTTTTTTAATATGGTTTTAAACTAATTTGATCCCGGAATTATACTGGTTCAAACTAAATTGAAGATGGGTGACAAATACCGTACTAATAACAGTTATTTATTTATTTTTCATATTTTTATTATAATTATTTATTAATTTTAATTATATAACTTAGCATTTTTTAGTTTTAATACTAGCATATTCTTAATAATGCTTAAATATTTAATTTATTTATTTATCTAATTATATAACTATATAAATTGATATTTCACACTTTGATTCTTTACTTACTCGCTTTAATACTATCACTTCTAGGTATAAATAATACTTGAAAAAATATGTGAACATATTGATTCTTTCATTATAAATACTTTGGACTTGAGTTGACCAAAGTTAAAAAGATTTAATAATAAACATGGTGAAAACTGTTAGCTCTATTCGTAAATGAAAAATGTTTTTATTCACAACCCTAATACATAATATCAATTTCAACTTCATAATTATATCAATTTTATTTTGAAAATTAAAAATCAAACTGAACTTTTTAATAAACAACAAATTGAACTAAAAACAATAGAAAGATAAAAAAAAATGATGATTTAGCCTATCTTGTTTTATATTGTTTTTTATTCCATCATTCATTTTATCATAATTTTATTTTCATAGGAGCGTTCTATTAAGACAAAATCTATTTTATCGGACAAATATCTAATGAGTAGGCAAACTTACATACAAAAACAAAGTAACCCTTGTTGTATTATCCATAACCTTGTATCCTCGTGTGGTGATGAGTTGTCAAGCCTCTGATTTCTAATTGTTAAGCTTGTAAAAATAGAAGACTGGTGAATTTTGACAAGCTAAACAGGATTACTGAAAATGGCATATGATCCCTAATACACCACTGACAACAAAATCATGTACATAAATCATCTCCAAAGGACAATTAATCTATGTCTATATCACAAGTGTTGTCTCTATGCATCTCTTCAAGCTGAATTTTAGCCACTTTTTCCTTCCTAAAACTAAGCTTCTTAATTGGTTTAATGAATAATTACAAACTGTTTTATGCATATATAACAAAATTTTCTGGCGCCATTAGTAAAAATGAATAATTCGTTATACTTCCTTGGACCTTGTCTGGTATCTGAGAGAGTTTGCTACGAGAAAATTATGTCACAAAATATTTGTACCAAAAATAAGAAAGAAAAAAGAACAAAAATCTATTACAACGGCGTGAGGATCTAAAGCTCGAAATCCACGTTCATTGTCAGTGTACGTGTTATGTCAAATTAAGGATGCAGCTTTCGGCAAAGTTTAATTGTACGTAATCTAGAAAACCAACTCCTGGACAGAGAGTCAAACATTATCACCTCTTTCAAACAATATTTGTTTACAAACAAAGGTGGGGCTACAAGGATATGCATTCGAAGATCTTGTGTATTTTTAAGTGTGTGTTGGTTAGTTACAATATTTATATTGCAAATTTAGTTTGACAGTTTTTATATATTTAAGAAAAATAGCCCACTACTAACTATTTTATTATTCAATTCTATATTATCGTTTATCCTTTTATAACTATATAATATTTTATATACATGCATAATATGATTTCTCCTTCAATATTCATTTAAGTCACTCGTGACTATTCCAATTTATGATAACATGTTCAACTAACAATAAAAGGAGATTTTTCATGTCAGCAGTTGTGCATACTTTCTAGGAAATTCCGGAAAAAGGTGTGAAGAAAATTAAAAACATTATCATATAAGTATAGAAGAGAGAAACATTTTGCAGAGATGTGTGATTTGAGATGTGTGATTTGGGATGTGTGATTTCTGTTGAATTTGGGTGAGACATCATCAAATTTATCACCACATGCGAGTTGTTTGTGAGTATAAGACGTTAAATCTAACTTAACGTGAGTAACTACACAAAAAGGAACAAATAAACTCATTAATAAATACTGTTTGAATATTTTTAAAATTGATGAATAATTTTTATATTAATTGAGTACGAATAAAAAATGAGTAACATTTTATATTTTAAATTGGATATAAGAACGATGATAAGTATTTATATCGCTCTCGTTCTCATATATATTTTTATTTTAAATGACTAAAAACATTTTTAATTTATTAGATAATCCAAATTGTTTTCTATGCTTTTTTGTTTTGTTTAATTTGAGAAAATGTTTACTTTTCTTTTCTTTCAATTATCTATATTGTGTGTTTTTTTTAAACAAGTCAAAAAGAATTAATATAATAAGTTACAAAAAGTACGGTAGAACATAATACAGAAACAATGATTAACCAGAATCATTGAAAAAAAAATAGAAACATAAAAAAAATACTCAAAATGCTATTTAATATTGTGCATGAGTAGAATAGCACTTTATGTAGTGTTAATGTAATGTTGGAGGATTTATTTAATTTTGATAGTGTTTCGTTTTACGTGTTAATCTATAAGGTTGGAATTATGAAATTACGAACAAACTATGGTTAAAAAATTTGAAGTGGAAATTATTTATGCTTTTTTATGGTTCTATTTGATTTTGTTGTTTTGCATAAGCTTTTAATGCATGCATATAAGGCAGATCAAATAAACTAATATGATAATGAACTTTTGACTACAATTATAACGATAATGATAATTAGTTGATTTTCATGATCATGGGCATCTTGATCCGGAATATTTTATTTATTGTGAGCAACATGTATTTATATGTTAATCTAAATTTGGACTCTGTTGGATTCATTTCATTTCTGATGTGGGCAAATTTAAGTATTGTGAATCACGGATGGAATATTGTTATATGAATATTGGCGTAGTTTTCAAGTGGAAACTATTAGTTAGAAGGATAATGATATTTGACACTATTTTTTATTTTGTATACTCATGTAACATTTATATATATATATATATATATATATATATATATATATAATTTTATTAGTATATAATATTTATTAAAAAATTTACTATGAACAGTATCCAATTAATTTTTTCTTAATTAGAATATGTCTTGATGACACTTTAAATTGGGTACACTTTATCAATCTGATATCAATTTACAATACTAATTACGAGATAATATGATAAAAATAAAAATAAATGATGTGATTAACATGGAAGTTGGTACATTAGTTTGGACACTGAGGCGCCACATAACATTTGGTAATTAACAGTTAAAGTTGGCATAATGATAATGTAATAGACAGTCAAAATCTCCATTTATATAAAATGTCTATTCTACAATTATATAGTGTTTTATTATTTCTTTCCATCTTATTATGTACTTTTGTCTATAAATCTTCATGTACACGAGAGTTTAAAAAAATCAGTCATTAAGTTTGTTTTTTAATTTTAGCGAAATAGTGGAATAAAAGTAATTATCGTAAGTCACTAACCTAGAGAGATTTAGGAGAGAAAATCCGATATGTTATATGAAATAATTTTGTTGAATTAAAAATAAATACTTCAACATGTGTTTCAGATAAGTGACTTTTTTCATAAAATTCAAAATTGATATCTTATTTTTAAAAATTAGAATATTTTTATTCAAATATATAAGATACTAGATGTATTTAAGATATATATATATATATATATATATATATATATAAATTTAATATCAAATAGAAGATAATCTAATCAAATCAAATATATAGTTTGAATATTTATATAATAATAAACAATGATAACTATTTAATAATTAATTATATTTTTATTTTAAATGTCTTTGACTATCTTAATTCAAGTAAAAAAGACATATACATCATATTAATTATACAGGAAATATTTATTGAATTCTCATACTTATTTATATATTTGTAATTTTTTTTATTTTTATTGATTTGAGTATTAGGGGATTTTTTATAAATGTATTTCTTCATCTTCTCCAACAACTCAATATAATTCTCCGAAGGTCAAACTTAAAAATACTTTATTTCCATCTCAGAATTATTACACTATTTTTTATTAATAAAAACATATAACAATAGTATAATGTATAATATTAAAGATGATATACTTCATAATGACCTTTTTTTCTCAAGATTCTTTTACTAGTTTTTTCAAGCATGGCATTTTAGTATACAAGTGTTTGATTTCAATTCATTTATCATTATGCTATTAGAGTATAAGTTTCTTATTATAATTGTTTATGAATAAATTATATTTTAATATGACTCTTATATATATGTGACTTGTTTAAAGTTAAAGAAAAATATTTATATAGAGTTGTTTTTTACTTTTCGCTTCTAAGTGGTATCCAAGTTAAACAGAGATATCCCATGGAGTAAGTTATAATCAGGTCAGGGGACAAAAAAATTGGAGTGTGAAAGCGGTATTCTTGTAATGGTCACGTCCCATTCTCTTTTCTCTCTTTTGCAGAAGAAATGTTGCCAAGAATTTAAAAAAGCAAATTTCACTGAAACTAAAGTTATAGTGGACTATTTTTTCTTCCTTTTAATAAAAAGATGACGATTTAGCAAGTCTAAAGGAGAGTTTTCGTGGTTGTTTTTTTTAGAGAAAAAAAAAAAAAAAACTTTCCACTCTTTCCAACATCCAACTATAATCCCCGTTAAACCTTACCAGTCAACAAATTAACGAGGACCAACTTTGTCCTTTTTTTGTCATTTTTTTACTATGCTCACACTAAAGTTTGAATGCAATACCACTTAAAAAAAATGGAAACTAGTATAACTCTCTACCACTCCGCTGACTTTAATAAATTTTGTACAATTTTTCTAATTTAACCAAAATGAATTAATTAAAATAATAAATGCTGTATAATTTTTTATTTTATGCACAAGGATACTCAATTTATCAAAATTTAAAAATGTTTTTTCTATAATTATAGTAATATATTGTCAAATGATCAACATAATGAATAAAATAATTTACTTAATTTTCATTAAATTGATAATGAATCCAATGGGTGCAGTTCTCCTCCCAAGCACATATTATTTTCTTGGTAAACAAGGTTGGATAAAAGATCATTCTTTTTCCTTCAATCTGTTGTTAAAAAGACTAATCAAACCTTATATTTCTGCCACCTCACACATGACTTCATCTTGTATCCTTTTATTCCACAATTTCAGGTCTTTCAAACTGCTTTAGTCTTGATCCCCAACATAAAGTTTCTAATAACAATTATAACTTGCATGTTATTCACCGTCCCAGCCCTTTGATTTTTTTTCTTCTTCAACTGCAAGCAACTCCTATCACGAGTGTTCATGACACTTACTAACGATAGATGTTTCTCCCAAATGTTCCTTCATGGATGTTGGATCATCAATTACGGCTTTGATCTCTATCCTCTTCCACAATGGTCTCTACATAAGAGAGATATTATACCTTGTTAGTATTGGAATATTCTTTCACAATTAACACCATTGAATGTGCCTCATATATCATCTTATGTATGCATTTTTTTGTCAGCAAATATATATATATATATGATAGTTTGCGGACTTTTCGGGGAAAATATCTCATTTGTGGAAGAAATAATACATAGAAAAAGTGTGAACATTATAAGTCATATAATAAAAGATAAATGTAATTTTTAATTGTAAGAGTTTCTATGATACGAATAATATTGTTTCTTTTAAATTATATATAGATGATGGCGAATCTCCCAACCATGCGTAACATATGTATTCAATTGGAAATATAGAATATTATAAACTTAATCCCCGTTCGTATTCATTCGGGAGCATCCGCAAAATTTCTTTCTCGTATGCTAATTGATAGGCTTAAGAACGATAATAAAAAATCACAAAAAACTACAAGATCATCTTATTTTTTTGCGTAATTTTTATTGTGGACTCCATAGAGGAAAATTAACATGCATAAATAGAAAGAAAATGTGTAACATTTCTGACATTTCGCAATTCCCAAATAAAACTAAAACGGAGAATTGACTACCCATTTAAACACCGACACAACATTTTCTGTAATTTGTTTTGGACGGACTCAGATGTCCCTATTACATTCATATTGGTATGTATGGACATCATTATTTCTTTAACACAGATCAAGCCTTGATTTTAGTGTTGATTTCATGCAAAATACTATAGTTGGTGGGGTTTTGTTTGATTTGACACTGTTATATCCAGTTTCTGTTCAGAAATTTCTCATGAAAAGGGATGGTTCCTGTATTTGTGTTCCTTAGACTTAAATGCAATATAACTATATTTTTTATTTATTTATACGTCAATTGATATATAATAATATTATATGCAGTACATTTTCTTAAGATCTCGTATTGAACTCATGTAATTTTCAAATAACAGCAAAAGAAGAACACAGAGAAAAGAAAAAGATAGAGGAAAACTAAAAAAAACAAGCAAATAAACATATCTTAAGAAAAATTACTTTGGCTCTTTTATTTATTTTAAATTCAAATAAGAAAACATATTAAATAAGTTAACAACATAAGAAAATATGATATCATCTTCAACAAAAACCTTAAATTATAGGTATGTAAGTTTTTTCTTAATTATGTTATTTAAGTTATACGTTTTTAACGTTTAACTTCAATTCATATTTAAACTCTAACTTAAATCAATATAAGAGTATTTTATACTCTTTATACTTTCAATTAATTTTAATTTGAATTCATATTAAAATTTTAAAATATTTTTATATTTAATTCTTTAATTTTTGAAAAATGTGAATTTGGTCTATATATAAAATTATCAGATGTTAAAATTAACTTTTCTATAATATAAGTTATTTATTGTAAATTTAAAATCTATTATTTAAAATAAATACATTTCTCATACATACACTAACTAAAAAAACAATAAAAATATCGAATAAGTTTAATTTTTGAATTTAAATTCATATTTTTAACTTTAATTAATGTTAAAACAAATCTAAAATCAGAAAAAAAAAGTATTAAAGTTGGTCCAACCTGCATAATTCAGTGATGTCAGAGCGCCATAGAATGACAGTCATAGTTTTAATCCATTTCTATATTCGCCTCCCATTTTATTGCCAAGCATTATCATTTACAGAATTTGGCTAACAGGTGCAATGGGGGCCTTAAGAAAGAGTTGCATGTGCTCAAAGTTCCATAGGGAGGTTTTTCTTGTTTCTTAACTCTTTTAGTTACATATTTAAATGAGTTTGTTTTCGGATTATTTTTCAACGTGGATATAGGCGGGTCATATACGATATCGAGACATACACAAGTTTGGCACATTTGCTTCCTGAGTTGTTTGTGGAAATCGGTTTACAAAATTGGCTTCTGAAAAACAAAATTCTAATTTGGTTGGGGATGTGAGAAATGTTTTTTTGGAAAAAGTTTTTTGAAGGTTAAATTTGACTTAAGAAAAAGTGTTTCAGAATGTAAATTTGATTTTTGAAAAACGTTTATCAGAACATATTTTCAAAAATCAATTTTGTATTTGGAAAAATATTTTCTGAAGGTTAATTTTGAATTTAAGAAAACGTTTTCCATTTCGGAATACTAATTCCAAAAACCTCTTTTACATTCCAAAAGGTAATTCTGATATTTTAAAATATGATAGGGTGCAGGAAACAAATTAAGGGGTGCAGGAAACAAATAAAGGGGTGCAGGAAGCAATAGGCAAGAAGTTTTTGTTCGGCCTGTTTACAAAGGCGACAGAAAAAAAGCCTAAAAAAGAGGCCCAACTTTCCGTATAAAGACCAAAACAAGTTTGGGTTACATGTAGGACCAATTCCAGAGAAAATCGAGCAATGTAAGCATAATCAAATTCTTCCTTTGAGAGCCAAAAAAACTCTCAATGTTCGAAAAAGCAATGCAAGATTAAGTAGTTACTTGATTCCATCTAAATGAATTTGGTGATGGTACGTAATTGACTATGTGTTAAAGATAATCCATGTCCATCCACGTGAATGTGAGGGACTAGAGGGGTCTAGGAGATTTCAATAATAAACTCGTGCTTCATGTTTCCTTCAACATAATAGGACCAGACTACCAATCCAAAAGCAAAAGATGAGGTAGCTAAAGTAACCCCTTGCAAATCTCTTTCTTACCATAGCTTTCGTCTTTCTTCATTATTTTTCATTTTTTCATCAAAATATCTTTTTGGTTCTTTCCTACTTTTTTTCTCTCTGCTATTCTTTCCTTCCTCACTTTTTATCTCCTTCCTGTTCACATGGTTTTGCTTACCGCGTTCCTCCTTTTGCCATAATTTTCAGCAATCATTGTACTTCCACCCCTCAAAATAAAGCCATGTGACTCAGGAGTCTCTTGACGCTTGATTTATGTTGTTTAACCATGCCAGTGATGTGTTTGGTCACTTTGTTTAATTAGTCTCCTACAATGTTGTGGGGTCGTAATTAGAGGAAAAAAACTGCCATATTTGTGGAAGTTGCAGCTTTAATACTTTGTAGTAATCAATATAAACTCAGCCTAAGAATACTCCTCAAAATTCTTACTGTATTTGAAGTCTTTTTACGTACATGGAATGCGTGCCCTACCGATTCTCCTATAATAATAATATATGCAGAATCTCACCAGCTATATATATATGTGACTGAGCAGAATCTCAACTAACGGCCTGTTTCCTTTCCTGGTTTGGCATGAAATGGCTTTATACAGATGTTTATAATACTTGTCACTAAATGTTTATTTCCTTGGACTAAGTATTCCAAACACATTGACAGGAGAATTACGTAAATACATTTTTCATGTTTTCTAAACGTTTATGGTAATATTGTTTGGAACTATAGAAAATCCACATAAAAATCGGTAGAATTGTTTTATGATTTCTATATAAAAAATTTTTAAAAAAATTAATAGAATATGAAAAAAATCTATTAATGATAGATTCAATGAAAAATAGAAGAGGAAATTGGTAAATAGATCAAATTTTAACTCCGTAATATGTTTTGTTTCTTTATATACGTAAAGAAGAATATAGATTTGTAAAAGAAGAATTTATGAAAAAGATTCAGAATTGAAACAAAAACTTAATCTTATATAATTAAGGGTGTGTGAAAAAATAGTTTATATAAGATAAACAAAACTATATATAGTCTTAGTTTGATGTACAGAAAGTGAAGTAAGTGCATCTCACAATAAAAATAAACAATGATATTTACAGACTTTTTTTTTAACAGCCAAAAATATTTACAGACAAGGTATGCTTGTTTTTCCTTTGGAACGACCAAAAATTTAATTCAACTCAACTTACCAAAAACAAAATCTTTAAATTCAACTGAGGTTTTAACTGAAAAAGAAACATGTCATAGTAATATGCAAAATGAATACATTTAAAGATAACAACATTGCAAATTATACTCTCCTGTGCTTCTCTTCCCTCTGCTTGTGGCTTCACTACCGGTTTAGTTATTTTTTTATCAGCAAAAGAATGTTTAATTTAAAGTTGATGATAAGTTTGAGTTAAAATATGTTGAGAACTTAATTTTGTGGAAAAAAAATGTTTGTGGAAAATAGTTTATATTTGGATATTAAAAGTATGTTTAGTGAAATCAAACCTGTTCGGATAAAGCTAATCAAAAGTACTTTAATTGTGTAATGGATTAGAAGGGTTTTAGATTTATTAATATGAATGAAGGGAGAAAATCGACTACATACACATTATTTGTGAGAGAACAATAAATGGTTAGTTATTAAAATCCAAACTTGGAGAAAAAAAAAAACGTAAAATAGTCAATCTCTTATTCCAAAATAAACTCTATTTAGAGAATAATGTTGATGGTAAAATAGTTTCTGGAGACAACCAAACATAAAAACATATATAATGCGTGATATCTTGATGTTCCAAAATAAAGTTTAAAGTCACCAAACATAATCATATAATAGCATCCTTAATTAGCCTAAGAAAGGTCTCATTGAAAGTTATGACTGGAGTGTTTTACTTGCGGATTTAATTGTAACCAAGGTTGTAAATAATTATGTTCGAATCACAGATTCATTAGTCCGTTTCCTTCATTATAATTGATTTGATTAATTTATAACAAAAATTAAACAAAATAAATATATAATTAATAAGTTAATCTCATTAAGCTATAATAATTTTGAAAAGCTGCTTAAATAGTAATTGAATGTGACTTTTTAACTTTTAACTACCTTAATTATTTATGTCACTTACAAAATATTAAACCAATCAATAACAATATGCAAAGAGAGAGAAATTGGGAAAATATATTTGTTTTCCAACCTTGTTTCCAACTCCTATAGCAACCTAGAGATTCTCCTACCTCAGACTTTAAGTGCCTTTATACTCCAGACAATAGTCACTCCCATATACGTACGTAGCTACTTGGCCATTTCCATACAATACGTGCATATGGTACCTACCATACACGTGTATGTAGGTTGCAACGCAAATGTCATACCCATTATTTAATACTACTAACAGATTATCCATATTAATACTACTAATTAATTTCACAATTGCGGTTAACCATTTTGCTGCCTTTAACATAGTGGGAGATGGATAGACCCGATAAAATAGCTTAATTTAATGATAAAACCATGTACTTTTACATTAATCATTCACATAATAATAAATAAATTGCGTATGCGCCATGATGACCTACAACCAAATTATAGTAGTGCTAACAGGAGCTTTCAACAGTGATGTGATGAACGAATGAAGAATTAGATGGTTTAAGTGGAGCACAAGTGCAGTGTGTTCATACACCTGCTAGTGCTAGCTCTGCTTCGGGTTAGAAAGGTGGATCAACGTCACCAACATATACTCCCAATCATTGGACACTCCCAGACACACTCTTACACGTGTCAAGCGTGGACCCCACCTGCTAATTTTACCTTCATCAGTAAGCTTAAAATCCAGGGACCCACTCGCTGACGTCACCGAATAAAAAAGTAATTCCACCACCCTAGTGCTTACTGACGCAAAAGTCATCCCATGTACAACATAGGTTTTGCAACACTATTTTTCCCATAATGCCCTCTTGAACTAAACTAATTACGTAGTTTTAGCCCTACTCCGTCTCCTTAAATACGACCACCCTAAGCTGCGTTTCTTCCCTTTCTCCCTCCTTCCTTCCCCCCTCCCTAGTTTCTAACCATGTTTTCTGCTCTTCCCGCTTCTGATCCTCTATTCCCCGCGTTGGATTATGCTTTCGGGCCCACTAGCCCAAACCCCGTCACCTCCAGTTCCGCTTCGGACGACCCCAACCCAACCCCTGCCGACCAAACCCTGGCTTCGGACCAGTCCAACAGGGTCGTGTCCCTCATGGAGGAGCGAAAACGAAGGAGAATGATATCGAACCGGGATTCGGCCCGAAGGTCACGCATGCGTAAACAGAGACACCTAGAGAACTTACGGAACCAGATGAACCTGTTTAGGGTTGAAAACCGGGAACTGAACAGCGGGTTGCAGTTCCTCCTTCACCACTATAACCGTCTACGAACTGAAAACGAGTGGCTCTGGTCTGAACGAACCCTGCTCCGCCAAAAACTAGCCGACATAAATCAAATTTTGCTTTTCCAACAATTGCAACCATTTTCCACTGCATGGCCGTGCAATATTGTCATGGCAGAATAAACCTTTGATCACCATTAACCACATAAAGCAATACTCACAATTCGGCCTTCCTTAAGGAACTAAATTGTCTGTGTAAAATATTAAGAGTAGTTAAAGGTGAAGTAGGGTGGGTGGTACCGGTGCTTTTTTGGAAACACGGTTACGGTTTTGGAAATTACATCCTTGTTCTTTTTTTTTTTTCAAAACCAGCTGGGTTATTAGTTATTACTATGTAAAGTATTACTTGGTGTTTTAGTTATTCTACTGTGAATGTAGCTTTTTGTGGTGGCTTGGTGATCAAAAGTTAATAAGAAATTAATAATCTTTAAATAAAAAGTGCCATTATAAAAATTACTATGCATATAAATGTATATATATAATCTTATTATCCATTCATTCGCTTTCTAGGGTCACAAACAATTTCGTTAACGCAAGGTTGTGCTGCAGAGTCCAAATCATACCTATAAGAATCAAAATGACAGCTAACCCGAGAGAAATGCAACAGAAAATCAGATGACATATTATTGACCCGATCGGAGTCCAATGGCGTAAAAATACGCACACTCAGTTCAAAGCAACAGAGATCTGACGTGCGCTGCATGAAGTGCTAGAACCAAATGTTTTATAATTGGTGATATAATGTAATAAAAAAATGAAAGTGAGTGATAATTGTTAATCAAGTATTTAATATTATGAATTATAATAATGTTTATGTCATTACTCTATAACTCTATTCTGATAGCTGTCATGCAAACAGTAGGTGCCAATATTGCTTGTGAAACAATGGTCAATTAAACGTTTCGTTAATATCCAAATGCTATTGCAACTCTCTTACCTTTTTCTTTCAATTACCTTTTCTTTCAACTAAGTGTATATTATAAAAGGATAATGGTATTTTTAATATTTGTTTGGATCATGATACCTCTTCTAATTCAAAATTATATCTCATCATTTTTAATCTAAATTTTAAAATAAAAATTTGAGAGTTTATATGTTTATTGATTTTTTTCATCTTTACTTAATTGGGACTATAAGATTTTAAACTTTACACAGTTCTTTAAATTTCTTTAAGTTCATATAATTTACCCATTACAAACTCCTTCTCAAAAGTGTTCTACACACGACTCTCATATTTGTATAACACTTTTTATAGACAATGCCAATTATTGAATTCTTTGAACAGATATACCAAAAATAGTCATCATATGATCAAAGAGATTTGAATCCTATCAGTTATGAATAAACTCAAATAAGAATTTGACATCATCCTTCAAGACTGGGTTCTTTTTTATTATATATTGTCCAACTTCTCCATCTTCATCTAATACGAATCTAACTCTATAGTTAAATTTCTAATGATTTGTAATCTTGTCTCATAATGTGAATTTGAAAAATTATTTTGACTTTATACCATAAATTTTCCTAAGATCTTCCACCATTATTATTTATGTTTGAAACAATTATCTACTTTTAATATATATTAATTCAATTGAAAGTGAAGATTAGAATCCATAGAACTTAAAATAACAAAAATGTGTCTATACTATTCATGGAAAACGAATACGTCACCACCTTTAATCAACCAAAAGTAAAAACTTCATCCCTCTTTATCTTTAATAGAAGGTGATTGGTTTCCATTGAGAGCAATTAATGGAGAAACAAGTAATACTAATATATTATAAAGTGATAGGCGCATGACTTTAACTCATTTATTTTGAACATGAGGGGTCCAAGGCTATATAATCAGAAACGTAGTGAATAAAATCACTAATCAATAAACAGTTTTAAAATGAAAATAAACAAAAGCATCCCTACCCCTACAATTAATTTGATTGTCTTGCAAGAAATTGCATAATATATAATTAATCGCACTTATAATAATGTTATACGTCTCTTTCACTACTTTATAGTTTCACATAACACTTCGAATTCAGAAGGTGTGGAAAATGGATATTCTGAGGTATATTTTGTTGGAAGAGAGTCTGAACATCCTTAGATGGACGTGTTTCGTCACAACTGCTGCATTAGATTGGGGAGTTGTTTAACCTTTCTTCTTCTTTGTAATTGAATAAAAACAGATCAAAAGTGGGTTTTAAGAAATGCTGTGTGCAACTAGTTTGGCTATAATAAAAGATAGTCTGACGTAATAGTTGTCGAACATAATGACAATTAAATTAATTTAATTTCGGAAATTACAATATAGATTTAAAATAAATCTCTTTCACTCAAGTGGAAGAGGGAGTCTGTTAATAATTTGAAGGCTGTCAGATTGAATACAGTCTTAGCCTAGGTCGTGATGATGAACTGATGTTGGATATATACTAGTAGTAAGCATATTAATCCTTAAATAGCAGCAGTATCTGATCCACATAAGGTGTAAAAACTTTTTGGAGCTATGTTGGTGGGGTCTGAGATGTTTGCTTGTCTAGAAAACAGTGTGCAACGATATCATCTTCAACAGAAATGCATAGCTTTTTATGCAGTATATGCAACTTTGAATTATCTCTGCCTATGCCTATATGCTAGGGGTTGGCCCGAATATTGGTTAAATGGTTGGGGAGTATAGGTATGTTAGTTGGGATTAATCTAGTTGATGGGAAGACTGTTTAAGGTTGGTATACTCAGGATGCAGTTACATGGCACAACTTGAACCTTAAATGAAGTATTTTTTTCTGATTTTTTTTAAAAATAGCTAATATTAGTATTATTTTTCTAAGTTAACATAATTACCAAATTTTCCCTGAACAGTTGTATGCAAATAACAAATATTAGAATTAATACGTAGTCAGTGAAACTGGATCAGAATTTTTAAATAATGTGTCTCGGGTTTCAATTTTGTCAACAAAAATATATAATTACTAGGATTTTTTTACTGAAGATAGTAAAGGAGAGTAGGTATGACAAAAGTCAGTACCTATTTTATAATCTATGGAAGGTAAAAGAAATAAGAAAAATATGTAAAGAAAAGGCGTGCGTATCCTTTTTCTTTCGAAAAGTTACCAGAGTAAGGTTTTGTAGTTATATAAAAAATATTAATAAATTACACTATTTTAACATTTACAATACCCTTTCTTAAATGTTGTTCAAAAACTATTAGAGTAACATAATGTATAACTATCATCTCTCTCTCACACACACATATATATATATACACGTCGTAATTTCGAGTCTTATTTAATTTATTAATATAGGTAAATAAATTTATATTCAAGTTATATGCATGATATAATTCTCTATTTAACTCATTAATATAGGTAGATGAATTTATTAGATGACTAAGTATGAAATGAATATATATTAGAAATATTAATTAATATCTTTTGAAAGACTTCTTTCAAACATTTATTACAATTCATTTTAAGCACATTCAATATGTAAATAATGACGCTATGGGTGAAATAAGTTTAACAAATTTAATATCCAATTTTTATTGAACTTCTTATTTTAGATGTTTTAACCTTAATAATAGACCACTTGTTATTATGTTTAGTTAAATATAGAAATATTTGAACTTAAATATATATTCTATGCAAATTTTAGTCAACATATCTTATGTACGTGGCTTAAATTATCAAATGAAACGTAAAGTATATAAGAATCAAGAATTTTTTTTTTAAGAGTAGAAGTGGTCTAACTAAAAATAATATCTAAATATTTTAATAATAAAAGTGAAAAGTGTTTAAATAAGAAATGTTTAGTTGATTCATATTCATTTTAATTTAGCTACCATCTCTTTAGAAAATATTTGTTTTCTTTTTCTCTGACTTTTTTCTAGGTTTCTGATCTTACCCTTCATCAGATTATTGATCAGAGACTATATCTAGGCTCGGGACAATGAGTTGTCTGATTAGAAGTTGAAATAGATTAAGTTCAATTTTTGATATTTTCTTTGGGTCAAGTCTCAAATTCTTCCATTTTTGTCTAGTAAGATGGGTTGTATGTGATGTTTTATGCTTCAAAATATGTTTATATTAACTTGGAGATCTAGTGATACAATTAGATCATTAATAGGTATATTCTTGATACAGGTTATTAGAATATTGCTTCAATCCTGTAAAATTGGAGCGTTTTTGTATGTATTACTATTATTGAATAGGTTAGGAAAACTATAATCTGTGACTCGTAGAATGTTAGTCTGAATTTCAGTAAAGTTTTTAGTATAAGAGAATTATATGTTGAAGTGACTTAATTTATATGCATGTATTGAGGTGTGCAATAAATTCTTGTTAAACTTTTTACCTTAAATGTTTTAATTCTAATGATAGAACACTTCTTATGAAGTCTTTGTTAAATATAGATATTTATACTTAAATATATACATATATTGTGTACACACAAATTTTAGTGAAATATATCTTATTTACTTGACTTAAATTATCAAATGGAACATAAAACATGTAAGAATTTATTTTATTTTATTTTAAGAGTATAAGTTGTTTAACTAAAAATATTACCTAAATATTTTAATAATAAAAGTGAAAAATGCTTAAATAAGAAATATTTAACTGATTTATGTTCATTTTAAGTTAATCATTATCTCTTTTGAAAACATTTTTTTTCTTTTCTTTTGAGTTCTCTTGAGTTTCTAATATTACCTTTCATCATATAAAAGATCAGATAATGTGATCAGAGATGCCTAAGCTCGGATGTGAATATAACAAATTTATCCGATCCAAAGTTTTATTACACATATATTTTTGCACGTATATTTTTATCAATCTGATTGATTAACAGGTTGCATAATTTCATTTTTCTTACAGAATGTATTTATATTTAAATTTGCCAAATACCTGGGGTTCATGATCTTCTAAGAAACTGACAAGTGACAAAAAAGCGTGTTGAGAATATTTTAAAAATAAAATCAAATGATGAACCCAAAAAATTAGCTCAATATTGCTAATGCTTAAAACTCATGGAATCATTGTACCAGTGGATATCCTTTTATAGGATTAAAGTACACTTCATACGTGTCTCGGTAGAAATAATTTAATACACTAAATATTGTTTTATCTGCATAGCACATCTTTCCTACTTAACTACCTAATTTCATCTTTAAATCTACGTAAATTCTAAAGTGAAAGAATTACTCAAATAGTCTTAAAATTAAGAATGAGAAAGTGTAATATGTAGTCCAAAGATATATTTAAAATCAATTCAAATCAGTTGTCAGTTTTTCTAAAATCCTCGACTTAAGAATTAAAACGATTAATGGTCAATAGTTCAAGGATTATCCAAATAAATTTTATTATTTAATGTGCATGCACACTCTCATGATTGTTTTCTTCATTATTTAAGAAAGAAGATATACTTTGAAGACAAATTAGTGAGTAAGAACTTTCCAACATATTTCATACTTTTAGTCTAATTTTTGTTTTTTGTTTTTCCTTTTGATGTCTTTGACGACATTACTTAGAAGTATATGTAATTGACAACGTATCTAAACCTAACCCTTACATAATCTATATTAAAAATGGAAACTCGCATTTTTTCTGATAGAAACAATGAATTTTAAATATAACCCGTAATCCTGGAAACATTTTCCTTCAATTAGAACTGAGTCAGTCACTATCGTGGAGTTAGGTATCAGTTCCAGCCATTTCAAATCGTCAATTCATCACTCTCGCAATAAATATTCTGAGCATGCGATCGTCTTAATCTTTGTCCTCTCTTGGTTGCGTGTTCTCCTTCTTTACTTCCAGAGTACATCGTGCACATAAAACTTTTGTTTCTCTAAAGCAGATGTGAAAACTCATGCAGATATCTAGAGCATTGGATACTGACAAATATTAATTATTTTAAATGAATGCTTAAAATGTACATTTTAGGGAGATATAAAAGTTTTAATGCAAGAGCTAAATATTAATCACCTTGTTCAGCAAATAAAGAATTGCTACTTCTTTAATTATTCTGGTTGGAGTTTCAGGTTAAAAACCAAGAAAAACTTAAAGAAAACATTGCCCTAATTCTTTACTTTGTATAATATATGAAGAAGAAAAAAATTTAGCTCTGGCCCACGACCATCTTATATCATACAAGTGACTAGTATAAAATATAAATATCCTTTTTAAATAAAATTTGTGTAAATAAGTGAAAAAAAAACAAGTACTCCTCGTTTGTATTCACTTATTTAAAAGAAGAAGAAAAAGAATGAATTGCGAGAAAACAATGTTTCAGCTCACCCTAAAAAATTGAGAAGAAAAAAACTAAAATCACGTGAATAGAGGAATTAAATAAGTTGTTTATACTTCCAAAATTGATTTCTTATAAAATTATCTTGTCTGAATTTTTTCAGTATTTTGTATGTTCAATATTTAATAAATATGCTAATTTATGATTGCTTTCCTATTTTTAAATTAATCACTTTGATATGTTAATTTTAACGTGTCATATCTCAACATATTTAGAATCAGGAAAATTATATATGTTAACACTATCAATTCAAAAGTTATAAAATTCCTATTGACTATCAAATTAACAAATTAATTCAATTTAAGAATTTCAATAAAAAATTTAAAAATACTAAAAACTCTTTTTATTTTTTTTTCTTTTCAATAATGTATCCTGAGCTTCATCCAATAGAAAAGAGTTTTGGTGAAGAAACCCTGGGGAAAATCTCATTCATTGAAGAGCCTATAGAATATTTGTATTAATGACCGTGTGGACCATGAACACTTGTGGACCATCATGGCTTAAGGGCCTACTTTGGAGTCCAATACTACCATTACCCGCCGAATACTTTTTTGCATGCCTCTGCTTTAAAATACTACTAAGATAACTACTCCACTACCTCACTTTTTTCACATCATTAATGAAGAGTAACATAAGTAAACATACTCATAGTTTAATTTTAATCTTTGTAAAATGTTATGACAATTTTTGTGGACCGTAATTTATATTATGTTTTGTTTTTAGATGAGAGTGAGAAGAATACTGTATGGAAGACAAAACAGAAGTTATGCATTCCTTCCATACACATTTTTCTTTTTTAAAAAACACATCAACTCATAGTTTATTGTGTTACATATAATTTTAAAAATGAAAGTTGAGTCTATTTTGCATGATATGAAATCACCATATCCTAGTTTATCTAACTAAAATAAAATTGTCTCACATCTCTCTATATGAACAAAGGATCTGATTAAATAAGGTTATGTCCATTGCTAGAAGTGCCCTAGTCTTAAGACAACTTTTTTCTCCTAAAAACAATGACCACGACATATCTTATTAATTTCAGACCCCCTTCCTCTCCTCAAATTGAGGAACTTGATTTAATGATTATCCTCAAACAAAGTCATTTGCTCTTTAGATTTAAACAAAAAAGTAAAATTGTCACACTTTTTAAGTAGAAATCACACTTTCATTACAAGAATTGATATATTGGTTAAAAAAATAAAATAAAAAATTATAATATGAATATTATAATGACTAAAATAAATAGTATATTATAAAAATATAAAAAACTATTTATTATTTATCATTATCGATATATGAATAACAATGCTAGAAAAAGAAAATGTATCCTTTTTAAAAAATAATAACATTCCTTATGAATAAATGAATATAAATATAACAATATCTTAAATAATTTAAAGACAGAAAAAATAACATTTTAAAAAATGTCACTTCAACTAGTATAAAAAAATTACAAACTAATTTGTTTGTTAAAAATCCTGCTAATGCATTAAACAAAAAGTTCAGCTAGTAAAAGCACTATACACTAACTGAAAAAAAAAAGAGAAAAGAGTATTACGTAGCGTTTTAAACTTTACTTATAATAAGCCAATTATACATAAACTGATAGAATATTTGTTAATTGGTATAAAATGCAAGATTAAATTTTATATTATCATTGTATATACATAAAGATTTTTTTTACATATAATACTAATAAAATAATCTTCACATTTACAGAGGATACTATTAATAAAACAATAATGACAGTACAATAAAAGTTTCAGCCAAAAAAAAGCTGTTTTGATTTTATCTGTGATTAAGACCATTCGATAATTTTTTTTTTCGTAAGAATCTTACGAAATTTCGCAGTAATATTAGAAAATAGATAAATAAGTAAATTGCATCCCGTGAATGTTTAGAAGATTTTACGAACGTATCCATCAAAATTTGGGACTTCACCTTCTTGTTAGAAATACTGTAGAACCAAATATTATGGCACCTTTTGTTATCTTTAAATTGATATATAATAGATTACATCCACGTCTACAGAGGCTAAATTACTTATCAAGCTCCTTTTTTTTTTTTTTCTTATTAGTAATAGGCAAGTTGTTTGATATTTTATGCTAAATACACATTTTCGGTGGCATTTCAAATCATACCTAACTCATAGAATAACCATGTAAATTTCTTCTGTCCAAAAGAAAAATGTAAAATTGTCATTGTCATACCCAAGTCGCCAATAGCAAATTTGCCATATCTTCATCCAAGTTGATCCTTCATCTTCGTGTGTAGTTTCCATTTTATTCTCCTACACAAAACTTAGTCATATCTTCATTTATTATGCAATTTTTAGTTAGTTAGAATTTAGAATGCATTAAAAATGTAATGATTTTTTTCCCTATGTACGAAGAGACAAATTTCCGAAATTTAGAAAACAATCATAATTATGTCAATTTTACACAATTATCAATTAGACCAAATTTAACGCAGTTTATGGTTCTGGTGTTTCTCTTTGATCAAAATTATAATTTCTGAATGGTAATCAACATAATAGTAACTACACTTTATTTGCACAATCATCGTAGAAACTAAATCTTAAAATTTTATTTTAAAAGTTAATATAGGTTATCAAAATAAAATTTCTAATTCGATTAAAAACAATTAAATAATTACATCTATGCTTTGATTTAAATTATAAAACAAACAATTGATGTAATTCCCTTTAAGTGGTATAAGCCTGATATTGTGTGCGGATAGGTCGCATTGACTTGCATCTAGCATTGGTTTGAATCAGCAAAACTATGAATTGCTAGTTCACATAATTTGTTGTGCAATAAACCAAACAAATTTAGTTCGTAGTCTAACACTTTTTCAGTCTGAAGAAAATTGAAAATAAATGTTGCCTTCTTTTAAAGTTAAAAAAAAATAAATGAGGTCCTAAACATTATACTAACCAAATGACGCAGTGACAACTTAATAAATATGAAAAACTTAACCATAATATATAGTAACTGTTTATTACAATAGCTAATATGTTAGCTGTTATAATGAGTTATTTTGAAGTAAAAAAATTTGCGTTCTTGTATTTGATCTTTTTCTTATTTTACTATTCGTAACACCATCAATTATTTTCATCTTTTTGTTATTGGAGTACGGTATCATCTTTTCCACCATCTCTATGTTCGTCTTCGTAAAAAAAAAAAAGAAAAAAAAAAGTCTTCTTCGTCGCATACAATCGTGTTTTTGTCTTCTTTCCTTTATTCCATTTTCAGTGGCAGGGACAGAGTTTCACCATTTAATATTTCTCTTTCATTTTCGTTAAATTGATGATTTAAATTTTTAAACTTTTTATTTATTTATTGCAAAATGTATTTTGATTGCTTATTATAATTTAAAAATCTAACACTAAAAACATATAATTTTAAAAAACTATATTACTAATTTCAAACAATAATTCTTTATCATTACTAGCTAAAAATATATATTTTCTTTACATTTTATAATTTAAAAATATCGGTTTTAAAAAATATATAATTCTAGAGGAATGGTTTAAAAATTAAGTAGGAAAGGTAGACAATAATTGGAGAGAGTAATTGTGTATTTTATTACATAAAAATTATTTTTTTATTAAAAGGAATATTGTTTAATTAAAAATTACAACAAAATAATTATAAATTTTATTGAAAAATAAAATTATAGAAAATGACTTTAAAGTTGGTTATAGACAATGGAAAGTTCGTTAGAAAAGGAATTGTTTTTGTCGAGAGATAAAAATAAAAGATTGGCGGGGCAAACAGGTAAAAATGACTGCGAAAATAGTATGGGTTTGCAGAGAGTTATAATATATGGGCCTCAAAGTTCAACCTGTTTTGGTTGGGACGGTTGCCCAATTCTTTCAGGTAGACTCACTCTGGACCAAAGCAACAACATAACATCATTCGAATTAGGGTTTTCTCTTCACCCTGCGTCGCTCTGTTTTCAAATCGTTCCGCAGCGCGTTTCCCTCGTGGGACTTGTCTCTGCATAACTTTTATCAATTTCTAATTCTTGTTGTGTTTGTTATTTCTTTCTTAATTTTACATTTGAATTTCCGTTCTTCGAATCCTGAATTTTCAGTGCATGTTCTTTCCCCCTTTTTTTTTGTTACGATGAAGGCTGTGATGACCGATATCATTTCTCGATCCTGATAAGGACTAAAGCAAGTCATTTGCTCTGTGATGACAGTGTTTGTGCGTGTCTGAGCCTACCATTTCCTTTCAATTTTTATGCATGTAATTGTTGGACAATTTTACAAACCATTTCATTAGTTTGTTAAATTGCAGTTTATTATATTTTTGGTGATCGTTGAACATGTGACATGTTGGCTGTTAACTGATACAAGTACATAATGAATCCTTTGTCTCTCTAAGTGAATTATATGTAGTTGTAAATTGTGTGTACATAAAAGTTACAGAAGGCATTGGGTATACCCAAAATCAATCCCGATAAAAAAGAAGAAAAATGTGACAAGAAATATTAGCATATGCAAGATCAAGATATAGCAGACAGTCTTAATTTTCTTCCGATAACGCTTCTTTTACACCGAGGACTACTTTTTGGTATCTCTTCTATAACTTTGATCAATATACTGAAACGTCTTAGGTTCTGTAAGGTCAAAGCATTTAAACGATGTCATTCATCCCCACTGAGATGAGTGTTATCGCTGAAAGATATGAGCGACAAATTGGAGAAGACTATACATTGCTGAAAGACTTGAAAACGCCAAAAACTAGAGATATTGAAACAGCATGATAAGACGAGAAAACAACACAAAGAAGAGAAGGGTCTTTACTCCCATCTTTCTAATTACTACTAATAAATCTCTAAAATTAGCATGATCCATTGAAAAGGGAAGTAAGTCTATGATATATTGCTTATGTCATATGATTTTGGATCCATCTACATAGAGGCTTTTAGCTATTTAGTTGTTTTTAATCAAAGGGATGGGGTAGGATGTATATCATGATAGTAAATTATTGTCAATCAGACTCTGGTTTTCAGCTAAATAACTGATATTACAACTAAAAAATTTCATTGACAATAACAATTGCCGTTAGTTATACAGATCAACAAGAAGTATCAATACCCTTTTCAGAAAATGATATCCCAGATGGATTACTAATCAGTGAAGTAGCAGTCAATTACCTCAAAGGCAACAATGGTGAGAAAAGGGCATGAAGATACGCTTCCCCATCGCCCCACACTAAAAGGATGGTGAAATGTAAAGAAAGCAAAGTTTGCCGAGGCATTACAGAAGTTACTTTACTGGCCATGCCACATAATTTTCAGGCAAACTGTTAATTGGTCTCTAGTATTTGGTGAGTGGATATACTCATCATTACCACTACAAAAAAGAGTGTCTCTTTATCTTTCTCAACATTCCTCCTAGTCTTGTTCTGCTTCTTTTTTCACTGCCAAAAACTCCCTCGCCCATCTCTTTTTCTCAAACCAAATCATGCCCTCTAGAATTTCTGTCTCCATGAACTTGGTCACGCAAATCTGCATGCAAACTAATGATGATATTGATCAAAGTGAATCTAAATTTAAGGTTTTTGTATGGGCACTCCCCATTAATTGCTCACGCTCTATGAGACTGATATAAAGTGTATGAGTTGCTTCTAAAGTGGGGACTCACAGGAGCCAAGTTGAATTCAAATCTGATGCCTAACGCACTTAGTTCTTAGATCATGTAAATAATTTTACTAAATTGTAACTGTAAGGTTGTAATAGAAAACTAATAAAACTATACTTGTAAGGAAGAAAAAAACTTGAATAGCATTAGAACTCCGTATGCGTTCTTTCGTGTTTGTTGCCGCTCTTTGGCTTCTTATGGCGTTGTCGTACATGTGGACCTCAAAGGATATTGTAGTTTAGCGATTCCAGTACTTTACTGTCTGTACTGATATTAAATAAGCATTCTAAGCCTTTATTATTATATCGTAATTATAAAAGTTAATGTGTGTACCATATGAAAGTATGTTTTTTAATGTCCTTCACTTCACTTCCCACCATATCTCTCTAATAAAAGGGCACACTTTAAGACCAATTTAATGGTTAGCATAAACATAGTAAAAAAAATTATTATATAATTTTGTTTAAATTCATAATTAACTTAATCTATCAATTGATATCCGTTTTTACTAATTAAAAGTTTATCTGAAAAGATGGCTGGTATATAATTTTATTTATCCTATCTTTAAATGATGTGCAGCCATGACCAAGCTAATAAGTTCATATTACCATGTAAAGGATAAAAAAAAATATTTTATAAAAACTTAATATTAAGTACAAATAAAATAAACATTATATAAGTTGGAAATAGATCACAAAAATTAACATGAGATATTAACTTAATCTATCCTTTAAATATTATTATTGTTGATGTTATTAATTAACACTTTCATAACTATATTCATGCTATCAATATCTCCTTCCTTGTCATCATCAGAAATTTATCATTATTATTATTATTCTTGTCCCAGTAATCAGTATTCTTTTATGATATTAACTTTATCTTTTCTATATAATTCATGTTATATGAGTGATTCTTTGTGAAGTTTCTTAGCTAGATAGCTGAAACACGAGATATGATAAAAACTCGTGTTCTTATCCTTTTTCATTCCTATCTTATTTTTTATCCTATTCATCCTTCTTCCTTTCATGGTTTTTTGTTTTAAAACTGATGACGTGCCTCTTAATAGCCGCCAGATCATGCCTTTATAGAGTAGACCAATTGACCCACCCATATGCTTAGACAATAACCTAGAGGCATCTTTTGACGTTAATGCTGCTTCTAATTTTTTTATTGGATTTGCACCACATGGAGTGCAGTGGCACAGTTTTTTTCTCATGAAATTCATCTGTCCCATGTTTCATTGGGATACCTTAGTGGGACCCACGTTCGGAATGTCCAAAGAATATGAGAAGTGCTTTATACAAATATATTGAAAATCTCGTTCCTCATAAAACAAAACTGAAGGTGAAAAAGAAAGAATGAAAAATAAAATAATAAAAGAAACCTTGTGCAGGAGTACTTGATTTTGGTGACTTAATATTCCCTTTTTGGTTTTAATGCGAGTATTGAGTACAAATAATCAAGGCCAAGAGCACATAGTTCACCTTCCTCTACTTCAATGCAATCATGGGTACCCATGTCACTTTGGGTCATATTAGATCTTATGAAATATCTTAATGCCACACTTTCGTGAGGAATATATGGTTATTGAATCTACATTTGAATTGTAAATCGTGAATGAAATTATCATGAATAGTAAGATATATAATAATTAAAATATAATATTTTTAAATAAGAATAAGTGACTTAAAAAAATATTAAAAATATCATTTTGAGTTTTTTGTGACGTTTTATTTATTTTAACTGTTTTAATTTTTATTGGTTTTGGAGACTTTTTATTTTTAAATATAATTTTTATTGGTTTTGGAGACTTCTTATTGTTTAATGTAACTTTTGTTGGACATGAATCGCGAATCACACGATTCAAAAATGATTCAAACGATTCATGGTGCGATTCAAGACATAAAACGATACATAAACCGATATGTATAGTGCGAAGTAATTTTTAAAACGAATCGTAATAAGTATGGTACAATTCTAACTACTACCATGAAACAACCATTACATGTTGTAGAACACCACACCATTCACCTTAATTACATGCTCTGTCAAGACAAAGATATTGGGCATAAACTTGTATTAACCTCTGACATACAAAGACTCATAGTAGAAGTTCAGTGATTGATGTATAATAAGTGCAAAATCATTATGAGGGAGATTATCAGAATTCTAAATTAAAATGACCCAACCGTATTGGAGTTAAAAGTTATAAAGACACCATTACTTTGAACAACTATTTGTGATACCTAAAGGTAAGTTAGATAACCCCTTTACAAATTAATAGCTAAACTAATAATAAATATAAAATTTAATTTTATGTATCGTCCGGATAACTTTTTACACTAATATTTTTATTTAATAAGCACTGAAAATATGAAAACCACATCGTGAATGGCTGTCCAATAATACCAAACTGTTTTAAAGGAACTCTGAAACAAGAAAATAACTAAATCCAAAAGTAAATCTAAAAAAAACTAATAAAAGTAAGTTTTTAAAAATAAACTTATGTATAACTTAATTTTAGTATAGGAAAGTGTTCTAGTGGTTTAGTTTTCTTATCACTTTTTGACTAGCTCAAAATAGATAATAATCCTTTTCGTATTCCAGTATATTATATTTATAATTGTATGAGGTATTATAGAATTCAGGTATTATAGGATTAAATTTAAATATAATTACTTATTATTAATGATTTAATATTAAATCCTTAACGAATTAACAAAGTATCTATAATTAAATATGGTTATAGAAAATGATAGTTTATATAGTGATAATTTTTAATAGTTATATTAAACCTCTTAATTAAACTTTTTTTATAAGTGTAATTTTTTTTCATAAGTGAATTATCTTTTATACTCTTATAATTTTATTTTGAATCTAAAATAGATTCCTATCTCATACGTATCAAAAACAGTGTTAGTTAATTATTTTGTGCTTATATTTTTCTCTATAGAGTTATTTTCAAAGAAGTTTATTCAAACAAAAAATTTTAAGAGATAAGACTTTTGTAAAAATATATGTTCAATAAGAATTCAGACTATAAATTATTTAAAAAATATTTTAGGTGAACATAGGTGTATATTTCAATAAATATAAACATATTAAGTTTTTGTTCGTATTATCACAAGAAAATTTAAATATAATAAAACCGTACGTATATTTAATCATTTTTAACAAAGTTAACTATGTTAACATATATAAAGAGGTATAACTTATAAGTCTATTAAAGGACAAGTATATCCCATTTATAAGCTTTATGGTAAAATATACTTTTAAGTAAATTATGTTAAATATGTAAATTTATATTATATAAAATAAGTTACAAATGATTTTTGTTATGTTTCAAACCTATTTTTATTCTTGTATTTACGTCTTAAATAACAGTGGTTTTATTTATTTTTTATATTTTATAGAGTTTTTCTTTCCCTCAACTATTTGGGGTTAACATATTTAATGAAGTTTATGTTATTCTTATCTGTTTTTTTTAACGCAAATAGATTTTTAATTAAGCTAGTATGCAAGGTTAGACTTTTCAAAGCTCAGAAATCTAAAACAAAAAACATTCTTTCAGAGGAAAACAAATAACAACGTACACTTAAGTTTTAACTTTTTTTAATAAGTCGATATTATTAAAATATTTAAAAAGTCCTATATGACCTGGTCTATTTCAACTTCTTAAAGCTAGTAAAACAAAGAAAAAAATATGAAAATTAATAAAATAATAATTTAACATGATATAGTAGAGTAATTATTACATTCTATTATGTTGTATCTTGTCTACCAAACAAATTCTAAAGTGCATAAATACATCAACCGATCTTTGTGTGAATATATGAAGTTAGAAATAAAAATTTATATAGAGTTATGTAGGACAAGTAGACGAGGGTTTGTTTAATTTTTCATTTAAATAAAAACCACCAAAAATTTACTCCAACATATTTCCTTTTTACGTTTTCTCTTTTATATCTCGTGTAGTAATTTATCAGTAAATAATCAAATACAGACATAATGTTGGTTTAAAAAAAGTTGGCATGTTAAGTGATTTAGTCAGTTTTCTAATTCTAAGTTATTAACAAATCAATTGTCAATTAAAATAAATACTCTTATGATTACTAATTTATTGCTAACGAGTACTTTATAAAAGACAAATATTAATAAATATTAATAAAGCGCAACAATAAAAATATTTTAGAAAAAAAATTAGTATAAAAATAGTTATTAAATATATGAATAAATTTATAAATGTATGTTATATATAAATTAAAAAGTTTGGTGAGCCGTGATCCTTACATCACCACCAAGATCTGCCTCTGTTCTCCCCATTAATTCAATTTTAGTGGCTCAGTTGGTAGTTGCATCTAATGTTAGGTATAATTGTACCAACAAAAAAAAAAAAAAACTAAAGATAGGTATAATTGTTTAGGTTTTTCTGTTATTAACTTTTAGTTAAAATTTTTAAGTTTTATTTTGAAAATTTTGGTAACGAAGATTTGTATTTCAAATATTGAGGTGGAACTTTCCTTCTGGTCTGAGAATAACACGAAAAGAAACTTTAAATGTTGTAAATAAATTTTGTCCACTCTATCTTGGGTGCACTACAGAACTGCGTGTCTTGTTCTCTCTTTTTTTCCTTACTAATATTAAGCATGGTGATAGTGTTGCTTTAATGCTTTAACATCAAATAACTACATTTGTTCACACTTTAATCAACTTTTTCCTTTTGTCTCATTTTATTATCATTTAAGGTACGTATATGTTAAAAAAAAATTAATTAATAAAATTTTATAATATAATAAGGCCGATAAAGATTACTCCAACTAATATTGCACACTAATAAAACAATTATAAGAACAAAAAATTCTTTAATAAAATAACATAATCTAACTGAAATAACATAAATGTCTAATTACACTATTAACGAGATATTTTCTGGTAAATTTATTTCTTGAAAGTTATTGAAAAGAAGAGAGTAAGTGATGCTTTCTTATATTCAAAAGTGACATAATTAATTTGATACGCAGTAACATTAAATAATGACAAATAAAACGTGATAGAAGGAGTATTTCGTAACAACCAAATTATTATTAACTACAAATAACTAAATAATAAATTACAGTGTAAATTTTAGCTTATGTAGTATATATTAAGTGATTGAAAAATTAAATAATAGCGTAAGGCAGCTAAGTAAAAGATAAATTCAGCCACAAAGATTGTCATGAAGAGGAGGGGTTTAGAAAAATATGCACGAGTTAGATTCTAACATCAGTGAGATCATTGTCTTAAAAAGGTAAAGAAAGATTCATAACTAGCATTGTCATAATTGTTACATAAATATTTCACTACCTATTTGATCTCATTGTTATTTGTATCAACAAATGAGAATTTACTGCATAAATTTTGTATCTTTTTTTTGCAGTTATCATCAATATTATATTAAGTGCTTGAACATTAATTAGAAGGCATAGAACAGTGCGGAGAAATATGGTGAATTACATATCATAAACAAGAACAAAAGAGAAAAAGGAAAGTGGAGAAGGGACAGGGAGCGTAGAATAAAGCAAAAGGGAATGTCTTTCTCATGCACGGATCCCAATAGAAGGCGGGAAGTATATCTAGCTATACTTGCTGGAACACATTCTTTTTGTTTAGTTTAAAGGATTTTACTTTGTTCCGTAAACAAATCTGTTCATTGATAGATACACTCATTTATACACGAACAAAAACTCATTTATTTACACAGTTGGATAGAATTTAGATTTGGCCTATTCAGTTCTGCAACCAACAAAACATAGGTGTATATTTAACAAAACAAATATCGGTTTTCAAGTATATATATACATATGAATGATCATTTAGTAGTTTATCTATTTTCCAATGATTGAGTTGTCTTGCCTTAAATCTGGCTATATTTTCTGTTAGCTTGTGAAGTTAAGTACTCTAGTGATACTGAATCCACAAGAACATGAAGCCTGTAGAAAATGGCGATACCCTTGACATAAACTATCAAAATAGCTGGTTAGGCTTCTCCCTCTCCCCACAAATGAGTATAGTTGTTCCTTCACACTCTCATCAAACACAGTCTTCATCTTCTGCTTCTGAAACAATTCCACCAACATATTACCACCACACACCTCTTCATAACTATGGACTCCAAGGTGAACATGTTGGAATGTGTTCTTCCTTGCCTATCATGCCCCTGAAATCCAATGTCTCGCTCTATGGAATAGAAGCTATGAGCAGATCACAAGCACAAGGTTAGCTCCAACTCAAACTTCAGCTATATTCTTTTGCTTTTGCTTTGGTTAATAGTTTTGTACGACTGTACTAATAATTCAACTTGTTCAATACTTTTCTTTATCTATACATTGTGAAGCAATGGCAACTACTTCCGCAATACCTCTGAGCTTGGATAGTATGATTTACAACCAACTCTCCTGTCATGGATCGAACGATCCAAATAACCAAAGCCATGTACAAGAGAACATCAGCCAGCAACAACTATCATATTATTCTTCCTTAAGAAACCATGATGTGATTTTAGAAGGGTCTAAGCACCAACTCCCTTGTATAGCTGAGGATGAAGTTGCTTGTCTTAAAAGTTGGTTCTCAAGGGACTTTCTTGCTTGTCAAGCGCAGGAGTCAAAGATGTTTGTTCCTTTGGAGGATAATGGAAACAAATCTGGATCCACTGGATCAATAACATATGGGGATTTACATTCATTGAATTTGTCTGTGAGCCCTACGAGACAATCAAGCTGTGTTACAGGCTCGCCTGCTATCACTGATACGAAGAAAAGGGGGCTTGAAATGGTGGACCAGAATCAGAAGCAAATAGCTCATAGGAAATCCGTAGACACCTTTGGGCAAAGAACATCTCAGTATAGAGGTGTCACAAGGTCTGTGCTCCTCTGGTCATTTCTAAATCTTATTAGTACTTCAGGCACATTTATTTTAAACGATAAGGCTATAATGATATTCACTAATTTGCTAAATAACTTTCTACTTTTGTTGTGCTCCTTGCTTAAGAAGTTGAGATTTTTATCAGGTTTCATGCAGGAACAATGCCAACAACACATTTGATTGTTAAATTCTTTATTTTTTTGCATCGATTTCTGAGAATGTTTGTTCATCAGGCATAGGTGGACTGGTAGATATGAAGCTCATCTATGGGACAACAGCTGCAAGAAAGAGGGCCAAGGAAGGAAAGGAAGGCAAGGTAAGAAAGCGACTATTTTCCCATCACTTTACCTTTTTTTTCTTTTTCTGTGAATATTTTTGGTCAAACAAATCCATTGACTTCATTTTTATTCCCTTTGAAAAGCTCTGCATTTAGTGCTGATCCTTTTTTTTTCCTGTCTTTGATTCCATGACGATTCCACTCGAACATGCAATGCATCTCAGTTTATCTGGGTAAGGTTTTACAAACCAGAAATAGATTTTTTTTTTTTTTTATATCATTCTCGAGGATGGATTAACTCGAAGTTCAAGATGTCGTTTTTATATTTTGCTCATGATGATAGCTAAAGAAGAAAATCAATTTACACAAGTAATTCCAAAAATTTTATTGTAGGGGGTTATGATATGGAAGAAAAAGCTGCAAGAGCTTACGACATGGCCGCACTCAAGTATTGGGGACCCTCTTCTCATATAAATTTCCCAGTAATGATTACTTTCTTTCTCATTTTTCTTCTGATTGAGAGTGTATTCAGCTACCAGGATTTAATTGACAGTAACTTACGTTGAACAGTTGGAAAATTATCAAAACGAACTTGAGGAAATGAAAAACATGACAAGACAAGAATATGTTGCTCATTTACGAAGGTAAAATATCTTTAGTTCTGCATCATCTTGAATTGAATAACTAATCCATGTCCACAACCATGGCATTCAACTTTATATCCAATCATCAGGAAAAGCAGCGGATTCTCAAGAGGAGCATCCATGTATAGAGGAGTAACAAGGTCTCACAGGCTAGCATTTACATGCATTGCAATTTAATTTAATAGGATTATCTGGAATAATTTACTTTGTTCTAAACTCGGTTCATTCTTATATATTAACTTGTTAGCAGGCACCACCAACATGGAAGGTGGCAAGCTCGAATTGGGAGAGTGGCTGGAAACAAAGATCTATACCTTGGAACCTTCAGTGAGTTCTTTCAAATTATCTGCTTTATTCTTCTTTGGTTAAATATTCTTTGAGACTCACTTTTTTACCTACACTCATTTGATAAATATAAATAAATATTATAATAAAATAATTTATGGTTTGTAATTTGAATGTAAGAGAAGAGTGAAAATGTGAAAGTATCATCATCCTTTTTTACAGTTCAATCATTAATATTTCCTTCACTACTTACCATGGTTCTTTTCATGTAACATGTTTAAAAATAGGGAATGACTGAGAGGAAGCTTTATGACTTAAAAGCTAATCTTTGATTGAACTTTTCTTTTCAGTCACATATATAAGGCTGATCATGAGCCACTTTATATTGTAGAGCACTGTTAGTCTCCAAGGCAGCTTTTTATCAAAGCTGTTAGTTCAGAAGGATAAACAATGATGCTTTCAATATTTTTGATTATACAATAATATAATTCTCATCCACCAAAAGCTAATTCTTACTTCATTGAAATAAAACTTTAGGCACACAAGAGGAAGCAGCAGAAGCCTATGATATTGCTGCCATTAAATTCAGAGGAGTTAATGCTGTTACTAACTTTGATATAACAAGATATGAAGTGGAAAAAATTATAGCAAGCGACAACCTTCTTAGCAGTGAACAAGCTAAAAGGAACAGAGAGAAGGAGGATGGAACAAGAAACGAGGCCTTTGTCGATCAAAATCCTTGTACATATGAACACGCTAAAGAAACCATTGTAATCCAGAAAAGTTGCAAGATGGTTCCCGATCTATCCCCCCAACAGCTTGACCAGAATCCACCAAGAATTGAGAGTTGTAGAACCTTCTCAACGGCTTTAGATAACATATTTCATCAAGAAGTAGAGGAATCGAGTAACATGGGAACACACTTGTCGAATCCTTCTTCCCTTGTGACAAGTTTGAGTAGCTCAAGAGAAGAGAGCCCAGATAAGACAAGCTTGCCAATGCTCTTTGGAATGCCTTCAACGGTGTCTAAATTATTCACTAACATTCCAACAAGTGACGAGGATTCTTGGGAGCTATCGTCCAATCTGAGGCCAGCTCTTGCTTTGCCTCAGATGCCAATTTTTGCTTCCTGGACCGATGCATAATTCTATGTTTATTTCCTCTATCAAAATGGCAAAAGCTTGTCTTTTGCATGCATGCTTGCGAGAACAAGAGAATTTCGAGCTGGTAATACAATAGGGAGCTTGTGCTCAAGTTTAAACTGTCAACTTACATTAATAGTTTTGCTCGTACGATAGAAATGGCTCTTTAGTTTTATATCCCAGAATCTTGTTATCTAAAAGCTATTTCGAAGCTTAACTATAATTCTAATCATGTTTAGTTGGTCTCCTTTTTTCATATACAAAAAATTGAAAAATCCTGTGCAAACGAATGAATTTCTTTATCAATTAGAGCTTTGAGTCAGAAGTCTATAATGGCTTCTTAGAAAGGAAAATAATTTCATAAAACCATGATTAGAAACTGACAAGAAGACTAAAAAGGATTATGATTGAGAGGATAATATTATCTTGGGCAATATAGGGAAGACGATATTCGTCATTCTTTCAGTTCATCATTAGTTTCTACTTTGTTGGTCGTCGCAAGTACAAAAACAACTCATTATGAGTTTCAATCAGACAAGGCTGGGCCTGAGATCTCTCTTTATCATGTGGAATTTTATCACAAGTGCATTCCCTGGGGACTTCAATCACATTCATTAAATATTAAAAGGGTTTGATATTTTGAGCATATTTTGTGAATAAATTTTTATTTTAATTTTCTCATCTTTCACTGTTTATGCTCACTATACAATCTTTTTTCTATCATTCTCTTTTTATTAACTATATTACATCATTTACCATGTTTATCATTTCATCCCTCTTCTCTCTTTTTCCAAAATATATAAATCATGAGTGTGTTAAAGCATCGTTTTCAAATAAACTATTAAAATGTTAATGTTTGTAAAGAACTGTCCTCATATTATTTTATTGTTTGAGGTTGATAATCCATATCATGATGTCATGGCTATTGGTTCTTCAAGTCATTTGTCATCATTACTTAATCGTTTATTCTCATCGAACTTTGTCTAAAGGCAGCAGATATTCCTTACCCAATTCAATCAAAGAGGGTTATGTTATGTGCAAAAAATAGATTCCCTCAGAATGACCTTAGGTCATCTGATTAATGACCTGTATCGAGTTACAATTTGTCTGCTACTTTAAAGAAAGTCCTATCGTTGAAAACTCCTTTCCAGGATTTATCTTTATTATATAGGCACTCTGTAATCCTAATGATGGTGTTCATAAAAGCATTCTGATCTATATTCTAATGGGGTTTGGCTATGGCAAGTGATCACTTAACATGACTACGTTTGTTCCAACGTGGGCTATTTATATGTAGTATTCTCAATTTCCGCCACATGTGTGTGCTTATGATCTAAATTCAATCACCCCACTATGGCAAAGAAGGAAAAAACTAACACAATTAACCTCACATTTAATGCATTATAAATATATATTAAAAGTAAAATAAGAAATTCTTAAGTACTTGTCCATTAATTTGGCCATACAGTGAGTGTGCTCGTCGTGACTATACGCCGCAGCAGCACCTAGTGAAAAATCATATTTGAGCAAAAAATGTTATATTATAATATTTTAATGCTGTTAAGCAAAAGTTGTATTCATAAAAAAAACACAATTAAAGCTTAAACAGTTTTTTTTAATATATAGTCACCACAATTTATGGTCACTAATGTTGCATTTACCACAAGACAAAGCAAGCAACCCTATCACCTATTCTTTTGTCATGCCGATTTTCTAGTTATGTGCTTTGTTGCCACTTTCTTCTGCCTAATTGGAAAATGAACTATCATACATAAAAAATGACTTTATGTTGTCTTTTATGATCAATTAAACCATTTAGAAATAATTATTGTAATTTGCTGTCTGAAATATAGGAAGTGATTCCACCACACAGATGAGAATTTTTTACCATGGAAAAAAGTAACGATAATGAAAGATATTCCGAAAATTACACTAGTCTAGTAGTGAAGCTATTCACTTGTTAAAGCTATTCACTTGTTAGTATTAATAGTTTACACATATAATGATCGAACTATTCCGGTATACCTTTATGAATATTATGAATAACATACATTGTCATGTATGTTAAGATAGATACTACTAATTTATTTATATTTATTACAATTGGCTATGATGATATTTATTTACTCTCTGATCTATATTTTCTTTTATTTTTTTATTTCTTTGTTTTACAATTATTAATATTATTATAAAATAATAATAAATATAAATAATATCATTATAACAAAATTAAAATAATATAAAAAATAAATATTCAATTGTATTATAATTATTTTTTTAGGTAACACGTTATAATATTAATGAAGTCGCAATTCTTTATATTATTTCAAATTTTTATAGTAATAGTTATAATAATTATAATAATAATAATTTATATTATCAATATTATCATAGTCATTATAATTAATATTTTATTTTAAAAGTACGTTTTATATTATAGTAATATATTAATGATAATAATATTAATATATTATTATAAAATTATGTATTTGAAGATTTTTAATATTTTGACTTATAAAAAAAATACCAAGAAGTAAATAAATAAAACAATAGAGAATAAAAGAAATAAAAGGTAAGAAGAGTAAAAAAAACAAAAAAAAAAGTTACAAAAATTGTTATAATTTACTATGCAAAATGTAAACATAATTATTTTTATTTTTAATATAAATCACAATATGTAATTGACAAAATAATGAAAGTATGAATCAACTATTCGACCAAACAAAATTTAATGTTAACCATCAAAATATTGTACTATTCAATCAAGGGCACATAAAATATGAGCATTTGACATCCAATTAAAAAAGAAGCTGATAAAGTGAAGCCCCTTCAGAAAACCATAGTGCATGAGCTTACAAATAGCTAGCAAGCTGCCATTCTCCTTTTCCAATTTAATTTCCCTGACAAATTATAAAGTAATCTGGGACTAGTTTACAGGAAACAAATACTCTCATTATGGTAAGAAGTCACCACGAGAACATAGAGAAGAATTTTGTTTTTAAAAACTTAATACGCAGTATAAAGTTATAAACAAAGTCATGATAATTTAAAACTCAATGAATGTTATATAATATATGGTCAGAAAAGAAATTGATACACCATAAACACATGTTTCGTTTGCACTCATAATCTTTTTACATGAATGGTTAAAAACCTGAAATTTCTTTTAGTCGTGACGCGTGACCATAAACCGAGACTCATAATAGCACAATCAGAAAACACACATAAACTTACGAAACTATTTCTAAAGGGAACTTTAAAGCATTGCATATACTTTTCAAATTAAAATGTGGTCCTTTGTAACATTAAAAAAGTTATTTGTCCAATCCTACTCATGCATGCATCCTCGCCACAGGAAGAAATGTTTGGTTGTGCATGTCCATGAATAAATGAACAGCAGTGAGTGGTGACATTTAATGAGAAGGAGTATTCTGGTGTCCATCCTTTTAGTGCAGACATTCTCCCATAGTCTATGGCTTTAATGCGAAGGGGAAAGGTTTTTGTGTGCCTCATCTTCTATTTGAATATCCAATTCAGGCCAAAAAGAAAAGTGTTTGTCCAACAATATGCCGCCAAAGTCTTATTCAGGAATCAAGAGGTACTGTTTTGATTCTCAAACCCTTTACACCAAAACAGGCAGAATGCGACTTTGTCTTCCCTTCCATCCTTCATTATATTGCTACATCTATAGTTGCTACACCCTACATGGAAAGCCTATTTTTGTTGTCCATACATGCACAGCTAGTTTTTCTCTTCTTAATTACAATGAAATCTTTTATATTATATGTTGAATATAAATAGGAAGAAATTTTTTCAAACATCGTTTTTGAAATTAGCTATAAGAATCAGTTAGACAACTGAAGAGAAAGAAGGAATGTGATTTTGGAGATTATAAAGAAAAGTTGAGTTTTTTACAATAAAGAAAGTGAAAAAAAATAAAAGGGAGAGGTGCGGGATAATACTATTGATGTGAAGGCCGAGGAAAAAATATATACAAAAATAGCCTTATAAATGTACATGATAATAGCATTATATTAGAAGAGTTTTGTAGAAGTAAATGTTGAATGAGATGAGTGCTCCCTGGTTGTTTGAATACACACTAAACTATTGGGATTATGTGTGTCCATGTTTATCAATGTATACCTGCTTACATTTTAGGAAATAAAACATTTTTATTAGTTACGCTGGATTATATTTTTTAAAAGATTAAAGTTATAGTTTATATGCATGTTATTTAAAAATTGTGTGTAATAATAAAGTTTCTTGTTATACGAAGAATATTGTAGTCTGTGAAGAAAGATTTTATATTTGATAGTTACTGTAGTTACATAATCAAAAGTGGTACTTATTCGAATGTAAATTAACAACACACTGACATTTTTAATGTAACTAATATTAGTTGAAAATATTTCATGATTCAGTACATTAATATATTATATGTTTAATGTTAGTAGTTTAAATTCGTAACTTTTTCACATGATCATAATCAACAAAATTTGAATATGAAAAAATTAAGAAATTGTATGCACTAACCTTTTATTGTTTTTTTTTTTTAAATTTGATTAGGATGTATACATTACTATTGAAACAAATATACATAACAATAAGTATGAAGAGTATAGTAATTTGTAATGAGAAAACATATATTACATTATTCAATTTATATGACAATATTTTTAAGGAAAAAAAATAGAAAAAGCTTGTAAGTATCAAAATATGAAAACAAATTTTATATCCGATATAAAAAAATAACAAAATAAGCTTATATTGGAATAAAAAAAAACTTAAAAAAAATATGTATGAAACACAACTTTAAAAATGAAATTTTTTCAACAACGAAAAACATTAATCAAACAAAAAAAAATCTAAAATCTTACATTTTCTTCAATTTAAATTAGAATATTCCTAAAAACATAACAACAAAAGCAGAAATTGAATAAAGATATTTCTTCAGATACTTGGGATACGTAAAATATATTAACTTGAAATATAATGAACATGTGTTCATCAGTGTTTTCCATACACATTTTCGCACCAAAAAAGAGAAGAAAAACGGAACAGAGCTTGCAAGAATATAAAGAAAAAAAATACAATAAAATCAGAAAATTCACGGATGTTGAAAGAGGAGAAATGGATAATTTAAAATTTTCTTCGAGCAAAAAAGGTATGAAATGATAAAAAAAAAATTATTAAAATGACATGTGTCGTCATAATAGTGATAAACAATTTTTAAAAAAAATTGACATCTAAAGTGGCAAAAGAAACCATCAAAAGATATGTATGAGCAAAATAGTAATGAGTATTTTAAAAACTTCCCTGTAACATTCTTTCTTCTAAAGTTATAAAGTTATAGTTGATAAAGAAAAATCAATATGGTGCTTATCTACCTACCAAACAAGAACAGAGAATTAAGATTTGATTTATATACTGTTTCTGGTTAGTTAAACATAGGTCACATCCAGCAGTGTCACAGACAAAGTCAAAAATATCCGATTGTCTCGCATTATCGCATAAACCAAAACCAAGATGCTATCCATCAAATTCAGAGCAGAGAATAAGATTACTCCTAGTTCTATTGTCGTGGGACCATATTGGGCTATGGGAGGTGCAAGATCCATCACATTGCAGGGCCTCATTTTCTGCATTCAACTCAAGGCCCGTATTTCTAACCACACGAGTCTGGTGGGCCCCAAGAGTATGTTGTTGTGTCTACATACTACACATGTTGGGCCCTTTGTTACCTCCGGAAGAGGCAAATATGGGCCCAATAGGAATGGGACCACCTTGCCTAATAATTAAAGCCCAACTAGATCAAGCCGTAAAACCCAAACAAAAAAAAATTAGTCCTTTGTGGGTTAAATGCTCCGCAAAAAGAGACTTAGAGAGTGAAAATGGCTTGCGTAAGTAGCGTAACGAAATTAAATTGCGCGTCTTTTGGGACTTTTAACACTTAGTAAGTCATGTTGCATTATAATACTGTATGCACTCAGATCAATGCAACCACTTAAAAAATTATACCTTTGACTTCTTGACTATACGGAAAATAAGGAAGGTGCTGTAATGCATATCCAAATTTTTTGTTCTTATTACAAAAAGAATATCCATTTTGATGTTGATTAGGGTTTTGTTCTGGCCAAATTCCACCACTCTTACTTTCTTACACTCTTTATTACAGGCGAGTGTTTAGCAGTATCTCGAGACACTGGCCAACGAGTCAAAATTAAAAAAAAAAATATATTGAAACTTGTTAATTTCTTTATCATTATTTTTAATAATGAAATTAGTATTAGTTCTTTAATAAAAACACGTATTTTACAATACCCTTTATCCTTTCTTGGATATGAATTAATGAATTGTAATATTTTTATTTGGACCAATTCCCAATCCGCAATCTCTCATGGAGGGTGCAAAACAAACAAAATCTAGCTCTGCACGCTTCTTTTAGGTGTTACCAACAAGTACTTCCCAATGCACCACGTACTTATATGTATGATTAACAAAATGTTCCTCCAAGTAGAGTTTGATTTTCAATACCCTATATATCATTAAATAATTATTGAGGTTGTGAATTAAAAACGTCGCTAGTATAACCCAATAAGGAACTAAAAAGGTCTACGTGATTATATTCTATTAACAAGCATATGCTCTTTCCTTTTCTTTTTTCCAATTAATAATTTGATCCCTTTTAAGTTTTTGACATGACTCTACTAGTGAGTTGGGTTAGTCTTGTTTACAGTTCGCTTGGATTATACCTAATGGTTCCATTTGTTTTGGGTTTCCTTTTTTTTTCCTTCTTTTAGTAAAATTTCTTTGGATGCTTCACATCAACTTTGCTGAATTTTTTAAAACAACCTATAAAAACAAAAAAAGAGCGAATACTTTAATAATATATGAATTAAGCATAAATAAATTTAAAGATGGTATTTTTTAACTGTATTTATATTTATGTTTAAGAGACTATTATCATTTACACTATGATGATGAGGACGATATATTGTTTGAGTAATATATCCAATTAAATGTCAAATCTCAAACTAAGTAAGTAGTAATATATTCGCTTTTTATTTTAGTGGCAAGATTGGTTACTTTTTGTGATAAATGCAATATAAAAAGAATATCAATAAAAAAATAATTAATATTCTCATTTAATTCCGTAGTTGTTAAGTTGGTAAGCATGTATTTATTGTGAAAGATTGCAAACTATTTATTAGAAACAAACTTGGCAAGCAAATTAACAATCTTAAATTTAGCATGAAGATGAATAAACTCGTTTGTCAAAAAGCTTTATCATAAACAAAGTGAAGATGTAATTCAAAAACATTACTTTATTGAGTGCCTAACAAAATTAACTCCCAACTAAATAGCTCAAAGAATATCCACCACAAATATAAGGTGCAAAAGTAATTATTTATAATCAGTAAAAGAAAATATTGAATCCAAATAATTTATGTTAGTACAGTAATTATATTTTTATATTTAGCTTTGGTGTTACATGAGACAATATTTTCTATTTCTTTGAGGACTATCAAATAACTATAACTAATATACACACAATATATTGTTGTAGACTTATTATTATCTAAATATGAGCTTTAATCAATATCACAAAAACTAATCAAATATATATATGCATAATTTTTTTAAGGTGAGGACAGAAGCATCTTGTATAAAAGGATACATTTAACAAATTTGTATATTCTTCTATGACTTGTGCATGTATTTACAAACATTACGAATAGACTATATATAGTGATAATAACAAATTAAATATATAGTGATAATAACAAATTAAAGGACACCAACAGCATCTTTATAGAAAAAATGATTTGGAAGACAAGTAAAACTATTTTATGTAACTTTGAGAGAGTTTCAATATAGCATATTTTATATTTCATCTTTAATTCACTGAAGCTCCTTTTAATAATAAAATTGTGATAAAGTTCTGAACTTCAAAACATGACAATATTTTAGATGCGGTGATTGACCTAGCGATGTCATCTCAATGAACTTAAAATCGAAACATTGGTGTCGTCTGTGAAAATCTCTTTCCTTAGCCCTCGACTAGGGAGTTTGTTCCGGTACACCCAAGGTCAGTTTAAATACACCTTTCTCCCTCAACCCTCCGAGGTACCTTTTAAGGACAAAATTGTGACGAAAATCGCTATGCCATCTCAACAGAGGTTGAAACATTGGTGTTGTCTGTAAATATCTGTTCCCTTCGCCCTCACGTAGGGGACTTTATTCTTGTATACGTGGTCATTGACCCTAACAATGTCATTCAACATAATTAAAGTCGGAACAAAAAATAAATTATTCAAATTACATGAGACTTTGACTCAATAATGTTAACTCTATAATATATTTAGCTTAAACTAAAAAATATTATCATCTTTTTTTAATTAACTTTACATCAAATAAGTAATTTAAATGTCGTAACTCTTTTAAGAAAAACAATCATATAAATGAGAGATGACCACGCTAATTTCTAACTTAGAATTGTGAATAACAAAATTGAAATTATAAAAGATTTCACAAATCTAATAAGTAAAGATGTATCACTAAATGAAATCTTATCCAAATAAGATTATGAGTTGGTTTGTAGAACCAAAAGTTAGGAATCATGGTTATTTTATTTAATGTGAATACCTTTCTTTTTAACACTTCAAGTAAATCTTAGTTTTATATTGTTTATTTTGAAATTGTGTAGGAAAGAATTATTATTATTATTAACGTCATGAATAATTCAATTCGAAGACATAGTAAAGGTAAGAATAACACGAACAATTGTCACGGTTTGATAATATGACTAACATAGCCTTATGTCTTTGCAGAATTCCTTCATCATTATACCTAACTAGATTTAAAAATCACTTGCATCTAATAGCTTTAATGTTATGAGATAAATCCATAAACTAAATATTGTTAAGACATAAAAGCATAATACTTTATTTACTTAAAAGTATTTGGGTATAATGAAATCTTATTTTACTAAGATTGACTTAATTGGATGATCATAATTATAGCAACAACATAAGATTTGGTTTCAAGTACATCAGTCATGATTTTGTATTTATAAAATGCCTGTTGGACACAATATTTAACAAAAGTTAAAATATCAATATATGTATAATACTAAAACAAACTATTAATAAAAATATTAGTGTGATTAAAAACTATATTTTCTTTATTCTCATTCAATTTTGAGTATGTTAATCTTATATTTAATCTTGTGTTTGAGTTGGTTGTATTTTATGGTTTCAACCTATGGACAATCTTTTATTCTTAATTTTATTTCAATTATTAATTAAATTTCTTTCAATATATTAATTTCTCTTAAACATTTACAAGTTCAAAATCAGGTTTTTTAATAGATCAAAGCAATAATTTAAAAATCAAAATCACTTAAAAATCATATTTGGATTGTTTTAATTCACTAAAATATTCTTAAATTCTAAACTCTATAGCTTTCGAACTTCTTATATTTTCTCTACGAGTTAACACTCATACTCGCTGTTTGATTGAGAGAAATTAGTATGACAAAAGCATCAGAGAGCTGTAATTTTTTTCGATTTTTAGGAAACGGGTGTAAAAGGTATTGTCAGTGTTAGAAAAGCCGAAGAACATAGTATTGCCAAAAATGATATTTAAACTTTTAGTATTCATGATATCATATTGAGATAAAAAGTAAAAATAAAAAATATATAAATATGTATAGAATAACATAAATATTAGCAATTCATTTAACCGTCACAAATAAGATCTTTTAAATCATAAGAAAAATATACGTAACTTATTTATGCAAAATTAAGTTAATAAAAAAGCGTTTTTATCGTCAGTGAATAATTATAACCTTTTGTTAAACAATCTCTGTACTTATTTTTTCAACTCTTACCTTTATTTGTGTGCAGTACTATTTTTTAATATAACTATTTACTATTGACTTTCGTGTTTTTAAATTTTATTTCTATTTTAGTTATTTTTTCTAAACTTTCAAATGCATATCAACCAAAATTATTATTTTTTTAAATTATTTATTATATATATGTACAATGATATACCATATCTATTTGATTATTGTTTTCATATATTTGCAAGTTCTTCTAATGTTTAATCCTTCACATATAATATGCGAGTTCATCTCTAATTTTTTTTTATGTTACGAATAATTTATAGTTTAATAACTAATTAAAAAACTATACTTATTGTATATGGATTATACGTTACGTACCATCATCAAAAGTATATTACATTATTTATCTTAGAAATTTTATGAACAATTTCTTTTATACTTCCAATAATTTTTTAATAGAAAACTCAGTGCAATATTTTTAAACATTTAATAATTCAGATAAGATAAAAAATATTGATGTAATATTTGTTGAAACAATTAAAAATTAGTATAAAAGTGTACTAGAGATAAATAATTTCCTCTACTAGTATTATTTTATGAATTTCACCCAATAAATGAGTGAAAGAGTGGAGAATGCCAGACACTCAATGGTATGATTAGTTTAATGCGATTGATCGATCATCAGCAGGCGTAGTCATAAATATCTTGCAAATTATTAGGTCGCAGGTCCAGTCTCACATACGAGTTATATATATATATATATATATTAATGAGAAGGACTAACTCTTGTTTTTTATTTATTCATCGTCAGGGAATTTGCTAAAATATGAAAATATTATTGTATGGAATGCTTGAATTCTATACATGATATGATAAACATTCATACTTTATCACCTAGTATTAAAACGCTTTGTTAGAAGTAATTTAAAACTGTTCTTACATATGTATGGAAGATTTTCGGTGTCAGACGAATTCTTCGATCTCTAATTTACTTTTCAATTTTTTATTTTTCAATTTTTATCATGAAAATATATCTATAAAAGATATTTCGATCTAAAATCAGTATACAGGAGTAGTAGTTTTAAGAATTATGTATTTAAACTTAATTTGTTTGTATTGTATTTGTAAAAGTAAAACTGTATAGATGTAATTAATTGACATAACAGCTTTCGACAGTATGCTGTTATTAATATTTAAAAGCTGTTATTAATATTTATCTTATAAATTATATTCTTTATATTATGTTTTAGCCGATTAAGACCGTTATTATTTGATCTAAGTGTATATTACTTGGCCTTAACCGTATAAAAACATTATAGAAAAAATAATTAAATTACAAAAAAGGAAGTGAAGTTCAAACTTTATTCTCTCCAAACAGAAGCAGCATTGAAGGTTTTGAGAAAAAAAGAAAAAATGATTATGAAATTGTAAAACAATGGCTGGTGAAGAACATGGTATAAAGTGTTTGATGGTGTTGGAAGTATAAAGGGGAAGTGCAGTTAGTAGTGTGGAAATGAGAGTGGCGTGGAAATAGAAAAAGGTGGTGATGGAAAAAGTCAATAATGTCCTTGGCGTATTGTCGCTGTCTTAGGCCTCATATTTGCAGGTCATCGCTCCCCACAAACTCCAATCGGAAAGGCCCCACACAGACAACAAACCCTTTCATTTTCCTCTCTCTCACCTCACTTCACCTTCCTCACACACACACACGCACTTCCACCCTAATAAATAAATCAATACTTATAAATTAATAGTTGAATATAAAAACAAATCCAGCCATGCCACAGCACGGGGTGGAAGAAGTGATTAGGGATTATTGAGCGGAGAAGACCATTTTTCAAACACTCTCACTCTTTTTGGCCTAACACAACACAAAACAACATCAACAAAATCCCACATCTTTCGCTTTCCCTACGTTGCGCTGTTTCTTTTGGATAGAAGGAAGCCTTAAATACAACCCTCTCCACCTTCTCCCACTCTTTTCGTGGTTCTCAATCAGTTGGGCTTGGATGAATCTTGATCTGTGTCTGAACCAGTCTCTTCCTACAAGGTAAGGAAGAATGGATGTGGGGAGGGTGCTGTTACTGTGGTGGGTGACTTTGATTCCGGGGATTTTATCAGATCCAAGCGACGAGGCGTGTCTCACGCACCTAAGCAAGTCCTTGGAAGACTCCACCAACTTGCCCCATAACTGGAAGGAGGAGAACTTCGCCAAGCCCTGCAACGATTCCACCTCCATTCTCCAAGGCGCCATCTGCAACAATGGCCGCATTTACAAGCTCTCTCTCAACAACCTCTCCCTCCGGGGCACCATCTCCCCGTTCCTCTCCAACTGTACCAATCTCCAAACTCTTGACCTCTCCTCCAACTTCCTCACCGGTCCAATCCCCCCGGAGCTTCAGTCCCTCGTCAACCTCGCCGTCTTGAACCTCTCATCCAACCGTCTGCAAGGGGATATTCCCCCGCAGCTCGCATTATGCGCCTATCTCAACGTCATCGACCTCCACGATAATTTGCTCACTGGGCCCATTCCCCAGCAATTTGGGCTTCTCGCTCGCCTCTCCGCCTTTGATGTGTCCAATAACCGCCTCTCCGGGCCCATCCCCGCCTCGCTGTCCAACCGGAGCGGGAACTTGCCCAGATTCAACGCCAGCTCCTTCCTCGGGAACAAGGATCTCTACGGTTACCCGTTGCCGCCGCTTAGGAATAGAGGGTTGTCCGTTTTGGCCATTGTTGGGATTGGCCTGGGAAGTGGCCTTGCAAGTTTGGTACTTAGCTTCACCGGGGTTTGTATCTGGTTAAAAATTACCGAGCGCAAGATGGCGCTGGAGGAAGGCAAAATCAGCCACCTTATGCCTGATTATTGAACATTAATCAAAAATTACAATACTTTCAATCTATCTCTCATTCAACTTCATGCTTCTGAAAAAAAAAAAAAAAAAAAGTGTGCCCGTACCAGGTACTTTTTTTTTGTTTATAAAAGCGAGGTTGGGTGTGGGCTACCCCTAATTTCTTCGTACTTATGGGCGGTTCAGATCATTGTCTCTTATCGATCACGGGGACATATTTTATTTTTATAGTAATTTATAAGTTTATAATCTGTCTCTGTTTTTTTTTTTTTCCATAATTATTAACTGTTTTAAAATTTTGCGCTTACCCGATTCCGGTTGGCTGTATTATTGTTGTTTCCATTTATTGAATAGGATCAGCAGTGTGGAAAGGGATTTTGAAACATGGGTGATGGTCGTGTTGTGCAGCTTTAATTTGGGTGCTTCTTGTACTGATTTTCGCAATTTTTATATGAATGAATGTGTGGGTTTAGTTGGCACTTGGGAGGAGGGTAGGGTAGGTTAGTGGGTGCGCTGCTGCAATGCTAGTGTTAGATGAAGAAGCGCTGCGCCGTTCAACTGCAAACTTGTCTGGCTGTGTGTGCTAAAATATATCCGAACCAATCTACAAACAGCTGGTGCCATTTTTCTCACTCAAGTGTGCCGCGTTTTGCTCTCATTATCGGAGGTGTTGTGCTTTGCTTTGGTTGGTGGTGGAGCCACGGGGGACACCAACGGTGGTACAGAGCCACATGGATTGGGACTTGTCTTCTCACATAATCACTTCTTCTTCTACTGTTCCACTGTTCACTTGTTAGTCCAACGTCAACTAGTCAACCCTGTTTTTCAGAATCTGCCTATGTGTCCCTCCCCACATACCATTCGGATCATTATTTTTAGACTACCCAAAACTTAACTTACGTGTTGTACTTTACCACCAAACACGTGAAACCATTACACTTAATTAGTACTGCATAGACCCAAGTCAGATATAAAGCTTTTTTTTTTTTTTTTTTCTTTTTTTTT